>WNGM01000761.1_pt1 | contig 30916 bp, 25 predicted proteins | sample 5400571 | NCBI WGS metagenome assembly WNGM01 (sample SAMN13153378, study PRJNA577476) | soil metagenome | isolation source: 100 cm soil or saprolite under Garry oak tree replicate 2 | place: USA:California | collected 2016-06-15 | reverse complement strand
TGCCAAGGGGCGGACGCGAACAGGGTTGTTTGTGGGTGTCCTTTTTGGTCCCTTTCGTGCTCAAATTTTCTCTATTGTATTTGTTGGTGTTGGTCATTTCTTGTGTTTGTTTGTTCTGGTTGTTGCACCGGTTGTTGCACTGATGAGAGAGGTTGTGTGTTTACGCTCATGAGAACCAGGCTCATCCTCACATTAAGTGAGCCTGCTTGCTAACTGACCCGCTTGACATTCCCAATAACTAAAGCAGCACAATCCCCGCTGTATACATGAGGCCATAGTAAAGCAGCAAGCGTTTCACCCGGCTGTCCAGGCTGATAACGACGGTAAAAGCCAAAGGGAAGGGGTTAGCCAAACCTGCTCGTCTCTCTCACGCCTCTCTTGAGCGGTACATCGCTTCTGTTTTTTGCACAGCATGCGAGGTAGGCGTTCTGTGTAGAGGAAGCGTGAGAAAGAAGGTACTTCCCACTCCACGGACTGATTCTACCCAGATGTGCCCCCCATGCCGTTTGACGATTTCGGCCGCAATGTAGAGGCCCAGGCCAAGGCTCTCGCGTGCGTGTGGATCGCCGTCGGGGGAACTGGCTCGATAGAAGCGATCAAACACATACGGGAGGTCTTCTTTGCTGATCCCTTGCCCTTGATCCTGGATGCTGATGAGCACTTCCTGGGCTGAGCCTCCCACAAAGTGCCCTCGGAGTTGGACCACCACCTCCGTCTCTGGGTCGCTATATTTGAGCGCATTGGTCAGTAGGTTGCCAAGCACCTGAGCCACTCGGGTTTCATCCCAGATGCCCATGCAGGGCGAAGACGGCGTGACGAAGCGGATGGAGCGCCCGGTGAGCAGGAGGTGCTGCTTGATGAGACGCTCGATCAGCACCACGAGATCTATCGGGTGCATCTCGGTGAGGTGAAACACGTCGCTGTGTAGATGAGCCGCATCCACCAGGTCCGTGAGCAGCGCCGCGATTTGGCGTCCCATCTTGAGGATCGTGGAGAGGTCTTCTGCCAACTGCTCCTCTGCGCGCTCTTCGCGCGCAGCTCGCACTTCTGGCTGTTTGGGGTGCACCAACCGACGTTCGATCATCTGGGCGGTAAGCAGCAAGGTGGTCAGAGGGGTGCGCATCTCATGACTCAGCAGAGAGAGAAACTCGTCTTTCAGCCGACTGACCGCTTCTAGATCGCGGGACGCCTGCTCAAGGGCGGCGGTGCGCGCTTCCAGTTCCCCGCAGACCACTTCCCGTTCTTCCAGGGTGGTCTGGAGTTCCTCCAGGTACACCTCGGCGGCCTCATCGAGCACGAGAGAGGGTGGCGTTTGAGATGGGAGGGAAAGCTCTCGTGAGCTGACGGTTTGCGCGCCTGGTGAGGGAAGGAGCACGGGATACCTGCGGGCTGAGGAGAGAGAGGTTGGCTCGACGGGGTGCTTACTGCGCACATAGATGGAGAGAGGCCAGCCCGCCTTCCGATGAAAGAGGATCGGATCAGGCCGCGCGTCTTCGGGATCCAGGAGCACCAGCAGGCCGCGCTCGCTCAGTGCAAAGGCAAACCGTGAGAGCATGATCGCTTGCTGAGCAAAGGAAAAGGAAGAGAGCGAGGTATGGCAGAGCACGAGATCCAGACGCGGAAAGGGGGCATGGCCGATGAGGCTGTGGGGAGCAAAGCACAGATGCTTGCGCAAGGAAGGCAAAAGGCCAAGGGATTCGTTCCCCGTTTGCAAGAGGTGGCGGTAGGCATCCATCGGCTCCTGTGAGAGCACTACCTTGGGGTAGCCATAGTGTCGGGCCCGCCTCACCGCCTCAGCATCGGCGTCGGTAGCAAAGATGGAGAGCTGGGCCGTGTCAAAGGCAGGCCCAAGCAGGTCGGCCAGCAGCAACACCAGCACGTGTGCCTCATCGCCGATCTCACATCCCACCGACCACAGCCTGAGCTGTGGCTGCTTGTGCTCTCGAAGCAGATGTGGCAAGAGCACGTGTTGGACGACATTGACGAGAGCAAGGTTCTCGAAGAGTGAGGTGAACATCACAACCATCCCGTCCCCGCGACATAGCGGAAGGTGCGCCTCTGTTCAGAACGAGAGAGGCGAAGGTTGGCCTGTGGCAGGCGCGTGGGAGAGCCCAGTGGTGGCGTGGTTGCCACATGGACTGGCAGAGATGCCCAGTCAGACCGCAGAGGAACGTGCAAGAAGTCCGTTTGCTTGCGACCGGCTCCGATAGATTGAAATGTATAGATAGAAACACGTGTAACTCCCCACGCTTACCACATAGCTAAAAAACACGAAGAAACACTATCTCAAGAGAGAGTATACGGGAAAATGCTCCCTGTTGCGAGGACACCAGGACTTTTGGGGAGTGAAAACGCGGATCCGTCTCAGGCGTTACCATGTTTGGCAGCAGATCGTAGCGCCCGAAAGTTTCTTTTGCGTGCTCGCCCGATCCTCCGCTTGAATGACTTAATGTGAGGATGAGCCTCCTCCTGAGTAGCGTAAACAGTTGTGGAGGCAACGGTTAAAGGACGGCGCTAGATGACAATATGCTTTGCACATTAGATGTTTACTTATTTTACATTTTTCAAAAAGGCTGTTTTCGGCTTGCTTACCTCTTCATAAGAACACCTGATTGAGCTTGCAGAGGGATATTTTTGTCCAAATGTGTCCAATAGTATCCATTTGAAATCATCGGCTTTGGTGTCAAATTTGGTGTCAGTTTGGTGGATGGCTAATATACTTCAACATGCTTCATGAGGAGGTCTATGAGGTGAGTACGAATGATTGTAGGGGTGTTATGGAGCTGCAAATGGCTAGCCATTATTCTCCTCGTGTCCGAAAAACCGCATTTCGCTTCCCGGATAGAGGATCCATGCAGACCTGGCTTGTGGGATGGCATCGTGGTAGGTATGCATTTTGTGGATATCTTCTAAATGCTTCCAGCGAATAGTTGCGGAATGAACATTCCCCTCTATGGCTCGGAAGCAGATGACAGGCCTACTACCAGACGGTGATTCAGCAAGTTCAACTTGGAAGCATTTAGTACTGCTTGGTTAGATTCTATGAAGCAGTACTAGACATGTGTAACCTTTCTACGTATCTTCTTAAGTAAGGGATTCTAACTATTTTCGTGTACTGTTCAGTCAAAGGAGGTCTCTCTATGCGCATCCATCCATTTCCTGCGCGACCACGACTGCTGGCTGTTGTAATGACTCTCGCCACGCTTCTGCTGCTGTTAGTGCCACTCGCAGCCTACGCCCAGGCCAACACTGCTCATGGGTTCTATCAGCAGACAAACCTGGTTTCGGACCTGCCCAATATCGCCACGTTTCAAGATCCGAACCTGCTCAATCCCTGGGGTCTGTCACATGGCCCCACTACCCCCTGGTGGGTGTCAGACAATGGCGCAGGTGTGGCCACCTTGTATAACGGCCAGGGCCAGGCATTCCCGCTAGCTTCTCCGCTCGTGGTCACTATCCCGCCCCCCGCGGGTAGTCCTGCTGGAACGACGGCAGCGCCAACCGGCAACGTCTTCAACGGCACGAGTGGTTTCGTGGTTTCAGAGAATGGTCTCTCTGGTCCAAGCCTGTTCATGTTTGCCACCGAAGATGGCACGATCTCCGGCTGGAACCGCACCGTTGATGTGACCCATGCCATCCTCGAAGTGGACCGCTCGACCGTGGGGGCAGGTGCCGTCTACAAAGGGCTTGCTATCGCGAGCCTCGCCTCTGGCACTTTCATCTATGCCACCAATTTCCGCTTCGGAACCGTAGAGATGTTCAATTCAAGCTTTCACCTGGTTGGTTCCTTCACCGACTCGAAGCTGGCGAACACTTGCCCGCTGCCCAACCAGTGTTACGCTCCTTTCGGCATCCAGAACATCGGTGGTAAACTCTACGTCACCTTTGCCCTGCAGAATGCAGAGAAGCACGACGACGTGTCTGGCCCTGCCCATGGCTTTGTCGACGTCTTCGACACCAGCGGAAATTTGATCCAGCGCCTTCTTTTGCATGGCAGGCTCAACTCTCCCTGGGGCCTGGCCCTGGCCCCCGCTGATTTTGGCAGGTTCAGTAATGCCTTGCTGGTCGGCAATTTCGGTGACGGTCGCATCAATGCGTATGATCTGAAGACGGGCGAGTTTCTCGGCCAACTCAGAGACCAGGCCAACACTCCCATTACGATTGATGACCTGTGGGCATTGGGCTTTGGGAACGATGCGAATGCAGGCCTCCACAACGAACTGTTCTTCACTGCAGGTATCAACGATGAGGCAGATGGGCTCTTTGGGAAGATTACGTTCGCAAGTTGAGCGGATAGCCATCACGAACGGATGGCGTGATCCCTGTCTATGAAGAAACGGGAAGGACACTCTTTGCGGGTGTCCTTTCTCTTTCTACAACTCTTTGACCGATGCTTTAGGGTAACCCAATGCTTCCAGTGATGAGTTGCGCAATGAGACTGGGGACGAGATGACAGGCGTGGCCGAGATGGCAATTCCGCAAGTTCAACATGGAAGCATTTAGCTTGAAGAGACCTAGACGTTCCTCTGTCACCCTCATTTTTGCCTGTCTTGAAAAACGTTCCTTATCCCGAACCCACGTTCTTTAATGAACGTAGCACTTTGCCACATGCAGCAAAAATCTATCCAGAAATCCCTTGGAGCATGTACGTTTTGCTGTTCGTTATACCCAAGCTTCAGATAATGTTTCGGCCTGTTGAAGCACTAAAGCAATAGCGCGTTGCTCTAAATCAGGCGGATATTTGTATTTTCGTAAAATACGTTTTACCAAAAGTCTCAGCTTTGCTCTCACCGTATCTCGCACCGACCAGTCAACAGATACGTTTTTACGAAGTTGGTCAGTTAATTCCGCCGCAATTTTTCTGAGAATATCGTCACCCAATTCCCGTACCGCCGCCTGGTTCGTTTCTAAGGCATCGTAAAACGCCATTTCATCGGCGCTTAATCCTAAATCCTCGCCGCGCTCCGCAGCAGCCCTAAATTCCTGTGCCATAGCAATCAGTTCTTCGATCACCTGGGCTGTTTCAATAGCGCGGTTGCTGTATTTATTCAGGGTTTGCTGCAATAGGTCGGTAAACTTCTTGTTCTGCACCACATTGTTCTTGAACCGTGACTTAATATCGTTTCTTAGCAGACGTTCCAAAAGTTCAACTGCCAGATTCTTATGGGGGAGCAGGCGGACATCATTGAGGAACTCATCCGATAAAAGCCCAATATTCGGATTTTTCAGTCCTGCCGCCGCGAATATATCCACCACCCCGTCTGCGGCAATGGCTTTACTGACAATTTGCCTGAGCGCATGTTCCCGTTGTTCGTCTTCAAGCTTGCTGGATGCTGTACTATGCTTGGTAATCACGGCTTTGATGGCTTGCAGGAAAGCCACTTCCTCCCGATGCGGAATCGCATCTTCATAGGTACTGCACAAGGCGAAAGCCTGGCTCATGCCGGTGACACAATCGGCAAAGCGTTTTTTGCCATCTTTCTGACTAAGGACATGATCAGCCGCTCCCGGTAATAATTCGAAGGCTTCAGTTTCATAGTCAGAATAATCAAAGCCGTGCATCATGCCACGCGCTACACTGAGTTTTTCAAGGAAAACACCAAAGGCTTCCTCAATAAATTCTGTCGGCTTCCCTTTCCCGCCGCTGGCGGTGTATTCCTTGAGCGCTTCACGCAGTTCATTTGCGATGCCGATATAATCCACCACTAACCCGCCCGGTTTATCCCTGAATACGCGGTTCACCCGCGCTATGGCCTGCATTAAGGTATGTCCGCGCATCGGCTTATCAACGTACATCGTATGCAGACAGGGCGCATCAAAGCCAGTGAGCCACATATCGCGCACAATGACGATTTTAAAGGGATCATCGGGGTCTTTAAATCGTTGCTCCAAATCCTTCTTGACTTGCTTGGAGTAGAGATGAGGGCGCAGTAGGGCTTTGTCGCTGGAAGAACCGGTCATGACAATTTTTATCACGCCTTTTTTGGGGTCATCATCGTGCCATTCCGGGCGTAACTCGACGAGAGCATTATATAAATGAGCGCAGATTTCCCGGCTCATGGCCACGACCATCGCCTTCCCGTCAATCACCCTGAGCCTGTTTTCAAAATGTTGCACCAGATCGGCGGCAATCTGTTGAATGCGGGGGTCTGTGCCCACTAATTTTTCTAATGCCGCCCAGCGAGACTTGGTTTTAGCGGCAGCGCTTTCTTCCTGGTCTTCCGTCAGCTCCTCAACTTCGTCGTCAATCCTGAGATTCTCATTGGTATTCAGTTCCAGCTTGGCCAGCCGTCCTTCATAGTAGATTTTAACGGTGGCCTGATCCTTTTCCGCCTGTTCCATATCGTAGACATGGATGTCCGGGCCAAAAACCGCCCGTGTATCCCGGTCGGTCTGAGAAACAGGCGTCCCTGTAAAGGCAATAAAGGTTGCATTGGGCAAGGCATCGCGCATGTGTTTTGCGTACCCATACTCATACTCGCCTTTTTTATTCAGACGGGCTTCCAGCCCATATTGTGTGCGGTGAGCTTCGTCACAGATAACTACGATATTGTGCCGCTCAGAGAGAACAGGAAAACTGTCTTCATCCTCGCCAGGGGTGAATTTCTGGATGGTGGTAAAAATAATCCCACCGGATGGCCGGTTTTCAAGTAATTCCCGTAAGCCCTTGCGGTTGTCGGCCTGTACGGGTGTTTCACGTAATACATCCTTCGCCATGCTAAACGTGCCAAAAAGCTGGCCGTCCAGGTCATTCCTGTCGGTGACGACGACGATAGTCGGATTTTTCATCTTCGGGTCTGTCATGACCTTACCGGCATAACAGGCCATAGATATGCTCTTGCCGGAGCCTTGCGTATGCCATACTACGCCAGCCTTGCGGTCGCCGTCAATTGCGGCAGCAGCAAGAGTCCTGATCATAGCCAGTCGTATAGCATGGAACTGATGATATCCGGCTATTTTTTTGATGATGCCTTCTTTATCTTCCTCAAAAAGTATGTAGTTCCGCAGGTAATCCAGCAGAAATTCCTTATTGAAAACACCTTTTATCAGCGTTTCCAGTTCTCGCATTGGGCCGAGCGGATCACTGGTACGGCCTTCAATCGTGCGCCAGGTAGAGAAGCGTTCCTTATCGGCAGTCAGTGAACCCATGCGAGCGGTCACGCCATCGGAAATAATCAACATTTCGTTGGTATTGAATAAGTCGGGGATTTGCTCCTTGTAGGTCTGGAGTTGATCAAAGGCTTTCCAGATATCAGCTTCCTCATCTGCCGGATTTTTAAGCTCCAGTATGGCAACCGGCAGCCCATTTAAGAAAACAATGATGTCTGGACGGCGGGTACGCTGCGGCCCTTGAATGGAAAATTGGTTTACTACTAACCAGTCATTCCTGGCCGGTTCGGAGAAATCCGCAAGAGAGACCAAATCACCTACGGTCTCATTGCCACGCTGATATTGCACCCTGACACCATCACGCAGCCAGCGGTGAAACTGTCGGTTGATCTGGATGACGGTAGGTAGGTTTGGTGCAAGAATTTGGTGAATAGCATCGTCTATAGCAACAGCAGGAATAGCTGGATTGATAGCCTGGAGCCGTGTTCTCAGGCGCTCCATAAGGATGGTCTGGCGGTAATTATTGCGCTCAGGCGCTACTCCGTCCGGTGGTGGGGCTATGTCCGGGCCGAAGACTGCTTGAAAACCCAGTTCCCGGAACCAGTCCAATGTAGCTTGTTCAAGATGATCTTCTGTGATGTGTGTCATGATGCCAATGCTTCCACGGTTTTGCTGATCTCACCCACCTGCAGTCTGCCAGAAATAAGACTAGGAAGAAGAAGGTCGCGCAATTCCGATAATATCACATTCTCTTTAACGCCTTGAATAATTAATATAATAAGACTGCTAACCACATTTTCAAACTCCTCAAGAATTTTCTGAGGTGGTACTATTGTTTTGAGTTCTGAGACAATGCTTTTGTTTAGATTTTGTTGAGCCGATCCTCTCGCTTGCCTTTCATATATCTCTACAGACCGAGCTGTTTTTAGAAATACAAATGACTGGGTATAAGATTTCGGTACAAGCGCACAACATGCTTGGTTTGCTGAAACTGAATTAGCAAGAAGCGTAACTTGTCCTGCTGTAGCTCCGTACATAGCTACAACTGTGCTCATGGATGGCCATATTTTGGCACTACTTTCTGCTAGTCCTCGTTCTGTTATTTTCTCTTCAGTATCCAAAATAACTTTTTGTCTAACCTCACTCGATGTAAGCCAGGGAATAGTGCCATTGTCCCAATACACCCTTTCTTTCCTACTAGGTGTGCCCCCACTCTCAACTCTTTGGCAGAGATCTTTTATGTCACCAATTCTCCACCCTTCCGGTATAAGGCCAAGTGGAGATTCGGAGAAGCTGGGGGGAAACAGAGCGGCGGTAGCATCATCCATGCCTTCAGGCTTGCAGCCTTCGGCTTTGGCTTTTACCGGGTCAAAATCCACAAACCATGATTTGAACAGCGCCTGTGCTATGCCTTCAAGTGTATCGCTCATACGCTTGTTTAGTTCAATTTTTTCATCAAGAATAGATAGCACATCAGCAATAACTTTTTTTTTCTGAAAGACTGGGTTTTGGGACTTCTAAGTTCTCAATCATCACTTTAGTTAAGGCGTTTCTAGTTGCGCCTGCTGCCGCTAACCCAAGTAATAATGATTGTTGTCTTGGTGAGATAAGAAAGTAACGAAGGAATCGTGCATCAAACTCTTCCGGGATTGGCCTAATGATAGCAACATGCTGATTAACACGGGCTGGCAATGCATCTTTTGGTGCCAGACAAACACGGGCAACAGAGTCTCCAGTAATGTTAAGCAGAATATCTTTTTCTTCAACTGAAACCCCATCTAGTTTGGATGCCTGGGCATTAGATATGAAAGCCAAACCATTTTTACTAAAACCATGATTATAAACATTCTGACTTCTAACTAATTTAACAGGGCCATAAGGTAAATAAGACTCTTTACCTCCTGTTGGAGTTGCACCGCTGCCAATTTTTAAGCAGTAATTACCAAGACGAACCGTGGACCATACATCAGAGACCATATCCCACCTTTTTAAGTTGCTTACGGATTTCTCCATCAAGCTTCTCACCTTCTTCCATCTGTTCTTTTAACTGCTGAGTCAGACAGACCATTTTTTCGGCAAAGGTTCCGTCATCATCCTCAATTTCTTCTGCTCCGACATAGCGCCCCGGTGTGAGAACATAATCGTGGGCTTTTACTTCCTCTTTCCTGGCAGCATACACAAAGCCCGGAATGTCCTGGTATTTCTCTTTAGTTTCACCGTCCGTTCGCCAAGCGTGATATGCGGTAGCGATTTTGGCAACATCGGCTTCATCAAACACACGATTTACGCGGGTTTCCATACGTCCCAGCTTGCGGGCATCAATGAACAGGATTTCCCCGCGCCGATCACGGCCATTGGTGCGCTTGTCTTTGGTCAGAAACCATAGGCAGGCCGGAATCGGCGTATTGAAAAAAAGCTGAGGGGGCAGGGCAACCATACAATCCACCACGTCAAGCTCAATCATTTCTTTGCGAATCGCCCCTTCATTGTTCAGATTGGAGGATATAGAGCCATTTGCCAGCACTACGCCAGCTAAACCGGAGGGTTTCAGGTGGTATAAGATATGCGATAACCAGGCAAAATTTGCATTTCCGACAGGCGGAGTGCCATATTGCCATCGTGCATCTCCAATTAATTTTTCATTCCACCATTCGGAAATATTAAACGGCGGATTTGCCATGATGTAATCCGCTCGCAAGTCCGGGTGTTGATTGCGGGTGAATGTATCGGCAGGTTCCTTGCCGAGATTAAAGTCCATTCCCCTGATAGCCAGGTTCATTGCTACGAGTCGCCAGGTTGTCGGGTTGCCTTCCTGCCCATAAATGCTGATGTCGCCAAACCTGCCGCCATGAGACTCAATGAATTTTTCGGACTGGACAAACATGCCGCCGGAGCCGCAGCAAGGATCATATACCTTGCCCTTATGCGGGGCGATGATTTCCACAATCACTTTCACGACCGAGGCAGGGGTATAGAACTGTCCGCCCTTCTTGCCTTCGGCGTTGGCAAATTGGCCCAGGAAATATTCGTACACCTCGCCCAATACGTCACGGGCTTTTTCCTTCCCTCCAAAACCAATTTTTGAAATGAGATCGACCAGTTCGCCCAACCTGCCAGGTTCAAGCTCAGTGCGGGCAAAGCGTTTATCCAGGATATTTTTTAAATGGGGGTTTTCGGTTTCGATGGCAAGGAGTGCATCGTCTATCAGCCTGCCAAGATTGGGTTGCTTCGCATTATTGCGTATGCTCTCCCAGCGTGCGGTTTCTGGCACCCAGAATACATTTGCTTCCGTATAATAGTCCCGGTCTTCCAGTTCTCTTTCCAGGCTAGCTTGATCGGAGAGATAATAGTCGTCATTAGGATCGGCAAACTTACGACGCAACTCCACCCGGCGTTCAGAAAACGTATCGGAAACATATTTTAGGAAAATGAGACCGAGTACAATATGTTTATATTCGGCGGCGTCCATGTTGGAACGCAGCTTATCTGCTGTCGCCCAAAGCGTTTTTTTCAATTCTTGGCTAACCATGATTCATCCTAGAAGTTTTATATTTGGTTGTTACGGGCTCATTAATCGACAATATAGCAACCAATGATTAATCACCAGTTTTTGCAAATACGTCAGCTCTTTAGCTTTGCCGCTACTTCCTCTGCAATTCTATCAATAATATCGTCATCTGTCTAGAATGCCATACCGAATGTTGGTTAACCTAAGCGACAGGGTCGCTCCTGCCGCTTAGGTTAACCCGTATTTTGTGTAATGGTACATAATAGAAATGCCCTGAAGCTAGTTCTAGACAGGTTTTCACGCTTTCACGCTTTACGCCATTACACAACATTTAATATGGCGTCGTAACACACACTGTAAAAGTCAGACCAACGTACCTTATTCTCAGTTAGAAAACCAAATTGGATTAGAAATTAGAAGTGAAAAACGATAATAGCCAAGTAGCTTTGCGGGTAATTGGGCAGATTAGTCAGGATAATCTGCCCTCAAATAGCTTGCCATGTGAAATCAAACAGTTCATTGAGGCGTATGCATATGGGCTACAGCGCCTTCATATTCAAATCTGCTTAACTTTTACGAAGAGAGTTTGCTCTTGTTTCATCGGTGCTTGCCTTGTGATTCAAGGATTCTCTGTACGCCTTGGCGAGTGGTGCGTTCGAGTTCAGCGTATCGAGTTCAAAGGCGATACGCTTGCCGATCTGTCCGAGTTCCCGGAAGCCTGCATGCCTGAGCAGAGCTATGCCCGTGGGTGTGACACTGGTGGCATAGAGCTTCGTGATAATGATGTGTCTTTTGGCAAGACTGTTTAAGAAGTCAATCAACCCGCTAATGAGTTTCGCTCCATATTGCGTTCGTCTCTGTTTGTCTGCTGCTGGCGTGGTGGCCATGCCCATGACAATACATTCGAGAACACTGCCCGGTGTGTAGGGCAGTACATCCTCGGCGGGGATGTCCCATCCGCGTATGTCTCCCTGCATGAAACGCATGATGGTTTCATGCTTGACTGGCAGCATATTGATAAAGCCGACGAGTCTGCCCTGGTCTCTCACAAGAAAGTCTGTCTCGGGATTTTTGTCTAACCAGGCCTGGCGTGTTGGGATGTCGTGGACGGCATCGCCAAACATCGACGTAGCGAGGTCATATTCTTCCTGGATATCATCAGTAGTCGCTTGCATAAAGGTTATTCCTTGGACTTTATCAGTGTGCATCAATGTGATCATGTCTTTTGCTTGGGTGTCACTGTCTTTTTTGAGAGGGCTGCTGTGCTGGCTGCGTGGCAGTGGAGGTGTGGTGAGTGCAAAGATCCTTCTCGTGCTTTCCTTGTGCTGACGTGCTGTGTCTTCACCGCCCAGTCCTTGTGTTTGCTCCCGTTGCGCCTGATGCAACTCGTCGCGGAAGTCTTGGACAGCTTTGACGTTTGCATACCCGGCATCTTCGAGTGTGGCCAGATGATGATAGGCGCGGCTGATGGCATGAGGTGACTCGAGAGATGAGACACGATGGAAGAACTCTCGCCCTTCTCTGACACTTTCTTCAATCTCGCCCAGCATGAAGTACGCTCGCGCCCAGTCGAGGGGTATCCAGGCGTGGAGCCAGGTGTTATCCGTCAAGTCGATCTGGAGGGTGATGTCTTCTCGCATGTCGAGGGTTTTCTTCGGTTCGTTGATCTCGAGATAGCCGTAACTGCGCTCGGCGAGGATCCCGCTCATGCGGTGAAAGACGAAATCGGTGCCGTCACCGTAGCGCTCTTTGAGATTGGTGGCGATCGCTTGCGCTGTATCAATGGCACGCTGAAAGTGCAGCGCATCGCTGGCACTCGCGTAGGCACGGGCAAGGTAGGCGTTGACCAGGGCCGCAACTTGCCTGCTGGCACCAAATGAGGCGTCTCGGGCCTCTTCCAAGCGGTTGATCGCTTCCTGCTGAAGACCTGCTCGCTCTAACTCTGTTCCCATGCCCATCAGGGCCAGGGCAAGCGTTGATGGTTCTCCTACTTGTTTGGCGATCGCATGCATGCGAGAGAAGGTGGCATATGCTTGCTTGTAGTGCTGTTGTTCAATGAGCATGATGGCATTGAGGCGCTGGACTTGCGCATAGAGCCGCAAGAAGCGCGGTTCGAGGGCTGATGGTGGCGGAAGGGCGGTCAGAAAATGCTCGAACAACTGACGCAAATACCTGGCTGTTTCCTCTGTGACCGGTGTCGGGGCCACACGCCGGGTGTACCACGCGTTTTGGACTAATTTCTCGACGGTATCGAGCGTTTCGTGAAACATGCGTTCTCCATGACCGGGGAGATTCTGCGGACTGAATGGATTATATTCGGATAAGCCAAAGCGCCACAGCGGGATCTCAAGGATCTCACTGAGTGCTCGTAGCGTCTGTTGATCATCAATATGCTTTTCGCCAGCCTCAATATATTGCACATAGCGGATCGTCTTCGCGCCACCAGGCCAATATTCGGCGAGTGTCGCCTGGGACATGCCGCGTTTCAGGCGGTGCTCTTTGATGGTTTGTCCATGATGGTAACTGTCTAAGGTCACCTGTTTCTCCTGGGGATAGGTCTTTTTCTCTGCTTTCTCGGTCTCATCGACCTGCTCCTATCATACCGTTTTGGTCTCTGATGTGCTACGAACCTACAGGTTCGTCGGAAGTGCTGCCACAGAGAGGCTTTCTACGCGCGTACGATTCATACCACAGACGAGTGCTGCGGCTGCTCTGACGCCTGTTTTGGGCGTTCAGCTTTGAGGCGGTTTGGGTCATAACTAGAGTAGACCCATTGATAAAGTATACCACATGAGTGCGGAATGGTTCTTCGCGTAGAGGCGGGCGAGGGTCTGCCGATCATCACGGAGAACAGGAGGTGGAGCCTATGAGTTATGAGCAAAGCATATCACTGAATGCACTGGATCAGTATCGGCAGGCGGTCAAGTGGATACCTGCCTTCGTCGAGGGAGAAGAAACACAGCTTCTTGCGTGCATTGAGCGTGGCAAGCTGGAACGTTCCAAACCCTCTCCAGATCGCGGTCTGTGTGAGCAAGCTAAGCGTGCGTGTGCCAGGTTGAGTGAAGGATACCAGGGATTGGTGCTGGGGATGGCCAGGCGATATGAGCGGCAGTGTCGAGAGTTGGAACGGATGGACCTGGTACAAGAAGGCAACGAGGGCTTGCTCCTCGCTATCGAGAAGTATGGTGGGAGCGCAGGTGAAGCGTCCTTTGGAACATGGGCGTTTTCCTGGGTGCGCGGGATGATGTACCGTGCACTGCTGAGTGAAGGAGCTCTTCGTCTCCCACGGCGTAAAGCAGAAGCATTGAGGCGCATGGGTGCGGTAAGCGATGCCTTATTTAGCATGCTTGGTCGTGAACCGTCCATCGAGGATATCGCCAGTGCGATGGGGATGACCGAAGGAGAGGTGTGTGAACTCATCGTGTTACGAGAGCAACAGGTCATGAGCCTCGATGCGTACGTGGATGAGGATGAGGAGCTCACACTGGGAGATGTGCTTTCTGCACCTCCTGTGGCCGCTGATGAGGGGCACTTCTCGTTGGAGCAGGTGCTCAAGCACCTCACCGAGCAAGAGCGGTCGGTGCTGCTGCTGCGGTATGGGTTTGGTGATCGTCGGGGACGCACACAAGCCGAGGTGGCTGAGCAGTTGGGGATGAAACTCCACAAAGTGCGGGAACTCGACCGCCGTGCACGCATCCGTCTGCGTCGGGTGGAGGAACGGCAAGCCTGTTGAGGGTCGTGCCGTTGTTTCGAAGCAGCTTGGGAGGTCTCAGAGCTGAGACCTCTCTTTTTTCTGGTCAGGTGGCAGTGGCTGGGAAGGGGGTGAGTGAAGTGCCACATCGATGGAGGATTCTGTATTACACGGAGGACGGGCTGTGTGAGGTGCTTGAGGTCGTACGCAAGCGACGGCCAACGAGGCTTGCCAGGGCGTTCCTGTGTGAGGACTACACGCATTTCGACATCCAGCAGATGATCTAATGGCTTGCTGTTGGCATGTTGGAGGGCGTACTGGGAAGGAGGGAACAGGATGGAGTTGTTACCCAAGGAGTTGCGAGCGCAGCTGCCCCCGCTCTACTCGCAGGAACAGGAAGCAGATCCGCTCGTCATCTGCAAATTTTTCACCCCGGATAGCTCATGGACGTGGTATGTGCTCGAGTTCGACGGGCAAGACGTGTTTTTCGGGCTGGTGATTGGATTTGAAGAAGAGCTTGGCTACTTCCGGCTCTCCGAACTCACACAAGTGCGTGGGCCGTTCGGCTTGCCCATTGAGCGCGATATCCATTTTCAGCCGACCAGGCTTTCTCTCGTTAGGAAGTCGCATCCGTAGGGTGTTTGCCAGTGAAGGGAAAGGAGATGTCCCTGTGTCGAGCAAGTGACAGTCGCATGCTCAGCGGCGGGTTTCTGTTCCTGGTCGTCTTCCGCTGGCTCAGATGACACCCGATGAGGTGCGTCGGTGGATCCATGAGATACGAGCGGCCTTGAAGCAGAAGATGGCTCGTGAACGGGCCTACCTCGAGCGGCGGGCTGGGCGTTTGGTGCATACTCCAACGGATAAGGCTTATGAAGCTGACCAGGTGCTTGAGGCTGATCTTCTTGCTTTCCTTGATGAGATTGAACAGGGGTTGGAGAGATGGTAATGGCTTGCCATGTGAAGAAAGGAGGGTCTGGTGAGTCGGGCAGGGTTGGTGCTGGTGTGTGTGATGGCGTTTCTCACGGGAGAAGGTGGGGTGCTGCTCAAGCATTTACCCGTTGCGTACGTCATTGGGGTGGCGATGGTGTGTGGAGTCCTCGGCTGTGTGTCCTGGTGGAAAGGTGGGACGACGCATCAGTCACGGGGTGATGCTTCATTTGAGTCATTCATTGCAGAGATGAAGGGCGTATGTCCTTGGATGACGGGGGAGGATGTGCTACTGGTGCGCCAAGCTTTTTCTTCTTTGCATCCTTTGTCTCGTGGCGATGAGGATCTGGATGGGGTGGCTCAGGCGGCTTTGCGCTTAGCTGAGCGGGCGTGCCTGTGTCACGATGAGCAACGAGCGTGGGCCTTCTGGCAGCGCTACCAGGAGGTGAGTGCCTGGCAGCAAGGACAGGAGTATACCTGGCTGCCACTGCCCGAGGCGCTCGAGGAGGTCTAACCCATGGGGATGTGTCTGCCGTGTGTAACAGAGGCCGATGTCGAGCGGTTGATAGACGCAGTCAATGCCGAACTGGAGCAGGGGGACTGGTTTCAAGTGCGGCTCTTGGTGCGCTCATTGTATGCCTACGCCGTGCTCTGTGGCGATGAAATGTTGGCTGGGCTCTTGGAGGACCTGTACTGGATTGCCGGAGATGCGCTCGCCTTTCCGGTGCTCGCGGTGACCAGGGAGAGGGGTCGTGAGGGGAATGAGGTGCCATGAACAGGGAAGTCTATCCTCCCAACTGGCGCGAGCTGCGCGATGCCTGTATCGAGCGCGCTGGCTATCGCTGCGAGCAGTGCGGCATTCCTCAGGGCTGGTTGACCTTTAGCAAAAGTGGCAAGCCCTATCTGATTTACCTCTCCGCTGCCCATCGTTATCCGCATCAGACCTCTCGCCCGGATGCGGAACTGATGGCGCTCTGCCAGGCCTGTCACCGCCGCTATGATCGTCCGACAGCTCCTCGCCGGTACTATCCCCCTTTGCTGCAAGTGCACGTCTTGGTGGGGACGGTGCTGGTGGGGATTGGGCGCAACTATTATGACGTCTATCAGATGGTGGCAGCACTGGAAGCAGGGACGAGCTTCGAGGTGGCGATCCTGGTCAATCAGGTGGTGGTGGGCTGTGGAGCGTATGTGGTCGAGGAGGATGGGACGCTTCTGGCTCTCTCTGAGCAAGGGGCGTGTGAGGACCTCTTTGGCTTGTTTGATGGTGTGGTGCGTGAGCCAGTGTCTACTCGCTAGCCGCGTTGGTGTTGGTTGGTATGCGCAGAGAGGTCTCGCGGGATGGGGCTTCTTTTGTTGTGGGAGACAAGACAAGAAAGGGTTGAAGACGATGTTATTACAAGGCATGGTGTTAAGTGGGCACGTTATGGAAAGTACGTTTTATGATCAGCTGACGGGCCAGCCCAAGCCAGGGCTCTCGGTGCAGCTGACCGTACTCGATGTGGAGACCGATGAGAAGTATCAATGCCAGGTGAGTGAAGGCTTTAGCACGCTCGAGCAGTTGAAGGATTTGCGAAGGCTCGGGCAAGCGATTGATATCCAGCAAGCGCGGGTGCAACTGGAAGGGGAGCTGCCTCCCAAGATGGCCTCGATCGCGCTCGAAGTGCGTGGCATCAAGGGCAAGGGCGGCTTTCATACGCTCAAGTGCCGCTTTGCCCAGGTGGCGGCGACTGTCTAGTGAGTCAGAAGGGAGGATCACGGCATGCAAGTGTTTCGTGCCATGAAAGGGCAGCAGGTGTGGGTGCGGCGCGTTGAGCACGTGGTGCTGCGGCTGGTCTCGCTGGGCTTCTCGCTGGCCTCGGCGCATGCCATTCGCTGGTTCTTTGCGCCCCTGGATGGGGTGGATGTGCTGCAACCGACCATCACCTGGATGATTGCCATCGGCTTTGGGGTGCTGGGCTACTGTGTCAGTCGTGGTCTGGCGCACCGGCTGATGAATAAAGAGCGTATCCGGGCCTATGCACCCATCTGCCTGGTGGTGGAACTGGTCGAGATTTTCTGTAACTATGCCCTGGCGGCGGCGGTGGTGCAGCGAGCGACCTGGCTGTATGCGGTGCCGTATACCCAGCGGGCGGCCTTAACGGCTTTGACCTACGTGGTCTTAGCCATTATTCCACTGGTCTCGCTGCTGTTGGCGGTGGTGGATATGGACTTGGAACGCTCCAAGCTCGGAGGGCATGGCGGTGTGGGCACGGCTGCTGGAGCGCCTTTTATGGGCTCTCGTGCGCCGTCCTTTGCTCCTGGGGCTTCTGCGATGAACCGGGCTCAACCGACGTATGCGCCGTATCAAACGGTTGGAGGCAGTGCCATGGCGCAAGATGCCCAGATGCAGCCAGCACCCACCTATCCGCAGGGCTATCGCGGGTATCAAGCACCGCCAGCACAGGGGGCGAAAGCGAATGGCGCTGTCCCTTTTGCGCCGGTGCAGGTCAAGCCGTAAATGGGGGATCAGGGGTGGTGCAGTTAGGTGCCAGTGGCAAGCGGCGCACACGACAGGAGGCGGCAGCGGTGCGGCAGGCCTTAGCCCAGGGGCAGACGGTGGCCTTTGCTACGCGGCATCAATGGCGGCACTATACCCAACGCAAACCCATCTCAGCGGCAACGACTGATGGAAAGTCGTAGGTGACCACAGCAACAAACATTGAGGGGTGCGCACTCGTCACACGTGCCCCTCGTGTCGTCGTGGAAGGTGTGTGAAGTGACGAGACACAGCACAAAAAGTGCTGTGAAGTGAGAGAGGAGAACGGCTGATGATATCGCCTTGGATACTCATCCTCATCATTGTGGTGGGGCTCGTCTGGGCGGGATGGGCCATCTATCGAGGCAGGAAATAGGCTTCCTTCCTCACGGCTCGGTCACGAGAGGCTGAGGGAAGACAGGTCTGGCGTTGGTTCAGGCCTGTCTTCGTGTGTTCTTTTTGCAAGGAGTTGAGTGAATGATTGACTATGGACAGATCAAGCAGATGGCGAAAGAGACGGGGCAACGGGTGACGGACTTGATTGTCCTGGCTCCCCAGAATGACCCCTTTTATACGGGGACACCCAACGATTGCGCGCTGGCAGAATGGTTCGCCGGGCTCTGGCACGCCTTTGGCTATAGCTCGGGGGTGCATATCCGGCGCGTGCATTACCAGATTGTCAGCCAGAACCCGCCGGTGCTCTTGCCCAATGGCATGCCCTATGAGAATACGGTCGAGTGTTGGGATATCCTCAACCTCGCTTCCAAGGCGGCACGCTACCTGGGGCTGGTGGATCCGGCATCCTTTCATGACCGGCGCAACCCTGATCCGGTGGTCTATGCCTCTCACGAGGTGTACGAACCAGAGGTGTATACCAGTAGTGGTTTGTGGGGGCACCAGTTCCGCTTGCCGAATTTTCCCAATCTGCCGTCGTACCAGGTGAGTGGCTACAGGGGAGCGCAACCGTATCACCTGGAAGTGTGGTGTGAGAAGTCCACGATGAATGATGTGCTCAAACCCCTCTGCGAGCACTATCGTGCCAACTTGCAAACCGGTCTGGGTGAGCTCTCGATTACTGCGACTTTGGCTTGTTGCCAGCGCTTACAGCAAGCCAATACGCCTGCTCGTATCCTGTACGTCTCGGACTTTGACCCGGCTGGTCAGTCGATGCCGGTGGCCGTGGCCCGCAAGATCGAGTACTTTGTACGCACGCTGGGCTTGGATGTCGATGTGCGCGTCTTTCCAGTGGTGCTCACCCTGGAGCAGATCCAGTACTATCGCCTGCCGCGCACGCCCATCAAAGAGACGGAACGGCGGCGGATTGGCTTTGAAAGCCGGCATGGTGAGGGGGCGGTCGAGCTCGATGCGTTGGAAGCGCTCTATCCTGGCGAACTGCAAGCCGTGCTCAGCCGCTACATCGAGTGCTACTATGATAGTTCGCTCGATGAACGCATCGCACAAGCGCGGGAGGCACTCGAGAACGATCTGGGGGTGGTGTGGCAGCAGGTGGCGGGCCGCTATGCTGACGATGTCGAGGCCTTACGTTCAGAGTACGAGCAACTGCAACGCGAGTTTGAAGGGCGCATGGCCGGCTATACCCAGCGCGTGCAAGGCCTATGGCAAGCCATGCGTCAAGAGCTTGACGTCTCGGTGCCGGATTTGAGCTATTATCCCGTGCCTCAGCCGGAATGCTATGGAGAGATCGGGGATGGTCTCTATGACAGTAGCCGGGACTACCTGGAACAATTGGAGGCGTACAAGGTCTTTCAAGGCAAAGCGTCGTGAGGTGAGGCATGAAACCAGCATTATTCCCGCTCTTTGCTGCGTACTGTCAGGCGCTGCAAGCAGTCATCTGGGTAGGTGCGGATGTGCGCATGGAACTGGATGGCCGTTCGGTTGGGGTGCTCAATGTCGAGGCGTTGGGAGATGCGCTCGTGGTGAGTTTCATCAGCAGCGCATCCCTAGAAGAACAGCGAGCGGTGGTTGCTGCTATGACCCCGTTTGCTGTCGCGTTTGCAGAGGTGTAGGGAAAGCGTTGCACCTGGAGGCCTGCCCGTCTCTGTTGAGGGATGGCAGGCCTTGTGTGGAGGAACATGGCGGTGAGGCGATGGTTGTTCGTGCTGTGTGCCCTGCTGCTGCTCTTCTTCTGGTGGGTTGTCTGGCAACCAGGTCAGGGAGGGCAATTGCGGGTGACGGTACAAGCAGAAGTGTCGTATACGCTGCTGGGGCCGCCAACGGTTTCAGCTGCATTCATCGACCAGGTGCTGGCGGCGTATCACTCCCCAGCGCAAGGTCTCGGCCAGGCGCTCTATGCTGATGGGGTAGAGTCTGGCATTGACCCGGTCTATGCACTGGCTTTTTTCCTGCATGAAAGCTCGTTCGGCACAACCGGTGAGGCCTGGAAAACGCTGTCCCTGGGGAATGAGCGCTGCATTCCAGATCGTCCGTGTGTTGATCAGGACCAGGGAGGCTATGCACAAATGGAGAGTTGGCAGGATGGGTTCGACCATTGGTACGCGCTGATTCTCCATCTCTATATAGAGCAGTGGCACCTGACCACGGTCGAGCAGATCGTGCCCAAGTATGCACCGAGCAGCGACGGCAATGATGTGGCGGCCTACATTGCCGCGATTGAACAGACGGTCACGACCTGGCGCACTGGGGAGGTGGAGGTATGAGCGGATCTGGTGAGAGCGGGTGTGGGTGGATGAGGGAGCAAGGCGAGGGTGAGCAGTCTCTGAAGCGCTTGCAGCATCGCTGCGGCTATCCGTTGTGGGCTCAGGTCTTGACCTATCTTGAGGGAGTTGATGGGCAGAGCGTGGTGGTGGCCTATCGCAGTGCTAGCGAGGAGGCTTCATCGCTGCCGCTCTATGGGTGTCCTCAGTGTGGCAAGCGGCTCAGGCTCTGGTGGACGGTGGAAGGGTGAGTCGCTTGTGCGCATGGGAGGGAGAGATGATCATGGCGGGTATGCCTGGTGAACTGGTGGAGGCGTATGCCTCGCTGTTTGTGCACTGCTGGTCGCAGTATGCCGTTCAGCAACGGGATGGCTCCTACTGGCGGGTGGTGGAGCCGCTGACGTTGCCGCTCCTTTCGGCACACCTGGAAGGACGCTGGACGCTTGGGACGTACCTCCTGGATGAGCAGTGCCAATGCACATTTGCCGTCTTTGATGCCGATGGTGCTGATGGACTCTGGCAGCTAGGTGGGCTGGCCGCAGAGTTGGCAGGGCAAGGTATTCCCACGGTACTCGAAGCGAGTCGGCGTGGGGGCCATTTGTGGGTGCATCTTCGTGAACGGACACCGGCGTATGCAGTACGGGCCTGGCTCTTGCCGTATGCGCTGGTGCTGGGTGTCGAGTTGTACCCCAAACAAGATGCCCTGGGGCCTGGTGGAGCATGCTCGCTCATGCGTTTACCGTTGGGGGTTCATCGGCAAAGTCGAGGATGGTATCCCTTTGTGGAGCTGGCTCCTGATGGGGCATTCGTGTCGGTTGGGACAACGGTAGCGGAATGCTGCGCCTGGGTGTGTCAGGCTGTGCAAAGGATAGCGCCTCCTGATGCGGTGTGGGAAAGGTCGCTCATGGCTAGCCATGAGTCACAAGTGGTGAGGGATGATGCGCTCATGGCTAGCCATGAGTCACAAGTGGTGAGGGATGATGCGCTCATGGCTAGCCATGAGGCAATGACTCATCCAGGTCGTGGCAGTATTCGGGTGTGGTGTCAGGCTCAGGATATCCTGGGGGTGATTGGTCGGTATGTGGCGCTGGATGGTCGCGGTAGCGGGTCGTGTCCGTTTAAGGAGCATCACTATCGCGGGGATGTGCGTCCCAGTTTTCAGGTCTTTGGCGGCCATGATGCGCATTGGTATTGCTATACCTGGGGGCGTGCCGGTGATCTGTTCGATTTCCTGTGTGTGTACTACCAGATCACGCCGCAAGAGGCCTGGGAGCGGCTCCGGCAAGGGGCGCTCGTGTGAAGGGTGGCGGGAGAAGGCGGTGGGGGAGTGGTGGCCCGCAGGGGGAGGCCTGATCTCTGGCCCCTGGTGCCCGCTGCCTCTTCCAGGCTCACCTGGTACTCCGTTCTCCTTGAGAGGGTGGGGAGTGGTGGTGGCGGTCCTGGGGACGGTGAGGACGCGCCGGTGGGGTAGGGGCCCCGCCGGACGCGGCCTCACCGCCTGGGCGCGAAGCAAGTATACCGCGCCCCTTAAACAGCACAAAGAAAGAAGCGTGATGGGTATGTCGCAAATCAAACTCGTGAGTCGTGGGGTGGATACGCTCCTCCTTAATGTGTACTACATGGATGAGCAAGAGCACCCCATCAAGAGCGATCTTTCCTACGAGCTCGTGGAACGGCTTGACTCATGGAAACAGGGGGCTATTGAGGCAGAAGGGCCGATCGTGGTGCCCTGGGTTTTTGAGGGAGCCAATCTCCAGATGTATCCGCATGGCGCCGGTCGTGGGCAGTGGCGCTGGCTGCTCACGTCTGATCTCATCAACCTGTGCATCTCGCGTGGTCGGCTCAACTGTGTGGCGATGGTGCGCTGTTCCTCAGAATACCTGTGGTCATGTCAGAACCTGGAAGTGGCCATTGTGACTGTCAATGCTTTTCTTTATAAGATCTTCGGCTGTGACATGTACCTGCAAGTCTCCGAAGTGCATCTGTGTGCGGATATGGTGGGATGGGATGTAGCAGGGGTGGACTATCTGCGCGAGTTTGTGTCGCGCTCCCGTAAGCGTGGTGGTCATGAGGAAACCGACCTGGATGTGCGCAGCTATTCCTATGGATTGCAGCGCTCTGGTCTCGACTTCTCAGCGCGTGGGCCGATGTCCTGCTGCATTTATGACAAGACACGCGAGCTCAAGAAGTCGGGCAAGCTCTGGTTTGAGGACCTGTGGGCTCAGAACGGATGGGAAGATGGGCAAACGGTGTGGCGAGTGGAGTTCCGCTTCAAGCGGGAAGCCTTGCATGAATTGAATGCCGAAGGGCTGTTCCATGGGATTGAGAATGCTTATGCATTGCCTGAGTGTCTCAAAGTGCTGTGGGCCTATGCTGCGGGGCATGTGGGTGGTGGTGACGACTCTCCTGATGGCTGGCTGCGCCTGGTTCTTCCTTCCGAGGAAGATATGACGCGCTCACGCTGGCCAACGCATCCAGCCTGGGTGGAAGTGCAACGGGCCTTTCTGGTTGACTCGGAGCGGCCTGAGCACTTTGGCAAGATCATGCGCAAGCGCAAGGAACAACACAACATCCAGAAGGGGGTGGAAGCGGCACTCGGTTATGGGACAACACTTTCGGCCTGGGTTGGAGGAGGTCTGGCTGATCCTGATACTGACCTCTCGCTGTTTCTGCACTGGTTTGCTGAGGCTGCTAGCAAGCACATGTTGAAAAAGGAGATGGATTTTGGTTCAGAAGTGGTTCGCAAGCGTATCAAGTTTGGTCTGCAAGCGTCCAAGTTGGTTGAAGATTGGGCAATGTAAGCAAACAAGGAGTATACTCATGGAACGTATCAGAGAGTCACTACCGCAGCGTCTGCTGCTTCGCGTACCAGAGGCCGCAGAAGTGCTTGGTTTAAGCCGGGCATTTGTTTATGAACTGATTGCTAAAAAAGAATTGCCTGTGGTACAGGTTGGTAGAGCTGTACGTCTCTCATATATGTCATTACAAAGGTGGGTGGCTGAGCGAGAAAACTAAGATGATGTGGTTACTAGCATGGATTAATGAGGCCTGATCTCGGAGGTTCAGGTCTCATTAAACTTACTTGCATACGTTAATAGCAGCCAGTAGAAGATGGAAGAATGGCCTTTCAGGCTCGTTGACGAATTTTACAACGCTAAGTTCCGAATTGAGACGGAGTCAAGTGACAACCGAATTTTATGCTAACTTCTATTAGGGCCCGTATTCAGGACTCTCGTGAGGCTTGCTGTCTACGCTCCCTCACAAGAACGATTCCTTCAATGGGCGGTAATTTCCCTTCGATTCGTTCCTCCAACAGTGCCAGGGTCACCGCTATATCAATATAAGCATCACGTACTTTCAGTAGGTTGGTAGGTAATAATGGCGAAACTTGTTTTTTGCCTAGCCAATATGAGAGGCATTCTGCTAATTCCCACGCACTGTGCCGGATGGCTGCACGAAGTAGTGGAGTTGCTCTTCCGAGTGGGTGGTGCGTGATCAGTTCAGCAAGGAAGGAGTGTAGGGTGTCAACGAGCAACTCTATATTGTGCTGGAAAGTTACATGTTCGTGGACTTGGGTGAGTTCGTGCGAGAGACTCGTAAGATTGGAAAGCTCACGGTTGTCAATATCGCTGGATGCAGTACTAACGAATTGGGTCACAGCCGCGACCAGGTCACGTATATGCCTGTTGACTACGAGGAACGATACAAGCATAGCAGGTCTGATACGGAGGCCAGACCTGAGAAGGACAACGTCGAAATTGAGTGCTGCATTCTGGGCCAGAGCGCTCGTGAGGGACTGACTTTGGTCGTAGCTCAAAGCAAACGCAAGCACATTGTCACAGATGCTGGAAAGGTGACGCAGGTGGGCGGTAAGCTGTACGAGCTGTTTCTGGAGAACTCCTTGTTGCTCTTGCGCCTGTTTAAGATTGGCTGTGATATCTGTTGCTTGTTTGCGAAGATTCTCCAAGTCTGCTTCGATGGTCTCTTTACCTCTTCGGTTGGTCTCTGGCGAGATTCTCACCTGGGTAGCACGTGCCTTCGCTCGTCTCTCTCGTTTCTGTTGCTGGGCTTGATCTCGTAGGTACTGTGTTCGCTGAGCCTCTAACGCCTGTATCTGAGTAGATCGTGCAGCAATGCCATCCTGAAGGGAATTCATGCGCCGTTGGTTCTTTAAGAACCAACGGCGTTCTTCGTGTTCGTAAGAGTTTTGATAGTCAGTTCTTTCCCTTTCTGCAATTCCCAGCTCCATTTCAACCTGATTTATTTTCGTATCTAGATCGTTAAAGTTTTGCTTGATACTTCTGAGAGCACTGTCGTCAGTCCACTCATTATACTGAGAATCGGGCGAGTTCTCCACCTGGTTGGCTCGAAGGGCAAACTGTTCGTCTTGTACGCGCTGTAGCCTGGATGTCAGATCAGAGACCTTAACCTCAGCTTGAGCATACTTGGATTGCATATCTTTTGCTTGTTCACCTAACCTGTTGCGAATGTGTACGAGCGTGCGTACCAAATCATTGTGAATGGCCCGTATATGTACGAGTTCTTGCACAGCATTCACGCACGCAGCGATATCATCACTTTCTTTCCCCCGAGAAGCGTTCATGAGTTTGTCACGATCTTGAGCCAATCGCTCCTGAAACAGGCGCTCCGTCTGTCCCTCTATGTCTTGCTTCACCCAGGAGAATCCTCTTCCCGAATCTTTCCAGAAACCACATCCTGGTGGCGGTTTTCCTGTGCCAACAAGTTGCGTGCGTATTTCTTGTAATTCGTCAGATTTCGGAAGGCGGTAGCGCCAGGGGTTTCTCTCACGGTCAGTCAGCCAAGTACAAAACGAGGTAGCATCGGAGGGACGTATCCCCAGAACTGGATATTGTCCGTAACCTGGAGGAAAGTGTATATCCTTCCAGTGGTCTGGAGCGCTTCCCTGTTCTGCATCGTCTCCCTGCTGCTCATCTAGGAACAACTGATATTCTATACAGTTGATCAATGACGGGGAGACAAATGCGTCTTCTGCTTCTGAAAGGGGAACGAGTTGGTTATCGCTCAACCGGTTCCCTAGCAGAGCCTCTGCCAAGTCCTGTCGACTGATGGGATCTTGGTCTGCTGCTTCCTGGCTGATTAGCCTATCTAGCCTTGTCCGCGTACCTAACTTCATGCGCTGCGCTTCGTTTCTGCACTCTAGAGCCAGTCGTAACATTGAGATAGATGGTGAGCTTCCCGCCAGGCAAGCTTCAATCAGCGGAGTAGCATCGTTCTGTGCACAGTACAGCAAAATTGTCTCGTGCCACCAGTCATCACCTATTCTATCTACCAGTTCTTGCACATTACCTCGCTCACCGCCGATATATACCGCAGCGAGGTATTCTTGAAACGCCTTATGAGCAAAGCCGTAGACGCCCAGCTCTTTTTCCCGAAGCAGGCCGCTGCGTGTTTCTACCAGGTCCAAAAATTTCCTAGGAGGTAGCGTAGGATCCACCTCTGTCAACGATGCAGCAATAAGCATCTCTGCCTGTTCGCGTGTAATTGTAAGCTCTCCCCTGAGCATTAGCTGGTACGCTAGATTCTCGAGGACCCACTGCTGCTGTGACGGGCTCAACGGGTGTAAGATGTTGCGCGCCTCATCACGTTTGCCGAGAAAGATTTTGCAGATCTCATTATATAATTCCACACGCTTCTCTGGAAGAGTATTACCGTAATTATGCACTGTTGCAATCAAGTGGAGTAAGAAAGGATTGATCGCCAGTTTCCAGAGTCCAGGCTTGCGGCGCATACGCCGACGTAGATCCTCTGCCTTTTTTCTTGCTTCCATACGTACTTCGTCACCCTGTTGTCCCTCCCCGGTAGTAAGCCACTCGAGATACCAGCGCTCAATACATTTAGAGATCTGTTCGGGTGAAAATGATTGAACCTCCAAGACAGTCGGACTAGAGAGTTCGTTTCCTTTGTAGCCGTAGGGTCGCGAAGTGAGTACAAATTGGCTTTGATCACAGGCTGTCATCTGCAATTGTACCCAGTTCATCACGCTCCGCCGGGTCGTCTCATCGGCAACCTCATCCAGGCCATCCAGTAAGACTAGGCTCCCCTTTCGGGTCAGCTGGTGTTCTACCCATCCTGAAGGTGGCTTTTCCCACTTACTCAACTCTGCCTCTATCACCTCCACGAGGGAAGGAGCGGAAGAATCCTTAATGACCTCGCCATAATTGCGTAGGAACAAGAGAAATGGGAGCGAATGTGGATTCGAGATTGGGAGTTTGCGGCGGTTCCTCTTCTCAGAGAGTTCCAGGGCCACATGCCGCAGTAAAGTCGTCTTACCGCTACCAGGTATCCCAAGAATTACCAGATGTTCTTTGGTCTTAAGATAATCCCAAATGCTTTGTGGTTCACCTTGACATGAGTCCGGAGGCTTGATCAAATCGGTCGAAGTTTGCTGGATAAGCTTGTTGACTAAGTACGGTTGGACAAACACATTCGCGAGTTGAAATCCTTTCCCTGGCTTTGCAGGCAAACTGGTTATGTCCAGAAAACGGTGTTCAGAGAGCACACGGCGTCGGTACCCTTGTTCATACCTTGTTCCCTGGATGGAGTTGTACCCCAAAGCGAAGATGTGCGGCACCAGTGTGCTTTGGATTTGTTGCCCAACTCCAGTAATGAAACTGGCAATGAGAATCGCGACTAGGCCGCCTATCCAGGTGAGCAAACCAGGCCACACATTGTGAAAGAGGTATGCAATGACTACACCGCAGACCAAGGGTGTAGCCAAAATCAGCATCCAGATTGGCAAGCGGGAAGGGGGTGAAGGTGAACCACTCATCGTCTCCTCTTTCTCTGCCAATAAAAGCGTCTCCAAGCAAATGAGACTGACCGACTAAGTGATATACGACTGCACACAACAGGATGAGCAAAAGAGATGTATGTGACAAACGCACTTCAGCAAACAAACGACTCTCTGTATCTGTCAGAATGGCACATATCATCACTTACTATTACTATACATCGTTGCGGCTTTTTCGTCAAACGCCGCTACATCTGCAGCTGGATTACTGTATCTATAACACCGAACTCTTGCAGGGGCATGCTTTCCCAAGTTGGACTCGTGTGATTTGTCAACTTTCCTGTCCTCTCTGCTGACGCACAAGCTGCCCAGCAGATGGCTCCTTTCTTGGTTTCATAGCAACCAAGCTGTATTACAGTATTGCTGGTTTTGACGCATATCTGCATCTTTAGTCCCATTTGGGAACGATAAAGTATCCTTTGGTCCTATACGGTGTGTACCATCTACGCATCGCACAAAATGCTTCTGTTTTTCGGACTCACGCTCTCAGATATGCGTCAAACCGGACGATTTATGGTAAAAAGTATAGGGGAGTAGTGTCAGCTCAAAATAACTACTCTTTTTTGTTTGCCTTCTGAAGCGGCATTGATAGGGTGGAGGCTTCTTTGGAGGTGGGTGTCTCTAATGAAGCAAAATAGTCGAGCAGCAAGCGGTGAATGAAGATGTAGCCCCCACCGACCTTGCGCAGCAAGATGCGCTCAACTGCGTAGTCGAGAAACTGAGGGTAGTTCCAGGGGATAGACCTCGAGTGCCATAGAAGCACTTTTAAGGCAATGTGCTGGATATATGCCAGTCCTCCAGTACCTAAACCGCTGAAAACTCCAACTAACAGTGCAAAGAGCAGCCCAACAAACAACCCAAGGAGTAAGTCCAGAAAGGTCCAGCCCTGTCATCCTGAGCGCAGCGAAGGATCTCGCTGCTGGCCGCGAGAGACCCTTCGCTGCGCTCAGGGTGACACGGTGCGACTGTTCAAACGGTCAAGAACCTTTCGTCCAAATTGAACCTTGCCCTAGCGTGTTTTCTGAAAGGCTAGTGAGTAAACGAGGAACCAGTCCACCTACTAATCCGACGACAAGTCCAAAGGCTTGCACGGTAAGCAGCCCTGTGAGATGTGCAATATCTAGCTGGAGAGATAGAAAAGCCAGCACAAGGACCAGCAAGGCAACGAACACAAGGACCAGCACACTCACTTGTATAGTAAGCAGCCCATTGACAAATATCGACCACATCTTTCTCCACGACCAATCTGTAATCTCAGTAGGATGTATTTCTGTTTGCAGCCCAATGATCGAACCAAAGCCCAGTCCGACGGGTGTTCCGATCAGCAGTAAGTCAACCAAGCCAAAGGTTGGCCCAGCAACTAGCCAGATAGCCAATCCGATAGTTAGCCCAAAGGGTATCCCGATAGCTAACCCAACGCTTGTGTAATAAGCTAAACGTCTACGATAGCTTAAGAGCCAATCGGGCTGCATCAGCTCTACGAAGAACTCAGTCTGGTTGTGTTGTAGCATCTGTCGGGCCAACCACGATAACCATTGGATGGTCTGCTGTGCAGGAAAGTGTGGATAGAGACTTCGACGTGTGAGCATCTGCTCAATGTAGGTAGCGAAGAGATGTCGCTGTTGTATATCGACAAGGTTTAGAGTTAGAATATCTTCAGTTGATTTTCCTTGGTATGCTAATGTAAGCACGCTAAGCATAAGCGGAGTCGTTGCCAATTCTTGTAGGGCTGCGCTCTCACGTAATATCCTACCCACTGTTTCTAATTGTCCTCCCATACTCCCGAGGTAGGTATCGATTTGACGCATCGTAAGTGGTAGAATACTCACTGCACACAGGAAAGCTACTCGTCGCTTTTGAGCAAAATACTCCACTCTTCGACTACATACGACAGGTGATACAGCTTGATGCAGTGTATAGTGGTTGTTGATGGCAAGGACACATGCCTCGCGAACCTCTTCCCTCACTTCGTCAAGTCCGTCAAGTAACGGTAAGATATGTTCTTGTGTTACCCATGCTCGACCAAGTTTCTTTGGTATCTGATACTTGATAGCTAATTCCTCAATAAGCCAATCCGCAAGGGAGGCCTGTTTCTGAGCCCATGAGGATAGGTTGAATACGACAGGTATGGGGAATGTATCGTCTAGCTCTGCACGGGCGAGCAGATCACGTGTCAGTTCCAAGAGGAGCGTGGTTTTACCAGCACCAGGCCCTCCAAGAATGAGCAGTTCTCCGTTAGCATCATCGTAGATTTGGATGATACGTGTACCAACAGGGAGTTGCTGTGATGGTAGGTTTGTCTCTTGAACTACAAGGTGCCAAGGGTTAGCTAGAGCATCGGGTTGCTCCTGCAATCCAAGCTCGATTCGAACAGCTTGATGCAAGGATTGCTCCAGCACCCCCTCGATCCAAATCGTTCGTACGCGCTTGCGCTTGCGCAAGCGGCTCTGTCGATCAATCGGAGAGAAACGAGGGGTAGGGTGAGCCGAGGTAGCTCGTTGTTCAAGAACCCGGCGAACACCTTGGGTAATCTCGCGCAGGGCTGTATCCTGGTTGTCCCATTCAGTGATCGGTTTGCCATCGCGTGGCAGGCATTGCAGATGAGCAAACGGTGAGGTTCGCCAATCGCAAGGACGCAGAATGATCGGGATGACGCGAGCTTCACCGCGGCTGTGGCGTTCGAGTGCTCGTCGCATCTCGATGTCATAACAATAGTCAGATGCCAGGAAATCTGGACTGATGAGCAAGAGAATGATCCAGGCGGTCTCCAAATGCTCGTCAATATCATGTGCCCATTCGTCACCGGCAAGAATTTGGCGATCATACCACTCGGAGATCAGGCCTTGACGACGTAAAAGGCTCAGGTGTTTCTCTAATTGGTTGCGGAGCAACTCATCTTCATGAGCATAAGAGTAGAAGAGAGTGATAGGAGAGACTCTCGATATCTGCTGTTCACCCATAGTGATGTACTCGACTTCTTCTGCTTGTTCTATCTCATGCTGATCATTATAGTTCTTATGGAGGGGTGTGACAAGGGAAAATGAGACGCTTCAGTATGCCTCGAAGATCCACCTCCATGCTGTGTTTGGGAACCTACTACAAGGGCTAAAAGTTACGCTGTGGGCTGATCCCACTGAATGGACTTACATCGCGATCTTTTACCATAAAGTGTCCAACTGTCTTTTGAACCATATAGCCTCCTCTGAGGACAGGAAAGCTGACAAATCACAACGCGTGTGACTAATACCATAATTTGGCGCTTCGCGACCCTTTTTGCTTCAAAATGCATCCTGGACAAAGAGTTTTGACATGCCTTTCTCGAAAGGCTGTTCCTTCGTCGCGCGCTACAAGCTTCTCTCGTGTGAGGTGCGTTGTACGACTCGTTGGCAAATTATGCTTCTTTGACAACTTTCGGCCACATTATGGTGAATTCAATGACCGTTGCCCGAAAACATTTAAGCATCGCAGTTCGCCAAATTATTCTTCCTTGCGCCAGGATATGCTTTCTTGCAGCGCCATTTTATGGCTCTTCCGCAGGCCCGATGATGCCTGTGGGACGAGCAAGAAGGAGCAGGAGGCATCTACAAAGTGTTGAGGAACGCATTCATAGCAAGCAAGACTGGCTCTTTCTCCTGTGTGTGTAAGGGATGACCAACCG
>WNGM01001281.1_pt1 | contig 31045 bp, 22 predicted proteins | sample 5400571 | NCBI WGS metagenome assembly WNGM01 (sample SAMN13153378, study PRJNA577476) | soil metagenome | isolation source: 100 cm soil or saprolite under Garry oak tree replicate 2 | place: USA:California | collected 2016-06-15 | reverse complement strand
TCGCCCGCGCGGTGGGCCCGGCATTAGCAGGCCTCATTATCGCGGTGTCGGGGCCGGCCGCGGTGTTCCTCCTCAACGCCATCGCCTTCCTGTACGTGGTCGTCGTGCTCTCTCGCTGGCACCCCGCGCCCCACAGAGCGGTCCTGCCCGCCGAACGCCTGGTCGGCGCCATGAGGACGGGAGTGCGCTTTGTGCAGAACTCACCGGAGATGCAGACAGTGCTCATACGCACCTTCTTCTTTATCTTTTTCATCAGCGGGCTGTGGGCATTGCTGCCAGTGATAGTCAGGCAGGATCTGCGCCTTGGCGCTCCTGGATACGGGCTGCTGCTCGGCTGCATCGGCGTGGGCGCTGTGGTGGGCGCGGCTGTGTTGCCGCAGATTCTACGCAAGATTCCCGTGGTCGATAGGCAGGTGATCATCTCTACCGTTGCGATGGCGCTGGTGATGATCGCGTTCAGTTATCTTCGCAACCTGCTCATACTCTGCCTGATCGCAACGATCGGGGGGATAGCCTGGATTATGCTGGTGTCCTCCTTCAACGTTGCCGCGCAGGAGGCCTCGCCTATCTGGGTGCGCGCGCGGGCGCTGGGTGCTTACCTGGTCGTCTACCAGGGCGGGACCGCCATCGGCAGCCTGGTATGGGGAGTAGTTGCGTCTCGCCTGGGAGATCCCCTGGCGATGGTGCTGGCAGCTCTTGGAGCCGTATTGGGGCTTGCCGTGGGGCTGCGCTGGCATTTAGCGGACAGCGAAAAACAGGATCTGAGACCCTGGCACGTCTCTGTACCCAGATTGCTCATCGAACCGAGCCTGCAAGAAGGTCCCGTTATAGTGCAGGTCGAGTACTGCGTGGATCCGCACCGGGCCGAGGACTTTCTCCGCGCCATGCACGAGGTCCGCCGCATGCGCGAAAGAGACGGGGCCTTCGGCTGGTTTCTAGCGTGTGATCCATCGGATGCTCAGCGCCATATCGAGGCGTTTATGGCCGAGTCGTGGGTGGACTATCTGCGCCAGCTCGAGCGTATGACCAACGCCGATCATGCCACCGAGGACCATGCCCGCTCCTTTCACCTGGGCAGTGTGCCCCCTACCGTCACTCCCCTTATCGCGGAGCACCCGAACTGGCACGATACCCCGGATAGAATGAGATAGGCGCAACGGATCATTCCCCAGCGCCAGGTGGCGAATGGCGGTTGATGCTCTCAAGATACCTTGCGTACACCTGGTCATAGACTGCTACTCGCTCTGCCTCAGGAGTGGCGACGAGGGATGTACGAGGGGCAATTGAAGCCGTTCCCAGGGCATCAGCCCAGATACCGCTTGCGATACCTCCGAGCAAGGCAGCACCTCGCGCAGAAGCAGCAAGCGTATCGACGGTTAGCAGCTCCCGGTTCAAGATATCGGCGAGCATCTGACGCCAGGCGGGATGCTCGCTACCTCCTCCAGCCAGGCGCAGAGTAGTTACCTTGCTCGCTGTGGGAAGAGCCTCGAAAGCGACACGGATGCCGAAGGCTACCCCTTCGAGGGCAGCATGCAGCAGGTGCTCACGCCGGTGATCGATACGTATACCGAGAAAGGCTCCTCTGCTGGAGGGGCCAGGATGGTGCGGGCGCTCTCTCGTCAGAGAGGGCAAAAATAGCAGACCATCAGCGCCAGGAGACATGGTGGCAGCACTCGCATAGATTTCATCCCAGGTGGCATTGAGCACCTCGCGTACCCAGTTCAGGGCAAGTCCGGCATTTTGCACAGCCGCCATTGCATACCAGTTAGCTCCATCAGCGGCACGATAGAGATGCGTGCGCACCGGCTGGTCGGCTCTGGGTTCCGAGCAGAGCTGCATGAACTGCGCTCCAGTGCCAAGCGTCAACTGGATGGGGCCAGGAACAAGCAAGCCGGTGCCAAGCGCAGCTGCCGCGGTATCAGCCGCTCCTGTCGCTACAGGCAGCCCCACAGGCAGGCCGAGTGCTTTAGCAGCTGGTGTAGAGAGCCTACCGGCGATAGCTCCGGACGGTATGACCGGTGGAAGCAGGCTACGTCTCAAGCTGAGTGCAGCAATTACGTCATCTGCCCAACTATCAGCTAGCAGGTCATAGAGCAAGGTAGCAGAGGCATCGCTAGGATCCGTGGCTACTTCATCAGTCAGACGGAACCGCAGCCAGTCTTTCGGTTGAAGTGCCCAGCGGGCCTGCTGATAAGAGAATGCTTCGTTATCCGCCAACCAGCACAACATTGGGCCAGCCATACCTGGCACAAGTGGATTTGCCAGACGCTCTAATAGAGAAGCAGGCAACATCCGATATTGTTCAAGCTCCGCCTGCGCACGAGTGTCAGCCCATAGCATCGCTGCTCGTACAGGCAGCCCTTCCTCGTCTGTAAGGACCACGCCATGCATTTGCCCGGAGAGGCCAATAGCGGTAATCTCGGCCCGTGGAACCTGCGCCATCGCCGATTGTACAGCGGATACCATAGCGGACCACCACTCGTTGGGATCACTCTCAGACCACCCTGGCTGTGGAGCCATGACCGTATAGTTTGCTTTGCTTACGCTCAGAGTTCGCCCTTGAGTATCCAGGACAATGACCTTGACGGAGCTTGTGCCCAGGTCGATACCCAATATTGCCATTCGTATGACTCCTTGAAAGCCGGTCAAGGTCAGACGGGAAACCCCTCATGCATAGTGCGGAAGAGCTCGCTGATTGAACGACCTTGATGCAGGCGTAATATGGCCTCTGCAAGCAGATTAGCCACAGAAATCACCACCGTCTTCGGTAGAAGTGATGGCGTATGGAATGGAATCGTGTCTGTCAGGACGATCTGCGTAATCTCAGGCATAGCTAATGACTCTTCAGCAGCAGGGCTCAATACTCCATGCATCAGGACGACCGTCATGTCCGGCAACGCTCCAACATCCAATAGGGCCCTGGCGCAATTGATGATTGTACTCCCTGTCGCCACGATATCATCAACAATAATTGGGCGTTTTCCCTCAACTGAGCCGACAATCACACTCACTTCCACTCCCTCTCCACGCTCACCACTGCGTCGTTTATGCATCACGACCAGCGGCACATTGAGTAGGTTCGCGTACATTTCCCCGACTTTTACCCGTCCTGTATCTGGTGTCACGAGCACCGAATTTTGTACATCGATATGAGCGCGCAGGTGATTGACGAGCAACGGAATGGCCGTCAGGTGAATCATCTCGATGTCGAAGAAACCTTGAATAGCAGGTGAATGAAGGTCGATTGCTACCACACGATTCGCTCCTGCTGTAGTGAGGAGGTTGGCCACCAATTTCGCAGTGATCGGCTCGCGGCCGGTTGACTTCTTCTCCTGACGTGAATAACCATAATAAGGAACAACGACTGTGATGCGCTGAGCCGAGGCGCGACGAAACGCATCAATCATCACCAATAGTTCCATGAGATGTTCGTTCACCGGGTGACAGGTTGATTGCACAATATAGATATCTCGTCCTCGCACGCTTTCCTGGATTTGGACATGGCATTCGCCGTCGGCGAAATGATCCACGTCGCGTCTTCCCAAAGGGCGCCCAAGCCGCTCAGCGACGAGTCGTGCCAGTTCGGGCGTGGCTGAGCCGCAGTAGATATCAATGTCAGGAATAGATTCTTTTTCACGCATGTTTTGTACAACTTCTGTTTCTGCCATGATTTGCCCATTCTATCGTCTTATTTAGTTACTTCGCTCGCTAGGAAACAGTATATATCTGGGGGCAAGAGATGTCATGGCCCAAAGGCGGAATTGAGTCATAGGTCGCACGATGCTAAAACTCGCTATTGTCGATGGAGATAGGATCTGACCCTGAGCATCAAGGGCAGATTGCCTTTATAGCCAAGGCGGCGAGCTTCTTCGTAAGCCTGTTGAGCTTCTTTTAATCTTTCAAGTAACATAAGCAGGTTGCCCTTGCTGTAGTAGGCCACGGCATAGTTGGGGTCCAGATGGATGGCCTGGTCATAGGCCGCCAGGGCCTCCTCGTAGTGCGCCAGTTCACCGAGGGCATTCCCTTTGCCCTGATAAGCAAAGGCAAGGTGAGGATCCAGGCCAATAGCCCGGTCATAGGCAGCTAACGCCTCCTCGTCGCGTTTGAGTCTCTCGAGAGCAACGCCTTCGTTGTAATGGGCAATCGCGAGCGCTGGATCGAGACGAATCGCTTGCTTATAAGCAGCCAGGGCCTCTTTGTAGCGCTTTAGGTTGCTAAGAGCAAACCCCTGGTTGTTATAGGCAAGAGCGCTAGCAGAATCCAGGTGAATCGCCTGCTTGTAAGCAGCCAGCGCCTCCTTGTAGCGCTTGAGGCTATTGAGGACATCCCCCTGGTTCAGATAAGCACTGGCGTTGTTGGGAGCCAGGCGAATTGCCTGTTCGTAAGCCTCCAATGCCTCCCTGTCGCGTTTGAGGTTACGCAAGGCATTAGCCTTGTTGAGATAGGCGACAACATTCTCAGGAGCCAGGCGAATTGCCTGCTCGTGGCATCACCGGGATTCAGTTCAAGAGCGCGTTCGTAGGCCGCCAGCGCCTCTTCGTAGCGTTTGAGGCCATTGAGAGCATACCCCTGGTTGTTATAGGCCGCAGCCAGGTGGGGATCGAGGTGAATAGCCTGCTCAAAAGCCGCCAGGGCCTCTTCATAGCGACCAAGGCCATTGAGAGCCCAGCTTTTGTGATGGTACATACTCGCATTGTCAGGGTCCAGGCGCAAGGCTTGCTCACAAACTACCAGCGCCGCCCGGTAGCGCGTGAGTTCATTGAGAACCCAGCCTTTACCCTGATATGCCCTGGCATTATCAGGGTCCAATCGGATCGCTTGCTCGTAGGCGGCCAGCGCTTCCTCATCGCGCCTGAGGTCACGAAGCACATCTCCTTTGTTGAGATAGGCGAGCGCGTGAGCAGAGTCCAGAGCAATAGCCTGTTCGTAGGCCGCCAGGGCCTCCTCGTAGCGGAGCAGACTCCTGAGGACATCCCCCTGGTTGAAATAGGTCAGAGCGTTATGAGGGTTGAGAGCAATAGCCTGCCTGTAAGCTTCTAGCGCCTCCTCAGCGCGGCCCAGTTTACGGAGAGCATTTCCACGCTTATCATAGGCCACGGGATTGTTGGGGTCCAGTCGGACAGCTTGATCATAGGCGGCCACGGCCTCCTCGTAGCGGTCAAGGTTACAAAGTACATCTCCCTGGTTGAGGTAGGTGAGGGCATTATCAGGCTGTAAAGCAATGCTCCGTTCATAGGAGGCCAGGGCCTCCTTGTTACGGCCAAGCACACGCAGGACATCCCCCTGGTTCAGATAGACAGCAGGGTTGTTGGGGTCCAGGCGAATGACCTGTTTGTAGGCCGCCAGGGCCTCCTTGTCACGGCCAAGCGTACGCAGGACATCGCCTCTGGCATGATAGGGAATGGCATTGTTAGGGTCCAGGCGAATGGCCCCGTTATAGGTCACCAGCGCCTCCTCATCGCGATCGAGACGCCTGAGGACATCCCCCTTGCTGAGATAGGCAACAAAATTGCCAGAGTCCAGGGCTATAGCCTGCTCGTAGGCCGCCAGCGCTTCCCCATCGCGACCGAGACGCCGGAGAACATCCCCCCCGCTGAGATAGGCAATCGCGCTGCCTGGACCTAGAGCAATAGCCTGCTCGTAGGCCGCCAGCGCCTCTTCATTACGGTTGAGGCTCTTGAGAACATCCCCTTTGTTGAGGTAGGTCTGGGCGTTAACAGAGTCCAGGTGAATGGCCTGTTCGTAGGCTGCGAGCGCCTCTTCGTAACGATTGAGACCCTTGAGGGCATGGCCCTTGTTGAGGTAGGTGTGGGCGTTGTTGGAGCCCAGCTCAATGGCCCGCTCGTAGGCTGCCAGGGCATCATTGTAGCGGCCAAGGGTATGCAGAGTATCACCTCTGCTGCGCCAGGCATTGGCATGGTTGGGAATTAAAGTAATGGTTCGCTCGTAGGCAGCTAGCGCCTCCTCGTAGCGACAGAGATTATATAGACTATTACCCTTGTTGAGGTAGGCCAGGCCATCAATGGGGTGCAAGCGAATAGCTTGCTCGTAGGCTTCTAAGGCCTCTTCATAATGTTTAAGGTTATTGAGAATCCAACCTTTGTTAGAGTAAGCGATGGCATCATTGAGGTCCAGGCGTATTGCCTCCTCATAAGCCGCCAGGGCTTCTTCATAACGGTTGAGACTCTTCAGGGCATCACCTTTATGGAGATAGACCGTTGCATTCTGAGGGTCCAGGCGTATTGCCTCCTCATAGGAATCCAGCGCCTCCTCATAGTGGGCCAGATTACGAAGGATATCTCCCTTGTTAAAGTGGGCAACGCTATTGCCGGAGTCGAGGGCAATGGCTTGCTCATAGGATGCCAGGGTCTCCTCATCATGTATGAGGCCTCTGAGCACTTCACTCCTATTTGGATAGGCAGAGGCAAGATCAGGGTCCAGGCGCATAGCCTGCTCATAAGCCGTCAGCGCTTCCTGGTAGCGCATACGGGTACGCAGTGCATTACTTTTGTGGAGAAACGCCAGCACGCTACGCGGGTTACGTTCAATGGCCTGCTCATAGGCGGTTATCGCTTCCTCGCCGCGGCCAAGGATATGCAGCGCATCACCCTTACCGCACCAGGCGCTAGAGTTGCCAGGGTCCAGAGAAATAGCCTGCTCGTAGGCCGCCAGCGCCTCTCGATAGCGATTGAGATCATAGAGCAGTTGGGCTTTGCTGAGATGGATGGTGGCGTTGTCAGCGTCCAGAGTAATAGCTCGTTCATAGGACGCCAGTGCCTCTTCGTAGCGACTGAGGTATTTGAGGGCATTACCCTTGTTGAGGTATGTAATGGCATTGTTGGGGTCCAGGTGCATAGCCTGCTCGCAGACTGCCAACGCTTCCTCATACCGGCCAAGGCCATCAAGCGTAGCTTCTTCATTCAGCCACTGTTTTGAACGCATAATTCCCTTTACCCTGGCACACTGGGTGCCTCCTCTGACGCCTGGCACACGAGCAGTTACTACTGGTCGAAACACTATATGACGTTAACTATTCTAACATAGGTGTTCTAACGATGAAAGAGATGCAGAAAGGAGGAGTTTCAGGAACTTACCTGTTCGTGCCTTGCAGTCCCGATTTCATAGACCGAGTACAATGTATTGTGTGGGTTCCGTGCAATAGAGGTATTTTCATTCCGCTCGCATAAGCGAGGATCAGTACCATGCTTATGTGGGAGGAGCTTTGTCCAGGAGAAATAGGCTTGAAAGGATTTATCCGGTCAAGTACTGCTCCTTCTGCGTCGATCCTGTTGAAGTTGCCAGGCTCGCAAACGATATTTATCCGGCCAATCAGGACGCGGATCCGCGCTTCAAAGACTTGCCCCCAGGCTACTTCACCACCAGACCCAACACACGGGGGCAGACTTTCTACTACCTGCCCAACGCGGATCCCCAGGTGATTGCCACCGATGAGCAGACCAAGGAGACGATCACGGACAACGAATTCACGACGTTTTTTTCTATTGCCAACTCACCGCTGTCCCGGTATATCCAGGTACCGGTGTTGGAGGTGGTCGGGCAAGATGACGCTCTCTTTTGCCTGGGAACGTTTTCCTGCACCAACAGTGACGCCGTAAAACAGTATGAATCCATCTATTATGCCCCGCAAGCGCAATTGCAACTGCTGGTCATCCCGCAATCCGGGCATGATCTCAACCTACAAAAGACTGCCTCTACTGGCTGGTATCCACAAGCGCTCACATGGATCCAGGCCCACATTTATCAATGAAGCCGGGGATAGAGTCGTGGCTGGCGCCAAACTTGCTCATTGGCATGCTCCAACAAAAGGCCGAAAGCTACAAGAGCGATATAAAGAGCAGTAAAGCGTCGTGAGTATTCATTCAGGGGGCTCTGGCTAGCCAGGATCCCCTGGATCGCACGGTTACCAGCTACGAAACTTCTTGCTGCATACTTAGTCTGCCACAGCGGGGGCAAAAATTCCCCGCTGCACGATCAAATGCGAATCCACATGCACATGTGTAAGGCTGTAGTGGCTGCAGGCTGGCCCGATCTCCCGGGCTTTGACGGCGCTCGGGATTGCTAGTGCGAAGAACCTGGGGCGGCGTCACTGGAGTGAATCTTCCAACAAACTGGGATGCCAGCACAGGTTGTTGATAGCTATACTCTACAGTTTGTATCCTCCGTGATACAAACCACTGTCCCCCTTGATAGCGCCAATTCATCCAGAAGATGCGCAGCGGCCCCTGGGTGAGGAGGAAAATGCTGAGCCAGATGGCACCATATTGTATCAGGAAGACGATGAAACGCGGAGGCTCCGGAATGCCAGGCAACTTATTGGTAAGGATCAATGCCCACACCAGCGCCCCCTCTATAACTCCAGCCGCCACCTGGTAACAGGTTGGCCAGTCACGATCCCATCGATACGACGTGATCACCTGGTAGAGCACATCCCAGGCCAGCCCGAACAGCAGCACGTACAGCAATGCCAGTAGAGGTACTTGATAGTTCCCTCCAATGCTCAGCGCCACCAGAAAGGAGATGAGCAGGCCGACTGTGGCCAGCAAAAAAATGCGGATCTGCCAGCGACCCAGTAATGTAGGTGTCATGGTTGTACTCCTCTGGCCCAGCGAAACCACTGAGCGCCTGAACGGATGGGAGTGAGCGAATGTAATCCCGGTGCGTGCTGCGCCACCAGGTCTTCGACCGAACGCAGCGCCGCATATTGCAGCCCCAGAAAACTATCGACAGCCGCGTGAGGTCCGCCAAGCGTCATCACTCCGCTGGCATAGACCCGTCCCGACCCACTGCTCATTCCCAGCACCTCAAAATCGTTGGACACTTTCAGCCGGCGTTTGGGATTCAATTCTAAATGGTAACAGTCCACCATATCCTTGAGAAATGGATTTTTCTCCACTGATGCTTCCAATCCCGTACAATCGATAATAAAGTCGGTCGTCAATGCCAGTTCGGGCTGATTGGGTTTACCTGTGGAGATCTGGGTCATCAGTTGCCCACGCTTGTTGCGCTCCAGGCGCTTGACCTCTCCAAAGTAGATCTGATACCAGCCCTCGCGTAAGCCACGATTGGCAATGCGCTGCCAGTCCTTGCGGTCGGCAGTGGTCGTGCCTCCCCAGTCGTTGAGCAGCCGGTCTCGCTCCTCGTCATCGGCCCGCTCCAACTGCTGGCGCATAGAACCTGTCCAGCAGGCTTTGGGCCAGTTGAACGGCTGCAATTCGACATGGTTACTGACTGACCGCCGAGCGCGCCCATCTTGATGGCCCACCGGCACCGGCGAGCGGTGTAGATGCATGATCACGACACTCGGATTCTGCTGGCGCACCTCATTGAGCCGCTGGATCACCCGCGAGGCCACAATGCCGCGCCCGCGCACCAACACCACTCCCCCATGCAGGCGCAGGTGCTCATAGACGTGATCATGTGCTTCGTAGGCATTGACCGCGTGCTCAACGTCCCGTGTCCGCTCGCGATACTGCTGGATGTCATCCAGAATGCGGATGCCAGGATAGCCCATCGCCAGGTGCACATAGCGTGCCACCGCCAACTGCTGGCGCACCTGCCCCTGCTCGTCGGTCCAGGTAGAGGCCACGACATAGCGTCCATCGTCGGTTTTACGCAGCGCCAGCGCCTTGCCATACCGAAGGATACGATCCCACCCAATACGGTGAGCCTCGCGCTCCACGGCCTGGAACACATCTGCCGAGCGCGGCGTGTAGGTATCGGTGATGACGGGTTCCCCAAAGACCTGCCACGCGACCCGCAGCGCGTTGCCTATCTTGCCCTGAGTCAGGGAATGCCAGATTTCGCGCACCCCGTAGGAAGGGTAGCCCCAGATGTTATCCGGGCAGGATTCGCTGTGGGAGCGCAAGCGCTCGTAGGCAGGAATCTGGGAGTTGCGACACAGCCGCGAGTAGCGTCCGATGGGAAGAGGCTCCAATCCCAGGGCGATGACCTGGTCGGCCTGCGCCCCATAGATGCGCAGGTGATCGACCCAGGCGAAACTGCCTATTCCGGCGCCAACGGCCAGGTAGGTGGTCTCCATGACCGGCAATCCACTGTTGTACACCTCCCGCATGGGGATGACCGGCTGCCGTAAGCCACCCAGAGGCAAAGGGTCCTCCACGGGAGTTTTAGAGGCTAAGGGGATGAGCTTCCCCGTCTTAGGATTGAAAAACAGAGTGGACTCGCTCAGCGGCACACCTTGCAGCCTGCCTAAGAAACTCTGAGAGAAAGCAGAGGTCCTGTCAGGTGATTGGGCAACTGGTGACGGCTGAACGGAAGCCTGCTGCGGATGGACCGTTTCCACTGCCATAATGAAATGGAAAGGCCCGATTTTGAAGCCGGCCCCACTGGGGAGCGGAACCTGGGTGATGCGATCGTGGTTGACATATGTGCCGTTCACACTTTGCAGATCCCCAAGAATCACCCTGCCGTCCTGGGCTCTTAATACAGCGTGTCTACGAGAAACTTCATTACTGTTAAGAACAACTGTGTTTTCATGTGAGCGCCCGAACGAAACGGGCAACGGTGCGATGAGTTCCCGGCCCTCGCCGGTCACGACATCACTCCAGGTCAATCGTACAGAGAGTGTCTGAGTATCTACCTGCATCGACGAAGTCTCCTTCTAAACCAGGCAATCTAAAGTCAGATTGCACAAAATTGTACTACATCACGCGTCAACTTTTTGTAAAGACTCATCCATCTGTGGGATTTCGGCATGGCGCTCCAGCTGACTCTTTTTCCCATAGCCCAGCAAGGGTAAAAGTGGTGAAGCCATCATCGTCGTCACCACGGCCATGATGACCAGCATGGCAAAGAGCACCGGGGAGAGCACGCCTAAGTCCAGACCAATGTTGAGCACGATCAATTCGACCAGGCCGCGGGTGTTCATCAAGACGCCCAGGGTCAGTGACTCTCGCCAGGATTCACCCATCCAGCGAACGGAAAGCATGCCACCCAGAACCTTCCCGAAGCAGGCAACAGCGACCACAAGGAGACAGACGAGCCACAGGGCAGGGGCGCTGATGAGGCCGATCTGGGTGCGCAAGCCACTGGAGACGAAGAAGAGCGGCAGGAAGACTACATTATTGACCTGGTCCAGGCTGCGGACTTGCTCGATGAAGGCCGCCCGGCGTGGCAAGATGATCCCCATGAGGAAGGCCCCAAACACGGGATGGATGCCAATCGCGTCGGTGGTGTAAGCTGACAGCAATAGCAGGACGAGTGTGAGCGCGACCAGGAAGTTGGGCCGGGGAAGGCGCCGGCTGGCATAGGCGAACAGGGGGCGCACAATGCCGAGCATGACGCCAATAAAGAGCAGAGTGAGTCCAATGGTCATCAGGCCCGAAGTCACGCCTCTGGCATGGACGACGGCGATCACGAGGGCCAAAAGGCACCAGGCCATGATATCATCGACGGCCGCACAGGTGAGAGCCAGCGTCCCTATCCTGGTGCCCAGCATTTTTTTCTCTGTGAGCAGACGTGCCAGCACCGGAAAGGCTGTGATCGCCATCGCCGTTCCGACCAGGAGCATGAAGGACAGCTGGGTCGCTTTTGGCCCGGCAAAAGCGGGGTAGAGCATGAATGCAAGGGAAACCCCCAGGATGAGTGGGAGCACGATGCCGCTGAGGGAGGCAACGATGGCCTTGCGGCTCTGGCGAAGCATCATCTGCGTATCCAGGCGCGATCCCAGGGAGAACATATAGAAGATGAGACCAATATCACCAAACGTTTGCAGCGTGGGAAGGACGGTAGCTGGAAAGACCATGGCTTTGATACCAGGCAATAAGGCTCCCAGCAAGGAAGGTCCCAGGGCAATCCCTGCCAGGATTTCACCGATGACCCACTGCTGGCCAATACGTCCAGACAAATGGCCGAAAAGTTGCACTACGATCAAGATGACGATAAGTTGGAGTAGGATTTGTCCTGTAAGCATGAGATTTCGTTTTTCCTTGCACTTCGCGTTCTGCACTAAGAGGATATCCCCACATCACCTTTTCTTCTTTCTAAGGATACTCGACAGTTTGGGCTGCTTCTACGTCCTTTCTCACAAGAAGTCTGTGAAATAGGTTACTATTGTTACAGAAGGAAAGCCTTATCTCCAAGAAGAGATGAGTTTTCTGCTCGAGCACTGGCCAGCAAGATGAGGCCCTACAAGGTCAGCAGTTGTCAATTGCTTTTTTGACGACTTTTGTTCTGTTGTTCCAGAATATTGCATTTTCGAAAGCATGAGGCTATACTGAAAAGAGTGAAATCAGCGTATCGATAGGTGTGAAAATAGTTTCTCGTTATCTTCCTGATCGTGCGGCCCAATAGCCTGGGTGAGGAGTAGGCCATGAGCGATGAGTCTTTCCGGGCCGAATTGCGGGCCTGGCTGGCGGCAAATATCACCGATGAGTTCCGCGAAAAACGCCATATGACTTTCCAGGAGAAAGTGGCCGTGCGCCGGGCCTGGCAAAAAAAATTATTCGAGTCCGGCTGGATCGGGATCGGCTGGCCTGAAGAGTATGGTGGGCGCGGCGCTAGCTTGATGCAGGAAGCGATTTATAATGAAGAGATGGCTCGCGCTCAAGCCCCCGCCACAGCGAATGTGATCGGTCTGAATATGGTCGGCCCCACCATTCTGGCTGTCGGCACTCCTCAACAGAAAGCCCGTTACCTGCCTAAGATCCTGAGCGGCGAGGAAATCTGGTGCCAGGGTTTTAGCGAACCGAATGCCGGTTCCGATGTGGCCTCCCTCCAGACGCGGGGGGTGCGAGAAGGTGACCATTTTGTGGTCAACGGCCAGAAAGTCTGGACCAGTTACGGTTACGTGGCCGACTTGTGTATTTTGCTGGTGCGCACCGATTTTGAGGCACCCAAGCACAAGGGTTTGAGCTACCTGATCGTGGATATGAACTTACCTGGAGTGAGCACCAGGCCTCTCGTCCAGATGACGGGTGAGGCCGAATTTGCCGAGCTATTTTTTGAAAATATCAAAGTGCCGGTAGAGAACCTGGTCGGCGAACTGAATAAGGGCTGGATGGTAGCCATTACCACCTTGATGCACGAGCGGGGGAGTTTGTCGCTCACCATTATAGTTGTTCTCGAACAGCGTTTGCAGGCTCTCATTGAACTGAGCCGCATGAGTACCCTCAATGGAAAACCCGTGCTCGAGGATCCGCAGGTGCGGCAGCGGTTGGCCCGGCTTTACACCGATGTCAAAACCTTCAAGCTCAATACCATGCGCCAGATGTCTGGCATTAGCCAGGGCCATCTTCCAGGACCGGAAGGTTCATTGCTCAAATTACACTGGAGTGAGCTCAACCAGCGCCTGGTTGAACTGGCTTTTGAACTCGAAGGCCCCTTTTCCAGCCTGGCCCCTGACTCGGTGGACGCGCCCTCTGAGGGGCGCTGGCAGTATGAATACCTGCGTGCGCGAGGCAATACCATTGAAGCGGGCACCAGTGAAGTGCAGCGCAATATCGTAGCTGAGCGAGTGCTTGGTTTGCCGCATTCCTAATTTCAGTACCCTCAAGCGGGTCGTGAAAGGACAGTGCTCCTGGCGCCCTTGGAGGGAAAGTATACACACCACACCCGAAAAGGTCAAGTGCAAATGCACTAAGGACTGAGAAGGGAGTTGGGAGTGATGAGAAGGAGGGTCTAGAAAAATGTATCTGGCTCTCAGCGATGAACAAAAGATGCTGGCGCAAACGGTCCGCAGGTTTGTAGAGAAGGAGTTGCCCTCTTCTAAAGTGCGGCAGATTATGGCGACTGAAAGCGCTTTTGACGTGCACCTCTGGCAGAAGATGGCCGTGCAGGGTTGGATGAGCTTGACTGTGCCGGTTGAATTTGGCGGATTGGCAGAGTCCTGGCTAACCGTTGCGGTCTTATTCGAGGAATTAGGCAGGGGAATGGTGCCTGGCCCGTTCCTGGCTACGGTCGGGTTGGCAGCCCCACTGCTGGCCAGGACCGGGAGCAGTGAGCAGAAAGCGCGCTGGCTGCCTGCGATTGTGGAGGGGAAGTGCCGGGCAAGCGTGGCTTACATGGAGCCCGTTGCCAGCTACGAGCTGGATTCGATCAGTACAACAGCAAGCGAAGTGAGCGGCCAATATAGGCTGAGCGGCATGAAAATGTTTGCCCTTGATGCCCAGGTATCTGATATGATTATCGTGGCAGCCAAAGAGGAAGGAAAGCTGGGCCTGTTCCTGGTGGAGAAGGGTGCCGAGGGCCTGGTGGTGGAAATCCTGGAAGGCATGGATTTGAGCCGGCGCTTGACCCGAATCACACTGAAAAATACCCCGGCTGAGAAGATCGACGCCTGCAATGATCCCTGTCAGATGCTGGAAGAGGCCTTGAATTGTGCCAGTTTCGCGCTCAGCGCGGAAGGTGTGGGCGGGATGCAGTGGATTCTGGATACTGCCGTGGCTTATGCCAGGTCCCGTGAACAGTACGGGCGTGTGATCGGCAGTTTCCAGGGAGTGGCTCATCCGTTGGTAGACCGGGCCCTTGACCTGACCAGCGCACGCTCGGCCGTCTACCATGCCGCTTACGCCCTGGACCATCGACCGGATGAAGTTGTCGAGGCAGTGAGCATGGCAAAAGCGCTGGTAAGCGATGGTTACCGGCAGGCTGGCTACACCGGGGTTCAGACTCTAGGAGGAATTGGCTTCACCTGGGAACACGACATGCAACTTTACTTCCGGCGCGCCAGTGGAACCTGGAGCCTCTTTGGAGACCCAAACTGGCATAGGGAACGATTGTTACAATCCATCAAGATTTAGGTAGCTCAGCACTGAACCGCTCGCCCAGGAAGTGAAGCGGCAAGACAAGCAATTAATACCCTCAACTTTCGCCGTTCATACGGCCCCCCTTCCTGAGGACCTCGATGATTACCTGCTCCACTGACGTGGTCCGACCCTCGTCCCACGCTGCTGCAAAGGCCTCCTCGCCCAACTCTTTCCGTGCCACCTCCACCGCTTGTTCATAGTCAGGGCGATCGACCGGGTACATGATCGCCCCAGTCGCCTCTCGCAGCGCCTCTGCTGTACCCCATAGCTGCGCTGCTTTGCGAGGTGCTCCTTCTGGTGTCTCCAGGGCTGCCAGCCCCTCCAGACTCATCGCCACGAATTCTTTGTTGATACCTTGCTCCCACAGCAGCGCCAGATTGTGTTGGTAGAGGTGATGAGCTGCCGTCAGATCCCCCTGCAACGCCGAGAGCCGGGCCAGGGCGATGCGGATATCGCCGTCGTCCTCTTCCCCTATCTCTTTGAAGATCGCCAGACTCTCTACGAGCACGGGACGTGCTGCCACGAGATCCCCCTGCACCAGCTGCATCCATCCGAGTAGGCCGAGCGGTTCGGGGATGTAGGTGCTGCTGCCCAGTTCCCGCAAGAGCGCCAGGCTTTGCTGGGCCAAGCGTTGAGCTCGTGCAGGGTCCTGTTGCGAGATGAAGAGCAGACGTGCCAGCAGGTAGCGCACCCAGCCAAGACGCTGCTGATCTCCCAACTCCTGGTAGAGTACAAGGCTCTCCTCCAGCAGCGCACGGGCCTGTTCGAACTGCCCCTGTTCGGTGGCGGCTCGTGCCCATTCGGTATAGCACTGGCCTTGACTCCAGCCATCGCCCAGCTCCTCAAAGAGGGCAGCTGCCTCCTGCAAGCTGGAACGGGCTCGCCCGTACTGATTCCTCATCCTGGAGATCGAGCCCAGCATTCTCAGGCCGTTGGCCATACCCGCCTTGTCAGCCATCTCCAGGAAGTACTGGGCATGCGCCTGCCGGGTCGGCTCGATCTCTGCTGCGCTGGTCAGCCTCTCCAGGCCAAACTCGCGCAGCATCTGCAACATCCAGAAGCGTGGTTTGCCTTCTGCCGACTCCTGCTGGCGCAGCAGGCTCTTGTCAGCCAGCGAAAGCAATCCCTCCAGCAAGTCTGTCTCCAGCACTCCGGCTGCCCGGCACACTCCCTCGGCGGCTTCCCAGGAGCAGCCATCGACAAACACCGCGACACGACGGAAGAGCATTTGCTCCTCTGGTTCCAGGAGATTGTAGCTCCAGGCCATCGCTCCCCGTAGCGTCTGCTGCCGAACAGGCAGGTCGCGTGCTCCGCCCGTGAGGACCGCCAGGCCCTGCTCCAGGTGCGAAAGCAAGGCCTGTGGGGCAAAAAACTTGCTGCGTGCAGCGGCCAGCTCGATGGCCAGCGGCAAGCCATCCAGGCGCGCGCAGATGGCTGCGACTGTTGGCGCATTAGCGTTGGTCAGCGCAAAGTCGGGCTTGACGGTCTGGGTGCGCTGGATGAAGAGCGCCACCGCCTCGTACTGCGAGAGCGTCACCAGGTCGGGCAAGCGTTTGGGGTTGGGTAGCGAGAGCGGCAGGACGGCGAATGCGTGTTCGGCTTGCACATGCAGGAGCACTTGGCTGGTGACCAGCAGCTTGAGCTTGGGGCAAGCTGCGAGCAGTTCGGCGAGTGGCACGGCCGCCTCGACCACCTGCTCACAGTTGTCCAAGAGCAGCAGTATCTGCTTGTCTTTGAGGGCCGAGGTGAGCAGCGAGAGAGGAGCCTGCCCGCTGCGCTCGCTGATCGAGAGCGTCCGGATGATGGCGGGTACCACCTGCTCAGGGTCCGTCACCGGGGCCAGCGGCACGAGAACCACCCCGTCAGCAAACTGGTCAGCGAGTTCGGCGGCCAATGAAAGGCGTGGGCTGGATCGGCAAATTGTGCCGATGGGCGTCCAGGGTTCGAAGGTGGGGGAAGTCAGCCGGCAGGCCCGCAATGACGAGTTGGAAGAGGCGGCTGGGCCTGTGTAAGTCCTTGAGCTGATGCTCCCCCAGATCCTGCAAGCCGACGCCATCCGGCAGTGCCTGCGCCACAAGGTTGCACGTCGTTTGCGAGAGGAGAATTTGCCCGCCATGTCCAGCACTCATGATGCGAGCCGCATGATGCACGTCTAACCCAATGTAGCCTTCGGAGGAGCGTTGCGGTTCCCCCGTATGGAGACCCATGCGTACGCGCACGTTCGCCCCTAGTGCCCAAGGATGAGCGGCAAGGCGACGCTGCGCCTCGACGGCTGCCAGCACCGCATCGCTCGCTCGCGCAAAGGCGACGAAGAATGCATCCCCCTGAGTGTCGACCTCGTGGCCGTGGTACTGGGCAAACGAGGCTCGCAGCAGGTGCCGACAATCAGCGAGCATGCTGGCATAGCGCTCCCCGACCTGCTGCTGCAGGCGTGTCGAGCCTTCCATATCGGTGAAGAGCAATGTGATGGTTCCGGTGGGTAGGTCAGGCATGCCGAACCTCCTTGTGCCTCAGCATGTGCGTGTCGCCATGCTCATGTTCCCGTTCGCCACCATAGGTTAGTCCTACGGCCCATGCCTCGCGTGGGCTTTGTCCAAGGGCAGGATACTCAACCTGGTCATAAATGTCGTAGGCCCACTGACACAAAAATTCGTAAAGGTCAGGAAGCTGCCACACGGCTTGCCGCTTCGGATCAACCGCTTTATACCCACGGCCGGTCTCCCGGTCGGAGTCTAGTTCGCAGAGGACGCCTGGATAGTTAACCCTCAAACGCAAGAGCACCTTCTCAATGAGGGCCAGCCCCCGCCGACCTTGTTCGAGATCGGTGAGAGCGACCCGGAACCGATTAGCCTGGTAGCCAAGTTGGGTGGCTTCACGCAGCAACTGCAAGTAAAAGGAGATACGACCATGGTTACCCTTTCTGATCGATAGCAAGGATTCCTGCCTCAAACAGCCATATTGGCCTGCTATGCTCAAAGCTCTGCCGGGGCCATTGTACCACGTGACTTTGTCTCAGTCTAGCTGGATCGATTGAAAGAAAGGCTCACTTCCTGGAGTAACCCGAAGCCCTCGTCAAAGAGTTCAAAGCCGCCTTTTTGGGCAAAGCACCTCCTTTCCCCGAAGAAGACATCGTTTCCCTTGGTCCATGCTTCCTCAAGATACTGGCGGACGATGGCCTTGTTTGCTTTAAATGTGGTAGTATGTTGGATAGCTGAATACTCGATCCCCTTATTTCAACCCTTTATTTGATCCTTATGATGTCGTTGGAGGCGCTCCGTGCTTCATGCCATCAAAACAGCCCGCGTTGTCGTGACTGCTGCCGTGGCGCGTTAGTGGGCATACCTCTACTTTCACCCTGTTAGCGAATCATCAACCAGCACGCAAACCATATGAGTTGTGAACTTTGTCCAAAGAGAGAGAGATACCACTATGAGCAACAACTGGATAACAATAGAAGAAGCGGTAACGATGATCAGCAAGAACAGCCATCACCCGGTGAGCCTTCATCATGTCCAGGCACTTGTCAACAGAGGTAAGATTGGTACGCGATCCTTTCAAGGAGGAACGACTTTACTCAAGCGTAGCGATGTCGAAACCACCCGTGTCGCAGGAGATACAGGCAATAGCCTTCACGGAGATAGATCATGAGTCGGTTGACTTGCGCGAAGCGACAAAAGTTGGGCATCTGAGCCAGAGTGGCCAAAAATAATAGTGTTAAAGTTGGCCACTACCAACCCCGCAGTGTCAGGCCTGCACCCTCCAGAGCACCGGCATGCGCGCGCCGACATTCGGAGTCACCATGACAGTTGGCTCACTGCTGCCGACAGTCTGGCACGCCAGACGCCACGCGTCTTCCCAGGTCGGGGCAGCCGTCGCCCCCACGATCGAAGCCGCCTCAGCGCTCTTCGGTCCGCAGAAGATGATCCGGTTGGCAAGATTGAAGAGGAATGCATTCTCGTAGAAGACCGGAAACGCATGCAGCGGATGGGCGGCGTGGGCGTATCGGTACTTGAAGATGAGGTCTTCCCGGTGGGCATACTCCTCCTCGTAGTCTTCCATCCTGGATGGATCGTGTCCGAGTTTGTTGAAGATCTGGAGCAGCTCAAGATCAGCGGGCCGCCAACGCTCGTCGATCGTGCCGTCGCAGGGAGTGACCAGGATCGCCACGCCACCCTGCCGAAGCGGGGGTTTCTTGCCGACGTATTCTCGGATGCGGGCGTTGAGCTGCGCCAGGGACATGAGCGGATTCATGCAGGTGTCGTAGAAGATGCCATGATAGGACGCACCGCTTACGAACACATCGGCCTGTGCAGGAAGATCGACGATCTTCTCGCGGTCTGCCAGTTGGAACATCGGCTCCCGGATCGCCTCGCCGTCCCCGGCAAAGATCGCGCAGAACTCGGCCCGGACATTCAGTGAGCCTTCCAGGTAGAAAACTTTCTTACCCGTGGCCTGTTCGGCGTATTTTGCCCAGGCTTCCTTGTGCTTCATGAAGAGCTGCTTGCGTGCTTCGGAAGCCATGGAATCCTTGTGCTCGTGGATTCGATAAGCGTGGTGGGTCATGATGCTGCGTGCACTTCCCAGGCCTACGGTGATACCCTGGCCTCCCCCAAGGTAACCGCCCCAGATCGCAGGCACCCCAGACCAGCCGCTCATGTAGATCACCAGGTCCGACTCGACGAGGCAATCGTTGACCTCGACCAGGTCACCCATCTCGTTCACACCCAGGTCGACCATGTGATCCTGATCGGCAGCGTCGTGCGGACGAACGCGGCTGCTCGCCCAACCTGTCGGCCAGAAGCGATCGACGATCTCGGGAGACAGGATGTGGAAGGGCGACGGGTAGGGTGGGTTGAGGTCGCGGCCGACCTTGGACAGAATCAGCTCGCTTCGGGTCACCTTGGGATGCAATCCGCCAGCTATCACTATCCGAATGTTGCGCTCCTCGACGCCTGCTTCTCGCAGCTCATCGAGCACGACCGGCATGGCGTGGACTCCCACTCCCATCCAGTCGTTCATGGCGATCGTCACCTTGCTGGAAGCTGTGACGAGCTCAGCCAATGGCTTCATGCCCATCGGCTTCCTGATCGCGTCACGCACAGCCTGGGCGGGGTTTTCAAGTGCTCGAGGTATACGGTCGGGGTTGGGGCCTTCGACGACCATGGCGGAATCGGGAACCTCGATCTCCCAGGGAGAGCCGAGTCCATAGTCGATACCTGAAACCTTCATGTGAATCGCCTCCTTTTTTCAGTGCAACCTCGCTTGATGCGCATCTATTCTATCACAGCGACAAAAAAAGGGAAAGCCGCATGGCCGCTACTGCCTCGATAAAGAGACCAAAATGTGAAAAGTGCTCAGGGGTGAGGGAGAACGAGCTGTTGCATGTGTTCTTGACAGTGCTCAATGACGCTTTTCGTTCGTTCATACACGTATTCACCCGGCTGAAAGAACGAGTCTTCCAACGACCTCAGCAGCTCGACATTGCGCTGGTAGGCCTGGCGCAACATGCCACACAGGATCTCGAGCGGTTGCTCTCCCATCAGCGTGATCATCGCGGCGTTTATCGCATCATTCATGACTGTTTGCTGAGTTTTGTCAGCAAACTCCGCAGGTGGCATCCCGGCAACAATCTTGGGAATACGCACGCTTGCCATGACTTCCCAGCCTGCCAGATGGCCCACAATCTCGCGTGGTCCCCACCTGTCTCGCCTTTGAGTCACGCCGCGCTGTACTGCGAGAGAGGCGGTTTCGATGAGTTGCTCATAGGCTTCTGCGAACTCCTGTAGGAGTTGTTCTTTTGACATGACTTTTTCTTTTGTTTGCGTCTCTTAAAATTGATGTGCCTCGATCTCTGCCAGGCCTGGTTGCTGGTATATGCCCAGAATGTTGCCCGCAGGGTCGCGAAAGAGGGCATAGACCTCGTGCTCATCAGGATTGACAGGTTGCACAATCTCGCCGCCTGCAGCGATGATGGCCTCGATGGATGTCGCGGCACTAGCGACCATGATGAACACGAGCAGGCCTGGATCAGTCGAGGGAGGGCGTCCAGGTATCCACGTGCCGCTCACTTCGCCGGTCGCGTCGTCGAAAGCGGTCGAGCCGTCATTGCGCTGCCTGATGTGCCAGCCGAAGGCCTCCCGGTAGAACTGAGCTGACTCCGAGATGTCGATGGAAGGGATTTCGATGTAGCAAATTTTGCCAGTTTGGTAGTTCGGGGATGGTGTTGGTGCGGTCATTCCTCTTCTCCTCTCTCTTTCTCGATAGGTTCGATACGAGTGTCTCACTTTCTCTTCTCCAATGATAGACCATTAGTTCTATGAAAGCAAGAAACAAACGGCGTTTCATGACTTTTGTCGCAAAGCAAGTCATCTCAGCCTTTTCAGCTCTACTTGCGCGCAGATTCGAAGAACTCGACGAGCACGGGAGTGAGGACTTTATCAGCCGGGCCGTGGTCCTGACCTGCCAGTGAGCGGTACCGGGCATCGGGGAGGAGATCTGCCAGCGCTTGAGTCCCGTTGTGAAAAAACGCAGGGCTGGCTCCTCCGACCATGACGAGCGTGGGCACGGTCACAGATGCCCATTTCTTGAGTGTCGCAGGATTGCCGCTCATGGTATCTCCCATGATGGCGCCATCGTAGGGGATCGTATGCGCCACCGCCTCTATCTGCGGCCACATTGGCATGTTTCGCATCTGGGCAAGCATTTCGGCAGGCACAAGCAACGCATCGGTCATGTAGTACTCGACTGCTTCACCCCGGCGACCTGCCGCGATCAGCTCGTTGAGATGCGGGACATAATCCCGCGGCACCGGGGGACGACTGTCGTCGATAATGAATGGCGGCTCGTAGATCGCCAGTTTCTCGATCTTGCCTGGAAACAGGCGCGCTGCTTCCAAGGCAAGGACCGCGCCGGAGGAATGACCAAAAACGAAGGCGGATCCACCGGCCTCGTTGATGAGAGCCTCGAGATCTTCGACCTCGCGCTCGACCGCATAAGGAGCCGTATCTCCACTGTCGCCCCGGCCACGGCGGTCGTAGGCGAAGACGGTAAAGTGCGGCGCAAGGTGAGCTGCAAGTCCCGCCTGGGCTAATCGAGTAGCAGTGGCCGGGGCCACCAGGATGAGCGCGGGTCCCTGACCCGACTGATCGAAGGCGATAGGTGTGCCGTCTTTGGAAATGACTGTTTTCATGGGGTTCTCCAATCTTATGAAGAATACTTCTGTGACTTTAAGAGACTGGTGGCGAAACGCACTTACTCCATCATACTCCTTATTCTTTTCCTTGCAAGGTTTTCAGGTAGTCGTCCAGGCGATGAAACCACCCATCCCAGAGGTGGCGATATGAGTATCCCAAAGATCGAGGCCATCACCCCCCGGGGTGATGCGCGTTCACCCGCTTTGCATGTATGCTGTTCCAGTAGGCAGAGCAGTGAAAAGAGCCTTTCCGGCTTTTTCTGCTTTCTTGTGCAGATGATATGGAACTCTTCCAGGAAGAGTTCCCCCTCTGGCGCAATCTCACCAGGGACAGTTGAACATCACAGGGTGCGAGATATACCCTATTGAAGCGAGGTAAAGAGGATGCAAACGACGGAGAAACGACAGAAAGGCTACAAAGGCATGGCGATGGAGGGGATTGTGGCACGCTGGTACGCGAGGATTCGCCGCTCAGGGAGCCAGATCGAGAATTGGAGGAAGCAGGCCGCCCACCTCACCGGCGGTCTGCTCGATGGCGCAGACGTGCTTGAGGTAGCGCCGGGCCCTGGCTACTTTGCCATCGAGATGGCGCGACTCGACCGGCTCCACGTAACCGGGCTGGATATCAGCCACACGTTCATGGAAATCGCCAGAGAGAACGCCCGGCAGGCGGGAGTGAGCGTGGACTTTCAGCAAGGCAGCGCGTCCAGCATGCCTTTTGCCGAGGGGTCCTTCGATCTGATCATCTGTCAGGCTGCCTTCAAGAACTTCAGTCAGCCGGGCAAGGCGATCGACGAGATGTACCGGGTTTTGCGTGGCGGGGGAATGGCAGTCATCCAGGACATGTGGAAAAATGCCCCCGATGCGACGATTCGCGCAGAGGTGAACTCGATGCAACTGGGCCCCGTGAACGCCTTTATGACAGGATGGACCCTGAGAACGCTCCAACGGCGTGCCTACACGAAGGAGCAGTTCGAGCGCCTCGCTACTGCGAGCGCCTTCGGCGGATGCGAAATCGAGACGAGTGGGATCGGCATAGAGGTACGACTGAAGAAGCGCTAAAATACCCTGACCTTTTTTTGCACGAGGGATGATACAGCGTGCAGAACAAAAGAGCATTGCGCTGGTCATGTTGTTTGCATTGGTTCTCCAAAGCATACCCCCTTTTTAGCAGGACAGCTCATGTGGTATGCTCAATGAGGATTTTTCTCTCCGTTTTTCCTGGTTTGCTCTAGAGAGGACAGCGAAAGCAACAACCAGTACACCAGATTTTTGTTACCAAAAAGGATATATGATGGATACTGCTCAACAAATCGTCACACAGGTGGCCCACGGTGATTTTGCCGCAGTGGAGCAACGCCTGGCGGATCGCATCAAACCTTTCATCCCTGTTGGAACAATCCAGGCCACCTGGCAGGGGCTTGAACAGCAGTTTGGAGCTTTTCAGGAGCAGGGAAAAACGTCTGCCGTGCAGACACAAGATGGCCTGGTGCAGGTGGTCACCTGCGTCTTTGAGCGGGCACGTCTCAATGTGAACATCGTCTTGAATGACGCGGGCGAGATCATCGGTTTAACGGTTACGCCTGTAGGAACCGTCGAACAGCTGGCGAACGCGACCTATGAGCCTCCGCTGTACGCGCAGCCCGAGCGTTTTCAAGAACAGGAGGTGCAGATAGGGCACGGAAAATGGGTGTTGCCGGGCACATTGAGTCTTCCGCAGGGTGACGGGCCGTTTGCGGCGGTGCTTCTGGTGCATGGGTCGGGACCAGGTGACCGCGACGAGTCGATCCCGCCCAACAAGCCGTTCCGCGACCTGGCCTGGGGACTGGCTTCGCAGGGCATCGCTGTGCTGCGCTACGAGAAACGCACGAAAGTCTATGCTGCCAGCTTGGAGAGTGTGAGAGACACCTTCACGGTCAAGGAAGAGGTCATTGAGGATACGCTGGAAGCGGTGGCCCTCTTGCGCGACCGGCCAGAGATAGACTCGCAGCAGATCTTTGTGCTGGGACATAGCCTGGGCGGCTACCTGGCTCCACGTCTTGGCGCTGCCGACCCGCAGATTCGTGGCCTGATCATCCTGGCGGGTTCTGCGCGGCTGTTCGAGGATGTGATCCTGGATCAGATGACCTCTGTGCTTTCGCTGAGTATTCCCGATCCTGCAGTACGGCAGCAGCAGTTGACAGTCCTCAAAAAACAAGTGGAGCTGGTCAAAGATCCCAACCGCTTACCGACTGCCAAAGCTTCCGACTTGCCGCTGGGCGTCCCGGCTGCCTACTGGCTCGACTTGAACGCCTATCAGCCGGAGAAAGTGGCGCAAACGCTCAAACAGCCGATGCTCTTCCTGCTAGGCGGGAGCGACTACCAGGTCACGCGAGAGGATTTCCAGATCTGGCAGGACGCCCTGGGTGGGCGCAGCGACGTGCAATTTACTATGTATCCCGGCCTCAGCCACCTCTTTATGCCCGTAGAAGGCGGGAAAAAGGCCAATCCCGCCACCTATACCGTGGCTGGTCATGTGGCTGAAGAGGTGGTGAACGAGATTGGGAGCTGGATCAAGCGGCACGCAATACTCCCGCCTCCATAAGCTCTGATCATGTTGCATGGAGAAAAAATCTACCTGCGGCCCGTTCGCCAGGATGATCTCCCCATTTTGGCAGCCCGCGCCAACGATCTCGCGTTTCTGACCGAGTTTAACTTCTTTGGTTTGCATCAGCACCATGGTCTGGAGAAGGATTTCCAGCAGGACGGCCTGCTGAGTCAAGAGTATGGGACGCTGCTTGTAGTGACGTGCGAGAGTGAGCAGGTCGTGGGTGATGTCAGCTACCGGCAAGTGCGTTATGGTCCAGGCGGGGCGAGCATTGCCTACAATGTCGGCATTGTCCTGGTGCCGGAGCATCGCGGGAAGGGCTATGGCGTCGAGGCCCAGGAGTTACTGGCCGGATATCTTTTCTCGGTCTATCCCATTATGCGCGTTGAAGCCTCGACGGATATCACCAATCGTGCCGAGCGGAGGGCGCTGGAGAAGGCTGGTTTTACCCATGAGGGCGTGCTGCGCAAGGCGCAGTGGCGTAATGGCGATTGGCACGATCTGGTTGTGTATAGCAAGCTACGCGGCGAGTAGCGTTTTACTCGCCGCCTCTTTTTGTCCGGCAGCCACAGGTTGTGATCCCAATGGGGGAGCTATAGCCTGCTGCGTCGATCCCATCAATGGCAACCCGCAGAGGATGGGGATGGATACGTGAGACCAGGATAGCTGCCAACTGATGGAGGGCTTGCTCTCGTGTCGTCATTGCTCTTCCTTGACAGCTGAAGACAAGTTGCCTGGCAAAGCTTGTTCTTGTTCGCTCAATCTCAATATGTCCTTTGTTTTGCGAGTTGCTGATGATTTCCTCCATCTGCAACAGATTGACAGGACGCAGTACAACATGAGCACGTCCGGTGCCGTATAGCGGATCTCGGAGTACGATCCGCGCCTCTTTCGCCTCTGCTTGCATGGTCGGATACAGGATCGTTGCATTGACCCTTTCAGGTTGGCTTAATGCATAGACCGCCAGTTGATACAGCATGTGCGGCGGCAAAGCGTTTTCCCAGAGATCACGATACTTGGCATCGAGTATGGCAACCACTTTTGATTGCAGCAAAATCACATAGTCTGGGCGTAGTTCTGGCGCCTGGCGTTTCCTGGGATTGTGAGCAGGATCGTAGGCCATCATACCTTGTATCCTATACTGATCCTGCACTGTGTAATCCGGCAAGCTCTCTCGCAGAAAGCGGGAAAGAAGCGCTTGAAAAAAGAGGTCCATTTCCCTGCGCAACTTCTTGAGCACGATGTGGTCGAGCTTGATTGAGGTAACGATATCTTGAAAGAGGCTGGCTAAGCGGAATAGCCTTATACGCAAATCTCTATCGTTAGTGAGTCCTGCTGCAAGGTGTAACCCCTGCAAGAGCACTTGATTGATCAACCAATCTTCCAGCCTGGGATGATAACTACATGGTAATGTCGACTGAACAATTCCTCCCTGCCTGGCTATTCTCTGCACATCTATTCTGCCTCTCGGGCTTGCGAGGTCGTGGTCAGTGCGCACATATCTACGATGCAGCCCTCGAGCAATCAGCTCATTGACCTCAGCTACCAGCTGATTGATCAGCAACTCCTGGAATGCCTGGTCTTCACCGGCATACTCAACTCCGGCAAAGATATCGAGATTGCGAAGACCGTAAGCATAGCGCAATAAACGCAGTAAAGGCATACCGGTAATTTTTGGATGAACAGTGATCTGAATATTCCCAAGCGTAATTCTACCTACATAGGACGAGGTCTCAATCGATAAACCCTCGCGAAGCTCCGAGATACCGAGTATTCCTGATGTTGAAAGAGTGCGAACGACATTTTTTATCTCAGCATCATCCTCCAGGAACAGGCCAGATAATTGTGTTCCAGGTTCTCCTGGAGCAACACGTTGCCATTCTTTCAGTTGGATAGAGATACGGGGTGTACTCATGCATTGTCACCTGGCTCACCAACGTTTTCGTCTTCTTCATTTTCAATAGCTTGAGCTTCGGAAGAGATAGCCTGTGAAGACGCCGTGATATCAGGGGAAGGCGCTAACAGGGCTTGCACAAGCTCATCCCGGTTGGAGGCATCAAATAGGTCCTGGCGAAATTGCTGCTTCTGTATATCAACCAGGCCGGGTCCGAGAACTTTTTCTAATTTTGTATAATCCTCGTAGCAATATTCCTCTAGAAGCGGCAGGATATCATCCTGGATGATCTTCGCAAAGGTCGAAAAATCTCCAATGGGATGTTCATCTTCGAGCAAATACGAGTGGCCAATTTGTAAATTGCGAGCATCACGCCCGACATGGTCACCAATACGTTCATTGAGGGCTTTGAGCCAGGGTCCCAGGGGAATACCGCCTACGACAGCATCACCCAATACACTGGTATCTGGCATCAGTTCGATAAAGCCAAAACGGCGGCGCAGGGCAGTATCCAACAGGGCGATAGAACGATCAGCTGTATTCATCGTTCCTATTACATAGACGTTGTCCGGAACCTGGAATGGCTTGCCCGTCAGCGGGAGGAGAATCGCTTTCCCGCGTTTGTTCTTTTCGAGAACGCTGAGCAGTTCACCAAAGATGCGCGGGATATCTCCTCGATTGATTTCGTCGATGATCAGGTAGAACTTGCGATCTGGGTTCGCCTGAGCATCTTTACACAGTTTTTTAAAGACACCATCTTGCAGCGTGAAATGCATCTGACCGTTGACAGTCTCCGGCCGAAACCCTTCCAAAAAATCTTCATATCCATACGCAGGATGGAAGCTGCACAACCGGACCAGGCCATGAGAATTGTTGTCCTCTCCAAGAATAAGGGCTTTTTGTTCACCTGTAAGTTGATCGAATGGTGTGCCAAAGCAGGAACGCGCCGCTAACTCACGAGCAGTTACCTCAGCCCAAAACGTTTTGCCGGTACCGGGCGGGCCATAGAGAATCACCTGTCCTTTACGCTCGAGCACCGATTCAATACGTGCAGGGATACCGGTCAAGCGAGGAGGCGCTGATACCCTACCTGTGGTAGCGACAGAAGTGGAGGTGATAGTTGATACAGGGGAAGCGTCCAAGGCGCTAATAATAGGTGATGCACCCAGGATATGTTTCTCGACCTCGACAAGATTGATATCCTTCTTTATCCTGTATGCTGTAGTAGTGTCCTCAGGATCAGGTAGTTTCCATTCATCAAGGGAGAGCCATTCAACAGCACGACGATTAGGAAAGCCATTTGAGGGATCGAAGAAATATTCTCCTACCACCTTTCCAATACCTATCACTGTCTCCCCATCAGTGGCTAACACTAGGTCACCTAAACCAATGCTCCATCTAAATGACAAAATTTGCTGCATAGTTCTACCTACGACCGAGGGAGCCATAGAGGGGTAGGATGATAGCAATGCCTGACGAAGACGTTGTTTTCCGTCATTATCGTTCGTAAACTTAGTAAGGTCGCCAATTTCTGGCCATCTAATAGCGCAGTAATTGCCATCTCGCATAAAGTGCCAGTGATCTCTATGTATAGTTAAACTAAAGGATGTTGCAATGCGCCAGTAGCTATGAGGGGTCCTCCCATTTCTTTTATTCAACACCATAGTCAAACTATTCATAGGGATATCCAGAGCATTAGCGATAGCAACAAAACGGCCAGCCGCCATATATCTTCCCCCATCTTGTGGAGGAAGTTGTAATAGTTTGATCAGGTGAAAACGCTGGTAATCAGGATTGTGGAAGTCGTCAAGTTTCTCTGGATATAGCAGGCTAAAATACTTATGTCCCCATGACACGTTACTCACCTCAGGGGCGACACGATTCATCTCCTGCTGCAAGTGTGCATAGTCTTCATCCGTCCCATTTACGGGCAGCTTTTCTAAGAGCTCAACACCCCTTATCAGTTGGTCGCGATTCTGCCTTGCTTTGTCTATAGCTTGTTCAACTGTGAGTTCTTCCGGGTTTTGTGGGGAACCAGTAGTCCACCTGCCAGTTTCTTTTTTGCGAAACAACCCGAATTTGAACGCACTACCACCGGCAATACTGCCAAATCTCGGTGAGGGAAATTCCTCATCATCTTTGAACTCAAGCCAGTAGACGAGGCTATCTCTGTCCTGCATATCATGCATCGTGTTTAAAAGGGCTTCGCCATCCAGGTTTTTGAGCCTGTCAGTTCCGAATCTGCTGCGAAATGTGCTGTAATATCCGGCTAACTGTTCACCGGAAAGCAGTTTTCCCTCAATTTCAAGTGTTTTGTATAGTTCCTTTAGTTCCTGGTCTATTCGTTCATCAAGTTCTAACACCATTACTGATGCTCCATCCTTATACTTCTATTGCTCCACCAGCCGCCTCTTTATATGCCATGGTGAGCGCGTCCAGCAGTTCTTCACTCACCTCGCGAGTGCTGTTCCCTTGTTTGATAGGAGTGATGGACTCAACGCGAGCCAGGCTCTGGGAAGCACGGCGCTCGAAAACAATACTGTTAAGGCATGGTTCAATTACTCTGCATCTCTAGAGAGTCGTCTGTTTGAACAGGATACTTAGCAGAGGCACATCACACCACTACACTGTATCTTCTTCAATCCTCCCTGGCAAGGTGGTCATAACGATTCCAAACCCACGAGGATACTCCTTGAGTTCTAGCGGCTCATAATGATGCTCTTGGAGTATCTTTTCTGCTTGCCGTTCTGCATCTTCAAGGTCTCTCGCATAGAACGTAGAGAGCGTATCCACCTTCGCATTCACGCGACAAGACAATATCCAGAGTGTCAACATATCTTTCCCCTACATAATTCCTCTCGCTTGTCGATAGGTATATTAAATACTAGTAGCTAATATACTACTACAAAACGTACCAAGAACACAAGCGTGGTTCCCTACAACGTAGGAGACTGATACAATCCCCTCACTACAGATGAAGGACACGGCTCATGATACGCTTGAAGATCAAAGAGGTAGCACAGCAGAGGGGGTTTAGTATGTCCAGGCTCTCACGAGAGTCGAATATGGCCTATAAGACGATACAAACTATTTGGAGAGACCCCTACCATGAAGTAACGACAACAACGCTGAACAAACTTGCCCGTACACTTGGGGTAGACCCTTCCGAACTGATAGAGTACGTCCCTGATGCATAGAGGTGGGAAGTTTCTATGATACACTAGTGGGAACAGGGAGGTAGAGCATCATGACCAATAAGTAGCAACCGAAACAAGACAAAAAACTCAGCCTTCACCCACTTCAGTTTGAAGTGGCATTTTATCCCTCGGTGTATCGAACTATAGGACGGTAGGAGTTGAGAAAAATCCTCACTTTATCACCTTAGATTCATCTCTCAAGAAGCACCCGAACATACGATGCATGGCCCATTTCAGACATGCAACCATTTCCCAGAACGATCCGCTATCCCCTGCTTTAGTCGGCAAAAGTAAGGAGATCATAAAACTCCACGGGCTGGAGCTTGTAATATTCTTTTTGTGGTACTTTGACATAGCGCCATTGCTGGCCTGTCAGTATTGTGGCGTTCTCACACCACATCTGGGCGGCTCTATCCTTGTAAGCTACTTCAAGTGACTCCTGACCCTTTGTCTCGACGAGCCACATTTCTTCTGTCTCAGTTTTGACCACGAAGTCGGGATAATAGTAGCGCAAGTTGGCGTTATTGTCGGTATACTCTATCGAAAAGCCAAATTGCTGAGGCAGCTTGGAAAAGGCTACGACATCCTTCGCGCTTTCAAGAAATTTGGCAAACTCATACTCGAAGTCATTATCACAGGGAACCAGGTTGAAGACACATTTTCTGGCTTCGAGGACTTTCCGTGAAAAGGCAAAGGGTTCCATAGAAGATAGTTGCCGGTTCTCTCCTTCGATGGTTGGCTCTACTTGCTCAACGATCTTGTCTTTGAGCGCTTTGGCAAACACGTCAAGCACAACATAGCTTGCTATGCGGTGATTCATCGCCTGTATGATTGCAGAGCTAGACAGATCGACCTTCCCACCAAAAGCACGCTGCTCAAAGAAGTCCCAGACTTTCGGGGCGAGGGCGCTGAACTGGCTCGGTAGTTTTAGGCTGCCCGCGATCACTTTGGCATAGTAACTGACGATCTCATCGGGTCGCTGTGCCTCTTTGATGGCATACTCTCGTTCAAACAGCTTCTCCATGGTGATAATATCGAATGCCTGGTACTGGAATTTCTTGATATCAGCATCGGTTGGTTTGCGTGGCAGAGGATCAGGACTGAACCTGAAACTCATTACTTCCAATGTCTCAATCTCTTCAGCCAATGTCTTTTTACGCACAAGTATGGGTGATAGCCTGGGTAACGATACATCGTATGCCGCTTTCTCAGGCATTTGTGCTTCAATGGCGATAATCTTGAGTTTGTCCTTGCCAATTTCAAACGTATCGAGCTTCACATCTTCCAGTTTTTCCAGATCATCCACAAAAGCAAGAAAGGCTTTGTTGCCGATTATGTCTACCCGCTCTGAGTACGTTTTTCCTCTGAACATGAGGCGTAAACCGCGAC
>WNGM01000713.1_pt1 | contig 31082 bp, 26 predicted proteins | sample 5400571 | NCBI WGS metagenome assembly WNGM01 (sample SAMN13153378, study PRJNA577476) | soil metagenome | isolation source: 100 cm soil or saprolite under Garry oak tree replicate 2 | place: USA:California | collected 2016-06-15 | reverse complement strand
AGGTCGTTCTGTCCGCTCAGTTCTTCGACACCGGCGTGGTCGCCGAGCAGCTGCTGACGTCCACCGCGAAGAGCCTCGAGTCGCTCGGTGTCGCCCTGCCCAAGTCCGCGTCCGTCCCCCAGATCGCCGGCCAGCAGGCGGCCGCCCGGTTCATCGCGGCCGCGATCGTGAACAAGGGCGGCCTGCCGACGCTCACCGTGGGGCAGAGCCAGCAGATACTGAGCGGGTTCGGCGAAGCCGGGTTCCTCCAGATCAAGGGGTTCAACGGCGGGACATCCCTGGTCGGCCAGGCCACCATGGCGGTCGTGGTGTCCGGCACTGTCCAGCCGCCCAAGACGGCCGGGCCGTTCAACCTGGCACTGGTCTCGCTCACCGGTGACCTGCAGGAGGCGAGCAAGGGCGCGCTGCTGGCCGGCCCGATCAAGGGAACTGGCCCACGCAGCGCGATCGACGCGGTCAACAGCGGCGCAGCCGGGATCGCGCTGACCACGGTCGACAATGCGGACACGGCGGCTGGTCAGATCATCGTCGCCCAGGCGCTGCGCGAACTCCTGCTGCACGCCAAGCCGGCCCCGTATGGCGTGCGCCCGGAATCCGTGCCGAGCCCGGCACCGAGCGCGTCGGCGACGCCGTCGGCCAGCCCGTCAGGGCCAGCCCACCGGACCAAGAAGAAGGCGGCATGATGACCAGGTGGCGGCCGCTCGCGCGACTGCTCGCGGCGGGGTGCGCGGCACGGCTCGGCTACACCGCGCTCACCCGCGCGCAGCCAGGCGGCGAGAAGACCTGGACCAGGACCAACCACCGCGGCGAGCCCGTGACGCTGCTCGAGGGGCCGGCGGTGACCGCCGGGGCGGTGTCCGCCGCGCTGGCGGTGCCCGGCCTCGACGGGCGGCTCCGGCTGGCGCTCGGGCTGGCCGGAGCCGGAGCGGGGATGGCACCTCGGCGCGCTGGCCAAGGGCGAGGTCACCACCGGCGCGATCAAGATCGCCGGGATCGGGGCGGCCGGGCTGGCGGCCGCGCTGCTGCTCGACTGCCGCGGCAACGGCCGAAGCGCCGTACCCGGGCCGGTGCCGTCCGCGCCGCGGCGGATCGCCGACGTCGGCGTCAACGCGGCGCTCGTGGCCGCCAGCGCGAACCTGATAAACCTGTTCGACCTGCGGCCGGGTCGCGCGATCAAGGTCGGCGCGCTCGCCAGCCTGGCGATCGCGCTGGCGGGCCCGCAGGCACGGGCGGCGGCCGCCGCCCCGGCCGGCGCGGCGGCCGCGCTGCTGCCCGAGGACCTCCGCGAGCGGTCGATGCTGGGCGACAGCGGCGCCAACGCGCTCGGCGCGATGCTCGGCGTCGCGGCCGCCGCGTCGCTGCCGCGGCCGGCTCGGATCGCCGCGCTCGGCGTCCTGGCCGGGCTGACCGCCGCCAGCGAGAAGGTCAGCTTCACCAAGGTGATCGCTCGGACGCCGCCGCTGAACTGGCTGGACATGCTGGGCCGCAGGCCGGTTGCTGCTCCGTCGGCCGGCGCCGCCCGGCCCGAGGGCGGGACACCGGGAGACGGCGGCGCCGCGCTGTCCCCGGCAGCGACCGGCACCCCGCGTCCGCGGTGACTGCACGTGGCGGCCAGGCGGGCCCTAGCTCGTCCGGCGGCCCCTCCGCCAGCATTGGCCCGGCCAGCATTGGCCCGGCCAGCACTGGCCCGGCCGACGTGACCGGCCAGGACGACGGCGCGCCGGCCGGGCCGCCGGACGACGGCTTCATCCGGGCCGGGCCCGCGCCAGTCTCGGACTTCGTCACACCGCCAGGGTCGGCCACCGGCATCGGCCGCGCCGCGCTCCTCATCGGCGGGCTCACGGTTGTGGCCAGGCTGCTCGGATTCGGCAGGACCGTAGTGTTCGCCGGCACGGTCAAGACCTCCTGCCTGAGCGCCGCATACGTGACCGCCAACCTGGTCCCGAACGTCATCTACGACATCGTGCTCGGCGGCGCGCTGACCGCCATCGTGGTCCCGGTCCTGGCCGGGCGCGCGGAGCGGTCGGCATCCGGCCAGGGGCCAGGCGCGACGGCCGAGGTCAGCAGGATCTCCTCGGCGCTGCTGACCTGGACCGTGGTCATCCTCGCCCCGGTCAGCCTGGCCCTGGCCATCGCCGCGGGCCCGGTGGTCTCGCTGCTCATGCCGGCCAATCCGGCCTCTGGCTGCCCGCGACCAAGCCTGCTGCCGATCGCGTCAGGGATGCTCGCCGTTTTCGCGCCGCAGATCCTGCTGTACGGACTGGCGGTCGTGCTATACGGCATCTTGCAGGCACACCGCAGGTTCGCCGCGCCCGCGCTCGCGCCGATCCTGTCCAGCCTCGTGGTGATCGGGGCGTACGTACTCTTCGTCCCACTCGGCCGGCGCTACACGACCAGCGTGACCGGTCTGCCGTTGTCCGCCGAACTCACGCTGTCCATCGGCACGACCCTCGGCGTCGCGGCGCTCGCGGTGACTGCCCTGGTGCCGACGTGGCGGCTGCGGTTGCGACTGCGACCGACGTTTCGTTTCCCTGAAGGAATCGCCCGACGAGCCACGAGCCTGGCAGTCGTCGGCATCGCGGCACTGGTCGCCCAGGACGCCTCCGTGCTGGTCGTGACCAGGCTGGCCAACGCGCACGGCGGCCGGGGCGGCGCGGCTGTCACGGTCTACCAGTACGGCTGGCAGGTCTTCGTGTCCTTCTACGCCGTGCTCGCGATCCCCGTCGCGATCAGCGCCTTTCCCGTGCTGTCGGCACGGAAGGGAGCGGCGTTCGACGAGGCGGCCGCGTCCTCGACCAGGGCGACAGCGCTGACTTCCTGGCTCGGCACGGCGCTGCTGGCGGCCGTCGCGCTCCCGCTGGCCAGAGCCTTCCCGTACCTGCAGCACGGCGTCGCCGGGCAGTTCGCGGTCGCGCTCGCCGCGTTCGCCCCCGGCCTGGTCGGATACGGGCTGACGGCCGGCCTGTCCCGGGTGCTGCTCGCCGACGCGCGCAACACGGCCGCGGCGGTCATCATGGTCGCGGGCTGGCTGGTCGTGATCGGGGTCGACGTGGTCGCCGTTCCGCTGGTGCGGGCCGGCTCGGTCGTGCCCGTCCTCGGGCTCGCCAACACGGCCGGTCTGACCGCGTCGGGCGCGGCACTGCTCGTGGCGGTCGGCCGCGCCAGGGGCGCGCCGGCGCTGCGCGGTGTCTGGCGTGCGCTCGGCGCGGGGCTTGCCGGGGCGGCTGTGGGGGCCACTGCCGGACGCGGCGTGACCGCGCTCCTGCCGGTCTCCGGGCACTGGCCCAACGCGGCCATGGCGCTGCTCGCCGGTGCCTGCGCGCTCGGGGCGTTCTGCGCCGTGGTCGCGCTGCTCGACGGCGGCGACCTGCGCAGCGTGACGTCCCGTCTGCGGCGGTGGATCAGCGCGTGGTGACCGCGCCGCGAGTCGCCTACGTGCTCGCCACGACCAAGGGCGGGACCGGGCGCCATGTGGCGATGCTGGTCGCCGGGTGCGCAGCGGCCGGGCTCGCCGTAGGCGTCTTCGGGCCGGCCGAAACGAGGTCACTGCTCGGGCTCGAGCCCGGCGAGGACCAGGAAACCGCGCACGCCTGGTTCGAGGTCGTGCCGATCAGCTACCGGCCGAGGCCGGCCAGCGACCTGGCCGCGGTCCGGCGGCTGCGGCGGTTGCTTGCCGCGAGGGCGCCGGACGTCGTGCACGCGCACGGGCTGCGCGCCGGCGTTCGCCGTCTGCCGGCTGGCGCCGTCCCGGCGGGTGGCCGGCCCGCCGGGGGCCTGCTGGGACCAGGTCTGCCGGTCCGGGGTCTGCCGGTCCGGGGTCTGCCGGTCCGGGGAGTGCCGGTGGCCGGCCTGCCGTGCCACGCCGGCCGGGCGGCGGGCCGCCCGCGCTGGTCGTGACCGTGCACAATGCGCCGCCGGCGGGCGCGGTCGCCGCCGCGATCTACGGGCTGCTCGAGCGGTTGGTCGCGCGCCGGGCCGATGTCGTGCTGTGCGTGTCGTCCGACCTGGCGGCCAGGATGCGCCGTCGCGGGGCCAGGAAGGTGGGCCGCGCGATCGTCCCGGCATCCGCTCCGGCGCGCACCTCGACTCCTGCCCCGGCGCCCGCCCAGGCGCCCGTCCCCGCGCCCGCCCCGGCCCCAGGGCCCGCCCCGATTCCTCCCCGGACGGATGCCGGCCGGGCCGGTGCCGGTCAGGCCGGTGTCAGCCAGCGACCGGCGGAACTTGGCGCCGAGCGCCGGCCCGTCGTACTGGCGGTCGGGCGGCTGGCGGCGCAGAAGGGGTTCGAGACGCTGATCGAGGCGGCGACGCGATGGCGGGACCGGCGGCCCGAGCCACTTCTCGTGATAGCGGGAACCGGGCCGCTGGACGCTGACCTGGCCGCCCAGGCGCGGGACTGCGGAGTCGGCGTCCGTTTCCTCGGCTGGCGGGACGACGTGGCGGCGCTGCTCGCCGCCGCCGACGTGCTCGCGCTGCCGAGCCGGTGGGAGGGCCAGCCGCTGATCCTGCAGGAGGCGCTGCGGGCTGGCCGGCCGATCGTCGCGGCCGACGTGGGCGGCGTCCGCGACCTGACCGGTGACGCCGCCGCCCTGCTCGTGCGCCCTGGCGATCCCGCCGCGCTCGCCGCGGCCGTGCTCGGAGTGCTCGATGACCCGGGGGCCGCTGTCAGGCTCGGAGCCGCGGCCGCCGCCAGGGCGGCGACGCTGCCGACCGAGGCCGACGCGATTGCTGCGGCGCTCGCGCTCTATGAGCGTCTGACCAACTCATGACCTTGGAGATCTTGAAGGATTTTCCGCTCTATCGCCGGGAAATCCTTCAAGATCTTTGCTGGGCGGTCTTTGAGCTAGCGCAGGACCTTGCGGCGGGAGAGGAACACCGCCGTGGGGGCGAAGATGGCGATCAGCGCGACCGACCAGGCCAGCACGGGCCAGGGTGCGGGCCAGGGTGCGGTCGCAGAGGGCTCAAAGCGGGCAAATGGTCGGACCGGGCGTCTGCCCGTCCGCGATGAGCCCGAGATACGTCAGGTAGACGGTCGCGAACGGCTCACGGTTCTCGGCGAGCGCGCTCCGCAGCCACGCGGCCGCGCGCTCGGCCTTGGTGATGATATCCGCGGGATAGCCGTACCTGATCTGGTGGCAGGCGAACTCGTCCTCGTCGTGCAGCTCGACCCCGCCGGACCTGGTCCTGGACACGTCAAGGTCGAGGTCGACCATGGTGACCTCGTCCGCGGCCGGCCAGCGGGCCGGCGTGGTGATATCGCAGTAGATCTCGGTCGTCGCGGGAAAGTCGTTGAACGCCGCGGTCCACCAGGCCTCACGCGGGAACAGCATGACCGAGGCGTAGTCAAGCTGCACAAGCGGGCCGTCGCCCTTGCGCATCATGGTCGGCCTGGCCGCGCCGGTCCAGACCCCGTGCTCGTCCTCGCCGAGCCAGCGGGTCGTCAGATGCCAGTGCAGCGACCCGTCGTGCTTGCGGTAGACCACCCTGATATCACCGGACATGCCCCGACCGTACCCCGGAGCAGCCACGGCGAATTGGCGCGGGCATCGGCGGGCCGCCGTTCCTGCTCAGGCGGAGTCTGCTGGCCGGCCGCCTGAGCGAGCCGGACTCCCGGCCGAGAACCTGCCCAGGCCAAACCGGTCCTGATTGCCGGGGATCGCGCCGGAAGGCGGCGGCGCGCCGCGCCGGTGCCGCTGACCGGCCGCGTCCGATGCCAGCGCGGCGAGCCATTCGCCGAGCAGCGGGCCGAACTTGAAGCCGTGCCCCGAGGTTCCGCTGCCGATCACCACGTTGCCGATCCGGTCGACGATGAAGTCGGTGTCCGGCGAGTTGTCGTAGACACACCGCTCGACCTGGACCGGGTGCGGGTCGAAGCCGGGCAGGAAGGTCCTGGCCGCTCGCTCGATCCGGCGGCCGAGCGCGGGGTCGCCGGCATGGTCCTGCCGGTCGGGATCGACCGGCGGGCCGCCGTGGTGGATCCCGACCTTGTAGCGGTCCGACCCGGGCACCGGCAGGCCGTAGGCGAACTCGCCGCCGTAATGGACGAAGATCGGCATGCCGCTGTGCTGGCCGACGGCCGCGCGGCCTGCCGGGACGGCGCTGGCCGACGCGGCGGACCCGGGCTCCGCTGCGGCCGCCGGGGCCAGGTAGGCGAGCTGTTCGAGCGTGGCCGAACCGGGCACGGTGATCCCGCCCGCGGCGAGCAGGCGTGCAGTCCACGGGCCCGCGCAGACGAGGACCCGGCGCGCCTCGACGTCGCCGGCGACGGTGCCGACCAGGACCCGCCGCCCGTCGTCGGCCAGGGAGGTGACCCTCGTGCCCGCCATGATGCCGCCCGGCGGGCAGGCGAGGGCCGCCAGGGCCGTCAGAGCGCGGTCGGCCGCGATGACCGCGGACGCGGGCTCGACCAGCACCTCGCCGGTCACGTTGACGCCAGGGAACCTGGCCATGGCTTCGGCGGCCCTGAGCACCTCACACGCCGCGCCTGCTTCCGTCATCGCCGCCCGCACCTGCTGCATCTGCGGCCCGAAGGTCAGCTGCGGCGTCGGATGCAGCAACCGTTCGCCGCGTGCCTCCTCCAGCTCGTCCCACAACCGCCCGGCCCGCGCGGCCAGGTACACGTAACCGGGATCGTCGTACCCGAGCCGGAAGATCCGGCAGGCGCCGTGCGAGCCCCCGGCGCGGTGGCCGATCGCGGCCTGCTCAAGCACCCTGACCTCGCGTCCCCGCCTGGCCAGCGCCCACGCGGCGGACAGCCCGGTGATCCCGCCGCCGACGACGGCGAACTCCGTGCGAACGACGGGCTCGCGCCGCGCGGAACGGCGTGCCGCTGTCACCAGCCGCGGGCACGCCACTCAGGCACGTGCGGGCGCTCCGTCCCGATCGTCGTGTCGCCGCCGTGGCCCGGGTAGACCCAGGTGCCGTCCGGCAGGTCGGCGAAGATCCGGTTCTCGAGGTCGGTGATCAGGGCGCCGAACCTGGCCGGGTCGTGATCGGTGTTGCCTGGCCCGCCGGGGAACAGGGAGTCGCCGGTGAACAGGTGCGGCTGGTCGGCCAGCGTTCCGCCGGCGTCGTAGCACAGCGCTATGCTGCCTGGTGTGTGCCCGCGCAGGTGGATGATCGAGAGCCTGGCGTCGCCCACTGCGATCGTGTCACCGTGGCTGACCAGAACCGACGGCGCCAGCGGAAGTGCCGGGGCGTCCTCGACATGCGCGACCGTCTCGGCGCCGGTGGCCTTGACGACGGCCTCGAGCGCCTGCCAGTGGTCGCCGTGCCGGTGCGTGGTGACGATCGTGGCCAGCGGCGTGTCGTCGATCAGGTTCAGCAGGGTCTCCGGCTCGTTGGCGGCGTCGATCAGCAGCAGGCTGCCCGTGCTCGTGCAGCGCAGCAGGTAGGCGTTGTTGTCCATCGGGCCGACCGCGGCCTTGGTGATGGTCAGGCCGGGAACCTCCCTGGTCTGCGCCGCGCGGCCGACGCTCACGTTGCCGGTATAAGTCATGGCGTCCTCTCGAGTCAGGTGTCAACGACAGCATGTTGTCAGTTCGGCATGTCATCAGTTCGGCATGTCATCAGTACGGCGGGATGTCCGGCAGCGGCCCGTCGGGGTCCGCGGACAGGCCAGCGCCGCCGTCCCGGCCAAGCAGCCAGGCGAGCAGCAGGTGCCCGGGGCCGGATATCGCCAGGTCGGACGTCGCATCCGGCGGAAGCAGAAACTGCCTGCCGCTCGTGGTGTCGGTCAGGACGGCCGAAGGCGACTCAGGTTTGACGGACAGCTGACCGATGACCTCGTAGAGCATGTCGGTGACGAACCAGTCGGGCCAGTCGGCGGGCGCGTAGCCGGCGGACAGGTCGATGTGGTGGATCTCGACCTCGGTAAGCCGCCTGCGCAGCGTGTACCAGCCCGGGTGCGGTGGTCCTCGCATGCCCCTGACCTGCGCCAGCCAGGCCTCGTCAGGCAACTCACGTGCCTGGTCGATAAATTCTTGGGATGAACGAGACAGATCCGCGATGATCTCTGCCGTAGGCAGGCCCGCGCCCTGCGCGATCTGCGCGTCGCGCGCCTCGAAGCTCTCGTACTGAGGCGTCTCGATGCCGGTTCGTGCCCAGGTCAGCAGGTTCGCCAGGCCGTCGGCGTTGCGGGCGATATGGGTCAGCACATGGGCGCGGCTCCAGCCGGGCAGCAGCGAGGGCTCGCGGAGCTGGTCCTCGGTCAGCGCGGATGCCGAACCGAGCAGTCGGCTGTCTGCCTCTGCGATCCTGGCGATGGTCAGGTTGACCGAGTGCGGCCCTGGCGGCTGGCTCACGGACGCCATTTTCCCGCACGGCAGCGTCATCGACGAAGCCGGCCCTGGCGGTCAGGGGATGGCAGTCCGTACAGCATCGGCACCTCGCGGTCGTAAGAGCAGCAACGAGGTGGCCACGCTGCCCGCGCGAGAGGAATAACGGTTCGGCCGGACACGCTTGGTAGCTAGCGGGGTCATCGCGAACACGGCGATCCCGGCGGCGGGCCCCGGCGACGTAGCGCCCGCGGAGTCGGGATCGCTGGCCGGACGGGCGACCGGGCGAAGAGCGCCGGAAAATGTCAGTAGGCGCGGATACGATGGACGGCGCGCCTTGCAGCCCCGTGTCTCCCTCGATCGCACCGCCCCGATAGCCAGGTAGCCTCACCCCAGACCAGGAGAAACAGAGCGCACAGTGGCAGAACGACTGGTAGTCCGTGGTGCCCGCGAGCACAACCTCAAGGACGTCTCGCTGGACCTGCCCAGGGACGCCATGATCGTGTTTACCGGGTTGTCCGGTTCTGGCAAGTCGAGCCTGGCCTTCGACACGATCTTCGCCGAGGGCCAGCGCCGGTACGTGGAGTCGCTGTCGGCCTACGCCAGGCAGTTCCTCGGCCAGATGGACAAGCCCGACGTGGACTTCATCGACGGGCTGTCGCCGGCCGTCTCGATCGACCAGAAGGCCGCCAGCCGCAACCCGCGGTCCACGGTGGGCACGGTCACCGAGGTCTACGACTACCTGCGGCTGCTGTTCGCCAGGATCGGCAAGCCGCATTGCCCGGTCTGCGGTCGGCCGATCGCGCGGCAGACCCCGCAGCAGATCGTGGACCGGGTGCTCGAGTTCGACGAGGACACCAGGTTCCAGGTGCTGGCGCCGGTGATCCGCGGCCGCAAGGGCGAGTACACCGAGCTGCTCCGCGAGCTGCAGACCAAGGGGTACTCCCGGGCCAGGGTCGACGGCGTGACGATCAGGCTCGACGACGCGACCACCGGGACCGGTCGGCTGCCCGCGCTGAAGAAGTACGAGAAGCACACGATCGAGGTGATCGTCGACCGGCTCGCGGTCAAGGAGTCGGCCAGGCGGCGGCTCACCGACTCGGTGGAGACCGCGCTCGGCCTGTCCGGCGGCGTGGTGGTACTGGACTTCGTCGACCTGCCCGAGTCCGACCCGAACCGGGAGCGGATGTACTCCGAGCACCTGGCCTGCCTGTACGACGACCTGTCGTTCGAGGAGCTCGAACCCCGGTCGTTCTCGTTCAACTCACCCTGGGGCGCCTGCCCGGACTGCACCGGCCTGGGCACCAGGATGGAGGTGGACCCGGAGCTCGTGGTCGCCGACGAGGACCTCTCGCTGGCCGACGGCGCGATCGGCGTATGGAGCGGCGGGCACGTCAGCGACTACTTCCTGCGGCTGATGGAGGCGCTCGGCGACGCGCTCGGGTTCAGTGTCCACACGCCGTGGGCCAAGCTGCCGGCCGCGGCCAGGAAGGCGCTGCTGCACGGCTACGGCGAGCAGGTGCACGTCAGGTACAAGAACAGGTACGGCAGGGAGCGCTCGTACTACACGAACTTCGAGGGCGCCATCCCGTACCTCTCGCGGCGGCACGCGGAGGCCGAGAGCGACTCGAGCCGGGAGCGGTTCGCCGGGTTCATGCGCCAGGTGCCGTGCCCGTCCTGCAACGGGACGAGGCTGAAGCCGCTCACCCTGGCCGTGACGATGGACGGCCGGTCGATCGCCGCGTACTGCGCGCTGCCGATCGGCGAGCTGGCCAAGCTGCTGCGCACCCTGGAGCTGTCCGAGCGGGACAGCCAGATCGCCGGCCGGGTGCTCAAGGAGATCAACGCGAGGCTGGGCTTCCTGCTGGACGTCGGGCTGGACTACCTGACGCTGGACCGGGCCTCGGCCACGCTGGCGGGCGGCGAGGCGCAGCGGATCAGGCTGGCGACGCAGATCGGCTCCGGCCTGGTCGGCGTCCTGTACGTGCTGGACGAGCCGTCGATCGGGCTGCACCAGCGGGACAACCACCGGCTGCTCGACACCCTGACGCGGCTGCGTGACCTCGGCAACACGCTGATCGTTGTCGAGCACGACGAGGACACCATCAGGGCCGCGGACTGGGTCGTGGACATCGGCCCGCGCGCCGGGGAGCACGGCGGCCAGATCGTCGTCTCCGGGCCGCTGGAGGAACTGCTGGCCAGCGAGGAGTCGCTGACCGGCGCGTACCTGACCGGCCGGGAGTCGATCCCGTTGCCGGCCAGGCGCCGCAAGGTCTCCAAGAGCAAGGAAGTCGTGGTCAAGGGCGCGACCGAGCACAACTTGCGGCGGGTCGACGTCGCGTTCCCGCTCGGCACCTTCATCGCGGTGACCGGTGTCTCGGGGTCTGGCAAGTCCACGCTGGTCAACGACATTCTGTACGCGGCGCTTGCCAAGGAGCTGCACGGCACCAGGATCGTGCCGGGCAAGCACGGCAAGGTGATCGGCATGCACCAGCTGGACAAGGTCGTGCATGTCGACCAGGGGCCGATCGGCCGGACCCCGCGGTCCAACCCGGCGACCTACACCGGCGTGTTCGACCATGTCAGGCGGCTGTTCGCGCAGACGACCGAGGCGAAGATCCGGGGCTACCAGCCGGGCAGGTTCTCGTTCAACATCAAGGGCGGCCGGTGCGAGGCCTGCGCGGGTGACGGCACGATCAAGATCGAGATGCAGTTCCTGCCGGACGTCTACGTGCCGTGCGAGGTCTGCCACGGTGCCAGGTACAACACCGACACGCTGCAGGTCCACTACAAGGGCAAGACGATCGCCGACGTGCTGAACATGCCGATCGAGGAGGCCGCGGGGTTCTTCGAGCCGGTTCCGGCGATCAACCGGCACCTGAAGACGCTGGTGGACGTCGGCCTGGGCTATGTCAGGCTGGGCCAGCCCGCGCCGACCCTGTCCGGCGGCGAGGCGCAGCGGGTCAAGCTCGCCTCCGAGCTGCAGCGGCGGTCCACCGGGCGGACGATCTACGTCCTGGACGAGCCGACGACCGGGCTGCACTTCGACGACATCCGCAAGCTGCTCGGCGTGCTCGGCCGGCTCGTCGACGGCGGCAATACGGTGATCGTGATCGAGCACAACCTGGACGTGATCAAGACGGCGGACTGGGTGATCGACCTGGGGCCCGAGGGCGGGTCGCGCGGCGGGCAGGTGATCGCGACCGGGACGCCGGAGCATATCGCGAAGGTGCCGGAGTCGTATACGGGTCAGTTCCTGGCCCGGATCTTGTAAGAGCGCCGCCAGACATTGAGTCAGTCCGGGTCCGCTGCACGGACGCCGGGTGTCGCTGGCACCGTCACGCAGCGGCAGGAGCCTGAACACCGAGCCGTGGCGACCGAAGTCGAGGGGCATGCACAGCGACCCGCGGGTGTGCTGTTGTACTCGGCCGGTGACGCTCGGCACCAGGGCCGCGCCGGCCCGGACCGTCTGCCTCCCCGCCGGCCCAGCCTGCACGGCCGGACGGCGGCCACGGCGAACATCGACGGCCCGCGACCGTGGCTGGCCGGCGCCCGTACCCTGCTTGGTATGGACATCTCGACGGCGTCCGGTCCGGCCCGGGCCGAGGTCGACGCGGCGCCGGCCGGCCAGGGCGCGTCAGGAGGGCCGGAGTTCCTGCTGGTCCTGACCCACGGCGCGGGCGGCGGCGTCGCCAGCAAGGACCTGCTCGCCGCCGGCCGGGGCGGTCTGGCGGCGGGCGCGGTCGTGGCGCGCGTGCTGCAGCCGTACCGGGTCAGAGGCGCGAGGGCGCCGGGTTCGCCAGAACGGCAGAACGCGGCCTGGCTGGAGGTCATCGGTAACTTGCGGGCCAGGTATCCCGGCTTGCCGCTGGTGCAGGGCGGCCGCAGCAACGGCGCGAGGCTGGCCTGCCGGACAGCGCAGGCGGCCGGAGCGCTGGCCGTGGTCGCGCTGGCGTTCCCGTTGCATCCCCCGGGCAAGGCCAGCGATCCCGGTCGCTCCCGGGCCGGCGAGCTGCGCGCCGCCGCAGTGCCCGTCCTGGTCATCAACGGCGAACGGGACCCGTTCGGGATCCCCGATCCGGCGGACGCCGACACGCTGATCGTGCTGCCCGGCGAGACTCATGCGCTGTCCCGGCATCCGGAGGTCATCGCCGCTGCGACCACGTCCTGGCTGCGCGGCGTCCTGAACGGCGCCGCCCGGCTGGGGCTAAGCGAGTCGGCAGCGGACTAGACGTAAGATCTGCGTCACCTGTGACCACATACTCTTCGGCTTGCCGCAAACTCTTCGGGTTGAGCGGCGGGGTGGGGGCCAGGCTCGGCGGCGGGGGCCAGGCCCGGCGGCGGGGGCCAGGCTCGGCGGCGGGGTGCCAGGCTCGCCGAAACTGCCGGTATCTGGCGGTTCCGTTGCGGCTGACTGCCGCGCGCGGGCGCGCGCCGATGCTGTGGCGATCCTGGAGGGTGTAGCCGACGCGACTGCCTTGGTCCCCTGCGGGGCGGCTCGGCTAACGGGATGGCGGGGTCGGCGCGCGGGTGCCCGCCGGCGCCGCGCTGCAGCGGCCTGACGAACTCAGGTCAGGCGGCTGGCGAGGCCGATACCGGCCGGGTAACCAGGTCAGTAGGTCGGTGCGGGGCGATGGCGTCGCCGCCGGGCAGCAGTTCGCCGGTGTCCTCGAAGACGACGATGCCGTTGCAGAGCAGGCTCCAACCCTGTTCGGGGTGGCTGATAAGAGTCCGAGCCGCTTCGTGGTCCGGGTCGCTAGCACTCGGGCACGGGGGCGAATGCGGGCACATCCGTGCGCCTCCTGATCAGTATGGGGGTGTCGTGATCGTCACAATCTAATCTGCCAGTAATCACTCTGTGACGACATGGCACATTGTGATGGTTTCTGGGCAGAGTCTTTGTAGCTTTCCTCGTGAGTTCAGACGGCTACCTGGCCCATCTGGTTCACACTGCTATCAACATCAACGCCTGGCCGGGCCTGCCGGAGTCCCATGGTCGCAGATTATTCGTACGGCGGACCGGCCGGTCAGTGCGAGCCCTGCGCGCTCACCTCCTCCGGCTGCAGCCCGACGCCCTCAGGCAAGGGCGGGATGCCGGTCAGGCGGTGCGTCTCGCGCAGCGTCAGCAGCCGCTCGGCCTCGGCGTTCAGCGCGTGCACGACCGGCGTCGCCATCGCCTTGCGCTTGTAGATCCTGTCCTCGTAACCGCGCGGCCCGATCTCGGCCCGCACTGCCGCGTAAGCGGAACGCATCACGTCGGTGAGCGCGGTATCCAGCCGCTTCGCCAGCCGGTACTGCTCGGCCAGCGGCGCCGCCGTCGCCTGAGCCGCCCGGTACTGCTTCTCCGTCGCCTGCGCCTCGGCGAGGAGATTATCGAAGTTCGCCGCCAGCGCGACGTCGGCGAGGTGCTTGGCCTGCGCGTCCTCGCTGGGCTGCTTACGTCCCGCAATCACGCCGGCCAGCTTAGCGGACCGGCGGCCGCGGTGCGCGAGGCCGGGCAAGCAGAACGGTCACGCCAGGCTGCGCAGCCAGCTGTCGTGCAGATCGGAGTACTCGCCGCCGCTGGCGAGCAGGTCGGCAGGTGAGCCGTCCTCGGTCAGCTGGCCGTGGCCGAGCACCAGCACACGGTCCGCGATCCGCACCGTCGACAGCCGGTGCGCGATGATCACGGCCGTGCGCCCGGCCAGGACGGTCTGCAGCGCCCGCTGGACGACCCGCTCGCCGGGCAGGTCGAGCAGCGACGTCGCCTCGTCCAGGATGAGCACGCTGGGCGCAGCGAGGAACACCCGCGCGAACGAGACAAGCTGCCGCTGCCCGGCCGACAGCCGACCGCCTCGCTTGCCCACGCTGGTGTCGTACCCGTCGGGCAGCTTGGCGATGAAGTCGCCGGCCCCGACGGCCTGCGCCGCCGCCTCCACCTCCGCCCGGTACGCACCGGGCCTGCCGAGCTCGATGTTCTCCGCGATGGTCGCGCTGAACAGGAAGTTCTCCTGCGTGATCAGGATGACCTCGCGGCGCAGGTCGGCGTCGGCCAGGTCGCGCAGGTCGGCCCCGTCGAGCAGCACGCGCCCCTCGTCGGGATCGTAGAACCTGGCGAGCAGCCTGGCGATCGTCGTCTTGCCCGCCCCGGTCGCGCCGACCAGCGCGACCGTCTGCCCGGCCGGGATCGTCAGGTTCAGCCCTGGCAGCACCACGGTGTCCCGGTAGCCGAATCGCACCGAGGCGAGCTCAAGCTGCCTGCCGGGACCGGCGCTCGGGGGTTGGTCAGGCAACGCGACGGCGGTCCGCGGCTCAGGGACCGACGGTGCCTCGTCCAGCACCCCGGAGAGCTTCTCGAGAGCCGCGGCCGCCGACTGGAACGTGCTGTAGAACTGCGACACGTCCTGGAGCGGCTCGAAGAACCGGCGCAGGTAGAGCAGGAAGGTGACGAGAACGCCCACCGGCATCGCATGGTCGATGACGCGCACGCCGCCGTAGAGCAGGACAGCCCCGACGGCCAGGTTGCCGATCAGCGTGACGCCGGGGAAGTAGATGGCGACCAGGCGCATGGACTTCAGCGCCGCGTCCGCGTAGCCCTGGTTGAGCTCGCCGAAGATCTGATCGTTCCGCGACTCCCTGCGGAAGGCCTGCACGGCGCGTATCCCGTTGAAGGTCTCCACGAACTGAACGATGACCAGGGCGATGGTCTCCCTGGTCTGCCGGTAGGCCACTGCCGACTCGCGCTGAAACCAGGCGCTGAGCCAGGCCAGCGGGACGAAGCCCGCCATCACGGCAAGGGCCAGGGGCCAGTCGAGCAGCAGCATCCCGGTGCCGACGAACACCAGCGAGAACGCGGCGTTCAGCAGCGAGTCCAGGCCCTCGTCGAACAACTCGGACAGCGAGTCCATGTCGGCGACCTGACGGGAGATCACCTTGCCCGTCGTGTAGCGCTCGTGGAAGGCGACGGACAACCACTGGAAGTGGAGGAAGACCCGGCGCCGCAACTCGCGCACTACCCGGCTGCCCATCCGGCCGAGCATCGAGATGAACGTCGCGGTCGCCGTCGCCTGGACGCCGATCGCGACGCAGAACCCGGCGACGACGATGATGATGGGCACCGAGTCATGCGTCCTGATCAGCGCGGGCACCCGGTCAATGGCGATGCCGATCAGCCAGGGCCCGGCCAGGCCGGCCAGGTTGCCGGTCAGGACGAGCAGGCCTATCGCCGCCACCGTCCGGCGGTGCGGCCGCAGCAGGTCGGCCAGGAGCGCCCGGCTCCGGCGGCGCAGCAGCAGCGACAACCCCTTAGAGACCTCGACGGCTTCCTCGGCGGCGATGCCCCGCCATGACTGCGTCGCAACCTTGCTCATCGCAGGGCCCCGGTCTCCGCGTCGGTGCGCATCAGGAACTGGTAGTGCGGGTTGGCGGCCAGCAGCTCGTGGTGCGTGCCAACGGCGGTGATCTCGCCGTCCGCGAGCAGGGCAACCCGGTCGGCCAGCGCGACGGTGGACGGGCGGTGCGCGACGACCAGCGCGGTCGAGGTGGTGAGCACCTGGCCGAGCGCGGCCGTGACCTTCGCCTCGGTATGCACGTCGAGCGCGGACAGCGGGTCGTCGAGCAGCAGCACGGAGGGCCGGGCCAGGATCGCCCGCGCGAGCGCGATCCGCTGCCGCTGGCCGCCGGACAGCGACATCCCCTGCTCGCCGATCCTGGTGTCGAGCCCCCACGGCAGCTCGTCGACGAAGTCGGCCTGAGCGGCGGCGAGGGCGGAGCGGACCCGCTCGTCCGAGGCGCCGGGCGTGCCGAGCGCCGCGTTCTCCCTGACGCTGACCGAGAACAGCGTCGGGTCTTCGAAGGCGCAGGCGACCAGCGTGCGCAGCGTGCCAAGCGGCAGCAGGGTGATGTCGGTGCCGTCCAGCGTGATCGATCCGCCGGTCGCGTCGGCGAGCCTGGCGATCAGGTACAGCAGGGTGGTCTTGCCCGATCCGGTCCCGCCGACGAGGGCGACGGTCTCTCCGGGGGTGAGCTCCAGGCAGACGTCGCGCAGCACCGGGTGCGCGGCTCCGGGGTAGCTGAACCCGACGTGGCTCAGCACGAGCCTGCCTGCGGGTTCCCCCGGCCGGCGCTGCTGGGGGACGGCGTGGCCGGACCGGCTCGCCACGGCAGGCGGGCTGGTGATCGCCGGCGCGGTGTCGAGGATCTCGTAGACGCGCTGGGCGGCGGTCGCGCCCTCCTGGCCGAGGGCCAGGATGTAGCCCATCGCCTCGATCGGCCAGACCAGCTGCAGCACCAGGGCGACGAAGGCGACCAGCCCGCCGGTAGTGAGGCTGCCGTTGCCCACCGCGAGCGCGCCGAGCAGCAGGATCGCGGCGATCGTGACGTTCGGGACCAGGTCGAGGCTGGCCCAGAACGCGCCGCGCAGGCGCGCCTTGTCGACCTGAGTCTCGTAGACGGTCTGAGCGAGCCTGGCGTGGGTGGCGGCCGACTGCTCCCGGCGGCCGAGCGCCTTGATCACCCGGATGCCGGCGGCCGCCTCTTCCACGTAGGTCGCCAGGTCGTCCTGCTGGTCCTGTACCCGGCGGGACAGCACGCCGTAACGCCGCTCGAACCGCATGCACAACGCCGTGACCGGCGCGAACACCGCGGCGGTGAGCAGCCCGAGCAGCAGGTTGAGCCTGATCAGCAGCACCACGATGACGGCGAAGCTGGCCGAGCTCGTGATCATGAAGACGATGCCGAAGCCGACGAACCGCCTGATGGCCGACAGGTCCGTGGTTGCCCTGGAGAGCAGCTGGCCCGACTGCCACGCGTCGTGGAACGCCGGCTCAAGCCGCTGCAGGTGCTGGTAGATGTCGTCCCGCATCGACTGCTCGAGGCCGGCCACGGCGCTCGACTGGGCCCAGCGCCTGATCAGGTTGAGCACGACCTCGGCAATGCCGAGCGCGATGGCGGCCGCGCCGATCAGGACGAGCAGCCCGTATCCGTGATGGCCCCCCGGCCTCGACGCCGATATCGGGCCGTCGATCGCCGCCTTGGTGAGCAGCGGGATCACGATCTCGGCGCCGGACCCGAGCAGCGCCGCCGCGAGCATGACGAGGATCTGGCCGTAGTACGGGCGCAGGTACTCCCGGACCCGCCAGAGTGACGCCGGCGGGGACACTGGACGCCTGGCCTTCGCCGGCGGGGGGAGAGCTGAGGCGGGAGTGGTTTGCTGTTTGCCCTGGACGCCGACGTCAGTCTGAGCATCCGGGGTAGCCACTGCCGGATGCTAACCGGATGGCGCGTTCACTGTCACTTTGTTTTCCGGTCTCCCGCGGGTGGCGTAGGAAGCGGTGTTTCTGGCAATCTGGCGAAGCGCGCCGATTTGGTCGGGGGGCCGCGGCGCGGTCAGGGAGGTACCCATGGAACACGGTGATTCCTGGGACAGGCCCGTGCCGCTGGCCGCTCCGGTGCTGGCAGGGACCGAGACCGGCGCCCCGGTCGCCTACTACGACGGCATCCGCGCGATCGCGCGGATCACCGGGCAGTTCAGCCGGGCGGCGTGGAGTGCGCCGACGCCATGCCCGGAGTGGCGTGCCGCCGACCTCGCCGGCCACCTGCGCTGCGTCGCCGACGACTACCACGAGTATCTCGACGACGCTCCGGTCAGCCGCCTGTCCAGGCTGATGGCCAGCGGCGCTCACCCGCAGTCCATCGCGAGGAAGCTGGCTAGGCAGAACGCCGCCGAGCTCGCCACACTGCCCGAGGTGCCGCCGGGAGAGCACATCGCGGCGTTCGTCAGGTCGGCGACCAGGTACGCGGCCAGGATCGGCCCGCTGCTTCGGCTGCCGCATCACAGCTACCGCGGCCGGGTGATCTCGGTCGCCGGAATGGCCGGAGCCGCCTGCGTGGAATGGCACGTCCACGCGTGGGATCTGGCGAGCGCGGCCGGCGCCAGCTACCGCCCCGCCGACCCCGAGGCGGTGCTGTCGGCGTGGCTGGCCGGCGTCCCGCAGCTGCCGCTCCGCGGCGACAAAGATCCGTGGCTCGCGGTGCTGCGCTCATCGGGGCGGCTGCCCGACTAGACTTACCCGACTCCCGTGCCGGCCGATCGGGTGAGCGCTGCGATGATGGCGAGCACGAGCGAAAGGGGCTGGCCGCAGATGGCATTCGATGTGAGCAGGGTTCGCGCCGCCTACCCGGCGCTGGCCGACGGGTATGCATACCTGGACGGCGCGGCGGGGACCCAGGTGCCGTCGTCGGTGATCAGCGCCATCCGCGGCGCGTACCTGGCCGGCCTCGGCAACGCCGACGGTGCCTTCCCGGCCAGCGCCAGGGCGGACGCGATCACCAGCGGCTGCCGGGAGGCGGTGGCCGACCTGGTCGGCGGGGATCCGGCCGGCGTGGTGCTCGGCCCGAACATGACCACCCTGACCTACCGGATGGCAGCCGCGCTCGCCGACACCTGGCGGGCCGGTGACGAGGTGGTCGTGTCCAGGCTCGACCACGACGCGAACGTCAGGCCCTGGGTCCAGGCCGCGGGCAGGGCCGGCGCCGTCGTGCGCTGGGCGGAAGTGGATCTGGCCACCGGTGAGCTGCCGGCGGCGCAGTACGCGAGCCTGCTCGGCGACCGGACCAGGCTGGTCGCGGTTACGGCGGCCAGCAACGACATCGGGACCAGGCCGGACGTCACGGCGATCAACGGGATGGCCAGGGCGGCCGGGGCGCTGAGCTACGTGGACGGCGTGCACGCGACTCCGCACGGCCCGGTGGACGTCCGCGCGCTCGGTGCCGACTTCTACGCGACCAGCGCGTACAAGTGGTCGGGCCCGCACATCGGCGCGGTCATCGCGAGCCCGGCCCTGCTCGACTCGCTGCGCCCGGACAAGCTGGTTCCCTCGCCCGACACCGTTCCCGAGCGGTTCGAGCTCGGCACGCCCCCGTTCGCCGACCTGGCGGGGGTCACCGCGGCGGTCGAGCACCTGGCTGCGCTCGACGACGAGGCGGCCGGGACCAGGCGGGAACGCGTGCTCGCGTCGATGGCCGTCGCCGAGGCGCATGAGCAGCGGCTGTTCGGGGTCCTGCTCGGCGGCCTGGACGGGATGCGGCACGTCACGACGTACGGCAAGGCGGCGGCGCGGACGGCGACCGCGTACTTCACCGTCTTCGGCCATGCGCCGCGGCAGGTAGCCGAGCACCTGGCCAGCCGCAAGGTCAACGTCTGGAGCGGGCACAACTACGCCTGGGAGCTGACCGGCGTGCTCGGCATCAGGGAGTCGGGCAGCGCGGTCCGGGCCGGGCTGGTGCACTACAACGACGAGTCGGATGTGACCAGGCTGCTCGAGGCGGTTGCCGAGCTTGGCTGACTTCGGCGGCCTGGGTCAGGGCATCGCGTACCGGTACACGCGCGAGTCGCGTTGCTCGAAGCCCAGCCGCTCGTAGAGTTTGCCCGCGGCCACCCTCGACGGCCTGGTCGTCAGGTCCACGGTCCTGGCGCCGGCCTGGCCGGCGATTTTGATCGCCTCGGTGGTGAGCGTTTCGGCGACTCGCTTGCCGCCGAACTGCTTGCCGCGGGCCGCTTCTTCGACGACCACATCCTCCACCCATGCCCTGATCCCGGTCGGGATGGGGAAGATCACCAGCGTCAGTGTTCCGACGATCTCGCCGCCCACGCGGGCCACGAGCAGCGTGCTGGCCGGCGCGGCGACGATGGCCGACAGCGCCCGTGCGTCAAGCGGCGCCGCGCTGGCCGAGAGCTGGGGGAGCAGCCGGCCGAAGGCCTCGACGACCTCGCTCGTGACTTCGCTCACCACTTCGATGTCGACGTCCACCGGCGTAATCTACCGGGTCAAGCCGGACCCGGGCGGCTGACCCGCCGTCGCGATCCCGCGGCGGTCATGGCGGCTACCCGCCGCCGGCCAGTCGCAGCACGGCCGCCGTCCGGGGGATTCGGCCATGGGCCGAGACTATGCCCCGGATGGTGAAGGAATGGCGTGGGTGGTCACGGAATGGATATAAACGGCTCATGGTGAGTCGCGCGAGTCGCGCGGGAAAAGCTCTCGTACTGGGCGGCGGCGGGGTGACCGGGATCGCCTGGGAGATCGGGGTCCTCGCCGGCCTGGCCGGGCGCGGTATCGACGTGGCCGACGCCGACCTGGTGGTCGGCACCTCGGCGGGCTCGGTCGTCGGCGTGGACGTGCGCTCGGGCGTGGCGATCACCGACCTGTACGCGACGCAGACGCGGCCGCCGGAAGCCACCGAGGTGTTCGCCAGGATGGGCCCGGCGATGATGGCCAAGTACGTCAGGGCGATGGTCTTCACCAGGAAGCCTGAGGTCGCGCGGAGGCGGGTCGGGAAGATGGCGCTCCGCGCGCGCACCGAGGCGGAAGACGCGCGGCGGCGGGTCATCGAGTCCAGGCTGCCTACCTTCGAGTGGCCTGCCCGCCCGCTTCAGATCACCGCGGTGGACGCCGCGACGGGGACGTTCGCTGTCTTCGACGCGGCCAGCGGCGTCCGACTGCTCGACGCGGTCGGCGCGAGCTGCGCAGTGCCCGGGATCTGGCCGCCCGTCACCATCGACGGCCGGCGGTACGTCGACGGCGGCATGCGCTCGGCGGCCAACGCCGACCTGGCGGCCGGCTGCCAGCGTGTCGTGGTCATCGCGCCGCTGACCCAGGGGTTCGGCGCGATGGAGAGCCTGGCCAGCCAGGCCAGGAAGCTGGCCGAACAGGGCGCGCGGGTCGCGGTGGTCAAGCCGGACAAGGCGGCGCTGAAGGCGATCGGCAGGAACGTGCTCGACCCGGCCCGCCGGCCGGACGCGGCCAGGGCCGGCTTCGCCCAGGCCGCCTCGGAGACAGATGCCGTCAAGGCGGTCTGGCTGTAGGCCCGCGGGCCGGCCCGGGGCGGGACGGCGCGGACATGGAAAGAGCCGGGCCCGGCGGGAGGTCGGGCCCGGCTCAGCTCAGGTGCCGGATGGTCAGACGGCGTACTCCAGCAGCGGCTGCGCGCGACTGGGGTGCCGCAGCTTGGACAGTGACTGCTTCTCCAGCTGCCTGATCCGTTCCCTGGTCAGGCCGAGCGCCTTGCCGATCTCGTCCAGCGTGTGCGGGTTGCCGTCATAGAGCCCGAACCGCATGGCCATGATCGTGGCCTCGCGTGGCGTGAGCGCGTCGAGCGCGTGCCGCAGCTGCTCGGCCATCAGCTGCCGGTCGACAAGTTCCGACGCCTCCGGCGCGTCGACGTCCTCGATCAGGTCGCCGATCGACGTCTCGCCGTCCTCGCCGATCGTGGAGTCCAGGCTGATCGGCTGCCTGCTGGTGCGCAGCAGCTCCTCGATCTGGTCCGGCGTACGGTCAAGCTCGACGGCCAGTTCCTCCGGCGTCGGTTCCCGGCCGAGCCGCTGGTGCATGTCACGCTCGACCCGGCTCAGCTTGCTGAGCATCTCGAGCACGTGCACCGGCAGCCGGATCGTCCTTGCGGAGTCGGCGAAGCCGCGCTGGATCGCCTGGCGGATCCACCACATGGCGTAGGTGGAGAACTTGTAGCCCTTGGCGTAGTCGAACTTCTCGACCGCCCTGATCAGGCCCAGGTTGCCTTCCTGCACCACGTCAAGCAGGGACAGCCCGCGGTCGCTGTACTTCTTGGCCACCGAGACGACCAGCCGCAGGTTGGCCTCGAGCATGTGCGCCTTGGCAGTGCGCCCGTCGGCGGCTACCGCCTCCAGTTCCTCGCGGTACTTGGCCGGCAGGTCGGCCTCCGTCGCCAGCTTGTGCTCGGCGAACAGGCCGGCCTCGATGCGCTTGGCCAGGTCGACCTCCTGCTCGGCGCTGAGCAGGCTGGTGCGGCCGATCGACTTCAGGTACGTGTGCACGGAGTCGCCCATCACCGAGGTCTGGTCGTCGAGGTCCACCTCGCCGACCGCGTCCTCGCCGGCAGCCAGCGCGGCGGCGGGCCCGGCGGAGTCGGCGGGGACCGCCGCACCGCGTGACTTGCGGCCCCGCGGTCGGCTCGACCTGCCGCGCCGGCCGACGTCGGGCCCGGCGTCGTCGAGCTCGGAACCGTGCGGATCGGCGTCGTCAAGTTCGGCCACGGCAAGATCCGGGCCGCCGAGAGCGATCTCGGCGAGGTCCGGCACAGCGTGAGTCACGTCGACGGGCTCCACTTCAGAAATTCCTCGATCGGCCGAGCTGGCCGTCGCTGCGGCGGCAGGATCGCTCGCCTCGTTGCCGAGCTGAACGCCCTCGTCGGAGAGCTCACGCAGGACAGCGCGAGCTTCCGCAGGGGTAACGTTCGCCTGCTCGAAAGCGTTCCGCAGCTCGGGAAGCATCAGATATCCCTGGCGGCGCCCGCGCCGGACCAGGTCGTCGACGTGGCGCGCGGCCGCCTCGTCGTCATGACGCTCCGAGAGAGCGCTAGCGGTCCTTGGCATGAGACACCTCCGTTCGTGTGCGTATCGCTTGCGCAGAACGCGAGCCCGCAGTCGGCAGTACCCAAGAGCCGCGGCACTTGGTATTGTGCAGTGCGGGCGCTACATATAACGCGCGACGGGCCCATTTGTTTCCCGTGCGGCGCTAGCGTGCCGTGATTTTCCCGTGATGTCGGCGGCGTCCCCTGATTCGCTGCGCGGCGGCAGCGTGCCGGAACAGCCCCGATGCCCGCCGCAGCGGCGCGCCGAGCCCGGTCTGGCAAGCCAGCCTCAGCCGACCTGCCTGGCTGCGCCTGCCCTGATCAGCTGCCTGTCCGGTTTGCCGGACGCGAGCATCGGCAGCTCGGAGACGACCGCCAGACCCCGCGGAGCCGCGTGCCGGGGCAGCCGGTCACGCACGTACGCTCTGAGCTCGTCCAGGGTCGGCGGAGCCGCCGCGTCCGCCGGGATGATCACCGCCGTCACCCGCTCGCCCCAGTCGGGATCGGGGGTCCCGACGACGACCGCGTCACGCACGCCAGGATAGCCCCGCAGCACGTGCTCGACCTCGCCGGCCACGACCTTCTCGCCGCCGGTGATGATCACGTCGTCGGCCCGGCCGCGCGGCACCAGCCGTCCGGCGGCATTGACCTCGCCGAGGTCGGACGTGACGAACCAGCCGTCCCGCAGCACGGTCCTGGTCAGCTCGGGAGCCAGCCGGTAGCCGGAGAACAGGACGGGCCCCCTGATCCTGATCCTGCCGTCGGCGCCGCTGGCTACCTCGACGCCGTCCAGCGGCAGGCCGTCGTAGACGCAGCCGCCGCAGGTCTCGGTCATCCCGTAGGTCGTGACCACCCTGGCGCCCGCGGCTGCCGCCTCCTCGAGCATCCCGTGCGGGATCGCCGCGCCTCCGAGCAGGATCGCGCGGAACCCGGCGAGCGGAGCGCCCGCGTCGAGCAGCCTGCGCAGCTGGGTCGGGACCAGCGAGACATAACTGCACCTGGTCAGCCCGGCAGCCGCCGCGCCGCCGGCCAGGTCGCCCGCCTGGCTGGCATCCATGGCGTCCCTGGCTACCACGCCGGCGTCGACCCGCTCGCGCACCACGGGATCTGACCCGCTAAGCAGCGCGCGGACCAGCACCCCGAGCCCGGAGATGTGGTGGGTCGGCAGGCAGCAGAGCCAGCGTTCGCCAGGCGCCGCCCCGAGCCTGGCCAGCGACGCGCGCGCCGAGGCGAGCAGCGCGCCCGCGGTGAGCTCGGCGCCCTTGGGCATCCCCGTGGAGCCCGAGGTGGCGAGCACCACGGCCACGTCATCGGCCACGCCGGGAAACCCAGCGACCGGGCCGGCCCGCCCGCCGCGACCGGCTCCAGCGAGCCGTCGCGACTCCCGGAACGTTTCTATGGTGCTGGGGGCAAACGCCGCGAGCAGCTCGCCGATCCTGGCCCCGGGCAGGGCCGGGTCGAGCGGCAGGATGGCGGGCCCGCTGCCGTCGAGCGCGGCGGCCAGAGCCTCAAGCAGCCGGCCGCCGCCTCTGCCGGGCGGCAGCAGGACCGCGTGCAACGGCCGCGAAGTCACGGACGTAAGGTTAATCGCCGGATTCATGCACAAGGAAGCGAGGGGGGAGTAGTGATCGACTGGAAGTCCTCGGGGCCGGCTCCAGGTGATGAGTACACCGATATCCGTTACGAGGTGGCCGGGGGCATCGCGAAGATCACGATCAACCGGCCCGAGGTGCGCAACGCGTTCCGGCCGACGACGCTGTTCGAGCTTCAGCAGGCTTTCAACGTGGCCAGGGACGACCCGGGCATCGGGGTGATCATCCTGACCGGGGCTGGCGACAAGGCCTTCTGCTCGGGCGGCGACCAGCGGGTACGCGGCGACGACGGCTACATGGACGAGCACGGTGTCGGCAGGCTCAACGTGCTCGACCTCCAGGTGCAGATCCGCCGAACGCCGAAGCCGGTGATCGCGATGGTGGCCGGGTACGCGGTCGGCGGCGGCCACGTGCTGCACGTCTGCTGCGACCTGACGATCGCGGCGGACAACGCGGTCTTCGGCCAGACCGGCCCGAAGGTCGGCTCGTTCGACGGCGGGTACGGCTCCTCGCTGCTGGCCGCCACCGTCGGCCTGAAGAAGGCGCGCGAGATCTGGTATCTGTGCCGCCAGTACAGCGCCGCGGACGCGCTGGCGATGGGCCTGGTCAACGCCGTCGTGCCGCTCGCCGACCTGGAGGCGGAGACCGTCTCGTGGGCCCGCGAGCTGCTGGAGAAGTCACCGCTGGCGCTGCGGATGCTCAAGGGAGCGCTGAACGCGTTCACCGACGGGGCGGCCGGGCTGCAGCAGTTCGCCGGCGACGCGACGCTGCTGTACTACATGAGCGAGGAGGCCCAGGAGGGCCGCGACGCCTACGTGAACCGGCGGGCTCCCGACTTCTCCAGGTTCCCGCGCCGGCCGTGACCCGACTCGAGGGCGACCACCTCGGCGGGGGGCAGCGGGAGCTGCTGGCCGGGCTGCTGCCGACGCTGCGCGCCTTCGCGATCCCGATGAGGAACCGGTTCCGCGGCATCACCGTGCGCGAGGGCGCGCTGCTGCGCGGGCCGGCCGGCTGGGGCGAGTTCTCGCCGTTCGCCGAGTACGGTCCGGCCGAGAGCTCCCGCTGGCTGGCCAGCGCGGTCGAGTCCGCGACGGTGGGCTGGCCAGAGCCGGCGCGGACCGCGGTCGGGGTGAACGTCACGGTTCCGGCGGTCGGGCCGCGGGTCGCGCACGAGATCGCCGCAAGGTCGGGCTGCCGGACCGCGAAGGTGAAGGTCGCCGAGCCTGGGCAGGGCGAGCGCGACGACGTCGAGCGGGTCGCCGCCGTGCGGGACGCGCTCGGGCCGTCCGGGCGGATCCGCGTGGACGCAAACGGCGGCTGGGAAGTCGGGCAGGCGGCCAGCATGCTGCGGCGGCTCGGCAAGTTCGGCCTGGAGTACGCCGAGCAGCCGTGTGCGACGCTGGACGAGCTGGCCAGGCTGCGCCTGCTCGTCGACGTCCCGCTCGCGGCCGACGAGTCGGTGCGCAAGGCGTCCGACCCGCTGGCCGTGCGGGCGGCCGGCGCCGCGGACATCGTCGTGCTGAAGGTGGCGCCGCTGGGCGGGGTCCGGCCGGCTCTGCGGGTGGCGGCCGCGTGCGGGCTGCCCGTGGTGGTGTCGAGCGCGGTCGAGTCGTCGGTCGGCCTGGCCGCGGGCGTCGCGCTCGCCGCCGCGCTGCCCGCGCTCGACTACGACTGCGGGCTCGCGACGATGAGCCTGCTCACCGGCGACGTGACCGCCGAACCGCTCGTCCCGGCGGGCGGGATGCTGCCGCTGCGGCGAGGTGAGGTTGACTGTCAACGGCTCGCTGCCTGGGAATGTGACCCGGCGCCCTGGCGCGACCGGGTGCTGGCCGCCGCGGAGTTCCTCGGGTGAGCCCGCCACGCCACCAGAACCCGGCCACGGCACTGGCCACGGCGCTCGCGGACGAGCTGGTCCGGTGCGGCCTGCGGGAGGTCGTGGTCGCGCCAGGGTCGCGCAGCGCGCCGCTGGCGATGGAGTTCCACCGCCTCGCGGAGGCCGGCGACCTGCGGCTGAGCGTGCGCATCGACGAGCGGAGCGCCGCGTTCTGCGCGCTCGGGCTGGCCAAGGCGAGCGGCGTCCCCGCCGCCGTTGTCTGCACGTCGGGCACTGCGGCCGCGCACTTCCACGCGGCCGTGATCGAGGCGGACGAGTCGGCGGTCCCGCTGATCGTGCTGACCGCCGACCGGCCGCCCGAGCTCCGCGGCACCGGGGCCAACCAGACGATCGACCAGCTCCGGCTGTACGGGCCGGCCGTGCGCTGGTTCTGCGAGGTCGGCGTCGCGGAGGCGGGCCCCGGGCAGGAGGCGTACTGGCGCAGCGCCGCCTGCCGCGCCTGGGGCCTGGCGGCGGGGGCCGTCGGCGGGCTGCCAGGCCCGGTACACCTGAACCTGCCGCTGCGCGAGCCGCTCGTCCCGGACGGGCCGGACGGGCCGGACGGGCCGGACGGGCCGGTCCCGCACGGCGGGCGGCAGGACGGCGCACCCTGGGCCAGGTTCGCGCCCGTCGCCGGGCTGCCCCCCCGGGCCGAGCGCGGGATCGTCGTCTGCGGCGACGGCGGCTACGACCCAGAGCCGCTGCTCGACCTGGCCGAGCGGGCGGGCTGGCCGGTGCTCGCCGAGCCGTCGTCGAACGCCAGGCGCGGCCCCTGTGCGCTGTCCGCGTACCAGTTCCTGCTCGCCGACGCCAGGTTCATGGCCGCGCACCAGCCGCAGGTGATCGTCTCGGCCGGCCGGCCCGGGCTCTCCCGCAGCCAGCTCGCCCTGCTGCGGACCGGCGGGAGCGTGCGCGACGGAACGACGGTCCGCCACCTCGTGCTCGCCCAGGGTCCCGGCCGGTGGGCCGACCCGGCCAGGACGGCGACCGACGTGACGGCGGCGGTCCGGCTGGGCCCGGTCACGGACGGGGCGGCGGCCTGCGGGTCAGGGCCGCGCTGGCTGGACGGCTGGCTGGCTGCCGACCGCGCGGTCAGGACGGCGGTCGACGAGATCCTGGACGCCGGCGAGGTGCTGAGCGAGCCCAGGCTGGCCAGGGACCTGGCGGCGGCGCTGCCGGACGGCGCGCTGCTGTGGGCCGCGTCCAGCCTGCCGATCAGGGACCTCGACCAGCAGCTGAGACCGCGGTCCGGGCTGCGGATCCTGGCCAGCAGGGGAGCGAGCGGCATCGACGGTCTGGTCTCCTCGGCGATCGGAGCCGCGCTGGCGCATCAGGCCAGCGGCGGCGGCGCGGCGGCTGCGCTGCTTGGCGACCTCGCGCTGCTGCACGACACCCCCGGGCTGTTTCTCGGCCCGGATGAGCCGCGCCCTGACCTGTGTCTGGTCGTGGTGAACAACAACGGCGGCGGTATCTTCTCGATGCTGGAGCAGGCCGCCTTTCCCGGCCCGTTCGAGCGGGTGTTCGGCACGCCGCACGACGCGGGACTCGCCGAGCTGGCGACGGCCGCGGGCCTGCCGTACCGGCGGATCGAGGCGGCCGTCGAGCTGCCCGAGGTGCTCGCGTCGGCCGCAGCCCGCGGGACGGGTATCAGCGTGGTCGAGTTGCGCACCGACCGGCCAGGTCAGGCGGCGCTCCGGCAGCGGCTGGCCGCCGCCGCTGCCGCGGTGCTGAATCGGACCGGGCTGAACTAGACCCGGCGGACCAGATCAGCTGATCCGGACGCGTGGATCCAGGGCTGCGTACGCCATGTCGACGACAAGGTTGGCGACAACCACGAATACCGTCGCGATGATGACGAAACCCAAGACCAGCTGGCCGTCGCCCTGGGTTATCGCCTGGACCGTCGTCTCGCCGATGCCCTGCAGGCCGAACACCTGCTCCACGACCACCACACCGCCGAGCAAGGCGCCGATGTCGACGCCTAGCTGGGAGACAACCGGCGTCATGGCGGCGCGGACCGCATGCCGGTAAAGGACCCGTCGCTCGGACAGGCCCTTAGCCCGCGCAGTCCTGATGAAGTCCTCGCCGAGAGTGTCGAGCAGCGAGCCGCGCGACAGCCGGGTATAAACTGCGGCCTGCACCACCGCCAGCGTGACCCACGGCAGGATCATAGCGCCTGCCCAGGCGGAAATGCCCGCGGACAACGGGTTGTAGCCGGTCGTGATCCAGGTGAAGCCGTGCTGACTCAGCGGCACGAACACCAGCAGGATCAGCAGCTGCCCGATGACGAACGTCGGCGCGGAAACGCCTGCCAGGACACCCATGGTGGATGTCCGGTCGAACAAGGTCCGCGGCCGGGTAGCGCTGAGGATCCCGACGCTAAGGCCGGCGATCAGCCAGAGCAGCATGCCGCCGATCACGAGTGACACCGTCGCTGGAATGCCCTGCTTGATGATCGTGGTGACGGGTTCCTGGGAGTAGTAGGAGTACCCGAGATCGCCGTGGAGCAGGCGCCAGAGGAAGTGCCCGTACTGGGTGTACCACGGGAGATCGAGCCCGTGCGTCCTGGCGACCGAGGCGAGCTGGGTCGGCGTGGCGGCCTTCCCGGCCAGCAGGCGCGCGACATCAATCGGCGGAACCGCCTTGAAGAACAGCAGGAAGGTCAGGGTGGCGACGACGTAGACGACGACGATCCCGGCCAGGATCCGCCGGAAGAGGAAAACCACGGTACCCATGGGTTAGCTCGCTTCGGTCGTAGCCGCGCCGGCTGCGGCCGACGCGATCCGCCGCCTGCGCCGGCTGACCTTGCTGCCAGCCAGGAGCCGCTCGGTCCGCGGGTCCATCGCGTCCCTGATGCCGTCGCCGAGCAGGTTGAAGGCCAGCGTGGTGATCAGCAGCGCCGCAGCGGGGAAGACCACGTACCACCAGGAGGTCACGTGCTGCTGCGCCTCAGCCAGGATATTGCCCCAGCTCGGGGCGGGCGGCGGCACTCCGATTCCGAGGTAGGACAGCGTTGCCTCGAAGCTCACCGCTGTCGGGATGAACAGGGTGGCCAGCACCAGCACCGGACCGAGCACGTTCGGCAGGATGTCGATGAACATGATGCGCCAGGGGCTGGCGCCGATGGAGCGGGCGGCCTCGATGTACTCCTTTTCCTTCAGTGACAGGGTCTGGCCGCGTACGACCCGGGAGATGCCCGCCCACGAGAAGAAGGTGATGACGCCGAGCACGATGCCCAGGCTGGGGTGGAGCACCGCGGCGAGCGCGAGCGCGAGCACGATCAGCGGGAAGGCGAGCGCGGCGTCGATGAATCTTGCCAGCACCTGGTCTATCCAGCCGCCGAAGTAACCCGCGATCAGGCCGACGCTGACCCCGAGGACGCTCGCGGCCGCGGTGCTGAAGATCCCGACCTCAAGTGAGATCCGCGCGCCGTACATGATCCGGATGAGCAGGTCGCGGCCGAGAAAGTCGGTGCCAAGCGGGAAGCCATGAACATGGGGGCCGACCGGCTGCCCGAAGGCGTCCGTGCCGGTCGTCGTGAACGGCTGAAACTCACCGTGGTGCAGCACGGCAGCGACCAGGGGCGCGCACAACGCCATGAGCATCACGAGCACGATGACGGCGATGGAGGCTACGGCTACGCGGTCGGAACGCAGCCTGCGCCAGGTCAGGGCCCATTGGCTGCGGCCCTCGATCGCCTGTTCTGGCGCATTCTCGACGGCCTGCGCGACGAATGCGACCTCGGTGATGCTCACGGTGACTCCCTCCGGCCTGCCCTGGCCAGGATTTCGCCCGCCTGAACCGGGAAGTGGCAGGCGGTCAGATGTGCGCTCGAGTCGCCTGCCTTGGCTTCCAGGCTCGGCTCGGCGGTCGTGCAGAGGTCCTGCGCTTTCGGGCAGCGCGGGTGGAACCGGCATCCGGACGGCGGGTTAATCGGCGAGGGCACGTCACCGGTGAGAATGATCCGCTGCCGGCTGCTTGCCGCGTCGGGGTCGGCGGCCGGCGCGGCCGACAGCAGGGCCGCCGTGTACGGGTGCCTGGACTGTTCGTAGACCTGGGCGCCCGGGCCCGTCTCCGCGACCCGGCCGAGGTACATGACGGTGACGGCGTCGGAGACGTGCCGGACGACCTCGAGGTCGTGCGCGATGAACAGGTACGACAGCCCGAAGTCCTGCTGCAGGTCCGCCAGGAGGTTGAGGACCTGGGCCTGGATGGAGACGTCCGTCGAGGGCGGAGACGGGCTCGTCGCAGATGATCAGCTTGGGGCGCAGGGCCAGCGCGCGGGCGACGCCGATGCGCTGGCGCTGGCCGCCGGAGAACTCGGCCGGGAACCGGTTGAAGTGCTCGGGGTTGAGGCCGACCCGCTCCATGAGTTCCTGCACGGCCTTCTTGCGCTGATTGCCGGTGACGGTGCTGTGCACCGCGAAAGGGTCACCGATGATCGAGCCGACCCGGCGCCGGGGGTTCAGGGAGCCGTACGGGTCCTGGAAGATCATCTGGATCTCGCGCCGGTAGGGTTGCATGACGCGGCGGGGCAGGTTGGTGATGTCGTTGCCCTCGAAGTACACCTTGCCGGACGTGATCGGGAGCAGCCCGGCGATGCACCGGGCCAAAGTGGACTTGCCGCAGCCGGTCTCGCCGACCAGGCCGAGGGTGTGACCGCGCCGGATCGTCAGCGAGACCCCGTCCACGGCCTGGACGTTCGCGATCGTGCGCGAGAGCAGCCCCTGGCCGCGTATCGGGAAGTACTTGACCAGGTTGTCGACCCTGACGAGCTCGTCAGCGTCGTGATCCGGATCCGGCGGAAGGACGCTGCCCGCAGGTTGCCCGAGCTCGCTCATGCGATCACGCTTCCTTCTGCTTCTGGGGCGGCGGCGATGGCCTGGGCGATCTGGGCGGCGCGGTCGGTGCGGCCGAGTTCGACGGCCTGGGTGCGGCGGGATTCGGCGGACTCGGTCAGGCCGAGGGCGGCGGCGGGGA
>WNGM01001864.1_pt1 | contig 31096 bp, 34 predicted proteins | sample 5400571 | NCBI WGS metagenome assembly WNGM01 (sample SAMN13153378, study PRJNA577476) | soil metagenome | isolation source: 100 cm soil or saprolite under Garry oak tree replicate 2 | place: USA:California | collected 2016-06-15 | reverse complement strand
CCGATCGAGCTCCTTTCGCGCCTCCTGGATGTCGGGAACGGCGAGCGCGACGTGCGGCAGCGAGGGATCCTTCCCGGGACCCTGTGCGAACTTCGACTGGCCGTTGACGCCCATGAGGTGGATCTGCGCCCTGCCGCCGACGTCCATCCAGTAGCCCGGGATCGTCGGGATGGTCGGGCGCCCCGGATCGTGCGAGAGGCCGAGCACGTCCGCGTAGAACTTCATCGTCTTGTCGGCGTCCTCCTGCGTCGCGCCGACGCGGATGCCGTGATGGTGGAGCTCGAGCACCTTGATGGCCATGGCATTCTCCTCCCCGATGTAGCGCTCGATCATAGGAGGCGGCTCCCTCGGGTGTCAATCGTGGTAAAGTCCGCGCCATGATCCCGCACGGTATTATGATCTGTCGTATTACCAGAGGGCCAGGAGGTAGGCGACATGGCGGTCAAGGCGCTGCTCCACTACGCGCTCGAGGTGCCCGACCAGGGCGCCGGCGAGAAGTTCTACTCGAATTTCGGGTTGATCGACGCGCCGGGCCGGGACGGCGCGGTGCGTCTCAGGCCGGCGCCGCTCCAGCGTGAGTCGGTCCTGCTCTACGGCGGCCCGAGGAAGCGCCTGCATCACCTCGCGTTCGGCGCGCCGGGGGACGAGTACGCGGCGACGCGCGAGGCCGTGCGGCGCGCGGGCATCCGCGAGGTCGACCCGCCGCGCGGCGCGCCGGAGGGCGGCTTCTGGGTCCGCGACGGCGACGGCAACCTGGTCAACATCCGCGACGAGGGACGCGTGGTGCCGCCGCCCGACGCGCCGCTCTCGCTCAACAGCCCCGGCCACATCGCGCGCGAGGTGCGGCGCGGCTGCCCCGACGCGGGCCTCGGGGCGAGGCCCCGCCGGCTCGGCCACGTGCTCCTCTTCACCGGCGACCTCGAGCGCCAGCTCGACTTCTACACGCGCGTGCTCGGGATGAAGCTCACCGACCGGTCGCGCAAGGTGATCGTCTTCCTGCGCTGCACCACGGACCACCACAACCTCGCGTTCCTCGTGTCGAAGGGACCCGGCTTCCACCACGGGTCGTTCGAGGTCGGCAACGTGGACGAGATCGCGATGGGCGCCGCGAAGATGCAGGAGGCGGGCTGGCAGCCGGGGTGGGGTCTCGGACGTCACGTCATCGGCTCGAACTTCTTCTATTACATCCGCGACCCGTGGGGGAGCTTCGCCGAGTACTTCCACGACCTCGACTATATTCCCGAGCACTGCGCGTGGGAGCCGCGCGACTTCCCCGAGGCGGAGGCGCTCTACCGCTGGGGGCCGCCGGTGCCCGAGGACTTCGGCCGGAACCGCGAGCTCGAATAGCGCCCGCCGCCGATGGACCGACCGACCGTGCTCGTGACGGGAATGAGCGGGCTTATCGGCGGCGCGGTGCGGAGACAGCTCGGCGCCCGCTACGAGCTGCGCGCGCTGAACCGGCGCGCCGTCGACGGGGTTCCCTGCCACCAGGCCGACATCGCCGACCTCGCCGCGATCGAGCCCGCGTTCAAGGGCGTGGACGCCGTGGTGCACCTGGCGGCGAGCGTCGGCTCGAGCGCGCCCTTCGACGAGCTCCTCCGCGCCAACGTGATCGGGACCTACAACGTCTTCGAGGCGTCGCGCCGCGCCGGCGTCCGACGCGTGGTCTACGCCTCGAGCGGCGCGACGGTGAGCGCGTACGAGCGCGACATGCCGTACCGCGCCCTCGCGGAGGGCCGCTACGACGAGGTGGGGGCCTGGACGCCGCTCACCCACGAGACGCCCGTGCGCCCGGCCGGTCTCTACGGCGTGAGCAAGGTGTGGGGCGAGGCCCTCGCGCGTCACTACGCCGACGCCCATGACCTCTCGGTCCTCTGCGTGCGCATCGGTCACGTCACCGCCGAGGACCGGCCGCGCGCGCCACGCGACTTCTCGGTCTGGTGCAGTCAGCGCGACATCGCCCGGATGATCGAGGCGTGTCTCCGGGCGCCCGCGACGCTTCGCTTCGACGTCTTCTTCGCCGTCTCGAACAACCGGTGGAGCTACCGCGATCTCGACCACGCGCGCCGGGTCCTCGGCTTCGAGCCCCAGGACGCGGCGGAGACGTATCGGACGTAGGCGGGCGTTCTCAACCCGCACTCCTCACTTTCCGGCGAGCAGCTCGTCGACGTTGAGCTCGTACATGATGGCGCCCGGGTTCCACCTGGGGACCCGCTTCGAGGTCGCGTACGGCGTGTGGTAGTAGACGATCGGCAGCCCCAGGTGCTCGGAGCGGAGGCGGTTGAAGATCGAGCGCATCAGCGCGTACGTCTTCTCGCGGTCGGCCTGGTGGATGACCGCGTCCATCAGGCTGTCAAGCTCGGGGTCGCGGATGGACGCCGACTTCGCGCTCGGCGCCGCGTACTTGTCGATCAGCGCGTAGGTGCCGATCCAGTCTCGGTTCGCGATGTTGTAGTAGCCGAGGGCGCCGGGCGCCGTGCGATCGAACCACTGCTTGCGGAACGCGGGGTAGTCCACCGGGATGAGCCGCGGCTTGAGCCCCACGTGCTGCCAGTAGCCGGCGATCGCCTCGGCCATCGCCCGCCCCTCGGGAAAGCCGGGGAGCTGGAAGGCGAAGATGTCGATCGGGAAGCCGTTCGCGTAGCCCGCGTCGGCGAGGAGCCTCTTCGCGCGCCCCGGATCGTGGGCGTAGACCATCTCCGGCGTGATCTTGAACTTGATCTCGGGGAACGACCACGACAGGCCGAACGGGACCGCCGCGGGCGAGGCCTGGCCGCCGAAGACGGTCTCGGCGAGCTCCTTCCTGTCGATCGCGAGGTTCAGCGCCTCGCGGACGCGTTTGTCCCGGATCGGCGTCTGCGCCCAGGGCTGCACGAACCAGCCCTCGATCTGTCCGTCCTCCCGGCGGAGGTGGACGGGGTAGCCAGCGCCCGCGACCTCCTTCATGCGCTCGCGGCTGATCTCGACGACGTCGGCCTCGCCGCGCCGGAGCATCGCGATCCGCGTCGTCTCCTCGGGCACGGCCTTGAACACGACCGTCTTGTACTTCGGCGTGCCCAGACGCCAGTGGGACGGCACGGCCTCGAGCCTGACGTGGGAGCCCGAGACCTGCTCGACGAACCGGTAGGGACCCGACCCGACGGGCGCGCGCGCGAAGCCGTCGTCGCCCTTGGCCTCGACGTACTGCTTCGGGAGGATCATCCCCTCGGTCGAGAGGAGCCGCGACAGGAGCGTCGGGATCATCGCGGTCGTGTCCTTCGTGACGATGACGACGCGGTCTGGCGCCGGCGTCTCGATCTCCTTGACGAGCTGGCGGAGCCCCTGAGCGTAGCCCGTCGTCGAGCGCGGCCCCAGCGCGCGCAGGATGCTGAACTTCACGTCCTCGGCGGTGAGCTCGTCGCCGGTGTGGAACCTGACGCCGCGCCGCAGGTGGAAGGTCCAGCGCTTGCCGTCGGCCGACGCCTCCCAACGGGTGGCGACGCCGCCGTCCCGAGAGAGCTGGCCGTCGGGCGTGGCGCCGACGAGGTAGTCGAACATCAGCGACAGGTAGAACTTGACGATGTGACCGGCCAGGATCGGGTCGAGCGCCTCCGTCGAGAGGCTCGAGAGGACCACGGTCAGCTCGCCCGGCGACGGCTGGGCCCACGCCGGCGCGGCGGTCACCAGGCACAGCACGAGCAGGGAGGTCAGGGTCGAACGTCGCATTCCTGTCTCCTTTCATAGGCTCGCCTCGCACGGTGGGGCCCCAGCCCCACGACGTGCTGCGGCTCGCACTCCTACTCAGAACTGGCCGAGCCTCGGGTCGAGCACGTCCCGGAGCCAGTCCCCCATCAGGTTGAAGGCCAGGACGACCAGCAGGATCGCGAGGCCCGGGAACAGCGACACCCACCACGCGCTCGTGATGTAGTCCCGCCCCTCGGCGATCATGGACCCCCACGCCGGGGTCGGCGGCGGGATCCCGGCGCCGAGGAACGAGAGCGCGGCCTCCACGACGATGACATAGCCGACCTGGAGACTCACGAGGACGACGAGCGTGTTGGCCGTGTTGGGGAAGAGGTGGAACGCGATGATCCGCACCGGCGAGGCGCCGAGGGCGCGGGCCTGCGCGATGAAGTCGCGCTCCATGAGCGCCACGACCTCGCCGTAGATCACGCGCGCGTACCGCGCCCAGAGGATGACCGCGATGGCGACGACGACGTTCGCGAAGCTCGGGCCCAGCGTCACGGCGAGCACGAGCGCCAGGAGGATGATCGGAAACGCGAGCGTCGCGTCGGTGACGCGCATCAGGAGGGCGCCGGTGCGCCCGCGGAGGTAGCCGGCGACCAGGCCGACCCCGCCGCCGACCGCCCCGGCCAGGGCGACCGTCACCACGCCGGCGGCCAGCGACACGCGGGCGCCGTAGAAGAGCCGGGAGAGGAGGTCGCGCCCGAGGCGGTCGGTGCCGAGGGGATGCTGCCACGAGCCGTCCGCGCTCCAGATCGGCGGGGCGAGGCGCGACCGGAGGTGTTGCGCGTAAGGGTCGGCCGGGCTCGCGACGCCCGCGAGGACGGCGACGGCGACGAAGGCGACGATGATCGCCAGGGGAAGGAGCGGCGGGCGGCGCGCCCGCCGGCGCTCAGCCATAGCGGATCCGCGGGTCGATCCACACGTAGAGCAGGTCGACGGCGAGGTTCACCGCCGCGACGACCGCGCCCGTGACGAGCACGACCGCCTGGATGACCGGGAAGTCGCGTCCGGAGATCGCCTCGTACGCGAGGCGGCCCATGCCCGGCCACGCGAAGACCGTCTCGACGACGACCGCCGTCGTCACGAGGATCGCGAACGACACGCCGGCGAAGGTGACGACGGGGATCAGCGCGTTCCGGAGCGCGTGGCGCCAGACCACCGCCCGCTCGGTGGCACCCTTCGCGCGCGCGGTCCGCACGTAGTCCGCGTCGAGGACCTCCAGCACCGACGAGCGGAGGAGGCGCATCAGGCCGGCCAGGACGAACCAGCCCAGGGTGACGCCGGGCAGGACGTAGTGCGCGAGGCCGCCCGTCCCGCCCGCGGGGAGCCACTGCAGGCGCCCGGCCACGACCTCGATGAGCACGATGCCCACCCAGAACGTCGGCAGCGCCTGGCCGAGCGCCGCGACGGTCTTCGCCGCCGTGTCCACCAGCGTGCCCTTGCGGGCGGCGGCCGCCACACCGAGCGGGAACGCGACGAGGAGGCTCAGGGCCATCGCGAAGCCGGCGAGCTTGAGCGAGTTCGGGAAGCGCTCGCGAAGGAGCTCGTTCACCGGTCGCCGCGCGCGCAGGGAGGTGCCGAAGTCGCCACGCGCCGCCCTCACGAGGAAGCTCACGTACTGCTCGGGCAGGGGCCGGTCGAGCCCGAGGTAGCGCCGGGCGTTTGCGTAGTCCTCCTCGGTCGCCGCCATCGGCAGGATGAGGCTCAACGGGTCGCCGGTGGCGCGCGCCAGGACGAAGACCGCGAGCGAGAGGAGCAGCAGCGTCGCGAGCGACTGGACGAGCCGCACGGCGAGGAAGCGGCGCATCGACCGCTCAGGGTCCGAGCCGCGCGAGCAGCGTGCCCCAGATGCCTTTCGGAAGGAAGAGGACGAAAGCCATGAAGATCGCCCCGACCACGAGCGGCCAGGACTCGGTGAAGACCGCGAGGCGGTCCTCGAGGACGAGGAACGTCGCGGCGCCGACGAAGGGGCCGAAGAAGGTGCCGGCGCCGCCGAGCAATGTCATGATGACGACCTGCCCCGAGGTCGTCCAGTAGAGCGACTCGATCGGGACGACGTTGAGCCGGAGGGCGTCGAGGGAGCCGGCGAGCCCCGCGAAGAGGGCGGAGAAGACGAACGACAGGAGCTTGACGCGACTCGTGTCATAGCCGCACGCGGAGGCGCGCTCGCTGTTCTCGCGGATCGCCTGGAGCACGGCGCCGAAGGGCGAGTCGAGGATGCGCTTGAGGGCGGCGACCGCCGTGGCGACGAGCGCCAGGGCGAAGTAGTAGAAGGCGAGCGACGTGTCGAGCGGGATCGTGACGCCGGGGAGCGCCAGCGGCGGCAGGGTGATCCCGCGGAGGCCGTCGTCGCCGCCGGTCCAGTCGGCGAGGTGGAATCCGACGAAGTAGAGGAGCTGGGCGAACGCGAGCGTCAGCATCGCGAAGTAGATGCCACGCCGGCGCAGGCAGAAGAAGCCGATCACCGCGCCGCCCGCCGCCGCGAGGCCGAGCCCCGCCGCGAGCCCGAGCCACAGCGAGCCGACCTTGAGCTTCGCGAGCGCGATACCGGTGCCATAGGCGCCGAGCCCCCAGTAGGCGGCGTGGCCGAAGGAGAGCAGCCCCGTGTAGCCGTAGAGGAGGTTGAAGCCGAGGGCGAAGAGGCCGTAGATCAGGACCTGCGTGGCGAGCGCCTTGTACGGCACGAGGTACGGGAAGACCGCGAAGACGACGAGGAACGCGACGACGGGGTGGGTCGCGATCCAGCTTCGGGCTCTTCTCATTCCATGAGGCCAGACTCGCCGAAGAGGCCGCTCGGCCGGACGAGCAGGACGAGCGCCATCACGATGAACACCATGATCTCGGCGAACTTCGGCGCGAAGAGGGTCGTGAGGCTCACGACCTCGCCGATCGCGATGCCGGCGACGATCGCGCCCACGAGGCTCCCCATCCCGCCGACCACGACGACGACGAACGATTCGATGATGATCGTCACGCCCATCTCGGCGTAGACGCCGCGCATGGGCCCGGCGAGGATGCCGGCGAGGCCCGCGAGGGCCGTGCCGATGCCGAAGACCAGGAGCCACACGCGTCCGAGGTCGAAGCCGAGCGCCTTCACCATGAGGGGGTCGCGCGAGCCCGCGCGGATGATGAGGCCGACGTTGGTCTTCTCGAGAAAGACGAAGAGCGCCACGAGCACGACGACGGTCACGCCGATGACGAAGAGGCGGTAGAGGGGGAAGTACGTGAACCCGAGCACCGTCTCGACCATCACCAGCGAGAGCCCGAACGTGAGCAGCAGTGGATCGTCGATGGAGCGCCCGTAGAGCGGGCGGACGAGGAAGCGCTCGATCCCGAATCCGAGGGCGCCGACGAGCAACGGCGCCACGACGAGCGCCAGCCAGAAGCTCTTCGTGTAGCCGATGAGGAAGAACCCGAGGTAGGCGCCCAGCATGTAGAGCGAGCCGTGGGCGAAGTTCACCACGGTCATCAGCCCGAAGATGAGGCTCAAGCCGATCGCCAGCAAGACTAAAATCATCCCGAGCACGAGCCCCGTGAAGGCTTGGGCGGCCAGCGTCGCCAGCGTCAGCTCGGCCATGGGCTAGACGAAGCCCTTCTCCTTGCAGGACCGGTCCAGCTCCTCGCTGGCCGCGACCTTCTGCACGATGTCGACGAAGTCCCACTCCCCCTTCATCTTCGATCGCTCCCGCCCCTTCACGATCCAGAGATCCTGGAACGCCTTGTGATCGCACGCGCGCCACCACTGCTTGCCCTTGTAGTGGTTGTAGACGGGGTTCGCGATCAGCGCGGAGGCCACGGCGTCGGAGTTGACGACCTTCGCCAGCGTGATGCCGCGGGCGACCTCGTGGATGGCGCTGTAGGCGTAGGCGCTGTAGTCGCCGGGCGGCTCGTTGTGCTTCTTGCGGTAGAGGGCGACGTAATTCTTCGCCTCGGGGATCGCGTCCTCGAGCTGCCACGAGAAGTTGATCCCGGCGTAGATGTCGGCGTAGAGATCCGGGCCCCCCTCCTTGAGCTGGGGCAGCCAGTGGAGCGGCTGGGCGATCTTCATCTCCTTCTTCATGCCGAAGCTGATGGCCTGCTTGAGGAAGGCGATGTTGTCGGCGCCGGGCGTCATCGTGACCAGGACCTCGGGCTTCGCGGCCAGGATCTTCGGCAGGTGCGCGGAGAACTCCGGGTTGCCGAGCGGATACGGCGTCGAGCCGAGCAGGACGCCCCCCTGCCGCTTGAGCACCTCGGTGAGGACGGCGTTGTTCTGCTTCCCCCACGCGTAGTCGGCGTAGAGGATCCACCACTTCTTGCCGAGGTTCTGGGCCAGCCAGTTGCCGACCGCGCGACTGGTGATGGTCGGGTTGAGCGCCTCGTGGAACGTGAGCGGGCCCCAGTCGGGCCGGGCCGTGATCTCGTCGGACTGGCTCACCGAGATGAAGAGCTTTCCGGCCTTCTTGGTCTGCTCGTTGATCGCCATCTGCACGTGCGCGGCCAGGCCGCCCACGATGAACTCGCACCTCTCGTTCTCGATCAGCTCCTTGGTCCGCTGGGCGCCGACGGCGGGCTTGAGCTGGTCGTCGCGGAACAGGATCTCGAGCCTGCGCCCCAGGATCCCGCCCTTGGCATTGATCTCTTCCATCGCCACGATCGCGCCCTGCTGCTGGTCCTTGGCGAGGGCGCCGAAGGGACCGGTCGTCGGCCCGGGGAAGCCGACCTTGATCGTGTCGCCGCCCTGCGCCTTGAGGATCGCCGGGAAGGCCGCGACCGCGGCGCCGGCTGCGGTGGTGGCGAGGAACGCGCGTCGATTCATAGGGCGCCTCCTTGGTGAGAGTGGCGCCGATCATAGGGGGGGTCCGCTCGCGTGTCAAACGCAGCCGGGTCAACGCAGCCGGGTCGCGCCGGACGGAGCCACTTCGCGCCTACAGCACGCCACCCACGGAGTGCTCCGGCTCCGCGGGCCCCGCTCCAGTGAACGTCGTGCCAGCCGTGCTAGACTCCCGCGCGTGCGGCACGTCGGCTCGCGCGCGAAGCGTCCGGACGATCCCCGCATCCTCACCGGGCGCGGGCGCTACGTCGACGACCTGATCCTGCCGCGTATGGTCCAAGTCGCCTTCGTCCGGAGCGTCCACGCCCACGCGCGCCTCGGGCGCGTCGGCGTCGGCGCGGCTCGTCGCGCGCCGGACGTCGTCGGCGTGCTCACCGGTGCGGAGGCGGCGCGCCTCTGCAAACCCTATCGCGGCGTGCTCGCCCACTACCGGGGCATGAAGACCGGCGCGATGCAGCCGCTCGCCGTGGAGCGCGTCCGCTACGTCGGCGAGCCGATCGTCGCCGTGGCCGCGACGTCCCGGGCGGCCGCCGAGGACGCCGCGCGCCGCGTCGCCGTCGAGTACGAGCCGCTCCCGGCCGTCCTCGACCCCGGGACGGCGCTCGCCCCGGGCGCGCCCCTGATCCACGAGGCGCTCGGCGACAACCTGATCTACGAGACGCGCCTCACCGCGGGCGACGTGGCCGGCGCGCTCGCGGCGGCCCACCGCGTGTATACTCGCGAGTTCACGATCGGGCGGCACACGGGCGTGCCCGTCGAGCCGCGCAGCCTCGTCGCCGACTACGAGCCGTCCACGCGTGCGCTCACGCTCTGGATCTCCTCGCAGGTCCCGCACATGATGCAGGCGGTGCTGGCCGAGCTGTTCTCACTGCCCGAGCAGCGCGTGCGCGTCATCGCGCCCGACGTGGGCGGGAGCTTCGGCATCAAGATCCACGTGTACCAGGACGACCTGGCGGCGTGCGCCCTGGCGCAGGTGCTCGGCCGGCCCGTCAAGTGGGTCGCGACGCGCCGCGAGTCGTTCCTCACCGACATCCACGCGCGTGACCAGTCGGTGCGCGTGGAAGTCGCGGCGGCCGCCGACGGGACGCTGACCGGGATGCGCGCCGAGATCACGGCGGCCGTCGGCCCCTACTCCGCGTACCCGCGCTCGAGCGTCGTCGAGGGCGGCCAGGTGCTCCGGCTCCTGCCCGGCCCGTACCGGCTTCGCAACTACGACGCGACGCTCCGGGTGGTCGCGCAGAACAAGGCGATCACCTCGCAGTACCGCGCCGTCGGTCATCCGATCGCGACCGCCGTGACCGAGAGCATGGTCGAGCTGATCGCCCGTGACCTCGGGCTCGATCCGGCGGAGCTCCGGCGGCGCAACCTCGTGCGACCCGACGAGCTCCCGTACGCCTCTGCCGGGGGCAACGTCTACGACAGCGGGAGCTACCACGCCGCGCTCGAGACCCTGCTCGAGGCCGGCGGGTACGACGCGCTCAGGGGAGAGCAGCGGGCCGCCCGCGCGGCGGGCCGCGCCGTGGGCATCGGGCTCTCGTGCTTCGTCGAGCTGACGGGCCCGGGCGCACAGTTCTATGGCGTCGGCGGCGCGCCGATCTCCGGCCAGGAGGGGACGACGGTCCGCCTCGAGCCCTCGGGCGCCGTGACCGTCCTCACCGGGGTCACCGACCAGGGGCAGGGCACGCGGACCGCGCTCGCGCAGATCGTCGCCGACGAGCTCGGCGTCCCGCTCGAGGCGGTCGCCGTCCTCTCGGGCGACACGGGCATGGTTCCGTACGGTGGCGGGACCTGGGCGAGCCGTGGCATGCCGATCGGCGGGAGTGCCACGCTGCTGGCGGTGCGGGCGCTGCGGGACCGCGTCCGGCGCGTCGCCGCGGCGCTGCTCGAAGCCCACGAGGGCGACGTCGAGCTGGCCGAGGGTCGGGTGCACGTGCGCGGCAGCCCGGACCGCGCGCTCACCCTGGGCCAGCTCGCGAAGACGGTGTGGTTTCGCTCGAACGAGCTCCGGGGCGTCGAGCCGAGCCTGGAGGCCACGGTCCACTACACGAATCCCGGCGCGTGGACGTTCACCAACGGCGCCCATCTCGCCGTCGTGGAGGTCGATCCGGAGACGGGCCGCGTGCGCGTCGTGAAGTACGTGGCGGTGGACGACTGCGGCACGCTCGTCAACCCGGCGCTCGTCGACGGCCAGGTGCGGGGCGGCGTCGCGCAGGGCATCGGCGGCGCGCTCTGGGAGCACTGCGTCTACGACGACACGGGCCAGCTCCTCACGACGACGCTCATGGACTACGCGGTGCCCACCGCGGCGGACCTCCCGCCCATCGACGTGCACCACCTCGAGACGCCGGCGCCGTCCATCGCGGGCGGCTACAAGGGCGCGGGCGAAGGCAGGACGGCCGGCGCGCCCGCCGCGATCCTCAACGCGGTCAACGACGCGCTGGCTCCGTTCGGGGTGATGGTCACCGAGCAACCCGTCACGCCCGAGCGCGTGCTCCGGGCGCTCGGGCGCCTGCGGCGCGCGTGAGCGGGGGCGCGTGCCGCTCGGCAAGGTACCGTACCGGAGCGTCGACGCGCTGCTCAGCCGGGCGCTGGCGGCGGAGGATCCGGCGACGGCCGCGCTGATGGGCGAGCTCGCGTGTGTCAGGCGCCGCGGCTGGTTCACGCGCGGCGAGTTCCTCCGGATGTGCCGGTGGAAGAGCCCGCGCGCCTTCCGCCACTACGCGTCGAATCCCGCCGCGAGGGTGCGTCGGGTCTCGCGCGCCGTCCTCGCCGCGCGGAGCGAGCGGCGGCGGCTCGCGCTGCTGACGTGTCTCCGGGGGGTGAGCGTACCGACGGCGTCGGCGATCCTGACGCTGATCGACCCCCGCCGCTACGGCGTCCTCGACATCCGCGCCTGGCAGCTCCTGTTCGGGCTCGGCGCGGTGGATCGCAAGCCGGCGGGGCGTGGCTTCGCGCCGCGCGACTGGCTCGACTATCTCGCGGAGCTGCGGCGGCACGCCCGGCGGCTCGGGGTGCCGACGCGCGCCGTCGAGTACACACTGTTCCAGTGTCACCTGCGATTCCAGAAGGGACGGCTCTACCGATGATCCGAAGCGTCGTCGAGGTGCGTGACCACGTGCGGATCCACTACCGACGGATGGGCGCGGGGCGTGGCATGGTCCTCCTCCACGGCTACCCGCAGACGGGACACATGTGGCGCAAGGTCATGCCGGCGCTCGCCGAGCGGTTCAGCGTTCTGGCCCCCGACCTGCGCGGCTACGGCGACTCCGACCGTCCCGCCACGGGCTACGACAAGCGGACGATGGCGGCCGACGTTGCCGACGTCGTCCGGACGCTCGGTCTGGGCCCCGTCGTCCTCGTCGGCCACGACCGCGGCGCTCGCGTCGCCCACCGCTTCGCGCTCGATCACCCCGCCCTCCTGTCGCACCTCGTGCTGCTCGATATCGCGCCGACCTACGACGTGTTCATGACCCTCGACCACGCGGGCGCCCGCGCCCGCTGGCACTGGTTCTTCCACCAGGTGCCCGACCTTCCCGAGGCCCTCACCGCCGGACGCGAGGAGATCTATCTCCGCCACATGTACAAGGCGTGGGCGTACAATCCGGCCGCGATCGAGGAGGAGGCGGTGCAGGAGTACCTGCGGTGCTTCCGCCAGCCCGGGGCGATGCGCGCCGGGTTCGAGGACTACCGCGCGGCGGCGACGATCGACCTCGAGCACGACCGCGCCGACCGCGACACGAAGATCACGGCGCCGACGCTCGTGCTCTGGGGCGAGGGGCGGAGCCCGCAGGCCGCCGATATGCTGGGCGTCTGGAGGGCGCGGTGCGCGTCCACGGTCGCCGGCCACGCCGTGCGGGGCTCGGGCCACTTCATCCCCGAGGAGCAGCCGCAGGCGGTGGTCGACGCGGTCCTCGAGTTCGCGGGAGAGGAGGCGTAGCGAGCGATGCGGATGACGAGCGCGATCGCCCGGTTGATCGAGCGTGAGCGCGTCTGCCGCGTGGCGACGGCCGGCCGGCGGGGGATGCCGCACCTCGTGCCCGTCTGCCAGGTCGTGGCGGGCGGCAAGATCTACTTCGCCTCCGGCAACGACGGCCGGAAGGCGCTGAACCTCGCCGAGAACCCGCGCGTCGCCGTGACGGTGGACCTCTACTCCGAGGATTGGACCCACATCAAGGGGGTCATGGTCCAGGGGCGGGCGCGACTCATCGCGCGCGGGACGGCGTTCCGCCGGATCCGCGCGCTCCTGTACCGGAAGTACCCCCAGTACGCGCGCGAGGCCGCGCTCGACCCGTCGGACTCCGTGGTCATCGAGGTGGTCCCGACGCGGGTCTTCGCGTGGGGGCTCGAGCCCTCACGGCGCCATTGACAAGGGACACGAATCCGTATTGAAGTGGCGCCCATGAACGCTCCCGAGACATGGCTCGCGTTGCTCCGCGTCGTGGTCGGCGCGTGGTTCCTGAAGGCGGTGTGGACGAAGCTCGTGCTGGAATTCCTATGGGGCGTCGTTCCGTACCCGGTGGTGTCGGAGCGGTTCCTCGCCTTCCATCCCAAGCGCGTGGCGGAGTTCGCCGCCGGCAACCCCGTCGGCTGGTACAAGGACTTCCTCGAGACGACCGTCATGCCGCAGAGCCGCCTGTTCGCGACGCTGCAGGCTTACGGCGAGGCCGCGGTCGGCCTCGGGCTCGTGCTGGGGCTCTTGACCGGCCTCACCGCGCTGGTCGGGCTCTTCATGTGCGTGAACTTCGCCCTCGCGGCCCAGTGGATGAGCTTCGGCCAGCAGGGCTTCCATCTCCTGCTCGTGACCTCGATGGTGATCTTTCTCTTCGCCCGCGCGGGGCGTGCGTGGGGGATCGACGGCTGGATCCTCGCCCCGCGCGGCGGACACCGGAGACGCTGGCTTCGGCTCTTGATGTAATCGGCGCGCCGCCGCGTCAGGGAACGTTCGCGACCGCGATACCCCACGGGAGCGTTCCGCACGGAACGCGCGCCACCACGGTGTCCGAGCGCGTATCGATCACCGCGACCTCGTTCGTCCGCCCGACCGTCGCCCAGAGAAACCGGCCATCCGGGGTGAGCGCGGTCCACCAGGTCCGGGGCCCCACCGGGATCGCCTTGAGCACCTTCAGCGACGCGGTGTCCAGGACACGGATATCCCCGGACTGGCCGTGCGACACGTACGCGCGGGCGCCGTCTGGCGCGAAGGTGACGTCGACCGGGCGGCTCCCGCCGGTCGGCGCCGACTTGGTGAGAGCGAGCTGCGCCACGTCGATCACGGACACCACGTGCGCCTGCTCGCTCGCGACGAAGAGGAGACGGGAGTCCGCCGTGAAGCGCATCCCGCGCGGATTCCGCGGCACGGCGATCTCCTTGACGACCGTATCGGTCGCCGTGTCGATCAGGTGGACGTCGTCCGAGGTCTCGTTGGAGACGGCGACCCAGCGTCCGTCCGGCGACGCTACCGCCGTCTCCGGCTCCTTTCCGACGGCGATCTTCTTCGTGATCTTCAGCGACTCGGCGTCCAGGACGGTGACCGAGAGCTCGTTCTCGTTGACCACGTAGACGGCGGTCCCGGCCCGGTTGAACGTCAACCCCTCGGGATCGAGGCCCGCGGGCACCGTCCTCAGCACCGCCAGCGACTTCGTGTCGATGACGCTCAGGCTGTCCGAGTTGCTGTTGGTGACGTAGACGCGCCGTCCGTCGGGACTCACCGCCACGCCGCGCGGGCGCTTGCCGACCGGGATCGTCGTGACGACCTTCCGGGTGGCCGCGTCGATCACGGTCACGTCGTCCGATTTCTCGTTCGTGACGAACACGCGCGTCTCGGCGTCCGCCCGGGCGTGGCCCAGGACGAGCGCCGCGGCGAGGAGGAGGCCGGCCCGCTGCGAAGCCCGCATACACGTCCTTTCCGGTGTCGGTGGCAGTCGAGCGTCTCGCAGCCCGGCGCGTCAGTCAAGGGCTGGCGTAGAAAGCGCCTGGCCGGATTCACCCGGCGCTTTGGGTGCGGTTGCGGCCGGCGTGCTTCGCGCGGTAGAGGGCGGCGTCGGCGGCCTTGACCACCTCGCCGGGCTCGGGGCGGCCGGGCCCCGGCTCCGCGACGCCGATCGAGACGGTGACGGCCACACGCCGGCGGCGGCCGGTGGGCGGGGGCGTCGTGGGCTTGGTGCGTGGCCGGCCGCGCCCGCGGATCGTGAACGGCGCGCGCTCGACGGTGTGTCTGAGGCTCTCGAGGTGTGGCAGCGCCGCCTCGGCGGACGCGCCCGGGAAGAGCACCGCGAACTCCTCGCCGCCGTAGCGGAACGGGCGGCCGCCGCCCTCGATCTGCGAGAGCTTGGTCGCGAGCATCCTCAGGAGCTGATCGCCGGCGTCGTGGCCGTGCTCGTCGTTGAACCGCTTGAAGTGATCGATGTCCACCATGGCGATCGCGTACCGGCCGCCGAGCCTCACGAGCGCCTCGTCGAGAGCGCGGCGTCCCGGGAGCCCGGTCAGCGGGTCGTCGTAGGCCATGTGGTGCGAGGTCTCGATGAGCGAGACGACCAGCATGAGCCCGGCGGTCGCCAGGTATCCGGTCGAGGCGGGTGGCGCGCCCGCGTGGAGGGCGAGGAACGTCGCCACCACCGCCCAGGCGAGGCTCGACTGGACGATCGTCTGGCGGAAGAGGAGGCCGGCGACGATGAGCCCCAGGGCCGCGACGAAGGCCAGAATCGCGGGCTGCGACACGGGCGTCCACGACCCGCCCCCCGCGACGAGGCGGCCCTCAAGCGCCGCGGCGACGTGAGTCATTTCGGGCCTGGCCACGAGCGCGACGGCGAGGGGCTGAACCCCGAGGGCGCCGAGGAGCCACCGGCCGAGCGGGACCCGCATCGAGCGCTCGGTCATCCACGCGACCGCCGCGAGGTCCAGCGGCAAGAGGAGCGCCACGCACGTGTAGACCACGCGGCCGGTGCTGCCGAGGGGAGCGCGCGCCTGGGCGACGTGGACGAGCACGCGATCGGCGACGAAGAGGACGAGGAGCGCCAGGACGAGCTGGCTTCGGTTGAAGCGCCACGCCAGCAGCATCCCGGCGCCGAAGACCAGCCAGGGCGCGACGGGCGCCAGTGCCGCGAACGAGTCCCGGAGCGCCGCCGACCCGAACGCCACCACGGCGCCCAGGAGCAGGAGGCCGCCCGGCAGGACGTGCGCGAGGAGCCGGTTCAGCTTACTGCGGCGGGTATCTGAACGGCGCCCGGCCGATGGTCTGGATCGGCGCCGGCATGTACGTCGCTGACGACGCCTTCGACGCCGAGCGCGCTGGCGTCGTCACGCCGGCCGCCGCCTTTCGCGCCACCGCCTTCTTCGCCACGGCCTTTCTCGAGGCTGCCTTCCTGGTCGTCTTTTTCATGCGGCGCACTTTACAACAGCCCGCGAACGGGGGTCAATAAAGGCGCATGCAGACCCTGGTCGCGCTCGCCCTCGTCCTGCTCGCCGCGGCGCCGCTCGCGGGAGAGACGCCGGATCCCGCCATCCAGGAGGCGCTCGCCGCGACGCTCCGGGTGCTCCGCGACCCGGCCCTCCGCTCGCCGGCGGTCGCCGGCAGCCCGCGGGCGGCGGCGATCGATACCGAGGTCCGGGCGATGACGGGGTCGCCCCAGCTCACCCAGGAGTTCTACGACCTCGCCGCCACGATCTTCGAGGAGCTCGCGAAGAGCTCCGGTGGCGATGCGAACACGATGCGCGAGACGCTGGAGCGTGCCGCCGAGGACCCGGCCGCCTTCGCCGCGCTCCTCAGCCCCGCCACCCTCGACCGGCTCCGTGCGCTCGCCGTCAAGATCTCCGACCGGCCCCGCTAGGCCAGGTCGCGCGGTTCCGCCGGCATGACCGACCGCGATCGCATCGCCGAGTTCAAGGAGGTGGCCGAGCTGATGCCGGACGACCCGGTGGTCCGCTTCGGCCTCGCGGGCGCCTATCTCGATGCCGGGCTGGCCGAGGAGGCCGTCGCCGAGTATCGCGAGGCGGTCCGGCTCAAGCCGGACTACACCGCCGCCTACCGTGGGCTCGGCCGCGCGCTCGAGAGGGCGGGCCGGCTCGACGAGGCGCGGGCCGCGTACGGGCGGGGGCTCGAGGTGGCCCGGCAGACCGGCGATCTCCAGACCGGGAAGGAGATCGAAGTGTTCCTGAGGCGGCTCGGCCCCCGGCCCTAGTTCTGGGGTACACTCCGCCCGCAAGGAGGGACCCGAGTGACCGCCGACACGCTCGAGCGGCTGCGCGCGCGCGCGTTTCGCCGCCTGCCGTCGCTCCGCGTGACGAACGAGCGCGCGGCGGTCGGCTTCGTGGAGGCGGTCGGGTTCTGCTCGACGTTCTATCGCTTCCCGGAGGGCGTGGCGTGCCTCTGGGAGGCGGTCGTGGGGCGGTCGAGCCCGCGCTGGCCGCGGCGCTCGCACCACGACGCGGGCATCGGGCTCACGTGGGAGTTGAAGGACACGCTCCCGTCGAAGAAGCGCGTCTACTACGGAAAGCTCCTCAAGGGCCGGCCGCTCCTCGTGGCCCTCGAGCTGTTCCCCGCCTTCTACGCGCAGGCTCGCGGACGGCAGCGGGCGCGCGACTACCGCGACGAGTACGCGGCGGGGCGGATGTCGCACACGGCGCGCCGCCTGATGGACGCGCTGGCCCGGGAGCACCCGCAGTACACGCGCGGACTGCGGGCGAACACGTTCATGCTCGAGCCCTCGAAGACGCGCGAGTTCGAGCGGGCGATGGCCGAGCTCCAGCAGGGGCTCTGGGTGGTCAAGACCGAGGAGCGGTACGAGCCGACGTTCTCCTACCGCTGGGACTTGGTGGAGGCCTGGCTGCCCGAGGCCGTCGCGGAGGGCCGGCGACTCCCTCGCGCGCGGGCGCTGGAGCGGCTGCTCGAGCGCTACATGCGCGGCGCGATCTTCAGCAACGAGCGACTGCTGGCGCGCCTGTTCGGGCTCCGGCTCCCGGAGGTGACGCGCGCGGTGGGCCGGCTGGTCGCGACCCGCGCGCTGCGAGCCGACTGCGTCGTGGACGGCTGGCCCGGTCGCTGGCTGGTCCACGGCGGTAGTAGTACGAGCCGCAGCCGGGAGGCGAGGCGAGTCTGTGAATGAGGGTCGTACGAGCCGCAGCCGGGAGGCGAGGCGAGTCTGTGAATGAGGAGGGTGACGATGCCGACGACGGTGAGGCTCCGCGACGCCGCCGAGTACTCCGAGGCGGCGCAGAAGATGTTCGAGCTCTCGCGGGCGTGGTTCAACTACGACTTCTCCGAGCCGCCGGCGATGAGCCGTGTGATGGCGTGGGATCCGGCGTTCGGCGGCCCGCACGGACGCGCGATGAAGCGGGCGATGGCGCCCGGCGAGTTCTCCCGCGCCGAGAAGGAGATGGTCGCCGCGGTCGTGAGCGGCGTGAACGCCTGCGTCTACTGAGTGCACGGCCACACTGCGGCCGGGAAGCTGCAGGGGATGACGGACGACGCGCTCTGGTACGAGGCGGCGCACCTCGTCGGGATCACCAACGCCCTCAACGTCGTCGCCGACGCGCCGCTCGCCGCGCTCGAGCCCGCGGAGGCGGCTCCGGAGGCCGAGCAGGTCTTCGCCGAGATCCGCGCCTTCTACGGCCGCGCGGTCCCGGTCGCGTTCCTGCGGCTCGGCGGCGACCCGGGCTACCTCACCGACGTGTGGGCGGCGACGCGCCGGGCATTCGTCGACAACCGGCTCACTCGCCGGCTCAAGGAGGCCCTGGCGTTCGCGGTCTCGGTCACGTCGCGATCGCCGTTCGGCACGACGTTCCACCTCGGGGAGATGCGGCGGCTCGGCGTCGGCGAGCGTGGCGTCATGGAGGTGCTCGGCGTGACCCAAATGTTCTCCAGCTACACGAAGATCGCCGACACGCTCCAGCTCGAGTCCGACATGCACGATCTGGCGCCGGTGGACTGGTCTCCCGCACCGGGCGGGCCGCCCACGCCCCACGCCCCGAAGGCGTAGGCGTGTGTCGGACAGACTAATCGCCGGCCCCGCCGGCGCAATCGGTTTGCGGGTGCGGCCGCCGCGGTTCATCGGTGGGGAGTTCGGGGGGCGCGGCGCCGCGCCCCCAGACGGGTCGCCGAGGCGGCCACGGGCCGGAACACGCAGGGCGTCGCTTTCACCCCCGACGGCAAGTACGTCGTCGTCCAGAACTACGTCGAGCAAGAGCTGGCGATGTACCGCATCACGCCGACGGCGCTGGAGGACACGGCCGTGCGGATCAAGGTCAAGGGACACCCGGCGTCGCTCCGCGTCGCGCCGCAGTAGCGCGGAGCGGATGCGCGATCAGGCGTCCGTGGTAGGAGGTTCGCGGCCCGGTTGACGACATCGCGATCTCCCATCTTGATCCGCAGCGTCAAGGATCGGCCGTTGATGGAGATGTTGCCTTCGCCCTCGATCAGCCCGGCGAGCCAGGCGATCTCAACGGGGCGGATCACGGATCGCCACAATCGCGATTGTAACCGCAGTTTCCGCAGACGATCTTGCAGTGGATCTCTTCCATCCGCTCACCGCAGCGCTCGCAGAAGTGGACCCGCTCCTCGATGCTAGGGCGCGGGGGAGCAGACGGCGGGCTCGGTCGCGTCTCCATGCAACTGGTACACTACATCGCGTGAGCGAGGAGTGGCAAGATCTCGAGTTTCTCCGCCACGTCTTCGACGAGACGCGGGTGGTGCGGAAGCCGCTGACCGGCATCATCACTGGCTACCACGTGCTGCCCTACATCCTGGTCGGGCCCGAGCACGAGCAGCCGAGCCGGTCGGTCGAGGTCCGCGGGCGCATCAAGGTCTCGCCGCGCCTCGTGATCGGCGCCGGGAGCGCCGGACCGACCTACGGCGAGATCTTCCACGACAGTGAGCTGATGGACCGGCGGCTCATCGCCCGCGTCTTCAGCTTCCGTTACGCCCCGAAGATCGCGCTCGAGAGCGAAGAGCTGAGGATCCGGCGCCACGACCGCGACCCGCACGGCCAGCTCGAGCGTGTGCTGGAGGAGCTCGCGCAGCGGGAGGTCATCAACACGGGGGTGATCGTGTCCCCCGACGTGCGCTTCTACCCCGTCTCGGTCGACCGATTCATCCGCGAGATCCTCGACGCCGAATTCCGCGAGTAGCTCCCTGCCTCCCCCCAGGACCGATTGCGCGGGCAAAGCCCGCGCTCGAGCCGCGGTGAGTTCGGCGAGGGACTAGACGACCCGGCGGGTGCGGAGGTCGGTGATCGCCGTCGCGTCGTAGCCGAGCTCGCCGAGGACCTCGTCGGTGTGCTGCCCGAGCGTCGGCGCCGGGCGGCGCACGGCGCCGGGCGTCTTCGAGAGCTTGACGGGGACGCCCAGCACGCGGGTCCGGCCCACCGTCGGGTGGTTCACCTCGACCGCCATCTCACGTGCCTTCACTTGAGGATCGGCGAACACCTGATCGTAGGTCAGGATCGGTCCCGCGGGCACGCCAGCCGCTTCGAGCTCCTCGAGCCAGACCGCGGTCGGCGCGGTCAGGAACCGCGGTCCGAGGAGCGCCTCGAGCTCCTCACGGTGCGCGACACGCAGCGCGGGCGTCGCGAACCGCGGATCGTCGGCGAGCCGCTCGACGCCCAGCACCGCGCAGATGGCCCGCCAGAACTGCTGTGAGCCGCCGCCGAGGTTGAGCCAGCCGTCGGCCGTGCGGAAGGCCTGATACGGGGCGTTGGTGCGGTGTCCCTGGCCGAGGCGCCTCGGCACCTCGCCGGTCGCAAAGAACGCGGCGGCTTCGTAGACGGACCAGGCGATCGGGGTCTCCAGCAGCGAGGCGTCCACAGCCTGGCCCTCGCCCGCGCGCTCGCGGTGGGCGAGGGCCGCCAGGATTCCGACGAGGCCGAACATCCCGGTGCCGATATCGGCGATCGGGATCGGCACGACCAGCGGCGGGCCGTCCGCGTCGCCATTGATCGACATGAGGCCCGACATGCCCTGGGCGATCCGATCGAACCCGCCGCGCGACGCGTACGGGCCGGTCTGGCCGAACCCGGAGATGGAGCAATAGACGACGCGCGGGTTGAGCCGCCGCACGTCGTCGTAGCCGAGTCCGAGCCGCGCCGCCGCCCCCGGCCGCCAGTTCTCGAGCACGACGTCGGCGCGCGCGGCGAGGCGGCGCGCGATCGCGAGGCCGTCGGGCGTCTTGAGGTCCACCGTGATCGAGCGCTTGTTGCGATTCACCGTCATGAACGGCGCCGACTCGCCGCCGCGGTGCGGGGCGCCCAGGCGCGCGGGGTCGCCGCCAACGGGGTGCTCCACCTTGATCACATCGGCGCCCAGGTCCCCGAGCAGCATCGCGCAGTACGGACCCGAGAGCTGGTTCGAGAGGTCGAGGACACGGAGGCCGTCGAGGGCGCCGGCGGTCATGACGCAGAGAGTGTACTGAGCGCTGCCTTGACACGTCAAAGGCGTGGATGCTATCGGTGGTGGGCTCCATCTCTCTCCGAGGAGGCTCTCGAATGACCACGAAAGCTCTCGGCGCGCTCATCACCGCGATGGGCGTCGTCGCCGGCGGCCTTCCCGCCGAGGCGCAGGGGCCGATCCGCATCGGCGCCTCGCTCTCGCTCACCGGCACGTACGCGAAGCTCGGCAGGAACCAGCACGAAGGCTACAAGCTTTGCGTGAAGGACCTCAACGCCAAGGGCGGTCTGCTCGGACGCAAGGTCGAGCTTGTCGTGTACGACGACCAGTCCACCCCGGCGACCGCCGTCCGGCTTTACGAGAAGCTCATCACCGAGGACAGGGTCGACGGCGTGATGGGCCCGTACTCGTCACCGGTGACCGAGGCGTCCGTCAACGTCACCGAGAAGTACAAGAAGGTGATGGTCGCACCCCTCGCCGCCACGACCTCCATCTTCAAGCGCCCGCCGGACAAGAAGCGCTCCTACGTCTTCATGGTCATCTCGCCGGCCGAGGAGTACCTGGAAGGGCTCATCGACACGGCGGCCAAGCGAGGCCTCAAGACCGTGGCCATCGTGAACGAGGACACCCTCTTCTCGAAGGCGGCGGCGTCCGGCGCCGTCGAGCTCGCGAAGAAGAGGGGGATGCAGGTCGTGTTTCAGGAGGCCTACCCCAAGGGCAACACCGACTTCTCGGCGCTGCTCACCAAGGTCAAGGCGCTCACCCCCGACGTCCTCGCCGCCGCCACCTACTTCGACGACGCGGTGGCCCTCACGCGCCAGATGCGCGAGCTGGACGTAAATCCCAAGGCGTACGGGGTGACGGTGGGCGGCGACCTCCCGGAGTTCTACGACACGCTCAAGACCAACGCCGAGTACGTCTACGGGGCCACGCAGTGGGAGCCCGTCCTGCCCTATCCGAACAACACCGAGTTCTTCGAGGCGTACAAGAAAGAGTTCGGCCACGAGCCGTCGTATCACTCGGCGGCGGGGTACGCCGGTTGCCTCATCTACGCCGAGGCCGTCAAGCGGGCGGGCACGCTCGACGCCGACCGTGTGCGCGAACAGCTGCTCAAGCTCGAGATGCGCACGATCTTCGGCGAGTACAAGGTGGATGCGGACGGCTTCCAGGTGGCGCACAAGATCGTGACCTTCCAGTGGCAAGAGGGGAGGAAGGTCGTCGTCTGGCCGGACGAGCTGGCGTTGGCGAAGCCGCGGTTCCCGACCCCACCCTGGAATCAGCGCTGAACGTCTTCGTCACGCCCGCGATGCTGGGGCAGGTGGTCATCTCCGGCATCTTGTCGGGCGCGCTCTACGCGATGGTGGCGCTCGGCCTGGCGCTGATCTTCGGGGTCATGCGCATCATCAACGTCGCCCACGGCCCCCTGCTCATGCTGGGGGCCTACACCACGTACTTCCTCTCCACCGTGCTCGACGTCAATCCCTATCTGACCGTCCCGGTCAGCATGGCGGTCCTCTTCGCCGTCGGTGTCGTCCTCGAGCGGACGCTCGTCTTCCGGGTGGTGGACGCGCCCGAGCTCTCCTCGCTGCTGCTCACCTTCGGCGTCTCGATCGCGCTGGTGAACCTGGCCCAGCTCCTCTTCACCTCCGACCTGCGCTCGGTGGAGTACCTCACCGGCGCGTGGGTGGTGGGGCCGTTCGCCCTCTCGAAGACGCGGGTCGTCGCCTTCGTCTTTGCCGGAACACTGACCGGGCTGGCCTTCCTCTTCCTCGGGTGGACCAAGCTCGGCAAGGCCATCCGGGCCACCTCGCAGAGCCGGGAGGTGGCGATGGTCTGTGGGATCGACGTCCAGCGCATCCACCTCGTGACCTTCGGCTTGGCGTCGGCCCTGGCCGCCGCCGGTGGCGCCCTCATCGCGGTGATCGTCGCCATCCAGCCCGAGATGGGACAGACCTGGACCTTCAAGTCCTTCCTCGTCATCGTCCTCGGGGGGGCCGGCAACTATCCCGGCGCCCTGCTCGGCGGGATCCTGCTCGGGCTCATCGAGCAGGTGGCGTCGCTCTTCCTCACGACCCAACTCTCGGAGGTCGTGGCCTACGTGCTGCTGGTGGCCATCCTGCTCGTGCGGCCGACCGGGCTCCTCGGAGGCCGCCAGACGTGAGCGGCCGGCACGTGGCGCTCGCGGCGCCCGCGGCCGTCGCGCTCGCGCTCGCCGCGTACCCCGCCGTCGCGAGCGGCTACGGGGTCCGCGCGACTCTGCAAGTCTTCATGTGGATCGTGCTGGCCGGCTCCTGGAACCTTATCTCGGGACTCACGGGCTACGTCTCGTTCGGCCACGTGGCGTTCTTCGGCGCCGGCGCCTACGCCGGGGCGATCTTAATGAGCAAGGCCGGCTGGCCCTGGCTCGCCGCGGCGCTCGTGGGCGGGGTCGCCGCCGTCGTCCTCGCGCTGGTCATCGGCTACCCGTGCCTGCGCCTGAAGGGCCCATACTTCGCCATCGCGATGCTCGGGCTCAACGAGGTCCTGCGAGCGCTCGTGTCGTACTTCGAAGGTCTCACCGGTGGCGGGAACGGGCTGTCGCTACCGACGCTGGACGCTACGATCCCGATCTACTACGTCATGGGGCTCACCGCGGTCACCGTGATCGCGCTCACCTACCTCATCATCACGTCGCGCTTCGGGCTGCGGCTGATGACGATCCGGGAGGACGAGGTCGCCGCCGAAGCGATGGGGATCGACACCGCCCGGCACAAGCTCTACGCCTTCCTCCTCTCCGCGGTGGGGCCGGGCATCGCCGGCCCAGGAGGTCGTCTGGGCGCGCTATCCCTACGTCCACCCGCTCCTCTTCGGCGCGATCATCGTCGCCGTGGTGCTGCTCATGCCGCGCGGCGTGCTCGGCATCCTCCAGATCAGGTACCGGCTGCCCCGGACCATCTGACCTGATGGCGTCGCCGCCCGTGCTCGAGATCGAGCGTCTCCGGAAGCGCTTCGGCGGCGTCACGGCTGTGGACGGCGTTTCGCTCCGGCTCGAGCCGGCCCGGATCTACGGCCTGATCGGGCCCAACGGCTCGGGCAAGACGACGCTCTTCAACTGCATCACGGGCGTGGAGCGCCTGGACGAGGGGCGGGTGCACTTCGGCGGCGAGCGCGTGCACGGCCTCAGGCCCTGGGAGATCGCGCAGAAGGGGATCGGCCGGACCTTCCAGGTCATCCGCGTCTTCCCCGAGCTCTCGGCCCTGGAAAATCTTCTCGTCGTCACACGCGATCGCCTTGCCGCAGCCCGCGAGCGCGCGCTCCGGCTGTTGCGCTTCGTGAAGCTCGACGGGCTCCGTGACGAGTACGCGGGGAACCTCTCGTACGGCCAGCAGAAGCTCCTCGAGTTCGTGCGCGTGCTGATGCGGGACCCGGCGCTCATCCTCCTCGACGAGCCCGCCGCGGGCGTGAACCGGACGCTCCTCAACGACCTCCTCGAGGCCGTCCGTCAGCTCCGCGACCGCGGCAAGACCATCCTGCTCGTCGAGCACGACATGAAGGTCGTCATGGGGCTCTGCGAGACCGTCTTCGTGCTGGACCACGGCGAGAAGATCGCCGAGGGGGCGCCGGGCGTGATCCAGACCGACGAGCGCGTCATCGAAGCGTACTTCGGTCGCTGAGCCGTGACGGAGGCGAGCGGCCGTATGAGCACGCAACTCCTCACCGCCTACGAGCTCGTCGGGGGCTACGGCGCGATCGACATCCTGCACGGCGTCTCGCTGAGCGTCGGGGTGGGGGAGATCGTGACCGTGATCGGCCCCAACGGCGCCGGGAAGTCCACCGCGTTCAAGACGATCGTCGGCTTCCTGCGTCCGAAGAGTGGCCGTGTCGTCTTCAGCGGCGAGGAGATCACGGGAATTCGGCCCGACCTCGTGCTCCGGCGCGGCCTCGCGTACGTGCCGCAGGGCCGGCTCGTCTTCCCCCAGATGACCGTGCTCGAGAACCTCGAGATGGGCGCGTATACGGTGGCCGAGCCGGCGCGCGTGGCGGCGGCGCTCGCGCGCGTGTACGAGCTGTTCCCGGTCCTCTTCGAGCGACGGCGCCAGAAGGCGGGCACGCTGTCGGGCGGCGAGCAGCAGATGCTCGCGATCGGTCGGGCGCTCATGACGGCGCCGCGCCTGATCCTGCTGGACGAGCCCTCACTCGGGCTCTCGCCGAAGTTCGTCACGCTGATCTTCGACAAGCTCGGGGAGATGAAGCGCGCCGGGTACACGTTGATGCTGGTCGAGCAGAACGCGGCGCGCGCGCTCGCCATCGCCGACCGCGCCTACGCGCTGGAGCTCGGGCGAAACCGCTTCGAGGGGCCGGGGACCGCGCTGCTGGCAGATCCGGAGGTCAAGCGTCTGTACCTCGGCGGCTAAGAACCTCGGAGGGGGCTCCGCCCCCCTTCCGATGCCTCCCCCCGGATCGGTTGCGCCGGCGGAGCCGGCGCTCGAACGGTGGCTAGTCCAACACCTGCGGAGGCGTGTGGAGGCGGTCGCGGGATACTCGGATCACGCCGATGGTCCGGAGAAGATGGGCGTCGTCGTAGTAGTAGCGCCGCTCGCCGCTGCGCCGCTCTTCCCAGGTGCCTTCCCACGGCGTTCCGCGCTCGCCCCGCCGGCGATCGAGGATCACCTCGGCGGTGTCGCCGTCGCCGAGGCGCTTCCTGAGGAGCTCGAAGAGCTCGGTCCGCTCGGGCGACACGATATAGAGGTCACGACCCGTCGTGGTCACGGGGACAAGCGTAGGCGGTTTGCGCTGAATTTACCAGAGGCGCTCCCCTGGGAGGCAATGCGGCCTCGGCCTCGCGGTGAGCCGAGTAAGCCTGGCGACCGCGAGTCAGCCGCCGAGCGCTTCGCGGTAGAGCTCCTCCGTGTAGCCTCGCACGAGCAAGTCGCCGACCAGGAGCACGGGCACTTTGAGAAACCCGTCGTCGTGCACGAGGTACCGTGCCACGTCCGCTTCGGTGAAGGGCGCGCCCAGGCGCACGAGCGTGTCGCCCACCTTGACGACCATGCGCCGCGCGCTGCGGGCCAGCGCGAGGGTCGCCGCGTGATCTACCGGTGCGTGCTCCACCAGGCGGTTCTCGTAGGCGACACCACGCCGCGAGAGATCCTCCCTCGCCCTGGCGCAGGTCGGTCAGCCGGTCTTGTTATAGAGGATCGCCATCGGGCACCCCTCTGCTCCAGAATCCTCCTCTCGACCAAGAAAGAAAAGGGGCGATCCGTCGAACGCGCGACGCGACCGGGGCCGATGACCATGCGCCATTTTCTGCACCCTTTTGTGCAAGGGATTTCACTATTGGCCAGGACTGGTACGAGCTGTAGAAGCGCTGACGGATACCTTTGCACGGACCACCCCGCGCGCCTCCGCACACCATCAGCACGTTCCGCTCTGTGGCTAGGCAAGACGTGACCGACGTCCGCCGCCCGTGGCGCTCGATTCCAGTGGCATAGGTCTTGCTCCGACGTCGTCAGCAGAGACGCTGAGACGAAGGGGAGGCCGAATGAACGCTTGTCGACATGGGTGGTTTCCGGGGTCGTTTCTCGCGGTGGCTATCGTGCTGCTGGGGCTGGCACCGGTAGATGCAATGCACCTCAAGGAGAACCCTAAGAGACACAGGATCCTCTACCAGCTCGATGAGGCGGGCGTTGATAAGGCGAAGTTTGTCCTCGGGAATATCCGAAATCATGTGACCGGGGTGGGCGGGTGGCAGAACATCGAGTCCCTCGAGCTCGTCGTATTCGGCCCGGCGTTGAAGTCGTTCGTGCAGGGCTCGATCGATCCTGCGCTCAAGCAGGTGCTGGAACAGCTCCAGAGTCAGGGCATGAGCTTCGGCGCTTGCGGGAACACGATGAAGAATTTCAGCATCACACTTGAGCAACTACCACGCGGCTCGCTGGCACTGCCTCAGGGCGGGGTCGTGCGAATCATGGAGCTCCAGGAGCTCGGATACAGCTACCTCCGGCCCTGACGCTGCCCGCCAGCCTCGAAGTACCGGCGACGGGTGGCTGATGCGACCGGTGTTATGGAGGACGCACGATGCGTAGATTTCTCACGATGCGTAGATTTCTATGGATACTTCCCAGCGCATGGCTGGCCACCCTCCTGTTTGCAGCAGCCTGGGTGGAAGCTCACCCCCACGGAGCCGAGCCGATCATCATCGGCATCGCGCCCCAGCAAGAGCCGGCAAAGGTTTACGCGATGTGGCAACCCTTCCTGCGCTATCTCGAGCGCGAGGTGGGCCACGCGTTCGCCTTCGAAACGGCGCCGTCGATTGAGGAGTTTCAGAAGCGCGTGCTCGAGGGGCGGTTCGACATCTGGTGGGGAAACCCATTGACGTACATCCAGGCGAGCAAGCGGCTCGGCTATGTGGCGATCGCTCGCGATACCACCCGGATCGCCGGTCTGCTCGTCACCCGCAAGGACGACGGGGTGAAGGCGGCGCAGGAGCTGCTGGGTAAGAAGATCGCCTACTCGGCCCCCGACGCGATCGGGGGGACGCTCCTGGTGCAGGACTACCTCGCCCGCGCCGGCGTGGCGCCGGACCAAGTCGAAACAATGTACACGCGCACGCACGATTCGGCGTTCCGGGCGGTCCTCGACGGCCAGGCGATGGCCGCCGGCGTCGTCCCCCGGAGTTTCAATGCGCTCGATCCTGCGCAGCGCGAGAAACTCACCATTCTCGCGCGGACTGAAGAGGTCGCGCCACAGCCCTTTGCCGTTCATCCCCGGCTCTACAGGAGCGTCGTCACGAAGATCCAGCGGGCCCTCCTCAAGCTGAACTGGGCGCCCGAAGGACGGGACATTCTCGCAGGCATTCAGTACAAGGAGATCGTCGTTTCGAACGACTTTGACTACGACATCCATCGCGAAGTCGCCCAGCGGCTGAAGATTCCCTTCTGAGTCGCCGCGCGGGGCGAAGCGGGAATGAACGTGGAGGTCTTCCGTGAGTAGCGACGCCCGAGAAGGCTCGACAGGTCCGACGGCCGTGCCGTCCATCGAGTCCGGCGATCGGGCGCCGATTGGGCTGCGCGTTCAGGGTCGCTACCGGATCGTCCGCGAGCTCGGGACGGGCGCCTTCGGAAGCGTGTGTCTTGCCGAGGACGAGTCGACCGGCCACCAGGTCGCGATACGGCTGCTGCCCCGGTGGCTTGCCGCCCCGCCCCACGCCGCGCAGGCTGTCCTGCGCAGGGGCCGGTCGATTATCGCGGCGTCGGCGGCCCATCCGGGACTGGTTCGCGTGCATGAGTTCGGTGAGCTCGAGACCGGCGGGATCTTCGCGGCGATGGAATTCGTCGAGGGACGCCGTTTGAGCGAGATTCTGTCGGGGGGCGAGCCGCTCGACATCAGCGCCGCGATACGCCTGGCGCTCGACCTCGGCGGATCCGTGGAGACGCTTCACAACATGGGCCTCGTCCACGGCGCGCTCCGCCCGTGCAACGTCCTGGTGCTCGAGGACGGGCGCGTCAAGTTGATGGATTTGGAGCTGGCCGGCCTGCGCGACACGCGGCCGACGGACGGCGCCCTCGTCGCGAAGCCGCCGGCGGAGTACCTCTCGCCCGAGCAGATCTGTCGGGCTCCGGTAACCGAGAAGGCGGACATCTATTCATTCGCCGTCATCCTCTACGGGATGTTGTGTGGCGTGCCGCCGTTCCAGGCGGAGACGCGTGACGCCGTCCTTGAGAAGCACCTCACGGAGCCGCCGCCGCCGATGCGCCCGCGACGCGCCGTTCCGGCCTCGGTGGAGAGCATCGTCACACAAGCGCTCGACAAGCAGCCGGGGCTCAGGCCGCTCATGCAGGACGTCCTCAATCGCCTCTGGTCTGATGCGCACCGCCCGACGAATCGGCGGATACGCACCGTTGCGATCGTGGGCGGCGCCGCCCTCGCCACGTCGCTCGTGGTGGTCGTGGCCTGGAGCCTGCTCGCGCTGCGCCCGTCGGGGCCGCGCCCGCTCGCCCAACCGGCTGCGCCGCCGCCGACATCCGCGCAGGCGCCGGGGAGTTCGCCGCCGACATCGAGTGCGCGCGCCGCCGCGCCACCGCCGGCGACCACAACTGCGCCAGCCAAGCCCGCCGTGGCGCCGTCGCCGGCGGCCAAGGCGACTCCGCCGTCAGCGTCTCCGCTCGCGGCCGCGCCAGCCAAGCCCGCCGTAGCGCCGTCGCCGGCGGCCAAGGCGACTCCGCCGTCAGCGCCTCCGCCCGCGGTCGCAGCTGCGCCGCCCGCCGTGGCGCCGTCGCCGGCGGCCAAGGCGACTCCGCCGTCAGCGCCGCCGACCGCGCCGCCTCCACCCGACACCGCCAGGGCCGGCGTCCAGTCTGTGACGGCGTTGGCCGCCGACGCGCAATCGCGCAGGAAGACGTACCGGGTTGGCTGGCTGGATTCCGACCAGATTTCGGCTCCGTATCAGGATGTCGTCAGACAAGCAGTCATAGGGTATCCCCAGGACATCGCCTTCGAGTACCGGTCTGCCGACGGAAGGGTCGATCGGCTCCGAGAGCTTGCGGCTGAACTCGTACGCCTCAAAGTCGACATCGTGTTCGCCGTGGGGAATCAGGCGATTCACGCTGCGAAGCAGGCGACGAGCACAATCCCAATCGTCATGCTCGGCGCGGACGCAGTCGCGACGGGAGCGGTCGCTCGACTCGAGGAACCCAGCGGCAACGTGACAGGAGTCACCTATTCGTCGGCGGAACTGGCCAACAGTTGGTTGAAGTTGCTCAAGGAGCTTCGCCCAACGCTCTCCCGTGTGGCCGTCCTCTATAACGCGGACCCGACGGGTCGCGTAGAACTGGCGAACCTCCAGCGCGCTGCCGCGACTGCGAGCACAAAGATCCAGCCCTATGCCATTCAAGAGGGAGATGCCGTTAGAAGCCTGTTCGCAGGGCCGCCCGCCGAGCGGGCGGAGGCGGTCATCGTTCCGGGAGGTCCCGCGACACTGATCCACCTCCGGCAGATCGTCGATCTCGCGAGCCGAGCGAGGGTGCCAACGATCTATGGCTATAGCGAGTTCGTCGACGCTGGAGGCCTCCTGGCCTACGGGCCAAGCCTTCCCGCTATGTACCGCCGCGCGGGCGCTTACATCGGCAAGATCTTGAACAGTCCGAATCCGAGTGAGTTACCCGTAGAGCAGCCGTCGCGGTTTGAACTCGTCATCAATCTCAGGACCGCAAGAGCGCTCGGGTTGACGCTGCCAGAATCGCTCATCCTTCGAGCCGACCGCGTACTCCGCTAAGAAGGTTGGGTGCCACGGCCCGACCCAGGGTCGGGTGATGCGGACCGACCGAGTGGGATGCAGTGGGCCGGACGCAGCCGCGCTCCTGCGAGCATCCCGCTCCCTCATGCAGGAGAGGCTAGTTGAGGCCTGCTTAATGCGTGGGCGTCCAGCCCGAGCGGATTCTACGCTTGCTTTGCGGGGTCTTCAAGCGGGTTGGTGTTCGGAACACTTCCAGAAGAAATTCGAAAATGGTGGAGCTGAGGGGATTCGAACCCCTGACCCCAAGACTGCCAGCCTTGTGCTCTCCCAACTGAGCTACAGCCCCACGCGAATGACCACGCTACAGGGCACCGCCGAAGGTTGTCAAGGATACGGGAAGCGAAGGGATAGACAGGGCCGGCAGGGATGGTACCGGGGGCGGGATTCGAACCCGCACGCCCTTGCGGGCAGCGGCTTTTGAGGCCGCCGTGTAAAGCCAGTTCCACCACCCCGGCTCGCGTTTATGGAGGGCGCGGCGCGTCTCGATTGTACACCCATCCCACCCGCGGTCGTCCCACGGGCCGTGCCGGAGCGTGGCCCAGTGGTCGGAGGAACGGCTCCGCAGTCACGCGCTTCCTCGTAAGACAGGGAACCGTCGGCGAGTAGTAGATCCGGCGGAGTAGTTCGAGTGACTCGCCCTTGGCGTAGCGGAGGGTCCACAGCGGGTTCTTGCCTTCCGCTCACCTTGCGGAGATCGAACCCTTCAGAGAAATCAACCGGTGGACGGTTGACCGGATCCAGTCGAGGAACCTCCAGCTCCCAGAGACGAGGGTGACGTAAAGGCGCTCGTACACGTATCGCTCATTCTTGTCGGTGTGATACCAGTCCGCGTACACGACCACCGAACCGTCACCGTCGATGCACCCTCGCAGGAAGTCCGCAAAGACACTGTCCGGTACCGCGAGGGG
>WNGM01002238.1_pt1 | contig 31146 bp, 31 predicted proteins | sample 5400571 | NCBI WGS metagenome assembly WNGM01 (sample SAMN13153378, study PRJNA577476) | soil metagenome | isolation source: 100 cm soil or saprolite under Garry oak tree replicate 2 | place: USA:California | collected 2016-06-15 | reverse complement strand
AGGCGCAGATCCCAATGGAGGCGCGTCGCGTCATGCATGTGCACAATCAGCAAACCGCCCGGCCTGGGCGCACGCTTGGGGACTAGGCCGCCGGGCTCGGGCGTCTGATCGAACGCGCGCTTTGCCCGATACGTACTGAGCGAATCACCGTTGCCCTCTTCCGGGGGGGGCCGGGTCTTCCGACGGGCAGGCATGGAGGCGTATCATACCTTCATATGGCCGCCCATTCCATCGGTTCAGCCACGGTCTCCTTCGGCCTAGTGTCCGTGCCCGTGCAGCTGTTCGCTGCCGGCGAGTCGAAGGCCGCGATCTCGTTCAACCTGCTCCATAAGAAGGACGGGGCTCGCCTCAAGCAGCAGTACCTCTGCACCAAAGACGGCGAAAAGGTCGAACGCAGCGACATGATCAAAGGCTACGAGTTCCAGAAAGGACAGTACGTCACCTTCACGACCGAGGAACTGAAGGCGCTCGAGGAGCGCGGTACCGGCGCCATCGACATCAAGGAGTTCCTCCCCGCGCAGCAGGTCGATCGCATCTGGCTCGACCGCACCTACTACCTAGGGCCGGACAAGGGTGGCGAACGCGCCTACACGCTCCTCGCGGAGGCGCTCGAGCAGACCAAGCGCGTGGCGATCGGTCAGTATGCCGCGCGCGGCAAGCAGTACCTCATCATGGTCCGGCCGATGGCAGGGCGGCTCGTTATGGAGCAGCTGCGCTATGCCGACGAGATCCGTGACATCGCAGAGGTGCCGGTTCCGAAGGCCGACGTGAAGAAGCCGGAGCTCGATCTCGCCGTGAAGTTGATCGACCAGGCGGCTGGCGACGCATTCGAGCCCAAGAAGTACAAGGACAATGTGCGCGAGCGGATGCAGGAGCAGATCGATCGCAAGGTCGAAGGCAAGCAGATCACCGAGGAGCCGGAAGAGGCGCCGAAGGCCAGGGTGCTCGACCTCATGCAGGCGTTGAGGCAGAGTCTTGCCGAGGAGAAACCGGCGAAACGGCGGAAGGTCGCCGGCAAGCGCTAACCGAAGAGCTGCTGGAACTCGGCTGCCAGCTTGGGGCCCATCCCCTGCTCTTCGTGCTTGAAGAAGACGTAGGCATCAGTCCAGGCGCTGCCCCCCCCGAGTGCCTGGAGTTTTTGTACCCACTCCTTCAACCCGTCTTCCGAATAGCCCTGGTCGCGTAACCGCACGTAGCCGAAATCCGCCGTCGCCACCTCCGGTGTCGTGCTTTCCTCTGTATCCGCGATGCACAGCGCCGTGTTTGTGCTGCGCAGCAGGTCGTAGACGTCGTCTGACCACCAGGATGCGTGACGGAACTCACACGCGGCGCGGACATCGGTCGGGAATTGCGTCAGGAGGTCACCCAGGCGAGCCAAGTCTTTCTTAAAATTGGGGGGTAGTTGGAATAGCACCGCCCCAAGTTTGGTGTTCAATTTGCGAACTGTATCACAGAAGAAGCGGAGCGATTCGTCGATGTTTCGCAGGCGCGCGTAGTGTGTGATGCGTTGCGGCGCCTTCAACACGAAGGTGAATCCCTCCGGGGTCGCGGTATTCCAGCCGGCGACCGTTTTGGCGTTGGGCGTGCGGTAAAACGTGTAGTTGATCTCGACCGCGCCTAATTGTTGGGCATAGTACTCGAGCCACTTCGCGGTCGGGAGTTTGGGCGGATAGAAGCTTCCCTTCCATTCCGGGAAGTTGTAGCCGGACGTACCGACGTGGAGCCGCAGAGACACGCGGCAATACTAGTCTCACCACTCTCGCTAGGGGAGTTGTCCCAATGAAGAAGCTCATGTTGACACTCGCGCCGCTGGTCTTCCTCGTCGCCGCCTGCGGGACATCGGCCGAGACCGAGCGTAAACTGGCCGAGCTGGAGCAGGTCAATGCGCAAAAGGATAGCCTGATGCAGGAAGTCGCCATCAGCTCGCGGCTGATCAGCGACGTCAACACCGAGCTCGCGAAGGCCAGGATCCGCAACAATCGCCTCCACGTGTCGAGCGAGAGCCCGGCCATGGCGGCCAACGACACGCTCATCGCGAAGTTGCGCTATGTCGTGGCCCGCGTGGGCGAAACCGAGCGCGCGCTGGGCGAGAGCCGCGACCGGATCAAGAGCCTCACCGCGCTGTCCGACAGCCTGCGCGCGACGTACGACACGACCGTCGGCAATCTCCAGTCGGTCGTCGCGTCGCAGAAGACCACGATCGACTTGCTGACCGAACAGGTGAACACGTTGACGGAGGAGAACGTCGCGCTGCGCGACAGCCTGTCGACCGGTTACTACGTGATCGGGACACGGGCCGAGCTGAAGAAGAAGGGGATCCTCACCGAGCAGGGTGGCGGTCGCGTGCTCTTCATCCTGTGGCGGACCGGCAAGACGCTGCAGCCCGCGCGCAATCTCGATCCGACAATGTTCACGGCGATCGATACGCGCAAGGTGACGTCGATCCCGCTGCCGAACTCGCGCGCGCATTACCAGGTGGCGTCGCTCCAGGATCTGGACTACGTGGCCGAGCAACGCGATCACAACAAGTACAGCGGCGTACCGAGCCTCACGATTACATCGCCGGTCGATTTCTGGCGGAGCTCGAAGTTCCTCGTGATCATTCTCGAGGGGTCATCGGGTACGGTGTCTGATCGTCCCGCGGTGAGCTCCGAGGAGAAAATGATTAGTCGCTAGAAGAATTCGCGGACGGCGATGTCAGAGGCCAGGAAGAAATTCCTGGCCTCTTTGATTGATGCTAGCTTTTGGGCATGCAAACACGCTGCCCGTGGCCGTCCGATAACGCCCAGATGATCGCCTACCATGACACGGAATGGGGAGTCCCCGTGCACGATGATCGCCAGCTATTTGGTAAGCTCGTGCTCGACGGATTTCAGGCTGGTCTGTCGTGGGCCATCATTCTTCGCAAGCGAGACGCTTTTCTCAGAGCCTTCGAGGGCTTCAATCCCGACAAAATGGCACGGTACGATGCCAGACGGATCGCCAAGATCCTCAGGGATCCGGGCATCGTCCGCAACAAGCAAAAGGTGAAATCGGCGGTCGGGAATGCCCGCGCCTTCATGACAATGAAGGACCGAGGCGAGTCATTCGATCAGTTTCTTTGGCAATTCGTCGGCGGCAAGCCCAAGGTGAACGCCCGGAAAACGCTGCGCGGGCTACCGGCCGAGACCAAAGAGTCCGCCGCGATGAGCAAGGCGCTCGTCGAGCGGGGCTTTCGCTTCGTGGGACCGACGATTTGCTACGCGTTCATGCAGGCGGTGGGAATGGTCAACGACCACCTGGTGATGTGCTACAGATACGCTGAACTCACAAAGGAGCGCTCTATTTCGCTCTTTCCAAATACTGCCCAGATCTCGGATCCACCCTCACCTTTTCCCCCGGAGAGATAAACTCCGGCACTTGCACCGTCACGCCATTCGAGAGCTTTGCGGGCTTCGTGCTCGCAGTCTTCGTCGCGGTCTTCATCACCGGTGACGTCTCGACGACCTTGAGCTCGATTACCGCCGGCAGCTCGATCGCGATCGGACGGCCGTCTAGCCACTCCACCTGCACCACCATCTCCGGCTGTAACCAGGGCGTGTCCTCGCCCACGGCCCGCTCGTCGAGGGTGAACTGCTCGTACGTCTGTTGATCCATGACGTGCACGCCACCCTGGTCCTGATAGAGGACCTGCATCTCCTTGGTGTCCAGACGCGCTTCGTTGAGGAACTCAGTAGCCGCGAGACGCTGATCGAATGTGTTGCCCGAAACAAGATTGCGGAAACGCACCTGGACGAACGCACGCAGGTTGCCTGGCGTGCGGTGCGTGAAGTCCATGACGCGGCACGGCTGGCCGTCGATCATGAGGACGTGACCTTTGCGGATATCAGTGGCTTTCATCGGGAGCGGGAACTTAAACCGGCTGCCTTGGCACTCCAAGGCCCCGAGTGCTATCTGCTTGCCTGACAAGCCCTCGCTTACTAGCGTGACCAGCCTCACACACGGTTGCCGTGTCGGATTGCAGCTTTCCGCAGCAGGGCGTCCACAACGTAAGAAAGCGGTTTCCAGCATAAGGCATTCAGCAACAGACAGATAGATGACCGGCACCAAGCTTGCCTCTACGTCCGCCGTAAGGGAGGGAAGCATGATCAGGCCCATCATCCATCGCCAACTGACCCGCGGCGACCTCGCTTGCCTCGTGGACGAGATCGCGCGGATGGATGTGTCCGAAGGACGGGATGCCGACCAGGCGCTGCAAGCCGGCGCGGTCGACACCGTCCTCGACTCGCCGGCCGCCCTCGAAGCGGTCCTGGGCCGAGGCGGCGCGCCTGCGCCACTCCCCTTGACGCTGCTGTGGTACATCCCGATTCGCGCCCAGCTGCGCAATCGTGGTGTCACCGACATTCTGCTCGCCGACTACGCCGCCACGCTCCCCGTCGTCTTCGCGACGTCCCAGTCCCAGCGCGCGATCGCGCGGGGCGAAAACGGCATGGCAGAGTGGTGGCGCTTCGTCGCGGCGCTGCCACAGGGAACGGTCGGCCAAGCCGAAGCCGCTGCCGACGCCGCCGCGCTGGCGCTGTGGTGGGCCGGCTGTTTCCCCGAGTGGGTGGAGCGCGGCAGCTCCGGAAACGGCATGGTCCGCGCCTATGTCACCTTCGCCGGGCGGATGCTGGCGCTTGCCGCCGATCTGCTCGAGTCCTCCGCGCCCGAAGAGGCCGCACTCTGCGCGCGCGCGGCCGAAGCCCGCACCGAGCTGCACGCCGCCCTGGCCGAGGCTCGGGTCGACTACATCGGCGAGGACCCGCACAGCAGCGAAAGCCGCCTCAACAGGTTCTTGAGGCGGCTCGAAGAAAACTGACTTCGCCGTTACCAGCGCGTCACTGCTTCCTGGAACTGCTTCGAGCGCTCCGTCAAATCGATCGGAGTGATTGAAGGATCCTGCTTCACCTGTTCCACACGCTGCAGATTCGCAACCGCCTTCCCGTACGTCCCCTCGATCGCCAGTGCCGCGCGATACTGCGCAATGGCGTCGGCGTACCGGCCGGTCAGCTCGAGCGCCATGCCGAGGTTGTTGTGGAACGTCGCGACCTTGTCCTCGAGCTCATTGGCGCGGGCCAGGGGACCGATCGCATCCTCGTACCGCTCCAACCGGATGTACAGCGCGCCGAGGTTGTTTATCGCCCAGGTGTCGCTGTCGTTCTTCACGATCGCACGCTGATACGCCACGATCGCGTCATCGGTCTTGCCTTGCGCTTCGAACGCGCGGCCCTGCAACCGCAGCGGTTCGCTCGACGTCGAATCGAGCGCGATCGCCTGCTCGATGTGCTCAAGGGCGCTGTCCGGCTTCCCTTCCTCGAGCAGCACACGGCTCAGGTTGAGGTGGCTCTTGACGTGCGTGGAATCGATCGTGAGCGCCTGCACGAACGCACTCTCGGCCTGGGCGCGATCGCCAGACTTCCACGCCGACAGGCCAAGCATGTAGAAGCCCCACGCATTGTTGGGCCGGCCTTCGGTGTAGGTCTTGAAGAGCACGGTGGCGTCATCGTAGCGCCGCGTGCGATAGGCGGAATCCGCTATCTCGAACGTAACGGGTCCGCTGACCACGAGCGCCGGCTTTTCGGCGCTACTGCTGTTGACGTTGCTCGCCGGCACAGAACCGGTCGGCTGGGAGACGGGCTCGCTGGCACGGGCCTGATCGGGCGAACGCTCGCCGCACGCGGCAAAGGCGTAGGCGGCGATCGCGATGCAGACGATTGCGGCCATCAGGATGACCGGAAACCGTAGCGAACGATTGGACTGATCCAGCTCAAACTGGTATGACATGGCTCCTCCGGGAGCAGGGGTTCGCTCCTCGGAAAAGCAGAGGCGGTGCCAGGTGCCCGGTGTCTGGTGTCAGTTGATACTGAATGACTTACGAACTTGACTGTGTCGTTCGTGTCCTGCCGAACCCGCTGCCGACATTGCCTAAGTGTCTCTCTGGACACCCAAGCGGCGCATGATTTTCAGCAGGCTCGCGTGATCAGCCAGGCCAAGTTCTTTCGCGGTCTTCGTCACGTGCCACGCATTGCGCTCCAAGGCCTGCACGATGATTTGGCGCTCGGCTTCTTGCTTCTGCTCTTCGAACGTACGTCGTCCGTCGTGCATCGTGCGTGGGGCTGCGTGTTTGGAATCTCGGATCTCAGCTGGCACTGCAGCCTTGGTTAGCTCGTCGCCGTCGCTCGCGATGAGCATGCGCTCAACCACATTCCGCAACTCGCGAATGTTGTTGCGCCGCCAGTCGTAGGCCATCAGCGCTTCGACGGCGTCCGGCGCGACGGTCTTCCGCTTCATGCCGAAGCGCTCGCAGGTGGCCGCGACCAGGTACTCGATCAGCGCTGGAACGTCGGAGAGACGCTCGCGCAGCGGCGGCACACGCAGCACATGCACGTTCAGCCGGTAAAACAGATCCTCGCGAAACCGTTTCTCACTCACTTCTTTCTCGAGGTCGCGATGGGTCGCCGCGACGACGCGGGTGTCGACAGCGATCGTCTTGTTCGCGCCGATGCGGGTGACGTTCCGCTCCTCGAGCACGCGCAGCAGCTTGGCCTGGGCGGCGGCCAGCAGATCGCCGATCTCGTCCAGAAACAAGGTGCCGCCGTTGGCCGCTTCGAACGCGCCCTTCCGCGTGGCGGTGGCGCCCGTGAACGCGCCGCGTTCGTGGCCGAACAGCTCGCTTTCCACCAGCTCGTGCGGCAGCGCCGCGCTGTTGAGCGCGACAAACGGCCCTTTCGGATGCAGGCCGAGCCGGTGCAGCTCGCGCGCGACCAGCTCCTTGCCCGTCCCGCTTTCCCCGACGACGAGTACCGGGCTCGGCACCGGTGCGACGCGGACGATCGCCTCCTTGAGCTTCGCGAGCGCGGGACTGGTCCCGACGAGCGGGGACTCGAGGCCGAAGCCGTGCCGCAGCAGCGTGACCTCGGCCGTCAGCCGGCGGCGCTCGATCGCGTTCTCGACCTCCTGCGCGACCCGCTCCATCGGATCGGCCTTGTCGATGAAACTGTAGGCGCCAAGCCGGATCGCCTGCGCGCAGCGGTCGTAGTCACCGGTTCCCGTGTACACGATGACCGGCACACGCAGCCCCAGGCGCTCCACCGAGCGCAGCACCTCGAAGCCATCCATGCCGGGCATCTCGAGATCGAGAATGACGCAGTCGACCGAGTCGCGCGTCAGGCTCTCGAGTGCCGTGCGGCCGCTCTGGGCGATGAGCGTCTCGTAGCCGCGGAGGCGCTTCAAGTCATACGCGTACTGCTCGGCCATGGCTGGCACGTCGTCGACGATCAGGACCAGAGTCATTGCGCCGGAATCTCCACAATGAACGTCGACCCCTTCCCGGGCTCAGTCTCGACGTTGAGCGAGCCATTCGAATCCAGCACCAGTCTGCGCACAATCGACAAGCCGAGGCCCGTCCCGCCGGGTTTGGTCGTATAAAAATCCCCGAACGCGCGATCCAGCTCAGCTTTGCTCATCCCGCGCCCGGTGTCGCTCACGGCGATACGCACGATGCCCTTGCCCTGCTCGGTCGTAACCGTGACAGTGCCGTTCTTGCCATCCAGGCTGTCAACCGCGTTGCTCACGAGGTTCTCGACCACCCGTCGTAACACGAGCGCGTCGGCCGACACCGGAGGAAGCCCTTCTGCCAGCTTTGCTTTCACGGCGCTCGAGCCCGCGATCGTCTCACGCACGACCGCATTCACGTCCGTGGCCTTCCGTTCCGTTTGCGGGGAGAGCTTCGCGTAGTTCGCGGCGAGCGTCTCGAGATAGTTGATGCTCGATTCTACGGTTCCTTGTCGCTCGGTGAACACCTGTCGCAATTCGTCGGGCTTGTCGCGCGCCACCTGTGTGAGGTGGCGGAACACGTTGCGCAGCGGCGCGAGGCCGTTCTTGACATCGTGATTCACCTGCCGGGCGAGGTCGCCGATCGCGATGCGAGCCTCGACCGGAGTGCTGATGCGGGTCGAGAGCCAGCCGGCGAGCAGCAGTGCGGCGAGCGCGGCGACGAGCACGGCGGCGGCAAACCAGAGATTCACGTTGTGCTGAAGCGCCGTGAGCAGCGCCGAGGAGCGGGTCACGACGATGCGGGCCTGCTCGACGCGGCCCGGTCCATCGACGGCGTCGACGTATGGCAGTGTTGGGAGCTCGCCGACAACGAGTTTTCCCGAATCGGCGGCGGCGGAATCGCCCGGCAACCGCAACCCTACGCCCAGCTCGGGGTCGCGCGCGAGCCGCAACAGGAACGACGAATCGACGACGGTACCGCCGACGAGCCGAAATCGCCGGCGCGCGACGCTCAGGGTATCGCTCGTTACCAGCGCCAGGAATGGCCCTTCCGCGGCCGCGGCGCGCACGAGGGTGGGGCCAGGGGGGCCACTCCCCTCCCCCGGCGGAAGCGCCGGACCGAGCCGGCCAAACTCGTTGCGGAAATGCCCGGAGGAGACGACACGCCCCTCCTCGTCTTGGATCTGAAGGAATCCCAAGCCGGCGAGACGCATGGCATCAGTGGCGTAGTCGAGCACGTACGCGCTGTCCTCGCCGCGCAGCACCATCGCCCGAAAGCTGTTATCACGGCCGAGCGACCCTTTGAGCGCCGCCAGGCGCGAGGCGATGCGGTCGTTCTCGCGCGCGATGTCGGCGCGCATGACGTCGACGAGTGCGGAGACCCGGCGCTCGTATTCGCCTGTGACCCGCCGCGACATCGCGTCCCGGATACCCAGACCAAAAACGAGCAGCGGGACCAACACCACCACCCCGAAGGACATGAGGAGGCGGGTGCGGAAACTCATGGGGCGAGATGCACCGTCCCGTCCTGATCGACCGTCCACCGCGCCACGCCACGCCGCACGATCGCCGTGGGACGCGTGTCGACGAGTGCCGTGAAGCCGGCCGGCCACGATGGCAACAGATCCCTGGCGGAGCGACAGGCATCGACCGTCACCCGCGGCAGCGCGATGACGTAACCCCAGTCTTTGCCCGCGGCGAGCGCCGCGCTGAACTCGTCCGGCGCTCGGCCGGCGGCGACGGCGTGGGTCAACGCGGCCAGACGGCCCGCCAGCTCACGGCCGGTCTGATCGGCGCGTGCGTAGAGAATGCGCTTACTCGTGGGCGGGGGCGGTGCGGTGTCGCGCGCGATGCCACAGGCGCGCAGATCGCGCCACCAGAAGTCACCCTCGGGGCGCCGCGCGTCCGCATGCACCGCTTGCTCCAGACCACCAGCGTCGAACCGCGTGCCGCCCGCGTCGCCAGTGACGAAGACGTAGGTGCGGTCCCACGGCAGCGCGACGACCGCGTGATTCTGCAGTGTGGCGCCGTAATCGCGCAGCGCGCGATCGCGCGTGACGAGCAGATCCACACCCGCGTCGAGCAGATCACGCGCATCCCCACTGGTCGCAAACTTGAAAACGATGGTGTCGCCCTGCGGGCTGTGCGCCCGAATCTCCTGCGCCGTCGTCGTGCCGCTCGTTGCCCAGAAGCGCCCCGTGCCGATCGGCCAGCTTGTGTCCGGCGCCGACTTCGTGACCGTGAGGCTGCGATCACCGAGCACGATCGGTACGTCGTTCGTTTCCTTCGCCAACGTGACGGTGACGGCGCGGGTGTCGGGGGCGGGGCGGGGGGGCGCGCTGAGCGTGTACCCGATACCGCCCCTGCCGAACACGACGTCCTGCGCGGTCACCGGCGCACCGTCCCAAAACTGCGCGCCGTCGCGCAGCCGGAACGTCCAGCGCCTCCCGCCGTCGTCCTTGGTCCATTGATCAAAGAGCTCGGGCACCGCGTGGCCGTCGCAATCGATCCGGACGGGGCTCTCGTAGAGGTGGCGAAACACGATCCGCTCCGCGTCATTGCGCGCGCGGGGCGCGTGGCGGGGATCGACCGATTCCGTGAGCCCAATGGTGATCGTGGCAGCATGCGTCGCAACGGGACCCGTGGACAGCAGGCACTTCTCCTCGAGCGCGCCGGCCTGCTCCGCGCCTCCCGGCGCGCTGACTCGCGCGTGGGCGCAGGCTCCCAGCAGGGCCACGGCACCAATGAAGGCAACGCGATGCGCTGGCATGAAATAACGATACACTACACTATCTCTCCATGGGATTCGCACGCACTGTCCTCCTGAAAGCCTCGCGCAGCCAGTGGCTCGCCCGCCAGCTGCGCGAACGACGGTTTTTCCAACGAGCCGCGCGGCGCTTCATGCCCGGCGAGGCGCTCGACGATGCACTCGAGGCGGCCGCCCAATTCGGCAAAGCGGGGCTCGGCAGTGTGCTCACCGAATTGGGTGAGCAGGTCACGAATCGTGCCGAGGCCGCCGCGGTCCGCGATCATTACCTCGGCGTGCTCGAGAAGATCCAGCGCCGCAAACTTCCAGCGCATATCTCCGTCAAGCTCACGCATCTGGGAGTCGAAGCGAGCCGCGAGGGGTGCGTGCAGGACGTGCTGAAGCTCGCCGCGCGCGCCGAGCAAGCGCGGTCGTTCCTGTGGATCGATATGGAAGAGTCGCGCTACGTCGACATGACGCTCGAGGTGTATCGGCGCGCGAAAGCCGAGTGGCCGAATGTCGGTGTCTGCCTGCAGGCCTACCTGCACCGCACCGCGAAAGATCTGGAAGCCCTGCTGCCCATCGCCCCGGCCATCCGTCTCGTCAAAGGCGCGTACAACGAGCCCGCCGACGTCGCCTTTCCGCGGAAACGCGATGTGGACGAGAACTACCGACAGCTCGCCCGGCGCCTGCTTGCCGAGGCTGGGCGCCAGCGGGCGAAGCCGGTGTTCGGCACCCACGACCTCGGGCTCATCGAGTGGATCCGCAAGTCGGCCGTGGACCAGCGCGTCGATCCGTCTTCATACGAGTTTCACATGCTGTACGGGATTCGGGCCGCGGAACAGCGGAAGCTGGCGTCGATGGGCGCCGAAGTGCGTGTCCTGATTAGCTACGGCAGCGCTTGGTTTGCCTGGTATATGCGACGGCTTGCCGAACGCCCCGCCAACGTGTGGTTCGTGCTGCGAAACGTCGTGTAGATTAAGGATATGGCCACCTCCTCCATCGCCGGCCCCAGACGGGAAGTCCGAGACTCGGTCGTCATTCGATTCGCGGGCGATTCGGGCGACGGCATGCAGGTGACCGGCAGCCAGTTCACGCTCGAGACCGCGCTCGCAGGCAGCGATTTCTCCACGTTCCCCGATTTCCCCGCGGAAATCCGCGCGCCGACCGGTACGACGTTTGGCGTGTCGGCGTTCCAGATTCATTTCGGCGGTACCGACGTGATGACGCCGGGCGATGCCGTGGACGTGCTCGTCGCAATGAATCCGGCGGCGCTCACGGTCGAGCTCAACGATCTGAAGGTAGGCGGCACGGTGATCGTTGATACGGCCGCGTTCAATGAGCGCAACCTCAGCAAGGCAGGCTACGAGCGCAATCCGCTCGTGGACGATTCGCTGGCGAAGTATCAGGTCCTCAAGTTCGACATCACGAAGCAGACCGCCGACGCCGTGAAGCCACACGGCCTCTCGTCGCGTGAAGCGCATCTGTGCCGCAACATGTGGGCGCTCGGCTTGCTGCTGTGGATGTACGGCTACGAGCGCGCGGCGACGATCGACTGGCTCAAACGCAAGTTTGCGAAGAAGCAGGTGATTGCCGACGCCAACATCGCGGCGCTCAACGCCGGGCACGCCTTCGGCGAGACCGCCGAGATGGCCGAACACATGGTCGGCTACGTGGTACCGAAGGCGGACGCGCGGCCGGGCCGCTACCGCACTGTCAGTGGTACGGAAGGCTTGGCGTGGGGGCTGGTCGCCGGGATGCGCGCGGCGGGTATCGAGAAGATGGTGTTCGCCGGCTATCCCATAACGCCGGCGTCGGCGCTGCTGCACACGCTCGCCAATCTGCGCGCGTACGGCGTCATCACGTTCCAGGCCGAGGATGAGATTGCCGCGAGCGGCGCGGCGCTCGGCGCGTCCTATGCCGGCGCCCTCGGTGTGACATCGAGCTCAGGGCCGGGGATCGCGCTCAAGACGGAGATGCTCGGGCTGGCCATCGCCACGGAGCTGCCGCTCATCGTGATCGATTCCCAGCGCGCCGGTCCCTCGACGGGCATGCCGACGAAAGCCGAGCAGTCCGATCTGTTTCAGGCGGTGCATGGCCGCAACGCCGACGCACCGCTCGCGGTGCTGGCACCGGTATCCACGGCCGATTGTTTCGAGATCGCGATCGAGGCGGTCCGGATTGCTACGAAGTACATGACACCGGTGATCATCCTGAGCGATGGGTACCTAGCGCACGCCGCCGAGCCGTGGCGCATTCCACGTGAGGCCGATCTGCCGCGCTTCCCCGTGACCTACCGGACTGATCCGGAGGGATTCCATCCGTTCCTGCGCGACCCCGAGACGCTGGCGCGGCCCTGGGTGAAGCCGGGGACGCCGCAGCTCGAGCATCGCATCGGCGGTCTCGAGCGCGATTACGACACCGGGCACATCTCCTACGATCCCAACAACCACGCGCGCATGACGAAGGCGCGCGCGGACAAGATCGCCGGCATCGCGAATGACACGCCGCTTCAGACCGTTGCGCTGGGCGAGGACCACGGCAAGCTCGCGGTCGTCGGGTGGGGCTCCACGTTCGGCGCGATTCATCGCGCGGTGCAAATCGCGCGAGACGAAGGCCGCGACGTCGCGCACATCCACGTGCGCTATCTCAGTCCGTTCCCGCGCAACCTCGGCGGGCTGCTCAAGCGCTACGATCGGGTGCTGGTGCCCGAGATGAACAATGGACAGCTCGTGAAGCTGCTGCGGGCCGAGTATTTGGTCGACGCGGAAGGATTCAGCAAGGTCACGGGAAAGCCGTTCCGGGTGACAGATATCGTGCAACGAATTCGCGGTGGCGCTCCGCCGCCCTCCGAGGGAAGCGGGTTAGGAGGCGAAGCCGGATGACCGTCACCACGATCACCGACGCGCAGCTTGCGCCGAAAGACTACGCCTCGGACCAGGAAGTCCGCTGGTGCCCGGGGTGCGGCGACTACGCGATTCTCAAGGCCGTCCAGAAAGCATGCGCGGATATGGGCCTGCAGCGCGAGCGCACGGTGTTCGTCAGCGGCATCGGCTGCGCGGCACGCTTTCCTTATTACATGTCCACGTACGGCTTCCATACCGTGCACGGCCGCGCACCGGCCATCGCCACGGGCATCAAGCTGGCGAATCCCGATCTCGATGTCTGGGTGATGACGGGCGACGGCGACGGCTTGTCGATCGGCGGGAACCACATGCTGCACGTGCTGCGCCGCAACGTGGACCTGAACATCATCTTGTTCAACAACGAGATCTACGGCCTCACCAAAGGCCAGTACTCCCCGACATCGCGGCGCGGCACGCGCTCGCCCTCCACGCCGTTCGGCTCGGTCGAGAATCCCGTGTCCGCGTGCGCCTTCGCGCTGGGCGCGGGGGCGCGGTTCGTCGCGCGCTCGATCGACACGCTGCAGCCGCATCTGATCGGAGTGCTGAAGCGCGCCCACGCACACCGCGGGGCGTCATTCGTCGAAATCCTGCAGAACTGCGTCGTCTTCAACGACGCGGTCTTCGACCACATCACCGGCAAAGAAGTCGCCGCCGACGCGCAGGTGCTCGTCGAGCACGGCAAGCCACTCGTGTTCGGCAAGGACAAGGAAAAAGGACTGCGGCTGAAGCCGGGGACGCTCGCCCCGGAAGTCGTCGCCGCCTCCGCTCCCGACGTGCTCGTCCACGACGAAACCAATCGCCCGCTGGCGCAGCTGCTCGCTGCGCTCGAACCGCCGTTCCCAACGGCGATGGGCGTGCTGTATTGCAACCCGACGGCACCGTATGAGGACGACGTGTATGCCCAAACCGGCGTCGCTTCGGGAAAAGGAGACCTCGACGCGCTGCTGAACAGCGAACGCACCTGGGAGGTGGGGGGTGGGGGGGGTGGGGAGGGAGGCCCATGACCGTCGCGAATCGCAGGCGGGGAGATCGACGGGCCAAGCACGTGCCGGTGGACGTCGAGCGCCGTAGCGGCCTCGATCGCCGGCTGATCGTGGAATCGGCGACGGCGCAGATCCATGCGGTGTTGGAGCTGCTGACGGAGCTCGCCGACCAGGGCGCGCTGCGCGACGACTCGCGCCGGCTGCTGGACACCGCAATGTTGCGGCTACGCTTCGCGCTGGAGCGAATCGAGCCGGAGTAGCTGTGGGACAGACGCCACACCAACGGCCGCCGCGACACGGCGGCCGTTGTGTTTTCAGGGCTTAACTCCCGGGCATGACGGTTGCCGCTTCTCGGCATGTCCCCTGACACCCGAGGATCTCATGAAGCGGTGGCTCATCGCGGCAGGCACGTTGCTCGCGCTCGTAGGATGCGACCAAAGCCGTCCAATCGCAGGGCCCGATGCTGGCCGGCCGGCGGCCGGTCTCATTCCCGACGCTTCGTCGATCTACATCGTCAACTTCGACGAAACCCAGACGACTGTGGACGCCGTCACACAGGGGATTCTCAGCACCGGCGCCGGCGTCGTGCAGTTTGACAACTTCTCGATGGTCGCCGCGCTCGCCACCCCGGTGCAGCTACTGGACATCTCGGCGTTGCCCGGGCTGGAGGGCATCTACGCCAACAAGCAGCTCGACTACTACATGCTCCACGAGAGCGTGCCGGCGATTGGCGCCGATGCCGTGCACGTTGCGGGGATCACCGGCAAAGGGGTCGGCGTCGCGATTCTCGACAGCGGCATCGACGGCCTGTACAACGCCGACGTCGCGTACCCGCAGTACACGGTGCAGAACGTCAAAGTCCTCCTCAACACGAACGATCTCTTCACGTTCGGGAAGGACGCGCCCAAGCCGATCCGAAAGGGCGCCAGCCTGGTCGTCGAGAATCTTCCGAACTCGGAGACGTCGGTCGGCCACGGCACGCACGTCGCGGGTATCGTCGGAGCGCGCGGCACGTCATCAAACGGCTACTACACGGGCGTCGCACCTGGGGCCAATCTGATCGGGATCGGCACGGGCGACGTGCTGTTCATCTTCTTTGCGCTCGCCGGATTCGATTACATCCTCGATCACCAACAGCAGTACAACATCAAGGTCGTCAACAACTCCTGGGGCACGAGCGGGGCGTTCGACCCGAAGGACCCGATCAACGAAGCGACCAAGAAAGTCGCGAGCCGCGGCATCACCGTCGTGTTCGCGGCGGGCAATGATGGCCCCGCCCAGAACACCCTCAATCCGTACAGCGTCGCACCATGGGTCATCGGCGTCGCGGCATCCCCGACGATCCGTTGTATCACCCCGACATCACCGCGCCCGGCGTGCACATCGTGTCGACGCGCGCGTCCACGGGAACGGTGCTGAACGCGGACGATCTGAATCACGATCTCCGGATTTGCAATATCGATCTGCTGAACCAGCCGTACTACACATGCGCATCCGGCACGTCGATGGCGTCGCCGCATATCGCCGGCGTCGTCGCGCTGATGCAGGAGGCGGCGGGCGGGACACTAACGCCCGATCAAGTCTTGAATGTGCTGACGGCTACTGCGAAGCCGCTGGCCGACTACGGGACGTGGGAAGTCGGCGCCGGTTATGTCGATGCCTACGCGGCGGTGATGGCGGTGAAGAGATAACTAGCGGAGAGGCTCCAGCCGCTCCCAAACCTCAGGACGTACAACGGTCTTTACGTCTTCCCAAAGCGCATGCCAGCAGGCCTCGAGCTTCTCCAGGCTCGGGGCCTCGCCGCGTGCGAGCACTTGATGTCGCGCAACCACGGCCGATAATGCCTGCAACTCCTGATAGCTGGGCTGGCCCACCGCGCGCAGCAGGGCCTCGAAATACGCGCGTCCGCTCGCTCCCGCAGCCAGTGCCAGCGCGCGAGCTGCGGCGTGGGATATATGCGGCGGAGGGTTATAGCCCAGGCGGGCATACGGAAGCGCCCAGTTATCCGTCGCAAGCAAGCCATCGGGATTGTCGAGCCAGATCCAGGCGTGCACGACGGCGAGAGTGGGCCCGAGTGTTCCTGAATGCAGGTGGCCGACGCCTGCGTGACTGCGCAGAAAACTCTCTTCGTCGACGGTCCCCTGATGGAAATGCCAGGCCGCGGCGGGCACGGGGAGCGATGGCGGTGCGGTGTCGCTCATCACGAGCACCGCGTAGGCGACGCCGACCAGCGTCGGCGTGCCGTTGAGCTCGGCATACTCGAGCACCGGTGGCTGTGCAGGATCGGGCGTGGGCCGCAGGATCAGCGACGTGTGGATCCAGTGCCTGCCCATGCCAGGAAAGTCCGGCCCGACCGGATGATAGCCGGCCAGTCGCGCCGCTTCAGGATCCCGGAGCGCCTCGGTCCCCGCCCGGGCGCGTGCGACGAAATCCGCGAGCGCGCTATCAGTCGGCGTCTGGAGGAGAGCCAGCAGTGCGAGCGCGAGCATCAATGCACCACTTGGACCGCGGTCTGCCCGTACGCAGCGAGCAGGCGTGTGCGCAGCTCCGGAGTGAGGCCGGTCGGGAAACGGCTGAAATTGCGCACCTCCGCCAGCGCGGACCTTGGATTGATGCCCTCGGCGATCAAGTCGCCCAGCCCGTAAAACCGCCCACGCTGGATGGCACTGACGGGGACTGACACGACCCGATTGGCTGATAGAATGACGAGCGAGCTATCCTGGACTTCGAGCAGCTCGCCCTGGACGAGTGCCTTCGTCCGCAGGCGGAGCTCTGTATCGATACCATACGGTCCCTGCGCCGGTTTGAATGTCTGAATGCTTGGTCCGTGATAGCAGGCCGCTGCCAGTAACAGCGCGCCGCTCAAAGCGATGGATCGGCGCATAGGCACCTCAGCGCACGGGGATACGGGTGGCAGCGAACAGCCTCTCGAGCGAGTCCTGCGACATCCGCCAGCGTCCTAGCGCCTCCGCCAAGGCCGTATCTGACGGCGCAAATACGTGATCGGCGCGCGGGCTGCGCAGCCAGCCAGGGCGCACCCACTCCACGTAGTAGCCCTGGGCCGCCAGGAAGTAGGTCCGCGCAACGGCCCTGTTGCTGTTGCTGGGTCGGAAGACGGCCGTGAATCTCTGGCCGGGTGACGTCCGCAAATAGCGGACGTCGGCATCGCGCATACTGGCCAGTGCCGTCGCATTCGCCGCATCGCCTTCCAGCACTTCCGCCAGTGGGATCACGGTGGCGTTCGCGCGGCGGAAACGACCCGCAACGGCCACGCGATCGATACGCCAGTTGTCCATCGGGAAGCTGATCCGGACCCGCACGCTGTCACGCGTCAGTACGGGCACGACGATGGCCACGTCCTTCCATGCGATCGGCCCCGTGTCACGCAGGTGGGCCACGATGTGAGACGCGCGTCCTGTGCCGGCCGCGATGTTCATTCCCATGCGTTGCTGATACCACTGCGCGACAGCGAGCGCGGGCCCTACCTGCTTCAAGTCCTGTCCCACCCAGTTGAGCGAGCGTGCGCCGGCATCGCCCAGCATGACGTCATACAGGAGTGTCGTGTTCAGCAGCGAGTTGCGGAGTCGTAGAACGACCGCGACGCTGTCCGCGCCGGGAGGCGCGGGCGCCGTCAGCTCGATCCAGTCGTCGAGATCGGGCAGACGGGCCTGGGCCATGGTCTGCGCGTCGGTGCGATAGACGCGACCGTCCTCCGCCGCCAACGTGCGAGTTACGTCATGACCGCGGCGATCGACGGCCCGTGAGAGCGAATGCTGATCGGAAACGACCACGAGACGGTTGAGCTCATCGACCAAGGCCATCTCCGTGCTGTCGTGGGTGAGTTCCAACAGCTCGAGCTGATTCAGATAGTGAGTCTCGAGCGCTTCGTTGCGCACCTCGAGCCGCACTGACCCATCGGGCGCCTGGCGAATGCGCAGCCGATCCACATCTCGGCTCTCGAAGATCGGCGCGATGCTGTACGAGAACCCCTCCGCCTGCAACTGTGCGGTCCCGGCGCTGTCAGCGTAGACAGTGGGGCAGGAGCCGAAAATGGCGATTGCCAGGGCACCGGCGGCCAGCGCCGTTCCGCCGGTTGCGAGCACGGAAACCACGAAGGAGGATAGACCGGCGGTTGACTGTTCGAAGGCTTCCATCCCGACGATGCTATCGAGGGGAATGCTGGTGACGGCCGCCGAGTCGCGCAGCGTGAGACTGTAGCGATTCCCGTCACCTCGGACCGTCTGGCTGTCCACCGTAACGCCCGACAGAAAGACGACCGTGCTCCCGTCGGTCAGATGCGCTTTTACGGGCGTGGTGATCGCAACGGGCGTGTGTGGATCCAGAGCACGGGTACGGATGCTCTGGTAGACGTGAATGCAGGCAGAGACCAGTAGCACCAACGGCAACGCGACACGACGATCCATGGGAGGCTCCCGTGCGGACGCTCCTACGAAACGGTGCTGCCGTCATGAGAACGTCAAGCGGTTATGTTGAGCCGTCCCGCTCGGGAGGGGTCTGGTGAGCACGAAACGCTTCATCGGCAGCGTCCTCGCCGTGTTCCTCGTGGCCGAGGTGTTCGCGATTGTCATTCACGGATTTCTTCTGGGCCCAGACTACCGGCCGTTCTACGGCACGCTACTCCGGCCGCTGCAAACGAGTGGCGGCGCGGGCGGCTCCGCGTGGATGATCGCATTCCTGCCGCTCGCGCACCTCGCGATGGCCATCGCGTTCGTCGCGCTTTACAGCCGCTGGGTGCGTCCCGCTCCCGGTGAGGAGATCCCGCAGGGACTGCGGTTCGGGGTGCTGGCGTGGCTTTTCGGGCCCGTTCCGATGTACTTACTGTGGTTCGCCGAGCAGCCGTGGCCGTTCAGTCTCACGCTCAAGCAACTCGGTTTCGAGCTGTTCACGATGCTCGTCCTGGGCACACTCACCGCGACGCTCTACAGACCTTCCGCAACAGGGAATCATCAGCTGTGAACGATCGTCCCGCACTGCTTCTCGACCTCGATGGTACGCTCACCGACAGCGTCTACCAGCACGCCCTCGCGTGGTGCAAGGCGCTCGAGCTGGCCGGCATCACGCTGTCGGTGTGGCGCATTCACCGGCGCATCGGGATGAGCGGCGGCCTGTTGGCCGAGAGCCTGGCGCGGGAAACGGGGCATGAGTTGAGTGAGAGTGCGGCGGCGAAGCTCAAGCAGGACCACGCGCGCGCGTTCGCGGCACAGCTGGCCGATGTGCGGCCGCTTCCCGGTGCCAGGGACCTGATGCACCACCTCATGAAAATGAAGGTGCCGTGGGCCATCGCGACGAGCGGAGCGTTGGCCAGTGCCGGCCCGCTATTGAAGCTGATCGACGTGCCGTCCGGCGTCCCGATCATCACGCGCGACGACGTGCAGCACGCCAAGCCCAATCCCGACCTCTGGCTCGCGGCCGCCGCGCGACTGGGCGTGGCACCCGAATCGGCGGTCGCGGTGGGCGACAGCGTCTGGGACCTGCTCGCCGCGCGCCGCGCGCGCGCGCTCGGGGTCGGGCTGCTCTCCGGCGGGTACGGTCAGGAAGAGCTGGAGCGCGCAGGAGCCTACCGGGTCTATGAAGACCCGGCAGACCTCCTGCTGCACATCGATGAACTAGGGATTCGTGCCGACTAGCGGTTTAGCCAGTACGACGCCTTGATCAGGAACGTGTTTCTGGGATAGGCGTCGAAGAGCCGTCCAAAATCTCCGGTTACATTGCGGTTGCCGATCGTTGGCTCGAAGTCGTCGCGTCCCTGATTCCACACAACGTAGAGCGTCGAGCCGGGGCGATACTCCCAGCGCACGACCAGGTTCGAGTTGAAGAACTTGCTGTTAAAGTCTTGGAAGAATGGCGACGAACCCGCGTAGGGCTGCAGCCGAGCGTCATAGGCCTCCGCCCGCGGAGTCGCGGAGAGCTCGCGAAGATTGGAGTACCGGGCCTTGCTCACGAACGGCGACGCGTAGAGCTGCACCGTGAGTGTCGGCGTCGCCGTGTAGTCCACCCGAAACGTCATCGAGACCGTTTTCTGATCGATGTGCGCAAACAGATAATGCACTCCCAGGGAGTCTTTGGGAAGCAAATCCTGCCGATCGTCGATGTCGTGTGAGACATTGCCACTCACCGATCCTCGGAACTGCGATGAAACACGCACGTCGATCTCTGGGCTCCAACTGACCGACGTCGATCGGCCGCCGTCTTTCGTTCTGTAGTTGACGAATAGGAATGGAGTGATCACGCCTCGAGGATCACCGCCGAACCCCGCCCAGGGGGCGAAGTACCCATCGACGCGGATGGCGGCGCCGCCGCGGGAGCAGAAATCGCAGAACAGGTTGCCGAACCCGCCGATGGTCCCCCCGGCATGCAGGAACCATTGGTTCTTGAGCTGCACATGGGCATTGGTGTTGAAGGCGCGGTCCGTCGGCATGCCGTCGGTCGTCCAGTACTGCCACCAGTTGAAATTCCAGAACGCCCGCTGGAACAGCTTCGTCTGTTGAGACCAGTTCAGGCTGACCCAGTTGTTCCAACTCTGCTGGTTGGCCCTGAACATGAAGCCCAAATCGTTGACCTCGAATCCGGGTGAGCGGCGCAGGTAGCTCGTTTGACCCTGAATGAACCCGCTGCGGCGCGTGAGCAGGATCTCCTCGGCGTCGCCGGACAGCGAGGTTCGCGTGCTGTCGTAGTTGATGCGATCGTCCGGGCGTTGAAACAGATGCCGAGAATTGAGCTGCGTCGCGCTGATGGCGGCCGCGCTACCGCCCACCGTACTAAGATCGAGAGACCCGTTCAATTCGTACGTCCCGCCGTGAAACCGGTGACGGAAATCGACCGCACCGACGTAGGCATGGTCGCGCAGACCCTGAGTAAATTGATCGACATTGCGGTTGACGGCGGTCGCCATCACGCCGAAGCCGCTCTGTCCGTTACGAAGATCCTGCGACAGGCGCAACACGCCATAATTCGTGAACGGCTCCAGCGTTGGGCCCCCTCCGGCGATGCCCACCCGCTTGGTGATGCCTTCTACGGCGCCGATGGTGAGGCCGCTGCCTAACCGGCCGCTGATCTTCGTGGCGCCGACAATGCGGCTCGGGTCGTGACCGATACGCCGTGAGTAGAAGAGGCCCTCTGGGCCGCAGTTCACGGCGCTGCAGTTGACGGGGAAATTGAAAATGCCCGTCCCCTCGACAAAGAACGGGCGCCGCTCTTGAAAGAAGGTTTCGAACGACGTGAGGTTCACGACCGAGGGGTCGGCTTCAACCTGACCGAAATCGGGATTGACGGTCGCGTCGACCGTGATGTTGGAAGTGATCCCGTACTTGATGTCGGCCCCGCCATCGACCTTCTGATTGTGCTGAAACCCCGCCTCAGGCACGTTCTTGGTGACCGCGTAGGGCGCGAGCTCGAGCCGGCGCGGCGCCGGGAGGCCTTCCAGCCCGACCAGGTCACCGAGCTGTGAGACAAAGCCCCGCTTGGACGGCCGGTACACGGGCCAGCCGACGCGCTCACCACCATGCCGATCGATGTCGCGCCAAATGGCAAATCCAAATACGTTGCTCGGCGCGTGCGCGTACCGCAGCTGCGACAGCGGAAAGCGGAACTCCGCGGTCCAACCCAGCGAGTCGACCTGCGTCGCGACCTCCCAGACGCCATCCCACGCGTCGTCTTCCTGTTGATCGTCACCGTACATCGCGTAGTCGCGCTTGACCCCGGCTGGATTCACGGCGAATTCAAAGCCGGTGCGACGGTCGTGGTAGGAATCGATGACGACTTTGATTTGATCACAGCAGATGCGGACGTCACGGCGGGCCAGGAGCTTCTTGATGCTGTCGGGATGGCTATCGAACGCTCGCACAAACACGTACAGGTTTTGATCATCGTAGGCGACTTTCGCCTCAGTCGGCAGGCTCGGAGCCCCATCCTCAGTCGGTTGGAACTGGCGGAAATCCTTGATGACCGGCGCCAGACGCCAGACGGCGTCGTTGTCGTTGCCATCGATCGTCGGGGGGGTCGTGGCGCGCTGCGCTACCGCCGTCGTGGCGGGCGACCGGCAAGAGCGGCATCATGAATTGTCCCGGGAATTAGCCATTCCTTGGATGGTACGATTCGACAAATGGTTGGTTTCGTGATAGGTTCGCCGGGCCCGTTTTTGACCTTTTCCGCCGCTCCGCGAGGCAGTGCCGTGACCTTCACAAGATTGTGGGCTGATCGCCGCAGCGGCACTGATCGCCGGTCAGCGCCACGTCGGCAATCTGTCATGGTCATGAGCGAAGAGCGCCGTAGTCTGGTCGATCGCCGGCGGGGCTCAGAGCGGCGGAGCACGCTCGATCGCCGCGGTCGCGCATTGCGTGCCCCGAACGCCGAGCGGCCTGTGGAGCACGTGCGCAATGCCCTGCAGCTGCTGCGGGAAGTCGCGTTGGTCGGAGAGCTGTCTGCAGGACCGAGCGAGGACCTCGGCGCGGCCATCGAACGCCTGCACCGCGCCGTCGGTCTGCTCGAGCGTCAGAAACGGTAGGGGCGCAGCACGCTGCGCCCCTACTGCCTGCTCGTTATCTACCTGCCTACTTCTTGAACAGCGCCAGATACTGCGCGTAGCCGTCTGCTTCTAGACTGTCCACCGGAATAAATCGCAGCGACGCGGAGTTGATGCAGTAGCGCAGCCCCGTGGGCTTCGGTCCGTCGTCGAACACGTGGCCGAGGTGCGAGTTCGCGTGGGTCGAGCGCACTTCGGTCCGCTCCATGAAGAGTGAGCGATCGGTCTTTTCGTGAACGTTTCCGGCCTCGAGCGGCCGCGTAAAGCTCGGCCAGCCGGTACCCGATTCGAACTTGTCGGTCGAGCTGAACAAAGGCTCGCCCGATACGACGTCCACGTAGATCCCTTCCTTATGATTGTTCCAGTACTCGTTCTGGAAGGGGCGCTCAGTCGCCTCGTGCTGCGTGACTTCGTACTGCAAAGGTGTCAACGTGCGCCGTAACTCGGCGTCGCTTGGCTTTGGGTTCACGGTATACATCGCGTCTCTCATTTGACCCCCTGATCCCCTCTCCGTGTGACGGAGAGGGGGAACGATAGCTGAGACCTTCCCCGCTTCATCGCCCCAGATCTCCTGCAGCCGCCGGTCGCGGCCGCAGCCGGTGCGATACATCCCATAGCGGACCGGATTCTTTTTGGCGTAATCCTGGTGGTACTCCTCGGCCGGATAGAACGAGCCCGCTGTCTGAATCTGTGTGGCCACGTCGCGATGAAACCGATCGATGATCTGCTGGCGCGACGCGCTGGCGGCCCGCCGCTGCTCGGCGCCGCGCACGAAGACCGCGGTGTGATAGTTGGGGCCCGTGTCGCAGGCCTGCCCGTCCGCCTGGAACGGGTCAATGTTGTGCCAGAACGTCCAGAGCAGCGTCTCATAGCTGATCTTGGCGGGATCGTAGACCACCTGCACGGACTCGAGGTGACCGGTGTTTCCCTCCACCACCTGCATGTACGTCGGATTCTTGATCGTACCGCCCATGAACCCGGAGGTCGCCGAAATCACGCCGGGCAGATCGTCATAGGCGTGTTCCATCGTCCAAAAGCAGCCGCCCGCGAATGTGGCGGTATCGAGTGGCGCCGCGACGCTCAGCGCGAGTAAGAGTGCGATGTTCATGCGCTGATTATGACGGAACCGCTCCTTCCAGGGAAGTGGCGTTGTTCATTCTTAGAGCATTCTCATCCTTTTCACATTGCCCGCGCGGCGCAGCCAGGCGTACGTTAGCCTCGTGCAAATCCTTCTCGTCGAAGACGATCGTGACCTGCGCCGCTTTTTGAGCAAGGCGCTGCGCGAAGAGGGCTACGGCGTCACCGAGACCGACTCCGGCGATCGGGCGCTGGAACGCGCGCTCGAGGGCAGCTTCAGCTGTCTCGTGCTCGATGTGATGCTGCCGGGCCGCGACGGCTTCAGCGTCGTGAGTGAGCTCCGCAAGCGCGGCATCGCGACGCCGGTGCTGCTGCTGACCGCGAAAGACGAGCTGGAGTCGCGCGTGCGTGGGCTCGAGGGTGGCGCAGATGACTATGTCACCAAGCCCTTCGACCTGCCGGAGCTGCTCGCGCGCGTCCACGCGCTGATTCGTCGCGCCGAGTTGCGCCACAAGGACGCCACGCTGAAGGTCGGCGACGTGACACTCGATCCGCTGGCGCGGCGCGTCACGCAGGCTGACCGCGTCGTGGATCTCTCGCCACGCGAGTTCGCGCTGCTCGAGTTCCTGATGCGCAACGTGGGACGCACCGTATCGCGCTCCCGCATCGCCGAAGCGGTGTGGAATTACAAGTTCGATCCCGAAACGAACGTCGTGGACGTGTACGTCAATTATCTCCGCAAAAAGCTGAGCTTCGGCGGACGTACCGCACCGATCAAAACGGTGCGCGGCGTCGGGTATCGGCTCGAGACCAGTGCCGATGGCTGAGCGGCGCCTGAATCAGGTCCTCACCCGGCGGTTCAGCCGGCTTGCCTGGACGGCGCTGGCAGGCTACGCGCTCGTCGTCATCCTGGTCTTCGCCACCGCCGCCGAGATGGCGCTGCGCCGCTCACTCGAGCACTCCGCCGATGTCATCCAGTCGCTGCTGGGCGCCTATCGCGATTCCACCAGCGCGCCCGGGGGTGTGATGCCATCCGCGCTCGCGGATCAGCTGGTCGGCATGGGTGGCCAGGTGGTCATCACGCGCACGACGACGAACGCCGGTGGCATGCCGCAGGTCTACTACCTGTCGCCGGGGATGCCCGCCAAGCGCCTCGAGGGGTCGGGGGGGGAACTCGTCTCGGCCATTACTGAACGAGCTGGGTGGCGTGATCGCGTACTGCATCGGGTGATGGGCGAATTCGACATCTACGTCGTAGGCAGCCGGGACTCCTATCTTGTTCCGCTCGGCATCCTCGTTGCCGCCGCGGCGCTGCTGCTGCCGCTGGCGGCATTAGCATCCGCGCGCGGTGCGAAACAGGCGGTCGATGCGGGACTCGGGCCGCTGGAGCGCGTCACCACCGAGACCCGCGCGATCGGACCATCGGAGCTGGGCACCCGTCTCACCAGTCCCACCGGGCAGGCCGAGGTGACCGCGCTCGCCGACAGCATTAACCGTATGCTCGAGCGCGTAGATCGCGCGCATCGCGCGCTGCAGTCTTTCACGGCCGACGCGAGTCACGAGCTGCGCACGCCCCTGACGCACTTGCGCGCGCAGGTGCAGTGGGCTTCGGCGGACGGCCGGACGGAGGCCGAGATCCGCGACGCCCTCGGCGCGATGGAGCGAGGACTCGACCGCACGACGAAGCTCGTCGAAGAGCTGCTCCTCATCGCCCGCGGGGAGAATCGCCAGCTCGCCTTGGCTCATGGCCCGTTCGATCTGGCCGCCGTCGTCGAAGAGGTCCGAGAGATCACGGAAGCAATGGCCACGGACAAGTCGCTGGTCGTGCACGCTGAGCCTTCACCGCGGACGGATGTCATCGGGGACGCCGATCGGACCCGGCACATCTTGCTGAATCTCGCGTCCAACGCGGTGCGCTACACGCCGAGCGGCAGCGTGACATTCGCGATCATTCCCCATGGCAAGGACGTCAGTGTGAGTGTACAGGACACCGGACCCGGCATCGCACCGGAGCATCTGGATCGGATCTTCGATCGGTTCTTCCGAATCGATCAGTCACGGAGCCGCGAGTTGGGGGGAACCGGCTTGGGCCTCGCGATCGCGCGGCTGCTGGCGGAACTGCAGGGAGGGCGCATTGAAGTGGACAGCGCACCAGGCCGGGGGAGCACCTTCACTCTTTGGCTCCCCTCGGCCGAGCGCCGATAGATCCTACCGCGCCACCAATCCTACCGTACTCGCCGGCAAGCCAGCGACGTTCCCGACCGCCGTCAGATGGCCATCTGCCTCGATCCGGAAGCCGCTGATGCTGCGGTCGCCGTCGAGCTGGTACAGGTAGCGGCTGTTGCCGCTCAGCGCCAAGTCGATGTTGCCTCCGCCCACAACCGCCGTCCGGCCGTCGGCGTCGATCAAGCTGATCGAGCCGTCGTTGGCGATCGCAAAGCCGGAGATCGAGCCGCCCTGCGCGTTCGCGGTATAGCCGAACTTGCCGTTCTGAGTCACCACCGCCCAGCACGGCGCGCCCTGATGCGTCAGCACGGCGCCGCTTGCCAAGGTCAGTGAGCCGTCGTTCGCGAAGACGTAGGACGACGCGCTCCCTGCAGCTTCCGAGACGAACAGCTCATCCCGATGGCCGAAAGAGAACCCGAACGGCGTGCCACCGGCCGATGCCGTAGACGTGGCAGCGGAGGCGACGCCGTCGCCATCTACCGTGTAGACATCCAGCCGGTTCGTCGTCTTCTCGCTCACGACGAGCCGCTGCCCGTCAGGGCTGAAGGCGACCTGTGCCGGCCCGACGTTCGTTCCTGACGACGCGACTCGTCAGCGAGAGTCCGGAAGCAGTGACCTGAAACGCCGACACGTCATTCGAGCCAGCGTTGACCGCAAACAACCAGCGGCCGTCATCGCTCAATGCCAGCGCGCCCTGTGAGCCGAGGCCGCTGCCCGCGCCGGTTCCGCCGGTGGCCACATTGCTCGACCAGCTCAGACTGCCGTCCGCGCCACGGTCGAATATCGCGACCGCATTGCCGCTCGCTTGATTGGTGAGCGCGTAGACGGCGCCAGGTGCATCCGCTGTCAATGCGGCAGCGCTGGCATTCAACGCCACGGCGCGGTCCGCCGCGAGTCCCGTGACGCTGTGTTCCTGCGAACAGCCGACAAGCGCGACCAGCGCGCCGAGTGCTCCGAGCCTGTGCATCGAAACCTCCCAGAGAATTGGTGACGGTGAATTGCTCGGGAGAATGAACGCGCGTGGCGGGGAAAAGCGGAGGACCCTTTTCGGCTTATGAGAGACTTCTCATACTGCGTTCATGAATTGGCAATGACAGCCGGGCCTCGCAGCCAGGGGTTCGGTTGCTGAGAGTCAAGCCGCCGCCGTGCGCTTCAGCAATCTGCCGCGACAGCGCGAGCCCGATCCCCGAGCCGCTCGGTTTGGTGGTATAGAACGGGACGAAGAGGTTGGCGGTATCGGCGAGTCCCGGACCGTCATCGCGCACCCACACTTCCAGTTGTCCGTTTCGTGTTTCCCAGCCCACCTCGACGCTCCCGCTCGCCTCGAGTGTCGCGTCGACGGCGTTGCGCACGAGGTTGATCAAGAGCTGATCGAGCTGGCCACCGTCCGCTTGGATCGTGACATCGGGGCCCGCGTGTACGCTTACGGGCCGCCGCGTCTCGAGCGCGACGACGCGTCGCACCCAGTCGGGAACCACAACCGGTTCGAGACGTGGCGGGGGCAATCGCGCCAGGCGGGCATATCCCGCCATCAGCCGACTGAGCGATTCCGATCGACTGGCGATCACTCCCAACCCACTGCGCAAATCGTCGAGCGCGCTTTCCCGCGGGGGACCGTCCACAACCAGCTGGCGCAGACTCTCGGCGATCGATTTGATCGGAGCGAGCGAGTTGTTGAGCTCATGACTCAACACCCGGATCAGCCGCTGCCACGCCTGCCGCTCCTCATCGCTCAAGGCGCGACTGACGTCGGCCAGGACGAGGAGCTGATGCGGCAAGCCGCCCTGACGGAATGTGCCGCGGCGCACTTCCCAGCGGCCGGCCCCGCCCGGGAACGTCAGCGTGTCGACCCTGGGCGCGTCGCCGCTGAGGCACGCCGCGAGGCCCAGGCTCGCCGCGTCCCGGTCGAGCAGCTGCTCGGCAGGCCTGCCGAGGAGTGCCGCCCCGCGGCGATTGACGAGGCGCAACGCGCGCGCACCGTCGAACGCGAAGATCGCGACGTCGATTTCGTCCATGATGCGGCGCAGCAACGCTGTGGCCTCGAGCGCGCCGAGCCGCTGTGCCCGCATGTCGTCGCCGAGGCTGTTCAGCTCGAGGAGCAGTAGCCCGAGCGCATCCTCGGGGTTCGAGCCGCGCGCGCGTAATGTGTAATCGCGCTCGCGCAGAGCGGCCAATACGTTCGAAACGGTCTGGAGGGGGCGCACGACGCGCTCCCGAACTGCCAAGGCGCATATGAGCCAGATGGCGATCACCAGCCCGCCCAGTGTCCACTGGGCTCGCGGTGCAAAGTCGCCGATCCATAACAGCACGATGGCGAGCGCGACCGCGGGTAGGCCGCCCAGCACCGTGAGCCAAAGAACTTGTTTTTCGTGACGTGGCTTAGAGGCCATGCCGTTTGAGCCGGCGATAGAGCGCGCTGCGGGAGAGGCCCAGCGACTCGGCCGCCTGGCTCACGTTCCCGCCGGCGCGCGTGAGCGCCTTTTGGATCAAGACGCGCTCGACCTCCTCGAGGCTCATCTGATCGAGCGCGCCCGCGCCGTCGGCGCCGGTCCCAAGACCAAAGTCGCGGGCGCGCACGCCGGCGCCCTCAGACATGAGGACGGCGCGCTCGACCGCATGCTCCAGCTCACGCACGTTCCCCGGCCAGGAATGGCGCAGCAGCACCTCCATCGCGTCGGACGCGAATCCATCGTTCAGGCTTTTGTGGTAGCGTGCGGCGTAGCGCCCGAGAAAATGCGCCGCGAGCAGCGGAATGTCTTGCCGGCGATCCCGCAGGGGCGGCAGTCGAATCTCGACGGTGTTGAGCCGGAAGAGCAAATCTTCGCGGAAGCGGCCGGCTTTGACTTCGCCGTGGACGTCGGCGTTGGTGGCGGCAATGACGCGCACGTCGGCCCGGCGGGCGCGGGATGCGCCAACGCGCTCGAACTCTCCGGTCTCGAGCACGCGCAGCAGCTTCGCCTGCTGCGGCAGCGGCAGATTCGCGATCTCATCGAGGAATAGCGTGCCGCCGTCCGCCAGCTCGAACCGGCCGATGCGGTCCGCCTTCGCGTCGGTGAAGGCGCCCCGCACGTGGCCGAACAACTCACTCTCGAACAGCCCGTCCGGAATCCCGCCCAGGTTCACCGCGATCATCGCCCGCTCCGAGCGTCCCGACGACGCGTGCAGCCAGCGTGCGATCACTTCTTTCCCCGTGCCGTGCTCCCCGAGAAGCAGCACATTCGCGTCCGACGGGCCGACGCGCTCCATTAGGCGCAGCACCGGCTGCATCGCGGGCGATTCCGCGATGACCTCGGGGAGTCCTTCTTTTCGCAGCGTGCGATTCTCGAGCTCGAGCCGTTGGCTCTTGCGCAGCGCGCGCCCCAGCTCGACCTGCGTGCGCAAGGTGGTGATCAACCGGCGATTGTCCCACGGCTTCTCGACGTAATCCCGCGCGCCGCGGCGCATCGCCTCGACCGCGCCATCGATGCTGCCCCACGCGGTCATCACGACCACCGGCGGCGCACTTTCCAGCGCCTGGATGCGCGACAGCAGGTCGAGCCCTTCGGCTCCGGACGTCGTGTCGCGGGTGTAGTTCATGTCGACGAGCAACGCATCGAAGTCGCGCGCTTCGACAGCGGCGAGCACCGCGCGCGGCGAGGTGGCGGTCTCTACGTCGAAACCCTCGCCTTTCAACAGCAGCTTGAGAGCTTCCAGGATATCCGGTTGATCGTCGGCGATGAGGAGGCGGGGGGCGGGCATTTGCTAAAGGTGACCGGGGTCAGGGGTCCGGGGCCAGGGCGTCGTTCCCCAAGCACGAGATCTATGGACTCACCAGCCAACTGCGTAGGGCAGCTGTCTCAATTCCGGCGAACATCGCGGAGGGTCATGGGCGACGCCACATGGGCGAGTGTCTCCATCATATGTCCATCGCTAACGGATCATTGCGCGAATTCGAGACCCACGTCCGGATCGCGAGCAGGTTGCAGTACCTCACCGATGCGGATCTACAGGAGATCCTGCGCAACGCCGCCGAGGTCGCCCGCATGCTCCACGGACTCGCCAATGCACTTCGGCGGCGCCGGTCCCCGAGCTCCTGACCCCAGCCCCTATTCAGTTCGCAACGCCACCATTGGATCCACCCGAGTGGCGCGACGGGCCGGCAAATAGCTCGCGATGAGCGCCACGACGACCAGACCCAGCGCGGCGCCCACGAAGGTCACAGGATCAGTCGCCGTGATTTCGAACAGGAAGCTCTTGAGCACGCGTGTGGTCGCGATTGCACCACCTGCACCCAGCACGATTCCAAGAAGAGCGAGCACCGCGCCGCGACCCACGACGAGTCGCAGCACCCGGCCGGCGTCCGCGCCCAACGCGATGCGCACGCCCAGCTCGTGGGTGCGCCGGACGACGCCGTAGCTGATGAGCGCGTAGAGGCCCGCGGCGGCCATGACGAGTGCGAGCGCCGCGAAGATTGCCACCAGCGTGGCGTAGAAGCGCTGGGTCGCAACCGACTCGGCCATCATTTGCCGCATCGGCTGCAACGCGTCTACGGGGAGCTCGGGATCGAGCGTGCGGAGCGCGGCACGGAGCGGAGCCGCGAGCGCCGCAGGATCACCGGCGGTGCGGACGATGACCTTGAGAAAGCTCTGCGCGTCGTCGACCAACGGCTCGTAGATCACGGGCGGAGGTTCGGCCGACAGCGATAACTCGCGCGTGTTACCGACGACGCCGATGATCGTGCCGATGCGCCCGCCGAAAAAGGCAACGTGCCTACCGATCGGATCCTGCCCAGGGAAGAAGGTGTTGACGAGAGCCTCGTTCACGACGACGGGCCGCGAAGCGCCGCCGTCGCCGGGGACAAAGAGGCGGCCGCGTCGCAGGGGGATGCCGAGCGCGCCGAAGAAGTCCGGCGTTGCGGCGGTGACGCTGCCCCACGGCGCCTCAGACTGCTCGGGCTGGTCCGGCACGCGGATCGTTCCGAAGGCTCCGACGGCGAGGGGTGTTCCGGTGCTCACGGCAGTGGCAGTAACCCCGGGGAGTGCACCGGCGCGGTCAATCACAACCTGCGCAAGAGCGAGTTTCTGTGCCGTGGTTCCGTAGCGCGCCGCAGGCAGATTGACCTGCGCCACGAGCGCGTGCTCCGGGTCGAATCCGGGCTCGAGCGTCATCAGCTTGACGAAGCTCCGCCCGAGCAAGCCGGCCCCGACGAGCAGCATGAGCGTCAAGGCCATCTGCGCGATCACGAACGCCCCGCTGGCGCGGGCGTGCACGGCGCCCGTCCCCACACCCGCACCGCCCTCCTTGAGAGCGACCGTCGAGATGCCGCGCACCGATTGCAGTGCCGGCACCACGCCGAACAGCAGCCCGGTGAGCAACGCCGCCCCAACGGTGGTC
>WNGM01000597.1_pt1 | contig 31169 bp, 33 predicted proteins | sample 5400571 | NCBI WGS metagenome assembly WNGM01 (sample SAMN13153378, study PRJNA577476) | soil metagenome | isolation source: 100 cm soil or saprolite under Garry oak tree replicate 2 | place: USA:California | collected 2016-06-15 | reverse complement strand
ATCACGAACGACTACATCAAGCGTTAGACTATCAAACGCCAGTGCAGGTGTATACGAACAAATAACATGAGTATTCTCGTATGCTTGAGTTTTATCTTATTTTTGACCAAAAACTGTCTTGACTTTTGGGACCACCATAGTACGCTAAGCCTCTTGCTTCGTATGTCAGCATTCTAACAACCAGGCACGGCATGGTATAATAATCCCAACAAAAACCACCCGCCTATCTTATCAGGGTACCGCCCCGATTGTGCGTAAATTTGTGATAAGGATGATTATACTAAGGTATGCAAAATATATTGAGCACCCTGCCATTAGGTGATGTAGCAACGTGGTTTACAGGACTTGCAACGTTTGGTGCTTTTGTTGTTGCATTTGTGCAAATCAATAATGAACGTCAAATCCGTAAAAACCAGGAGCGTAAAAGTCAAGCAGAACATATTTCAGCTTACATAGCTAAAGAGGTAGAGTATAAAGCATGGATTACGATCTTAAACTTATCTTCTGAGCCAATATACGAAGTCATTGTTTCAATAGTTGCGTTTCAGGGAGCAAATCCGGGACCAAAACATATTGCTTTCTTAAGTGTCGTCCCTCCTGGGAAAGCACATGTTGTTACCGATGCAGATTATCATGGGATGTCCTTTCACCCGTCTATAGAAATTGCATTTAAGGATGTCAGAGGAAAAAGTTGGGTACGCTCCGGGAGTGGAGACCTTACAGAAATTTCGCAATCTCCTGTTGACTATTATAAATTACAACGGCCATTAGGTTGGCAATTGCCAGAACAAGAACAAACTCTTCATTAGTTGTGCGGTATTTTTACTCATCGCCCCTGAGAAGTAAAGTAACGCAACTACGACTTCCTATAATTCAGCATTATCAAAATCACTAATGCCGATTAGTTGTCTTCTGTATGCAGCACTTACTCTACTTTTGAAAAAGAAATCTGTAGGTCTCTTGAGCTATCTGAAGGCTTTTAATTGGTTGAGCAGTAAAAAGCTGTAATGCCCCCTGCGGGAGTTCAAGATGAGGGCGAGCAAGTTTAATCATAAAGTAGCATCCGCCCATTGTCTGTAAATAGTATGATGAGGTTGTTGTTACCGCGTTTCTGTCGTATATGGGGCCGTTGCTCTTCCACATGTCGCCGTTAGTATAGCCAGGACGAGAGTGTACATACTGACTTAACTCTCCAAAATGTCTCCGTACCCATCCGCCAAGATCGCCGGTGGCACCATTCCTTTGTCGGAACAAATCATCTTGGAGAACAGTGCGCAGATGTCTTTCCAGATTTACGACACTGGCAACAGCCCTCATACCGTCACAAGCATTTCCCAGTCCAAAGTCCCTTCCTAGCTGACCCGATCTCCATAGCTGATATTCTGCATCTCTTGCGGTTAATTGATAATATGCTCCAATAGCTGTTAGTTCGAGTGCGCTACGAAGTGAGTCACATGCTTGTCTATAAAACCCATGAAGCAGATTGAAAAGGGCAGCACTAAAGTCATCTCCGGCATCAAGCATGGGAACGTAGATTAAATCCTCCGTCTCTCCAATCGCCTCCCACCAGACACCCCATAATGCATACATGATCTTTAGCACTGTTCCGTGATGGTTAGAGGTTCTAATTGCAACATCATCGGGGAGTGTCATAATACCACTCCACGTTTTCGCCTTAATAAGGTCTGATGGAGGAAGCTCTGGCCCTTCTGACAATGCGAAGTCGTCTTCTTCCAATACTTTCCTGACTGCCCTGAAATCGTTTGTTGGTAGATATCTTGTCATAGTAATGAAAGATTATACCGCACTTTCTTCTTTCCTGCGAAAATCTAGAGTTAATTAGTGTTTTTGATCCTTAACACCTGGGCCACTTGTTCCTCGACATCAGGGCCACTTTGCTAATCTCCTTGAAAAATGTTCCTCACATGAGGGCCACCCCACCTGTGTTCTGCCACCCCACCTGTGTTCTCAAATCGCGTGGTTGGCTGGCGTAGCTCACATCTTGCGGGATATTTTTCACACGAACTGGCCTAGATGTTAAGGATCATTATGAGGGCCAGTTGGTGGCCCAGGTCGAGTATCAAAAACAAATTAGGAGTATCTCACTCCCCGCTTCGTATAATTAGGCTTTATACGCACCTCGCTCCCCCTCCCTTTCAGGGACTTTGTTGGCGAATGCAAGCAATAGTGGAATGGTACAATACCGGAAAAGGTCATCACCGAGAGCAGAGATAAGGAGGAGAACCATGTCGATGTATCCACAAGCGTTGGGAACCATTCCAGAGGAAACGGTGCGGGTGGCATGGGCAGCGTGCCCGAAAGGGACCTTGGCGATGCGTTTGCGAGATAGCCTGGGCGAACTGTATCAGGATGAGCAGTTTGCGGCGCTCTACCCTGTGGAAGGGCAGCCTGCCTATGCGCCCTGGCGACTGGCGATCGTGACCGTGCTGCAATATGCGGCGGGACTGACCGATCGACAAGCTGCCGATGCCGTGCGTGAGCGCATTGATTGGAAGTATGCCTTAGCCTTAGAACTGACCGATCCCGGCTTTGATTTCTCCCTGTTGTCGGAGTTTCGCCTGCGTCTGGTGGAAGGGGGAGCCGAGACCCTCTTGCTGGATCGGCTCCTGGAGGTCTGCAAGCAGCGTGGCTGGCTCAAGGCCGGAGGCAAGCAACGCACCGATTCGACCCATGTCTTGGCACGGGTGCGCTCGCTTTCTAATCTGGAATGCGTGGGAGAAACGCTGCGAGCAGCCCTGGATGATGTGGCGAGCCTGGCTCCTGATTGGCTGGTCCCTCAGATCAGTCCCGAGTGGTTGGAGCGCTATGGCCACCGCGTCGAGAATTATCGCTTGCCCAAGGCAGAAAGCCAGCGCACGAGCCTAGCTCAGCAGATTGGGGCCGATGGGCTGCATCTGCTGCAGGCTCTGGAGCAAGCGGATGCCCCTGGCGAACTGAAGGAGATCAGCAGTATCCAAGTGCTGCGACAGGTCTGGCAACAGTATTACGACCTCTCGGGAGGCCAGGCTAAATGGCGAGCAGGTCCGCAAGCCAGGGACAAGGAGGGGATCATTCGTTCTCCCTATGATGTCGAGGCACAGACGGGCAAAAAGCGCGAGCTGACCTGGCTGGGCTACAAAGTGCATCTGACCGAAACGTGTGCGCTGGAGGAGGAAGAGCAGGCAGAGGCACCTCCTTGCCCACACTTGATTGTCCAGGTGCAAACGACCGTGGCCCCGGTCCAGGATGTGGAGATGACGGCCACCATTCAAGAGGAACTGGCCACGCATGACCTGTTGCCGGAGGAGCAGTTCGTCGATACGGGCTACGTGGATGCCGACCTGCTCGTCAGCAGCCAGCAGCACCATAGGATCAGGTTGGTCGGACCCGTCTTAGCTGACAATAGTTGGCAGGCCAAAGAAGGCCGTGGCTTCGATGTGGCCCATTTTCAGCTTGATTGGCAGAACCAGCAAGCTACCTGCCCACAAGGTCCTGAAAGGCTCCCCCTCCTCTGTGCTCACCATTGGTACGATATAACGCTTCCTGAGCAGAGTTATACGAACCAAATTTTTTCAGCTCGTCGTTTCATCATTGTACCCAACGTGGTTTCTGACAGTTGACAAATAACGATAACTCTCCATAATATGATCTTTAAGTTTTGTGGGAGATATAGGTCAAGCAAGAGTACGCTCTATGAGGAAGAAACAAATGAAACGTTCCCTGCAAGAGAGATGGCCGTGGTTTCAGGAAGTGCACGGGATGCGCTTGCAATTGCTCGACATCCTCAGCAATGCCGATCTGGCGTTCAGTCCTGGCGGACAGAATATGACGTTGGGCGCGCTGGTGCGTCGGATGGGAGACCTCGAATATTCGTACATTCAGTCATTGAAAACCGGTGTGCGAGATTTGTCTTATCACAACACGGAAGCAGGGCTGGAGAGTGATATCACTCGTCTCAAGGCCTGGTTTCAAGCACTGGACGATGAGATGCAAGCCACAATCTCTGCTTTCTCGAATGAAGATTTGACCAGGCGTGTTGATCGAGGCGGATTTCACTCGACAGTTGAACGGGAAGTCGATCACTATGGTGAAGCGCTCTTAATTTTCTTTGGCAAGGCTACCATCTATCTTCTGGCGATGAACAAACCAGTGCCGGAGTCTATTGAGTATACTATTGGGTAAAGAATACCCATGTGAGTATTTTTGACTATCCCCTCGTGTTAAAAATGCCGGTTTTTCCCAAAGTGTTCTTTCTCTAAAAATAGGCCGTATAACCGCACTTCTCGCGAGTTATAGGGCATTTGCTGGTCAGTTATTGCCATTTTTGCCAAATTTGAGGCTAAACCGACATCGTAAAAGGAAAATTGTGCGACGTTGGCAGTCTTTAGGTGAATGTGCTATTCTTAAATCCTTAGCACCAGAAATTTCTTAATTACTTCCGGAAGGTCCATATAGTTTACAAAACAGAGGAGTAAGAAATGCACTTTGAAAACTTAGGTGACATGGGCTGTCTTGGCGGTCTTAGCTTAGTTTTAGTGTTATTGGGAGTAGTCTGGTTCATTGTTGGACTGGTCACGACGCTTACTGGAACGGTGCCTATAAGCCAAGGAATAGTAACAATGATTATGGGCATAATTGTTCTCTTCTTTGGTGGCTGGGTGGGAGACAAAACTGACTGAATATGTTCCGCTTCTAGCAGAATAGCTCTTTGTGGCAAGATCGTCGTCTGAGTCATTGCGCTTTGACACACTTGCGCACCCGCGCATTTAGCTTGCCTGAGAAGTCCGATCTTTCCTTTTTCCACCTTGGCTATTTTTGGGAAACGCACCCAAAAGGTAAAACAAGAAACCCTTAATTTCTAAATTCCTCCCATTGCCAGCTTCCCATACTTCTCCTTCGCATCCTCCCACGTTGTCTCATTCAACCCGATCTTTTTCAAGACACCCTCTATCCCCTCTCCCCGCTTCAAACTCCGGACAACAAACGTATCGCGTAAAATGCCGGCAGTCACTTTTTTCTGTACCCCTGCCCGCTTTGCGGTAGCTGCGAGGAGCATTTCAATAAACCGTGGTGTATAGGGAAACAAGACTTCAGTAATGCCATACTGTTTCACGTAGTCGTTGAATACCGGTACTATTTCCGGAGGCAGTTTTAGTTTCCTGTCTTTCTTGACCTTCTTGCCGGTATGCTTGACCCACAGTTCCGGCGCATACTTATTGGATAAATCAAAATGGATGATTTTTAACTCACACAATTCCTCTTTTTTGATGCCTGTTTCAAGGAGCAAGAGCACCAGGACATACGTCCGTGGATCGGTGCTTGCAACCGTTAACAGTTTTTGACACTCGCTCTCAAAGAGAATATCCGGCAAGGGCAAGGTCACCCGCAGATACCGGATCGACGCTGCCGGGTTATTTGTCAGTACCTTTTCTGTCGCAAGCCAGAGAAAATAATTGGTGAGTGCCGATATCTTCCGGCTGACGGATTTTTCCGTCATGACCTTTTTCAACGCCCCGATCCACTGCTGGATATCAACGGTGCGGATCTCCCGCAACTTCTTGTCTTTGACAAACAACCCGAACTTTTTGACATCACTGGTAAAATCATCCGGCGTATACTTTGAGTATCCCCCGCTCTGCAGATAGGCGTAGTATGCAGGCACGGTTTGCAGGACCGTACAATCAGCTGTGGGGGGTTCTAAGGGATACGCCTGTGGTAGCACACCGGTATACTTTTTCCGGTCAAATAATGACGGCTGCTCGCTTACCATATGCATCAAGTATACCACTTCGCAGAGTCATATGTGCTCTCCATTCTTCCTCCCTCATTCCCCTCTTTTCCCTTTTCCAGCCTCGTTTTCCCAACCGCCTTACCATAATTTTTTCCTTGGTAGCGCGGGCCCGGTGAGCATGCGGGGAGAGTCGGTTGGACTCTGCGAAGTAAGATGTTTTGACTATGAATAGGTATCTGAAAAACCGTCTTTACTCTCCAAAAGCAGACGTTGATTAAGAGATGCATTTATGAGACGTGAGGATATACTTATACTGCTTCTCAATAAGTGCTCCCCTGCGTAGTAACAAAGAGGAAGGTTTTTGAACAATGACTTGCCTGCTCGATTAACAGCAAGCAAGAAGTGCTATAATCACCTTCTCCCATGAACAAGTGTCAGCACTTCAAACGCATAGGCGATAACTACGGCATCACCTGTCAAAGTTGCGGAGCAGTCCTTGAGGGGTACGGCTACGGCGGGTTCTTTGGCAGCAACCTCACTGGCACCGAGCAGTGTATACATGGAGAAAACGCATGGTATAAGATCAGCGCGCAGCAGGAAGAATGTTATTATTGTCATAGCGTGCGTGAACGGCTAACAAATTAATCCCCTTTTCAACCGATTGAAAATCCACCGGCAAAAACGCGGAGATCGTCAAAATTTCCCCTTAGTTTTTCAGAGTCTAGGTAAAAATTGCCAATTCTATTGAAAAAGCAGCTTGCAGATCGTCGTATTTCACGCGCAAAACTTACCGGCCATGGAATTGTCGTACTTATTTTATCGCTGCCCGAAAGGGGTGCGCCAAAGGAAGAGTAAGAGACGAAATATAGTAGCGGCCAAAATGACTGAGAAGATGGATAACTGTGACGAACTTAAGCTGGGATGATTGCTCAAATACCACAGATCAATACCTACCCATATCACAATATAGGCGAGAGCCATTATTACACCGACCGCATTCTCCTCGTTAGAAACTCCAAGAGAAAAGAGAAACAGAGAAAAGGCCCCTAGCACTACTGTAAGTATGGCGGAATGCGATTGCTGATAAACGGCAAAGGGCAGCAGGCCGAGGTCAAGTAGTACAAACACAACAAGAAGAAATGCTGATTTCCCCTTCCAGCGGTGACACCGTTTCTTAAACGCATGACCTGAAAGGTTACCAACGAAAAACAGAAGCAACTCCTGTATTGCGTCTCCAATTGAGATTGCATGCGTTTTTGGCAACGCTTTTAGGCGTCTTGCATTGGCGGGTATTGTCCCTACATCTGCAAACGTATTGCTCTGTTGGTTGATTGGTATCCTCTCTCTTCTCTGCGTCGTCTGCGTTCTTTGGGTAGCATTCGTCGTTCTCTGGCGCGTTGACGTTAGCTGACTATTCTCGATACGCGCATTATGCAATGGGTTCGGCCGAAGTGGTTCCATATAGCCACTGCGAAGAAGGCGAAGTTCTTGCACCACTGTTTTAATCTCGCCGACAATATGAGTGAAAGCGGCGTCTCTGTTACTCCATAGAGTAACCGGGCGCATACCACGTGGAAGAACTTGCAAGGAACTGAATGCTAACTCATCCCATGTGCAAGGTTTGAGGAGGATCGGGATGACGCGAATTCTATCAATGTGGTATCTTTGGAGGGCATTTACTAAATCGCCTGCGTAACAATCATCAGAGCTAATGAAGTTTGCGCTAATGAGCAACAAGATAAGGTCTGCTCGCTTCAGTTGGTTATCAATTTCGCGTTGACGTTCCTGTCCTGCTGTTACTTTATGCTTATTCCAAGTTACAACCCCTCCTCCGCGCACGAGGCTGCTGAGATGCTTTTCTAAGCCTTCTTGTAAGGATCGGTCTTCATCGGAATAGGAGCAGAAAATCCTGATTTCCGCTGGTTTCTCTGAGGCCATGGGGTACTCCTCGTTTAAGCTCATGACAACCTCATTTCAATTATAATCATTTTCTTACATTCCATCAATAGAACATATTATTTTTTGCATGCTTGCTATTTTTTTGACTGCTGCTCATACACCGTGGTACTCACCCGTTTCTCTTTGAGAAGCATTTGTGGAGCCTGCGTTAAGGCAAGGCGGTTAATGGTTTGTGTCTCCCCTGTGGGAAAGGTTACGGTATCGACCCGCAGAATGCCAGTGAGCACGACCCGATCCCCAGGCTTGAGGCTTTTACGCTGGCTGCGTGTTGCCAGCTCGTTACTCGCTGAGGCTAACAGTTCCATATCAATATCCGGTTGGAAAATGCTTGGTTGCGCATGCAGCGAACACGACCACTCCCGCCGTTTTCCTGTGTCTTTGTAGACCGGCAGCGCCAGGACAAGGCAGTTCGCAAGCTCTCTTTCTTCCGGCTTCTCAGCTTCCAGCCCTGCAAGAGCGGGCTGTGTCAATCCGTTTTCTTTCCCGTTTCGTCCTCCCATACGAGATGGCAGGAAGACTATAGAAGAAACACCTCTTTTTTTCAATCCGATGCAATAAGCCCGTTGACTCTCCTCTTCCCTATAACCAGTATTTTCTTACCTACCTCTCACCCAAGGCACAGCCCACCTCTTCTATACTGAACTCATCTAGAGCAAGCAGGCGGCAAAGCTTGACCACCAGAGCGGTTGAGTAACGACGAATGTTTGCTTTAGCTCTTTGACAATTTGTTGCAGTTAGTTTTCAAACAGGAGAAAAAGACGTGGAGCAAATCAAACCACACGGAGAACAGGCAAGGCAGTTCACCCGCGATGATTGCAGCCGGATCACGGCAAGCACGCTTAACACCGTGCTTGAGCAATTAGGTATCCGGCAGATCGTTGAGGGCATTGCCGTTTTTCCCGCAGGCGAAGGTGCGTATCTGGTCGATGCGGTCATGCGTGACCTCGCAACCAATACCACCTGGGATGTTTCAATCACCATCCCACCACCACAGGAGGGAACACATGGACTCACTTGAGTGGAGCAGAACGTATGCAGTCCTCTCCATCAGCAGGCTGTATCTGCACTCGATTGGCTTGACCACCGGGCAGATCAACCGCTTATCTGATGCGGACATGCAGCGGATCGCGGACATGTTACAAGCCCAACGGTTCGATGCTGAATTTGACGAGGAGGTGACGTTTACGGCACGCATGGTGCTTGCAGAAAAGGAGGAAACAGCATGAGGAAGCCAGCACGAGGTGTAACACATGACTGAGTTTCAGCACGACCAGGTAACCCAGCACTCGCTGTGGACACATGGCCTGGATGCACCGGACACCGAACACAGCCGGGCAACGGTCAAGCACTTGCGGGAACGCCTCCAAGTAAACGGCGCATCTGTCCTCTCAAATGCTGATCTGCTCGCTATTGTGCTCGGGACTGGTCCGTCCCCTCCCAGTGTGATCCGCCAGATGCAGGCGCTTCTTGCATCCACAAGTTTGCAGGAGTTGTTAAGGATTGCCTTTGGCGAACTGAGCAAAACACACCAGCTTGGCGATACCAAATCAGCGCAACTGCAAGCTGTCGTCGAACTGGCAAGACGCTTAACCCTGCCTGCTGACACACAGCGGTATCAGATCCTCAGTCCTGCCGATGCAGCCAATTTCGTTCAGGCTGAGATGTCATTCTTAGACCATGAGGAGCTGCGTGTCCTCTGTTTAGATACGAAAAATCATGTGGTAGCAAATATCAGGCTCTATCAGGGTACGATTAACAGTTCCGTTTTGAGAGCGGCTGAGATCTTCAGGCCGGCGGTAACCCGCAACTGTCCAGGTATCCTCATTTGCCACAACCACCCAAGCGGCGATCCCACACCCTCACTAGAGGATGAACAGGTGACCCGGCAATTGGTGGAAGTGGCGAAACCCTTGGATATTGACCTAATCGATCAGGTGATTATTGGCAGCAACCCTCGCTTTGTGAGTTTGAAAGAGCGCCTGCGGTGGTAATTTTCTCCTCATCAGGACATCCTGATGAGGAGAAAATTACCACTTCTTTGTTGAGCGGGGCCCGCTTTCGGGACAGTTACAATCAATGTTTCAAAGCCTGCGTATACAGCGCTTCAACCTGTTCTTTGGCATCGAGGTAAATTTTCAGATCAGCTTTTGAGAGGCAGGAGATGTCTCCACTCGTTTTCCCCTGGTAGGTAATAGTTGTGGTTGAACCAAAGGAGATAGATTTTATGCAGCCATGATCGGGTATGGCAGAGACATCGCCTATTTGCGTGAGCAGATTTTTTAGTTGGGCGACCTTAAATGTTCCTGCCGGAAATGTCTTATCTACAAACCTGCTGGAATTTCCTGCGGTTGTGTCTTTGCGATACATCAATGATCCGCTGCCGTCTGTGTTGATCGTTAGTGTTGACTCCGGCGTGTTGGTTGAGCCAGAATTGGTGATAACAACAAGTGAACCATCTTTGGGTGCTGCATTTTGAAAACTATTTGCTGTAGTATGCATGCTTATCGTTCCTATTATGACCAGGAGAATGATAGCCATTCCCAAAGCTATCCATAGCAGAGGGCGACGCCACAACTTTCCCTTTGGGGTTGAGTTGTCAGCATGCTCTCTCATACGTTCTCCTTTATGCTTTCCTAAAGAGTCTCCTAAATTATAATATATAGACGTTCAGGCGTTTCAAAGGTTCCTTCCAGATGTACTTGTAACTTCTGCATCATGATTCCTCACTGCACGTGCTCGATAAATCGGCACTCTACAGCAGTTCGCAAGGGTTTTTGTTGTGTGAGTTGCAGAGTTGGCAGCCGCAGGCTGCCAACTCTGCAACTCACACATGGATAAGTGAGTCGCCTACGGCGACGAGAAGTCCTGGCGATTTTTTGGTGTGCTGCTTCTTTATACTGCTTGTCTCCTTTGTGCGCTATGAAACGTGTTTATTGGTAGTGTTTAACTTCTCTGGCTGTTTACTGTTAACTGTTTCAAGGGAGCGTACATGTATATTCTGGGTATCAATGCGGTCTATCATGACTCGGCAGCGTGCCTGGTAAAGGATGGACGAGTGATTGCGGCGGTGGAGGAAGAGCGTTTCACCCGTATCAAACACGGCAAGCGACCCATCCCCTTTTCAACCTATGAATTGCCGTTTCACGCCATCGACTACTGCCTGCGAGAGGCTGGTATCACCCTCGTTGATATCGATCACGTTGCTTACTCCTACGACCCTTATCTGCTGCTTGGTCGTCACCGCGATGCGGCAACAATAACGCTCCCCCTGGAGCCTGGCGCACATCCCACCCCTGCTGAGTGGGAAGCCGCGTGGGACCCACTTTTCCTGGCCTCTATTGTCAATGCTCCTCGCCACCTGGTCGGCGGAGCGCCGCACCATTTGCGAGTGCGCTTTAGAGGAGCGAGAGCAGATGGGCCTTATCGCTGGCATTTCGTAGAGCACCACATAGCGCACGCTGCCAGCGCCTTTCATGCTTCACCCTTTGATGAGGCTGCCGTGCTGACATTGGATGGACGAGGTGAGAAAGCTACCACAAGCTATAGCCTTGGCAGTGGCAACCAGCTGCGCTGGCTGGGGCAGGTCAACTTCCCGCATTCGCTGGGCCTGCTCTATGAACAGGTCACGGGCTACCTTGGTTTTCTCCCTTCCTCAGACGAGTACAAGGTCATGGCCCTGGCATCATTTGGGAAGCCGCGCTACCTCTCTACTTTTCGCGAAATTGTCCAGGTTGGCTCAAACGGTCAATACACGATACAGCCGATCTCGCTTGAGGAACGGTTTGGGCCGGCACGAGTGAAGGGCGGGCCATTGGAGCAGCGCCATTATGATATTGCCCATTCGCTGCAAATTGTGCTCGAAGAAACCGTTCTGGAGCTTGTCGATTGGCTCTACCAGGAAACACATGCAGATAACCTGTGCATGGCAGGCGGTGTTGCTCTCAACTGTGTCATGAATGCCAGACTGCGAGACAAGGGACCGTTCAAACATATATGGGTGCAGCCGGCGGCCGGTGATGCAGGAACTGCCCTGGGCGCCGCGCTCTGGATTGATGCCCTGGAACGTCGAGAGCAAGGAAATAACGGACGCCTTTTTCGCATGGATCACGCCTTTCTTGGCCCATCATACAGCGATGACGAAATTGAACAGTTCCTGTGCTGGTCGAAACTGCCCTACCGCCGTTTGACCTCTATCGCGGACGAAGTGGCCGGTATCCTTGTAGAGGATAAAGTTCTTGGCTGGTTCCAACAGCGCATGGAATTTGGCCCGAGGGCACTTGGAGCGCGCTCAATTCTGGCCTCGCCGATCTCTCCCGGCATGCAAGCTCGACTCAATGAGATCAAGGACCGTGAAGACTTCCGGCCGGTGGCTCCGGTTGTCCTGGAGGAGGAGGCTCCCAGGTGGTTTGCGCATGCCGGTGTGTCCCCGTTCATGCTCTTTGTCTACGATGTACTGCCTGATAAGGTTGATCGCATTCCAGCGGTTCAGCATGTCGATGGCACGGCCCGCATCCAGACGATCAATCGCCAGCAGCACCCGTTATATTACGATCTCATCAAGGCCTTTCAAGCGCGCACCGGTGTGCCTGTGCTCGTCAATACCTCGTTCAATACCCGTGGCGAACCGATTGTTTGCACGCCGCGCGATGCTATCGAGTGCTTCTGGACTTCACCGCTCGATGCATTGGTGATTGGTTCATTTCTTTTAGAGAAACTCCAGGGGCGCATATGATGCCGGAAAGTCAGTATCGTGTTTCGGTTGTGGTGCCAACGTTCAAGCGTCCTGATCTCCTTATTCGCTGTTTAGCCGCCCTTATGTCGCAGGATTTTGATGCCTCGGACTACGAGGTGATTATTGCTGATGATGCGGCTTGCGATGAGACCAGGCGGGCGGTGGATGCCTGTTGTTGCGGTGAGAGTAGGGTTCCTGATTCCCTTGCCTGCAGGCAATGCCCTGGTCCCGAGGTGCGCTATGTAGCCGTAACAGGTAAGCATAGCCCTTCTGCCGCACGCAATGCCGGTTGGCGTGTTGCTCGCGGCGAGATCATAGCCTTCACAGATGATGACTGTGTCCCAACGCCCGGGTGGTTGAGAGCGGGCCTGGCAGCTTTTACAGATGGCGTCACAGGTGTATCCGGACGGCTCATTATACCGTTGCAGTGCATTCCCACCGATTACGAACTGAATGCCGCTCAGCTTGCGACAGCCAGGTTCGTGACCGCCAACAGCTTTTATCGGCGCGCCTGTCTTGCCAGGATTGGCGGCTTTGATGAAAGCTTCACAAGCGCGTGGCGGGAGGACAGTGACGTTTACTTCACGCTGCTGGAACGTTATGCTGGAGAGGCAATGCCTTGTGATTGTCTGTCGTGCTCTATTTCTCTTGCTCGAGGCTTTGTCTACGCGCCTGATGCTGTCGTTATCCATCCGTTGAGGTCTGCTCAATGGGGCGTCAGCCTCAGCCAGCAGCGTAAGAGTATGTTCAATGCTTTGTTGTATAAGAAACATCCGACCTTATATCGTGAGAAGATTCAGGCCGCGCCTCCCTGGCACTACTATGCCATAGTGGGTGCGCTCCTGGTGGTAATCGGAGCTTTATTGGGGAGGAAGCAAGGCCTGGCCTTTGGGGCCGCCTGCTTGTGGATGTTTCTGACCGGGCGTTTTTGCTTGCAACGTTTAGACCAGACATCGCGTGAGCGACGACATGTGGCGGAGATGCTGGTGACATCTGTATTGATTCCTCCACTGTCAATTTTCTGGCGCATTCGAGGCGCAATCAAGTTTCGCGTGTTCTTCCTGTGATGTACTGGCTATACTCTTGCTATCTATACTACACAGCAGTATACTAGTGATGAGCTGAGTCTAAGCAAGTCATTTATACAAACAAAGCGAGGTATTCTTTTATGAGCTATGATCCCAACCAGCCGCCACAATCGTATGGGCAACAACCAAATCAGCCACCTCCGGGCTATTATCCAGAGCAGCAATCGCAATATGGGCAGCCACCACAACAATATGGACAGCCCCAGCAACAGTATGGACAGGAACCACAGCAGTATGGACAGCCGCAGCAACAATATGGGCAGCCGCAGTACGGTCCACAGCAACAATATGGGCAACCACAGTATGGTTCACAACAACAATATGGGCAGCCACAGTATGGCTTTCCAGGCGCACAGGCAGTACCAAAGGACTGGATGACGACGCTGCTGCTGTGCATTTTTCTAGGATGGCTCGGAATTCACCGTTTCTATACAGGACACACTGTGATCGGGATTATCCAGCTGCTGACGGCCGGTGGCTGCGGTATCTGGGTCCTCATTGACTTTATTATGATCCTTACTGATAGCTATAGGGATAGCAATGGCTTGCCGCTAGTCAGAAGGTAATTGAGTTGGTCAAGCGGCCTGTCAAAGCAGCATTTTTGCTTCTCCTGCCCTTCCTTTTTATCGTGGTTCCCACTTCCTGGTTGGAGACACGCCGATCCTTTTGCTTGATTCGCAACGTGTTCGGCGTTCGCTGTCCCGGTTGTGGCATGACTAGGGCTATCTCCTGCGTTTTTCACGGCAACTTCAAACAAGCTCTCCAATATAATAAGTTGGTGGTACTCGTCTTGCCGCTTCTGTGCTATGTGTGGTTACGAAACTTTTTGCTCGGCTAAAACGTGAAATCGTCGAAAGCTAGTTTCCAGTGATTTCTCTGGAAAATGTGCAAGCAGCGAGTGAATATCGTATTGGAGTACCACCGTATGAAGTTTCTTGATGCTCATACCCATTTGTCCGGTTCAGAAACGGGAGAGAACGCCGGGGGAATAGTGGCATGCCTGGATGCATGTGAGGTGGACATAGCCTTTGTATTTGCTCCACTGTTGAATGTTCATTCCTGGGAGCTGACGGATGAGCACCTTGATGACATTCGCAAACACAACGACTATTGTGCCGATATATGCAGCCAGGCTCCAGAAAGGCTTTACGGTTTCTGTGTTTTGAATCCTGTTGCCGGGTTGGCGGGCGGGTCTTTCAAGCAGGCTGTTGATCTGATGATCGAAGAAGTGCGACGTTGCTACCACGAACTTGGTCTACGCGGCGTCAAGATGGTCCCTACCCACTGGTATCCCAACGACCCTCAAATCATTCCTCTCTATCAAGAGATCGCTCAACTTGGCATGTATGTGGTGTTTCATGTTGGCATTTTCATGGATGCTCAGCAGGGGAGTTACTGTCGTCCAACCTTTTATGAAGGCATCCGCCAGGTACCAGAATTGAAGGTACAGCTTGCTCACCTCGGTTGGCCATGGGTCGATGAGTGCATCTCCGTCCTGAAAATGGAAACCAACATTCACGGCAGCGATCCTGCAAAATGGCAGATGATAGCTGATCTCTCATTTGGCCCACCCGACGACTGGCAATTGGGCACCTGGCAGCGTGCTATCGATAGTCTGCCACATAATATGCTTTGCTACGGATCAGACCTTTTCTGGCCGGTCACACCAGAGCAGTACCTTGAGCATCATCTCTACCCACAACGTGGGCTCTTTGAGGTGGCGCTGACAAACGGGCATATTGCCAGCGAGGGCAGCCCGAGCCGCAAGGAAATACGTGAGCAAATTTTCTACAAGAACGTGTTGGAGCACTGGCAATCAGCAGTACACGAACCTCAACAACCGCAGCGCGCGAAGCGGCGGATTAAAACGCCAAAGGCGAGAGCGAGCCATGGGCATGAGGCGGGGCGACGAAGCTAATGTCGATAGAAGAAGCACACCGGCCGCACTCGCTCCAACGTCCCATGCGACTCCTGCTCGTTGCCGACTCTCTCGATGTCGGTGGGGCTGAGTGGCACGTCGTAAATCTGGCTTCAGTACTTGCAGAGCAGGGCCATAGAATTACGCTCGCCTGCACAGTAGAAGGCGTCCTGGCGCCTCTGGCTGAGCAGGCCGGTATATCAGTGCGACCGCTTCTGCATCATTTAGTTAAGCGTCGCCAGAGCCCCAGGTATGCATGGAAGCTGGCAAAGCTCGTGCGTCAAAGCCAATTCGATCTAGTGCATGCCCACATGTATGCAAGTGCGCTTGCCTCGGCATACGCGCTCCTTGGCACGAGCATCCCTCTTGTGATTACAGAGCACAGTCAAGCTAACTGGAGATCTCACTATGCGTGCCGGTGCAGCCAGTGGTTCTACTCCCAGGCGCGGCATATCATTGCCGTATCGAGGGAGATCCGGCGACGCCTGATCGAGCAAGAGGGGGTGCCTTCTGATCGTATCTCGGTTATAATGAATGCCCTGCCGCCAGCATCAGAACAACACAAGAGCATACAACCAGACTTGCCTGCCGCTTTACGCAATGGGCTTCTGGTGGGCGTTGCTGCGCGACTTCAACCTGAAAAGGGCGTGGCGTACTTTCTAGAGGCTGCCGCTCACGTTTTGCAGTTCTTGCCAGAGGTACATTTTCTGGTCATAGGAGATGGCCCCCAGCGGAAAGAATTGCAGGCGTATGTAGAGCAGCTAGGTGTGCAGGAGCATGTACACTTTCTAGGTTTTCGCTTAGATGCGCGAGCAATTATTGGTTTACTGAATGTGCTGGTTGTGCCTTCGCTCAGTGAAGGCACTCCCCTTGTAACGCTCGAGGCAATGAGTGCTGGAGTCCCTGTGGTTGCCAGCGCCGTTGGAGGCATTCCTGAGCAGGTACGCCATCAAAGTGAAGGTATTCTCGTTCCTCCGGGGGATGCCCTGGCACTTGGTGAAGCTGTTCTCCACATGCTGCAAAATCCTACCTGGATGCAACAGCTAGGTGAGGCCGGGCGCCAGCGGGCTTTATCTCGCTTTAGTTTTACAACAATGCTGCAGGAGACCGAGAATGTTTATCGAGCCACCCTTGGCTGGCCGCCGGGAAGCGACAAGGAAAACAGGGAACTGGTTGATCCCTTGACCGAAACAGGGAGGTAAAGCGATGAGTTCTGGCGGTAAAGTGCCTGTGACTATTCGCCGGGGGACACCTGAAGATATTGAGCCGATTCTGGACCTGCTCACAGAGTACGGGCTCCCTCGCAGCTACTTTGAACCTTTTTTCCTGAACGATACGAGTTACCGTCCAGAGCAATCCTGGGTGGTTGAACAGAATGGCCGGTTGCTATCCCATCTACGCATCTATGACCGGTGGATCCGAGTTGGCCGGGCAAAGTTGCATATTGCCGGCGTCGGCAACGTTATCACTGCCCTGGATGCCCGTGGGCGTGGCTACTCTGGACAGATTATACAGGCCATGTTACCTGCGCTCCAGCAGGAAGGATATTCCTATTCATTGCTCTGGACCCATCTGCCGAACTTATATGGCCGCTATGGTTGGGTGCCTATTGAGCAAGAACTCGTGCGTGCAGTGCTCCCTCCCTCTGTCTTGAATGCAGTACGAATCGCTCCATTCGAAGACGATGATTTGCCAGCTATCATGGGCATTTATGAAACTGCGAATGCCGAACGAACTGGAACGACCATTCGCACACTGGAGTACTGGTTGGAACAACCTACCTGGTTACACGAGACCCGGGACAATTTTCTCGTTGCTCATGATAATGCAAAAGACGTAGTTGTTGGTTATGTTCGAGGCCGGATAACGCAGAATGCAGTGGAGATTCTCGAACTGGGGATGAAAGGTGATAGGTTTGATATTGGGCGTACATTGCTTGCAGCGATTTCAATGCATCGCGAGGAGCAGTTGCAAGGCCAGTTTCCCCCCTCGTTGAGAGGAGTATTTCTCCATGGCGAGTTCGGGATCATACCCGAGGAGGCTGGACTGATGGGAAGAGTTATCAATCTCGCCGAACTGCTGCAAGTGATGGAGCCGGTATGGCGTGATCGGGTACGAGAAGCTGAAACGAGTGAAGGTGTTCTCTGGCTAGCGACAAGCTCTGGTCACGCTGTAATACAAGTGACCGGCCGGGAACTCCAGATGGATGTGCTGAGAGCTGCTGAGGTGCGGGAGGCAGTGGTATTATTGAATGAGGATCAGTTTGCACATCTCCTTTTCCATGGTTTTGATGAGAGGGCGGACCACATCATTGGAGAGCAATTCGATCGATCTTTCTTGCGGGCGCTCTTCCCTGAGCAAGACTTTGTCATCTGGGCGGCAGATGCTTTCTAGTGCATAATCAAGAGACGATTCCGAGAACGAGGGTGCAGGGAGCGAAGCATCCCTGCCGGGGGAACGGGGGAATCCTGTCTGGGGGACAGGTAATCCCCCGAATCTCTCCCTTTTTTTCTATACTAGAGAGGAATTCTGATGATACTCATGCAGGTCGTACGAAAGGGGTGAAGTCGTGGAAAAAAAAGTGAAGATCGGTTTGATCGGCACAGGTATGGTCAGTCAACAGTATATCAAAGGTTGCCGGGGATTTGACATCCTCGACCTTGTAGCCTGCTCGGATATTGATCTGGAGAGGGCAAAAACTGTTGCCCGGCAGTGGAACATTCCTAAAGCCTGCTCTGTAGAAGAATTGCTGGCCGATCCAGAGATTCAGATTGTGATCAATTTGACCATACCGCAGGCGCATGTTCCGGTAAGCGAGGCCGTTGTTGAGGCGGGGAAACACGTCTACTCTGAAAAACCCCTGGCTGTCACGCTAGAAGATGGCAAACGCCTGCTCGCTGCCGCCAGGAAAAAAGGGGTGCTCGTTGGCTGTGCGCCAGATACCTTTCTAGGCAGTGGACATCAAATGTGCCGCAAACTTATTGACGAGGGAGCTATTGGAGAGCCGATCGCAGCGGTTGCGTTTTGGGCTGAATATATTATGAGTGGGCCTCCTGGCCGCGATTTCACCTTCCAGCCTGGCTGTGGTCCCATGCTGGATATGGGATCATACTACGTGACTGCTCTCATCGACTTACTTGGTCCTGTCAAGCGAGTTACCGGAACGGTGCGCAAGATCTTTCCCGCGCGTCTTGTGACCGAAGGGGAATATAAAGGCCGGCATATTCCTATCGAAGTGCCAACCTATATAACCGGTACCCTGGACTTTACCGCCGGGCCGGTGGGCACAATCATCACAAGTTACGATGTTTACGAGGGGAGTGGATTGCCTAAGATTGAGGTCTACGGCACGAAGGGGTTATTAAGTGTCGCAGATCCAAATATTCATGGAGGCGTGGTGCGGCTACGTCGTCCCGGCTACGATTGGGAGGAGATACCGGTAAGGCATAGCAACAAACTTGGCAGGGGTGTTGGCGTTGCGGATATGGCCTATGCCATCACCTACAGTCGACCACATCGTGCGAGCGGAGAACTGGCGTATCATGCTCTCGAAGTCATGACAGCTTTTGAACGTGCATCAACTAGCGGCAGGCACATAGAGATTGAGAGCCAGGTGAATCGGCCGGTACCGTTGCCACCCGGTTTAGCAGAGGGGCAGCTCGATGAATAAACTGCCATTTTTTCTGCATTAGGAAAGGAAAGCGAAATATGACAACTTCAAAGAAAGTACGTGTTGCAATTATTGGTGTGGGCAATTGTGCCAGTTCACTCGTGCAGGGCGTCCATTACTACCGCGAGGCGAAGCCGGAAGATTTCGTCCCGGGTTTGATGCACGTCAACCTTGGTGGTTACCACATTTCCGATATCGAGTTCTCAGCCGCCTTCGACATCGACCAGAACAAAGTGGGTAAAGACATTAGCGAGGCTATTTATACGGCCCCGAATAATACATATCGCTTTGCTGACGTTCCTAAGCTCAATGCAAGGGTCTACAGGGGTATGACCCATGATGGGCTTGGGAAGTATCTCTCGCGCATCATCAGGAAAGCGCCAGGACAGACCGACGATATTGTGAAAATTCTCAAGGACACGGGTACTAATGTTGTGGTGAACTATCTGCCGGTAGGCTCTGAGACGGCTACCAAGTGGTATGTTGAGCAGATTCTCAGGGCCGGCGTGGGGTTTGTCAACTGCATTCCTGTCTTTATTGCACGCGAGCAATACTGGCAGCAGCGCTTCAAGGAAGCCAATTTGCCGGTGATCGGCGACGATATCAAGAGCCAGGTCGGAGCCACCATTGTCCATCGCATGCTGGCCCGTCTCTTCCGGGAACGCGGGGTGAAGCTGGAGCGTACGATGCAACTCAATGTCGGCGGAAACACCGACTTCTACAATATGCTGGAGCGCGACCGCCTGGAGTCGAAGAAGATTAGCAAGACGAATGCAGTAACAAGCCAGCTCGATTATGATCTGGGTGAAGATAACGTGCATATCGGTCCCTCCGACTATGTAGCCTGGCTCTCCGACCGCAAGTGGGCCTACATTCGACTGGAAGGGCGCACCTTTGGCGACGTACCCTTGAATGTAGAGTTGAAGCTGGAAGTATGGGACTCGCCAAATTCAGCCGGTGTCGTTATCGATGCTCTACGTATGATCAAGCTCGCACTGGATCGTGGAGTGAGTGGCACGCTGGAAGGGCCAAGCGCTTACCTGATGAAGTCGCCACCTGTTCAGTATCACGATGACATTGCCCGTGAGATGACCGAGGCATTTATTTGTCAAGAGAGCCCTCCACCCTTCCAGGAGAAAGAAAACCTGCAAAGCTAACGCTGTAGCTTACCTACCCCGTATGATATCTCCTCCCAAAGGAAAAAAACGCGTGCCCTAAAAACAATAAGAGCCAGCGTTTTCCTGACGAAACGGTACTGCCAGACCCTCGCTGCCCATCACCTGGGCAAACGAACAAGAAGCTTTCAGCAAGGGCAAAGGGAGAGCCCCTGGCAGACCAACCGTTAATCAGTGGTTGTATTACCCGTACAACTTTTCCTGTATTGCCTGTACAACTTTTCCTAAGGAGGAAAAACCCATGCAACGCATCAGATTGTTGCTCTTCTCAGCCGCCCTTCTCATATCCCTGTTCGGAATGACAGCCTTCACATCAGTAAGTACAGCGTCTGCTCATACGCATGCACAGGCGAGCCATGCGCATGTGACCTTGCCTCACCACCCTCTAGTCGGCTGCTCAGGCAGTGGATGTAACGGTCTCAATCCTGCTACGACAGGCTGTTCGGCCGATGCCTTTACCGTGCAAACAGCAGTCTTCAGCAATTCTCGTGTCGAACTGCGCTATTCTCCAACCTGTGGAACCAACTGGGGACGGGTGACGAGCACGGCCGGCGCAACCTTTCTTATCATTAGAATACAGCGCATTGATAACCTCACCTACACCTTTTCAGGAGGCAACTTCACCTTCGCATTCGTCGCGATGGTCTATGCCCCGACCGTAGCGGCGCGCGCCTGTGGAGGCGTCAGCAGCATCAGTGGCTGTACAGCATATGTCTAGCATAAGACATTCGAATTTTTATTCTTTTTACAGTTTCAGCGCCTTGTGCCTTCCCTTCGGGAGGGCACAAGGCGCTGAAACTGTAAAAAATCTTTCCGGTCGCCGTAGGCGACCATGCTCACAACTGAAAGTGACTTTTGAGACTCTAGAGCGTCGGTCAAGAAATAGAAAGGAAGAGATTGACAAAAAAAGCTGGGGATGGTTAGCTCAAGAAAACCACACGAGTCAGGAGGAAAAAGATGCAACCCATCCTTTGGCAGCCCCCGGTAGAACTTTCAGAGCAAGAAGAGCAGATAGTGAAGAAGATTCGGAAAGCGAAATTGTTTGTGTTTTTGCGCCAGCACCGCCATGAATTGCTGGATGAAGCGTTTCAGCAAGAGCTGGCGAGTCTGTATCGCAAAGCGGAGCGCGGGCAACCACCAGTCGCCCCGGCGATGCTGGCGCTAGCGCTTATCCTGGAGGCGTACAGTGGCGTCTCCGATGACGAAGTGATTGAGGCGACCGTGCTGGATCGGCGCCTCATCGAACGCACTCTCGAGATGGCCCACCAGAGTCAAGCCTTTGGAGCACGGGCCTTACGCGCCGCCCTGGATAGTAGCCCGTTGTGGGGAGCAGGACGAGTGGAAGATACGTCTAATTTGGTGGGCCATGCGCTCAAAAAGGTCATGCGCGTGGTGGCAGACCGTGCCTCGGCGGGAGCTGGCCGAAGTCGCTCAGGAAGCGGGAGCGGAACTGGTTTGTAGCACGAGCCTGAAGGCAGCACTGGACCGCGACTGGGATCAACAACTGCAGAAAGACGAGGCGCTAGCCCTGGTCTTGCACGTGTTACAGACGGTCGATACCTGGGTCCAGCAGTTGAGCGATCCAGAGGACCAAGCCGTGGCCCAGCCGGTCCTGGCAATCGCCAAACAGGTCGAGAAGCAAGATGTCGAGAGCAGCGAAGAGGGCAAAGTGAGCCTGATCAAAGGGGTGGCCAAAGACCGACGCATCAGCGTCGAAGATGGGCAGATGCGTCATGGGCGCAAAAGTCGCAGTGTGCGGGTGGATGGCTACAAACGCCATGTGCTGCACGACCTGGATAGCGGTCTCATCCGTGCGGTGGGCCTCACTCCAGCCAACGCCCCTGAAGCCAGTGTCACTCAAGCGATCAGCCAAGACCTGGAGCGGCAAGAGGTCTCTTTACAGGAACTGCACATCGATCGGGCCTATTTGAGCAGCCATCTGGTGCGCGAACGCAGCGACGAGCTTGCGATCTACTGCAAAACCTGGCCAGTGCGCGAAGGCCAACAGTTTCACAAGCAGAGCTTTGTCCTGGACTGGGAACGGCAGCTCATTCGCTGCCCGGCTGAGCAAGAGATGCCCTTTGTTCCCGGTGCGGTGGTCCATTTCCCCAAAGAGATCTGTGCGGTGTGTCCCTTGAAAGCGCAATGCACCAGCAGTCCTAAAGGACGGAGTGTGAGCATCCATCCTGATGAAGCCTTGCTCGTCGAATTACGCCAGGACCAGCAAACCCCAGAAGGGCGCAGCAAACTCCGCGAGCGGGTCGCAGTTGAGCACACCCTCGCCCACGTTGGCTACTGGCAAGGACGGCGTGCACGCTATCGTGGCCTACGCAAGAATCTGTTCGATCTGCGCCGGTGCGCCGTCGTCCACAATCTGCATGTCCTGGCTCGTTCCCAGCAGCTTCAGACTGAACTTCCCGCTGCTGCTTGATTACTTGACCGATGCTCTAGGGGGTCAATACCCTGGCAGCCGTGACGAGTACGAAGCAGGGATTCCAACCGCTTCTGATCAATGGCCGTCCCCTTAAGAGCCTGAATCAACACTACAACAAGCAATGTGCCCGCCATCAGAGGCACCTCGCAAAAACGAAGCGGTTCACTTCCCGCCAGCTTGATCGCATTACGACGAAGCGCAATCGCCGGATTACTGCCTATCTGCACACGGCAAGCCGTCGCATCATCGATTATCTGGTCAAAGGGGGGATCGGGACACTCTGTATCGGCAAAAATCCGCTCTGGAAACAGGAAGCGAACATGGGGCGCAAAAATAACCAGGCGTTTGTCCAAATTCCGCATGCCCGCTTTATCGATCTTCTGACGTACAAGGCGAAGCTCGTGGGCATCGACGTGGTGATCGTCGAAGAGAGCTATACGAGCAAAGCTTCGTTCCTGGATCGAGATCACATCCCGACCTATGACCCCAAGCGGATAGAAAAACCACGCTTCAGCGGGAAACGTGAAAAACGTGGCTTATATCGCGCATCAGATGGGAGGCGCATCAATGCGGATATTAACGGCAGTTACAACATACTGCGCAAAGCATTCTCCGATTCCTTCGGACAGGAGATAGGGGGGTCAGCAGTTGCCCCTGGACGGCTTGCTGTCTAAACGAAGATGAGAGCTGATGTGCTTGTCGCATTTGTCCTCATTTTCTGATACTGTATTGCCAACTGCTAACCTATGCAATATAATTTGCTTGCCGGGGAAACTACTACATGCAGAATAATCGGTATTGCAACCACTTTCTCATCGAGACAGGAGCTAGCAGGTGAACGCAGTAAATAAACCCCAAAGTTTAGCCTCGATCAAGTTTCTCAAGGGTCCCCTCACAGGCATAACTTTCCAGATTGACAAGCCGGTTACCACTATTGGCCGCGAATCAGGGAACGATATCGTTATCGAAGGGGATTTGAACGTTGCCAGACACCACGCCCGCCTGCTCTGGAACAACGGCTCCTGGAGTATCGAAAAGCATCCCCAGGCCGGCAGCATCACTATCAACTCACAAAACATACAGCAGGCAAATATCTCCAACAATACGACCATCATCTTAGGAAGAGACACAACCTTCCTTTTTCTCGTTACTGCTGAAACCAGGGATCTGTCTGATGAGACGCGACATCTCACCCCTCCAGTTCCTGCATCACAACCATTGGAAGCATCTCCATCACCCGCTCCAGTACATAACCCTACAGGGTTGATTTCGCGGCCCTTTGGAACAGAGATTGCACCCCTTTCGACACTGGGCATGCCTACACTTGAGGTGACCAGTAACACCTCCGGCGCTAAGAAGTCTTATCTGCTCATCAAGGATGTCATCAATATTGGGAGAGATGCTACGAATGATATCGTGATCAACGATGCAAGTGTCTCGGGCCTTCACCTCCAGATTGTGCGCCAGGGCAATTCATTGATCCTGATCCATCCTCATCCCGAACGGCAGCAGACACAGAACGGACTGCTTTACCAGGGGCACAAAGTTCGCGGAGACGAGTCGTTCCGCAAACCCCTGAGCCGTGGAGACTTCTTCCGCATCGGGAACGAACATGACACGCTGATCACCCTGACCTACCATGATGGCAGTGGAGCAGAGCAGGAGATGCTACCTCCCATTCAGCCCATCAAGCTGGATGATGCTGAGATCACCATTGGGCGCATGCCAGATAACACCGTCGTCCTGTCTCACCCGCAGATTTCCGGTTATCATGCCCGCATGGTACGCGAGAACGGCTCCTACCGCATCTATGACCTGGGCAGCACCAATCACCTCTACGTCAACTCTCAGGTCGTCACGAACCATCTCTTGAAGATGGGCGATGATATACGCATAGGCCCGTATAAGCTTGTTTACGAGAGTACACAGCTGATCCAGTACGATGAGAGCAAATACATCCGTATCGATGCTCTCAACCTCAAGAAATCCGGCAACAACGCAGATATATTGCTCAACAATATTTCCCTGTCCATCCCTCCGAGAACATTCGTAGCCCTGGTAGGTGGTTCCGGCGCGGGTAAATCTATGCTGATGGACGCACTGAGCGGCTTGCGGCCTGCTCACCAGGGCAGCGTGCTCTACAACGGCCAGGACTATTACCGTAACCTGGCGGCCTTCAGTTCCCAACTGGGTTATGTGCCGCAGGATGATATCGTTCATCGCGACCTGACCGTCGAGCGTGCCCTCTACTACGCCGCGAGGATGCGCCTGCCGGGAGATTTCACGAATGAGCAAATCCAGCAGCGTATCAATGAAGTGCTCGAAGATGTAGAGATGACGGATCGACGCGATCTGCTGGTCAAGAAACTCTCGGGTGGGCAGCGCAAGCGTGTCTCCATCGCCCTGGAATTGCTGGCGAACCCCAGTCTCTTCTTCCTGGATGAGCCGACCTCGGGCCTCGACCCTGGCCTGGATTTAAAGATGATGTTCCTCCTGCGCAAACTGGCCGACAAGGGACATACCATCCTGCTGGTGACACATGCTACGAACAATATTAACGTATGCGACTACGTCTGCTTCCTGGCCCCAGGCGGCCGTTTAGCCTATTTTGGGCCACCTGAGAAGGCCAAAGCCTATTTTGGAAAGACCGAGTTTGCCCAGATCTACAATAGCCTGGAGCCAACTAAGGAGAATCCCAACCTTCTCGAAGAAGCCGAGGCGCGCTTTAAGCTCTCCCCAGACTACCAGGCGTACGTGGCTAAGCCGCTGCAAGATGCTCCTGCCGGCTCCAATGGTGCCAGTGGTGCCAGTGGTGCCAGTGGACAGCCTGTGGTCAAGGAAAGCAAAAAACCCGGGCGTGGCAATCCATGGAAGCAGTTCCTGCTGCTTTCCACGCGCCATATGGAGCTGCTCAGGAACAATATGGGCAACCTCTTGATCCTCCTGTTGGAAGCACCCCTCATTGCTGTACTCTTGATGGTCCTGGCAAGGGCTGAACTGGGCGCCGACATCTTTAACGCCAACAAAATTGTCCAGTGCACTCCGCAAATTTTCACGGCCGCCGGCCCTCTTGCTCTACCGGGCGTTGCTCCTCAAGTGCACGTGGTGAGTTGTGACAGTGTGGTTAACTTTCTCAAAAATGACCCCAATGGCAAAGCCTATGTACAGCAGAGAGGCGGTCCAGAGCAGGCTCTGCAAGACTTCATCATCACAGGGCAAAGCGGGGACGCGCAAAGGGTCATCTTCCTCATTTGCTTTATTGCGGCCCTCTTCGGGTGTATTAACGGGGCGCGTGAGATCGTCAAGGAGGGGGCCATCTACCGCCGTGAGCGCCTGGTTAACCTGGGCATTCTTCCCTATATGTTTTCCAAGATAGTCGTGCTAGGCGTGTTAGCCCTGCTCCAGACAGCCTCAATGGTTCTTATAGTGCAAATATTTGAACCTTTTCATCAGGGAGTCTTCCTGCCGGTGCTTCTGGAGGTATACATCACCCTGGCCTTGTCGGCGGTAGCAGGCGTCATTGTTGGCCTGGCCGTTTCAGCTATCGCCACCAATGAGGACAATGCCAATACCCTGCTCCCGGTCATTCTCATTCCCCAGGTCATCTTCGCCGGCTCCATTATCCCGCTCAAAGACTGGTTCTCCACCGTGGTGGCGGCTATCTTCCCCATACGCTGGGCCATGGCGGCTTTGGGCTCAACGATTGGCCTGCACAGCGATAAAATAAGTGGGGATAGGCTCTTTGGAAACGATTATACCTATCACGGTACGCTATACTCGATCTATAGCCAGGCCGATGCTACCAACCGTATCCTGCTCTCCTGGTTTGCCCTCGGTATAATTATTATAGTCCTTGCTTTCGCTATCGGTTTCTCTCTGAAGCGTAAGGATATTCGCAAGTAATACATGAGAAGACAGTGACTATGATGGGGTGGCTCTATCCACTGAGCTATGGGCGCGTGAGTGGAGCCTACGCTTAAAGCTGAGGCATATTCTGAGAGAATGTTCCAGGGTTCATAGTTTAGCAGACGGGAAACCCTGGAACGTTTTTTATGTTTTCATTTATGTTCTCCAAGTTTTTAGGATTTAAGAGAAGTCGCTAGTTCATCAAGATAGGCTAAATGTGCTTCAGAACGAAGTGGAGCACCACTAAAGTAAATGTGTTCCTCTGGTCGTGTACCTGGGCGCAACGTAAAGGTAAATGCATGTGGGTCATTCGCACTTGGTACTGCCGCTAGCACCTCGCCAGTATGGAATGCTTGTATTGCTAGGTTAGGAATAATCGTCATGGATTTGTCAGCAGCGCCAATACCGATAGTTTTACTAAGTAGCCGCCGTACGGGTTTTGAAAAGATAGCATCCAATTGATATGGAAATTGAGCGGTAATTTCGGAGTAGTCAAGAACACGTTCTGGTTCCCCGACAACGGGCGATCCATCCGCAGCCTGTAGACCCGACAGATAGTGGAAGAGGCGATCTGCTATACCGTCAATTGCAGCCGTTGGACCTGCTACATCAATGATAATGCGATTCTGCTCAAAATGAAGGAAGCGAATAGGTACGATATGTTCCTCTTGGTGAATCCATGCTCCTAAGTTGAAGACGATTCCTGGAGGAAAGGTTGTTGGAACCTCTCCAAATGTCTGCATTGGTGTGCCAATAACAGATGATTGGAAACGGAAGAGTTGTTGAATTTGCTGTTGCACTGGCTGGATACTGACCGATGATAAACGTAAAGCATCAGGACTAAATTCGTAAGCTCTTCGACTCGTTAGGATTTTTACTTTTTCAAGCATATTATGCAGCAAGCTCCCAGCTTTTCATTTGGTGTGTGGTTGATTGTCCTTCGCTCCCTACTAAAGGCCATAATTGCTCACCATACTCAGCGCTTTTCTGTGCAGAAGTTTTCACCACTTGAGGCATTGCGATTGTTGCCTGACCTAGAACGGCAGTCGGTTGCATGCTTTGAGGCATAGGCATGAATCTGGTCTCTTTTGTAAGGAGCCACGTGTCATAATTTATCTGTGTGAGCGGTAAATCTGGATTAGCAATAACGAAGTTACGAGCAGACTCTATTGGCACAAGTGTAATGTCCAGAGGCACCATTCCACACTCTAGAGCAAACTCTGCATAGCGCCGAAACGATATGGACCCATCAGTATCTGCCTCTATACGTGCTATAGCGGCTTGCTTTGTGTTCAATCGCTCAGCTACTTGTGCCTGTGTGAGATCAGCTTGGCGACGTGCGTAAAACAATTGATCTACGGCTGAAGACACAAATCCAGATTTAAGATATTCCTTTACGAATGTAAGGCTTTTGTTTTCATCGGTTAGCTCGTGGACGATGATATCATTGGTTGTTTCCCTGGTTTGGGCATTTTCATATTTCTGCATCATTTTCTCCCATTGATAGCGTTCCAGCAATCAATTGCGCGTGACTTGGCTAGCCTGATCTCTTTGGGCGGCACTTTTTGTCCCGGCTTCTTAAATAAGTGTATCCAATAAGCGTCTAATCGGCCGTTGGGAAACATCACAAAAGCACGATAATCATAACCTAAAGGAAAATTATAACATATTTGTTATAATTTGTTTAGCATTTCAGATCATGAAAATAACCATAAAGTATTGTGGCAAATCATATGAACACTGAGCGGATGGAATGGATCCCACAGGAATTGCTGGACCGGTGGCAGCAACCCCTGCAAGAGCATGATCGTTCGGCGGGTACCGTCAAAAAATATACCCAGGCAGTAGCACGCTTTCTTACCTGGTACGAGGCAGAGGAGCAGGCACCGCTTCAATTCTCTGCTCTGACCCCGATTGCCCTGATCGGCTATCGGAACCACCTGCGTCATGAACAACACAAATCCATCAGTACCATCAACCTGCAGGTGAGTGCTTTGCGGGCGTGGTGCGGCTGGATGACCGAGCCAGGATAAGCTAGACGCTCGTCAAGCGTTCCAAGGTAAGTTGTATTATATTACTCAAGTACTTCGTTCGAAATAAAACCCCGATTGCCCTTCTGGGTATTCATATCGTCTATTCTTCGGCGGGAGTGGAACGCAGCTTTTTGCGTAAACCGGAAACGCGCTTCTCGTTGATGCGGCGCGTGCGGCTAGCGGCAGTTGGGCGTGTTGGTTTACGAGGAATCTCAACGTGCTGGAATTCTTCCAGACGTGCCTGCATCCGCTCGAAGGCGGCTTCGCGGTTGGCGTGCTGCGATCTGCGCTCCGTCGCGGTGACGGTAATACCGGTCGGGCGATGCACCAACCGCACGCCCGTTTCGACTTTATTGCGATGTTGCCCGCCTGGCCCACTAGCTTTTATGAACTCGAGATCGCTATCGCGTTCAAGCGATTCTCGGTCGGTTGGATACATTGGTGTCAAAAACAACTCTTCCTAATGAAAAGGACGATAGAAATGCAAAAGCTTGCCTCTTTATTCTATCGCATTTGAGAAATTAGTATCATCTGGAACCGGGGTTTATTATCAGAATCTTTAGCTACTGTGAAGTTTCACATCTAGAACAAGTTTCTTCTGCTTGCACTGACTTCTGTATCTGCAAAAGAATGAGCAGCGTAGTAAGTATAGATGCCAATCCTTTATGATGACGATGAAACTTACAGGAGAAAATAGATGAGTAATAACTCTCAATCGGACGCAAATGCACAGGGTGGCCAGCAGGATACCGATCGCGATAAGCCGCAGGGCTCCTATCAACAGGGACAGGGTTCTACTCAGCAAGACCAGCAGTCAGAGTCTTGATCAGCGAGGGGCAATGAACCTGGACTTTCAACGAGAATACTGGGAAAGCAGCTTGCAGTATCCCGACTGGTATAAACGGCTTGAAAAAGAGCTAAGACAACTGTTTTTCCCAGTGGTGCATAACGATGCCCGGCTTAAAGCCTTCAGGAACAAGGTATACGACCTTATAGAAGAGCTATTGGCAGGCGATAAAATTCCCCTGGCAGAAAGTGGACCTGATCTCGATAGAAACCGGCAGCCGGTAGATACCGTAGTTATTCATCACACGGAAGAAGACCCCGGGATGAGCCTGGGAAAACTTTCTGCCATTGGACTCGTGAGACAGTACGGTTTTGAGTACCTGGAAAAAGATATCTCAGGTGATCGGGTGGGAGGTAAGCCGGTATGGTCTGGACACTTCCGGGAAGGGAAAATGGTCTTTTTTGCCTATCACTGGCTGATCAGGCCAGACGGAAGAGCAGAAAGATTGTTGGAAGATGCCTATATAGGCTGGCACGCGGGCAACTGGGACACGAACACGAGAAGCACCGGCATCGCCCTGTCAGGTAACTATGAAGAAGCTATCCCTCCCTTTGCTCAAATCGAGGCAGCGGCAAAAGTAATTAAAGAAAACTATCCACAGGTAACCATTCTGGGTCATCGAGAGGTGAATAAGGTAGCAAGCTGCACCTGCCCGGGAGCGTATTTTCTTACTAACTGGAAAGAAACTCTCTTACGGGGGGTACAATTGGAGTGACACCACCGTTATTGGCCTGCCAGACATGCACCGTCCTGTCATTGCTTGCCGAGGCAATACGTAATCCATCAGGTGACCACGCCACTGCTGTCGTCCAGTCGGTATGACCGCGATAGGTGAAGATGTGATTACCTGTCACAGCGTCCCATAGTCGCACCGTATTATCGTTGCTAGCAGAAGCAATCCGTGAGCCGTTGGGTGACCAGGCGATAGCTCGCACTCTGTCCGTATGACCGCTGTAGGTGAGAATAACCTTTCCAGTCTCGCTATCCCATACCTGAACCGTGTGATCTCCCAGGACAACCTTTTTCCGGTTTCTCCCGGCTGATCACCAGGAGAGTCCTCTGACACTGTGTCAATATCTTCTGCCTGTTCCCCGAGCAATCCCAGTTCCTCGGCATTCTTGCCAAAAAGTTCGCAAAGTCTCTGCTGAGAGTAGGGATGGGGAAGACTTTCCCCATTTTCCCAGCGCATGACAGTTTTGGGCCCGCATCCTACCTTCGAAGCTACATCTTCTTGTGACCAGCCCCGTAGTTTACGCTCGTATCTCAGTTGTTTGTGAAAAGGCAATCGTTCTGCCATACAGGCCTCAGGTATCCACGCTTATGCCAAAAACGCACTTTACTATCAACTGCCTGTATTAGTTTATCAGCAGAGCAGATTTATGACAAGTGTAGTGTGTACTCAGGGTGCTCCTTATATTGTTGCGAGGAGCATATAACCCGGCGAAGAAGGTAGTAGCCTGAGCGAGGACAAACTATCGCCACAACTATGGACAACGTGGTAGCCTACGCGTAGCATAGTAGGGGCGATGGCTTGTCCCATTGACTCCAAGTAAATCATAAGTAGAAAGGACTCCTTTCAGGATTGAGTGGCATAACGAGACCCACATTTGCGATGCGCCGAGTGCGCCTGACGCGGCTGGAGCAGCTCAGGAGGCGGATAACTGACCTCCTGCAAG
>WNGM01002968.1_pt1 | contig 31227 bp, 27 predicted proteins | sample 5400571 | NCBI WGS metagenome assembly WNGM01 (sample SAMN13153378, study PRJNA577476) | soil metagenome | isolation source: 100 cm soil or saprolite under Garry oak tree replicate 2 | place: USA:California | collected 2016-06-15 | reverse complement strand
CATTGCTCGGTAGCTATGTCCGGCAGGGATAAGCGCTGAAGGCATCTAAGCGCGAAACCCGCCTGAAGATGAGACCTCCCGGGGCGTAAGCCCCCTGAAGGGCCCTCGTAGATTACGAGGTTGATAGGCCGGAGGTGTACGCACCGTAAGGTGTTCAGCTGACCGGTACTAATCGCCCGTGCGGCTTGACCACATATGAACTCATAACGGACGACAATTCGGAGACGATGCGTCGTCTGGCTGCACTCGAGGATCTCCGTGTTCGGAAAAGTTCCCGGTGGCATTGCCGGAGGGGCCACACCCGTTCCCATCCCGAACACGGAAGTTAAGCCCTCCTGGGCCGATGGTACTGCGCTGGTAACGGCGTGGGAGAGTAGGTCGCCGCCGGGGTAAATCACGCGCCCGGGTGAAGCCGCCCGGGCGCTCGTGTTTCTGTGATCCGTCAACGCGCCCGCAGTCTCCGGCCGCGATGCTTACGCGCATGGAGTGATCATGGACGCATGGGGCAAAGAGCTGGTGGTCGAGCTCTACACGCGATATGCACCGGACGTCGAGCGACTGCAGCGCTTCGACGCCTTCATTCCGACGATCGGGAAGTCCTATGCCGGGGAGGAGCGCCGACTCCTCTACCTCATGACCCGCTTCATCGAGCCCGAGTTGATCATCGAGTTCTCTCCGAAGCGGGGCTGGACCACGCTCCACATGGCAGCCGCCCTCGAGGACAACCACAAGGGGCGGATCATTTCATTCGAGCTCGATCCGATCTATGCGGCGCTGACGAAGCGGACGGTGAAGACGGCCCGCCTCGCCCACCGCCTCGAGGTCGTCGTCGGCGACGTCCGTGAGGAATTTCCGCGCGTGTACGGCGACCCGGGCACCTGGCGGTCGGCACCGGAGATCGGATTCCTCTTCGTGGACTCCGACCACAGCGCCGAATTCGCGCACTGGTACCTGGGCAACCTGTTTCCGCTGGTCCGGCAAAACGGGGTGATCCACGCTCACGATATCGAGGCGTCGCCGGAGCGCGTCGTGAATCAAGAGCCGCTCCCGCTCGAGCCGACCGGGGAGGAGAAGGTCCTGGCCGAGCACCTCGTTCGCCATCGGGACCGATATCGCTGGTTCAGTGTCGCCGACGCGGTCCGCGATCACGCCTACCTTGCCGCCGTAAGACCGTGGGGAGGCGGGGACCTTTCGTTCCCGCCCGGTCGGGTGCGACTCCATCCCACGGAGAAGCGCATGGGATTCGAGCGCAATCCCTCGTTGTGGATCCTTCAGACCGGCGCCCAGGAATCGAAGGCGTATCCCGACCGACCCTTCGAGCCGTTGCACCGCACCCTGAAGCAGCGTCTCGCGTACGAGACGCGGAAACAGATCGCATCGTTCTACGCGCCGCTGCGCGAGAGGCGACGCATGCGGAGGCAGACGTCTCCCCGCGGATGAGGGTCCCTACGCCCGGCGGGCTAGAGAAGCGCTGAGCCGAACTGGAGGGCGAAGGCGAGCGCGGTGGCGATGATGCAGAGGGCGGCGAGCATGCGGTCGAAGCTCTGCTCGCGCCCGCGCTCGGCCGCCGAGAGCGAGAGCCCAACCAGGAACCCGCCGATGAAGCCGCCGGCGTGGGCGAAGTTGTTCACGCCGGACATGAAGAACCCGAAGATGAACAGCACGAGCGCCCACTGCCCGTACTGCCGCAGGATGAGGCCGCCGAACACACCGCCCCGCTTCCGTCCGTACGCGACCATGGCGCCCAATAATCCGAAGATGGCGCCGGAGGCTCCGATCGTGAACGGCACGCCGACCAGGTTGGAGGCGACGAAACCGAGCGCGCCCGACACGGTGAAGATCACGACCAGGCGCGCCGGCCCGAACAGATCTTCCACCGCCGGACCGAGCTGACGGATCCAGAGCAAATTGAAGAGGATGTGAAGGATGCTGCCGTGGAGATAGATGCCGGTCAGCAGCGTCCACCAGTGCCCGTACGCCCAGGGTATCGTTCCCGCCCCGCCGAGCGAGAAGAGCATGCGGTCGCTCGGCGCGAAGGCATCGAAGAGGCCTCGCGGCCGAAGCGCTGAGGCCGGGTCCAACACGATGCTCGCCACGTACAGCACCACGCAGAGGACCGTGACGGCATTGATGAAATTCCAGCGCCGGAAGAGTGTGCCGAGGGTGCCGCCGAAGCCCCACATGCCGGGATTGCGCCGACCACAGACGAGACAGACCGGCGCGTCAGCGTTGGTCAGGCGGCCGCACGATGGGCACAGGATGGCGCCAGACGTCTTACGAAACATTGTCGGAATGTTGCCTCTCATCGATACGATACCCTTCATCGAGCCAGACACCGAGGTCGATCAGCCGACAGACGAGCGAGCAGAATGGGCGGTGCGGATTGCCCGGCCAGACGACGTCGGCATGACAGGTGGGACACGTGAGGCGATGCATCGTGTGGGCATCGTACTCAGCGCCCACAAAGTGTGTCAACTCAGTGACTTTCCTGACGCTTGGGAATCATTTCCCATTGACAGCCCAGACGCCCTCGCGTAGTCTGAGCCGCGAATTCGTGCCCTGCGTCCATGCGGACGACCAGACCGAAGATCAACCGCCGTGGCAGCCGGCCCAACTCAGGAGTCCACAGCATGAGTGACAGCACTCGCATTCCGCCGTCGCACGCCCGCCGAGCGCTCATCGCGCTGTTCACGATCGTCGCGGTGCTGGTGGCGGTTCTGGTCGCAATCGCTCCGGCGCTTGCCCAGACCCCGGCGCCGGCGTCGAGCCATAGCGGCGGCGAGGCGAGCCTCAAGATCCCCGACCTCGGAGGGATCGCCTTCTCGGGTGTGCCCGGGCGGACGCTGTTGATGTTGGGACTGATCGTCTGCGGGCTCGGCCTCGTCTTCGGCCTCGTGATCTTCAATCAGCTCAAGAACCTGCCGGTTCACGCCTCCATGCGCGAGATCTCCGAGCTGATCTACGAGACGTGCAAGACGTATCTGATCACCCAGGGCAAGTTCATCCTGCTGCTCGAGGTGTTCATCGGCATCATCATCGTGGTGTACTTCGGCTTCCTTCAGCACTACGACGCGAGCCGCGTCATCATCATCTTGCTCTTCAGTCTCATCGGCATCGCCGGCAGCTACGGTGTGGCTTGGTTCGGCATCCGGATCAACACGTTCGCGAATTCACGCACGGCCTTCGCCAGCCTGAAGGGGGAGCCCTATCCTGTCTACGCGATCCCGCTCAAGGCCGGCATGAGCATCGGGATGCTGCTTATCAGCGTCGAGTTGTTCCTGATGCTCTGCATCCTCCTCTTCATCCCGGGAGACTACGCTGGTCCCTGCTTCATCGGCTTCGCCATCGGCGAGTCGCTGGGCGCGGCCGCCCTCCGTATCGCGGGCGGGATCTTCACCAAGATCGCCGACATCGGCTCCGACCTGATGAAGATCGTCTTCAACATCAAGGAGGACGACGCCCGCAACCCGGGTGTGATCGCCGACTGCACGGGCGACAACGCAGGCGACTCCGTCGGACCGAGCGCGGACGGGTTCGAGACCTACGGCGTCACCGGTGTCGCGCTCATCTCGTTCATCCTGCTCGCCGTCCGCGAGCCGGCGGTGCAGGTCCAGCTCCTGGTCTGGATCTTCTTGATGCGCGTGCTCATGATCGTGGCCAGCGGCGCGTCGTATCTGATCAACGAGGCCTGGGTGCGCGCCCAGTATGCTGGCGTCGCCCGCATGAACTTCGAGGCACCGCTGACCCGGCTGGTGTGGCTGACGTCATTTGTGTCCGTCGCGATGACGTACCTCGCCTCGTGGGTCCTCGTCAGCGATCTTGGCGATGGCACGCTGTGGTGGAAGCTTTCGACCGTCATCACGTGCGGCACACTTGCCGGCGCGATCATTCCCGAACTGGTCAAGATCTTCACGTCCACGGAGTCGAGCCACGTCAAAGAGGTGGTGACCTCCTCGCGCGAGGGAGGCGCCTCGCTCAACATTTTGTCCGGTCTCATTGCCGGCAACTTCAGTGCATTCTGGCTCGGCATCACCATCGTGGTCCTCATGGGTATCGCCTACGTGGTCAGCACCACCGGGCTTGGAGCGCTGATGGTCGCTCCCGCCGTCTTCGCCTTCGGCCTGGTCGCCTTCGGCTTCCTGGGCATGGGCCCGGTCACGATCGCCGTCGACTCGTACGGCCCGGTGACCGACAATGCTCAGTCGGTCTTCGAACTCTCCGTGATCGAGACGATGCCTGGCGTCGCCGAGCAAATCCGGCGGGACTACGGATTCACCGTGAGCTTCGATCGCGCCAAGCACCTGCTCGAGGAGAACGACGGCGCCGGGAACACGTTCAAAGCGACGGCCAAGCCGGTCCTTATCGGCACGGCCGTCGTCGGCGCCACCACCATGATCTTCTCGATCATCGTGGTGCTGACGGCCGGCCTCACCCAGAACCTGGACAAGCTCTCGCTGCTGCATCCGCCCTTCCTGCTCGGGCTGATCACCGGCGGTGCCATCATCTACTGGTTCACCGGCGCGTCGACGCAGGCCGTCTCCACGGGAGCCTATCGCGCTGTCGAGTTCATCAAGGCGAACATCCGGCTGGAAGGCACGACCAAGGCCTCGGTCGCCGACAGCAAGCGCGTGGTGGAGATCTGCACGCAGTACGCCCAGAAGGGGATGTTCAACATCTTCCTCACCGTGTTCTTCGCCACCCTCGCCTTCGCGTTCCTCGAGCCGTACTTCTTCATCGGCTATCTGATCTCCATCGCGCTCTTCGGGCTGTACCAGGCCGTTTTCATGGCCAACGCGGGCGGCGCCTGGGATAACGCCAAGAAGATCGTCGAGGTCGAGCTGAAGGAGAAGGGCAGTCCGCTCCACGCCGCCACGGTGGTCGGTGACACGGTGGGCGATCCCTTCAAGGACACCTCGTCGGTGGCCATGAACCCCGTGATCAAGTTCACCACGCTGTTCGGCCTCCTCGCCGTGGAGCTGGCGGTGAGCCTGGCCATCGAGCGCGGAACCGGTCTGACCCGCGTGCTGGCCGCGGTGTTCTTCGTCCTCGCCCTCGTCTTCGTGTGGCGCTCGTTCTACGGAATGCGCATCAAGGGCGGAGCGGCGGTCCCGGCGGGGGAGCGCGTGCCCGCGCACCAGCTCAAGTAGCGCGTCGTTGGACTTTCTGTTCGGCGTCCTCACCGGCGCGCAGTCGCTCGACGGGCTCATCCGGTGGGGCGGCTATACCGTCCTGTTCATCATCGTTTTCGTCGAGACCGGCCTGTTCGCCTTCCTGCCCGGGGACTCGCTCCTCATCTCCGCCGGCCTGGTGGCGGCCGCCGGACACCTGAACATCTGGTGGCTCAACGTGTTGCTCTCCGTCGCGGCGGTGCTCGGCGACAACGTCGGTTACGCTATCGGCGCCCGCATCGGCCCTCGGCTCTTCACGCGCGAGAAGTCGCTGCTCTTCAACCCCGCCCATGTCGAACGCACCCGGCGCTTCTACGACCGCCATGGCGCCAAGGCGATCGTCATCGCGCGCTTCGTGCCCATCGTCCGTACGTTCGCGCCCATCGTGGCCGGCGTCGCCGGCATGCCGTATCGTCGGTTCTTCTTCTACAATGTCGTAGGCGGAACCGGATGGGTCCTCAGCATGACGTGGGCGGGGTATCTTCTCGGTCAGACGGTGCCGAACATCGACCGCCACATTCACATCGTCGTGATCATCGTGATCGTGCTCTCGCTCATCCCCATCCCGATCGAGATTCTCCGGGAGCGCCGAAGGTCGTCAGCCGCGCGGTGACGGGCCTGGCCGCGACGGTGGGGCGATTGCCCTTACCGATGGCGGCGTGGGTGGGCCGCCGCGTCGGCGACATCGCGTACGCCCTCCTCCCGGGCCGACGGCGGCTGGCGCTGGCGAATCTCGGCCACGTCTTTCCCGAGCGCAGCGCCGCCGAGCGGCGCCGCATCTACCGTGATTCCTGCCGGCATCTCGGCCTCGTGTTCGTCGAGTTGTGTGAGCTTCTCGCGCGTCCGCTCCCGAGATTCCTCGAGCGCATCACCATCGATGGGCTGGAGCACGTCGAAGCGGTCATGGCCACGCATGGCCGGGCCCTTGCGCTGTCGGCCCATCTCGGGAACTGGGAGCTCCTGTCGGCGGCTCATCGGTTGTCGCCCTACCATCTGGCGGTCGTCATCCGCCCGCTGGACTCGCCGGCGCTGAACGCGCTCGCCGACGCAGTCCGTAACAAGACGGGGGTGGAGTTGATCGACAAACGCCGCGCGCTTCGCCCGGTCCTCAGCGCGCTCGGACAGGGACGGATCGTCGGGATCTTGCTGGATCAGAACGCGTCGCGCCGTGAGGGCGTCTTCGTGCCGTTCTTCGGGCGTCCGGCCAGCACATCGCGCTCGATCGCGCTTCTCGCCGTGCGCACCGGCACGCCGGTCTTGCCGATCTTTGCCCGCCGAGAACGCGCCGGCCGCCACCGGGTCATGGTTCTTCCACCCCTCGCTCCGCCCCAGACGAATGACACCGAAGCCGCGGTCGTCGAACTGACGGCTCGATGCACCTCCACGATCGAGGCCGCCATCCGCCAGACTCCCGAGCAGTGGCTCTGGATGCACAACCGCTGGCGAACACAACCGCCCGGGGGATGAGCGTCCGCCAGGGCCGGTACGCGCTTGCCGTCCTCGCCATGGCCACCGCTGCCTTCGGCGCACCGCTCGACCTGTCGCTCGACGCCTATCGCGTTGCCGCGGCGGACGGGGCCACCGGGACGGTGGCCGGTCGCGCTGTGGACGAGGCCGACCGGCGCAACAGCCAGGACGAACCCCGGGTCGGCATCGGAGTCACGCTCGTACCCTGGTCGCGAACGCTGCTCGACGAGCTCCAGGAAATCAAGCGCCGGGTTCGCGTGAAGCCGGCGACGTACCCGACATCAGCTCGATCCGTCGTCGAGGCTCGCCGTACCTACGAGCGGACGCTGAACAGCGCGGGCGCCGGGGACCTCGTTCGTTATGCTCCTGGCAGTGCCGACGGCACCTTCCAGTTCGAGCATGTTCCGGCCGGCCAGTGGATCCTGATTGTGGAGCACGCGGTTTTTGTCAACAAGCCCGGCCAGGCTCAAGGCGCTCAGGAGTGGAACACGTTTCGGAAGAGGCCCCAGTTCCTCGGGTACTACGCGGTCACCTTCTGGCTCGACGAGCTCCGGGTGGCCCGTGGTGAGACCGCGACCGTCCAGCTCAGTGAGCGGAACGCGTGGATGACGGGGATCGACGAGAAATGGACGCCGGGGCCACAGCCGCCCCGGCGTCCGGCGCGTTAGCTCGCGGGGCCTTACTTCTTCTCTTCGGCCTTCTTCGCCGTGCTGCCGCCCCGCACACTGATGGACTGGGCGACGGTCTTGCCGTCATGGTCCATGTAGCGGACCTGAACCGAGTCGCCCGGCTTGAGATCGGCGGCGCTGACGTCCTTGCCGCCCTTCTTGACCTTGGTCTTCGGGTCGACCGCGAAGGTCCACTCGGCGTCCTTGCCCTTCTCCTTGCCGGCCACGACCACGCTGTCGGCGGAGGCGGACTTCACGGCGCCGCTCGCGCTCTTGGACGACATCTTCTTCTCGCCCATCTTCTTGTCGGCCGACTTGTCCATCTTCTTGTCTTCGGCCTTGGGCATCGGTGCAGTGGTCTGAGCGAACGCGAACCCGGTGGTACCGGCGACGAAGGTGACCGCGATGAGTAGGCTGACGATCTTCTTCACGTGTGTTAGTCCTCCCGACATGGTTGCTGGTGATGTGATCGTACTATCTCCTCTGATCCGGCTGGACCCCCGCAGTCCGTCCTCCTCTTGCTAAGTGCTTGAGAAATAGACCCATAATCCTTGGCCCTAACTTTATTGCAGCGCGTAGGGGGTGTCAAGTATTGACCCCCTGTCTTGCCCCGTGGTACACCCTTAGGTAAAGCTTTTCTTACATTCATGACAATCAGAGCCTGTTTCTCTCTCGCGACAGGCAGTTTGCTGTGTTTTTTGGCGCCGGGCACCCTCACGCCCGTCGCTGCCGATCCGTTTTCAACTCCCGCCGCAGCGGTCGAGTATGAAGCCTTCCCGTCTTCCCGCGATGATGCGAGCGGCCTCGAGCTCCTGTGGGTTGAACGGCTGGCCGAAGAAGGTGGTTCCGGAGCATCGCTGACCGACGTTGCAGCGGCTGACGACAGCACGGATGCTTGGGCGGAGGCGTTCGCCGAGTCGAGCCGGCTCCGTGCGACGGTCGTGAGCCCGCCGTACCCCCTCGTCATCAACGGCGCGGTCCAAGCCTTCATCGAGCGCTTCACCGGAAGCAGTCGCGATGTCGTCGAGCTGTGGCTGAACCGCTCGGGTCGTTATCTGACGATGATCCGCGACGTGCTTCGAAGCCAGGGCCTCCCTGAAGACCTGGCGTTCGTGGCGATGATCGAGAGCGGCTACAACCCGCTCGCGGTGTCACGGGCCGGCGCGAAGGGAATGTGGCAGTTCATGGCGGGGACCGCGCGCCGTTACGGTAAAAGTCGACCACGGCCGCTGCCAAGTACCTGCGCGACCTCTACCACCAGTTCGGATCCTGGGCCCTCGCGAAGGCCGCCTACAACGCCGGCGAGTTGAAAGTGATCCGGGCCATCAAGGCGGCGAACTCGACCGACTTCTGGGCCCTGGCCAGGACTCGGCTCCTCCGTCAGGAGACGCGTGAATTCGTTCCCGCGATCCACGCGGCCACCGTGATCGGCCGTGACCCCGGGCGGTTCGGCTTCACACCCGACGAGCACACCCCGGTGGCGATCGAGAAGGTCATGGTGCCGGCCTCCACGAACCTCAAGAAGCTCGCCGGTGGCGCCGGGTTGCCCGACGATTCCCTGCGCAAGCTGAATCCTGTCCTGGTTCGCGGTACCACGCCGCCCGGCGCACCCTACGAATTGCGGGTGCCCGTGGGCTCGCGCGATGCGATCCGGACCGCGCTGGCTCCGAAGCCGCGGCCCGCGGTCGCGCGGGTTCCCCGGCGGGTCAGCAGCGTCAAGCGAGATGCCGTCAGCGGCGAGGTCCATGTGGTCCAGCCTCGTGACACCGTCAGCTCGATCGCCGATCAGTATGGTGTCCCGGTCCGCGACATCCTCCGCTGGAACGGTCTGGAGAAGCAGGCGGTCATCCGTCCAGGCGATCGCTTGCGGATCGCCGAGGTGCGGCTCTCCGCCGAGGGCGCCGGCGCGTCCGGCGCTCGTTGATCGTCGAAGTCAGACTCTTCGCCACCTTCACGTCGTACCTTCCTCCGCGCGACCGAGCAACCGGTGCGACGGCTCTCGATGTTCCTGCCGGCGCGACGGTCGACGACGTCGCCGTTCGGCTGGGAATCCCGGAAGCGATGGCCCGGGTCGCTCTCGTCAACGGTGAGGACGCCGGCCCCGAGCGTCATCTGTCGGCGGGTGACGTCGTCACGCTCTTTCCGCCCCTGATGGGAGGGGTGTAGGGGGCTGCTGCACTAAGATCCGTGGCGTGCTCGATGACGGAATTGATCTCCGCCCCGGCCAGGAGCGCGATCCCGCTCAGGTAGAGCCAGAGCATCAGCATGATGACGCCACCGAGGGGCCCATACATCGCGTTGTAGTCGCCGAAGTATTTCAAGTAGATGCGCAGGCCGAGCGACGTGGCGAGCCACGCCAGGAGCGCGAACACCGAGCCTGGCGTGAACCACTGCCACCGCCGCCGGATCGCGGGGGCCAGGTGGTAGACGAGCGTTGTCCCGGTAAGGACGAGCACGCCGACGACCGGCCACTGGAGGACGTTCCAGGCCACCGCGAAGGCCTGGCCCAATCCGAACCACGTCGCCACCGCTTCACCGATGCGCTCACCGAACACCAGCAGCAGCAACGCCACCAGCGTGAAGACCGAGAACGCCATCGTCAGCGTGAGCGCGATGAGTCGGCGGAGCCACCACGGCCGGATATCGTCGATGTCGTAGGCGACGTTCAGCGCGATCACGATCGACGCCATGCCATTCGAGGCGCCCCAGAGCGCGGCGAGCACGCCGCGGTTCACCAGCGTCGCGGCATCCCCTGGTAAGACCTGGGCGGCGTACGTCATGAGCGTGTCCCAGAGACCGGGAACCGGCAGCAGACCGAGCAGCGCCGTGAGGAACAGCAGGGTCGGGAAGAGCGCGAACAGGAAGTAATAGGAGAGGCTGGCTGCGCGCTCCATCACCGCGTCTTCCTTGATCGAGGACCAGACGCGTCGGGTCAACTCCACGAGCGTCAACCCTCCGAGCGCCCACGGCGAGGGCATCGCGCCAGGATGGTACACTCCGGGGGGCTTCGGAAGCGTCTAGGAACCCGGTGGGCCTCCCGGACTTCAAATCCGGTGTCCGGCTCTAGACAAGCTGGAGGTGGGTTCGACTCCCACACGCTTCCGCCAGCGGGGGACGATGGCGAAGCGGCAGGCCGACCGCGGTACGAATCGAGCGAGGCGCCAGCGGCGGTGGGCGGTCGTCGTGGCCGCGCTCGTCGTCATCGGCGCCGGAGTGGGTTACTTCGCGTACCGCGCCGCAGCCGATCTCCCGGGGATGAAAACCGCCGACCAGGGAAACCGTCACGTGCAGAACGGCGAGTCGCACGAGGCGTACAACACCGAGCCACCGACGTCCGGGCCTCATCTCCCGTACATCGCGCCCTGGGGCGTGCACGCACGGCCGGTCCCGCCCGAGCTCCAGGTGCACAATCTCGAGGACGGCGGCGTGGTGGTGCAGTACAACTGCGAGTGCCCCGAGCTCGCCGAGCAACTGAAGAAGGTCGTCCAGGGGTATGACAAGTACGTTATCCTTGCGCCCTATCCCTCGATGAAAACGCGCATCGCGCTCACGGCCTGGACGCGCATCGACACCTTCGACGACTTCGATGAACGGCGCATTCGACGGTTCATAAACGCCTACCGTGGGATCGACCACCACCGCTAGGGCCCTGGTCGCCGGCGCGCTTGCGCTGGCCGGCTGCTCGCGCCTGCACATCTCGCCGCTCCAGCCGCCGCCGTATCGCGCTGAGATCCCGGCCGCGTACGACTCGACGTGGGGCGCCCTGGTGCGTGCGCTCGCCCATCAAAACGTGCCGCTGCGTGCCATCGCGCGCGATTCCGGGGTGATCGCCTCTGACGAGTTCGTGTCGCCCATCAACCTCTATGCGGACTGCGGCCAGTTGAGCGGCGATCAGCTCGAGGGCGAGGCGATCGTGTCGTTCACGGTCTTCGTCGAGTCCAACGGGCCACAGGCCACGCGCATCCAGGTGAACTCGAAGATGCGCACCCAGGCCTTTCGTCGCGGCAAATCCGGTAAGCTACGCCCTATGCCCGTCTACAACTGTGCGTCCACCGGGCGGTTCGAGGCCAACCTCGTCGATGCCCTGCGGGACTACGTGAAGGAATGAGCGTGCCGCCCCGGCTGGCCGATCTCGTGCGCAAGGCGCGGCGGCTCGCGGCCGAGCGCGACCGCCTCATCGAGGCGCTCGCGGTCGAGTGGGCCCGCGCGCTCAAGGGCCAGCGCCTGTCCGCCGCGGACCTCGACGAGCTGTGGGCCGGGCTCACCGAGGATGCGGTACGTCGCGGCGGTCAGGCCCGCGACGCCGGCTGGACGGCCCAGGCCTGGCGCCGAGAGGCCCAGGAAGTCGTCGCGCGCCTTCGCGAAAAGGTCGAGGCGACGCTGGATGAGCGCTGACCGCGCGGCACGCCTCCGCCGGCTTCCCGCCGTGGACCAGGTGCTGCGCGAGGTCGGCGACCGGCCGGAAACGGTAGCCGTCCCGCGGCCACGCCTGACCGCTCTCGTTCGCGGCGTCCTGGATGCCGAGCGGCGGCGCATCATGAGCGAGGACGCCGAGCCCCTGGACGCCGCAGCCGTGGGCGAGCGGGTCCTCGAACAGATCGGCCGCCAGGGAACGTTCTCGCTCAAGCCGGTGATCAATGCCACCGGCGTCGTCCTCCACACGAATCTCGGCCGAGCCCCGCTCAGCGCGCTCGCCCTCGAGCGCATCGCCAGCGTCGCCGAAGGCTATTCCAACCTCGAGCTCGACTTGGCCTCCAAAGAGCGTGGCTCGCGGTATGCGCACGTGGAGGAGTTGCTGCGGCGCCTGACGGGCGCCGAGGACGCGCTGGTCGTCAACAACAACGCGGCGGCGGTTCTCCTGGCGCTCGAGACGCTGGCCCACGGCAAGGAGGTCGTCGTCTCTCGCGGTGAGCTCATCGAGATCGGCGGAGAATTTCGGATCCCCGACATCATGCTGCGCAGCGGCGCCGTCTTGCGTGAGGTGGGGACGACGAACCGCACCCACCTGAAGGATTACCAGGGTGCGATCGGAGACAACACCGGGCTGCTCCTCAAGGTTCACACGTCGAACTACCGTGTCGTCGGGTTCACCGCCGACGTCCCGTCGCGCGAGCTGGTCGCGCTCGGCCACGACCGCGGCCTGCCTGTCATGGAAGATCTCGGCTCGGGCAGCCTCATCGACCTCCGCGACTGGGGCTTCCCTTACGAGCCCACCGTGCAGGAAGTCGTCGCCGCAGGCGTCGACCTGGTCTCGTTCTCCGGCGACAAGCTGCTGGGTGGGCCGCAAGCCGGCATCGTGGTCGGCCGTCGTGAGCTCGTGGGGCGCCTCAAGAAGAACCCGTGGAACCGGGCGTTGCGCATCGACAAGCTCACGCTGGCCGCGCTGGAGGCGACGCTCTATGCGTACGACGCCGGCCGGGCGCTCGAGACCGTGCCGACGCTCCAGCTCTTGACCGAACCGCTCGTGGCGGTGCGCCGGCGCGCCCAGCGACTAGTGGCCCGTCTGGGTCCCGATCTCCGACGGCGGTTGGACGCGAAGGTCATCGAGGATCGCGGCCAGGTCGGAGGCGGAGCGCTGCCGACCGTCGAGTTGCCGACCGCGGCGGTGGCGCTGGGAGCGACCGCGGCGGTTGCCCAGAGCCTCGACGGGGCGCTGCGACGCGGCAATCCACCTGCGATCGGTCGCCTCGTGGACGACCGCCTCCTGCTCGATTGCCGCACAGTGTTGCCCGCCCAGATCAATGCCCTCGCCGCCGCCATCTCCGCCGCCTCAGCAGCGACCCCTGGATGACGAGTCGGACGATCGATGGGAATCGGGGGTACGGGCAGGTGAATCCAACACATTGCTTCGTACCTTGAGCAGGCCACCCACGGGTCAAGCCGTACTTGCGGCACCCGCTACAATCGTCGTCGGCACTGCGGGCCACATCGACCACGGCAAGACCTCGCTCGTCAAAGCGTTGACCGGCATCGACACCGACCGGCTGCCCGAAGAAAAGGCCCGCGGCATCACCATCGATCTCGGCTTTGCCTTTCTCGAGGAGCCGGACGGACTCACCATCGAGATCGTCGACGTCCCCGGTCACGAGCGATTCGTCAAGAACATGCTCGCGGGAGTCGGGGGCATCGACCTCGCCATGCTCGTCATCGCCGCTGACGAAGGCGTGATGCCCCAGACCCGCGAGCATCTGGCCATCTGCTCGCTCCTGCGCATCAAGACGGGCGTGGTCGTCCTCACCAAGGCCGATCTGGTCGAGCCCGACTGGTTGGAGCTGGTGCGCGAGGACGTCGCCGGGCTGGTCCGCGGCACGTTTCTCGACGGGGCTCCGATCGTGGCCGTCTCGGCCAAGACCGGCGCCGGCCTTCCCGAGCTGCGGGCGGTGTTGCGCACGCTGGCTGCGGCCGTTCCTGCCCGCTCGACCGACGCCCTGCCGCGTCTGCCCATCGACCGGGTCTTCACCGTCAAGGGATTCGGCACCGTGGTCACCGGCACGCTGATGGCCGGCCGGTTCGCGGTCGACGACAGGGTGGAGGTCTTTCCACGGGGAGCGACCGCGAAGATCCGCGGGCTTCAGACGCACGGTCACGGAGTGCCCGAGGCGCGCGCAGGTCAACGCACCGCGATCAACTTCCAGGGCCTGGAGCGTGCCGCGGTCGAGCGCGGCGACGTGGTCGGTCTCACCGGCACGCTGGTTCCGTCGGTCCTGGTGGATGGCCTGCTCGAGCTGCTCCCCGATGCGCCGCGGCCGCTCAAGAACCGCGACCGCGTGCGCTTCCACGTCGGCACGAGCGAGGTCATGGCCCGCGTGCTGCTGCTCGAGCACACCGAGCTCGCCCCCGGCGAGCGTGCCTTCGCACGCGTCCGTCTGGAGGCGCCTCTGATCGCGCTGCCCGGCGATCGCTTCGTCATCCGCTCCTACTCGCCCATCGTCACCATCGGCGGCGGCACCCTGCTTGACATCGACCCGCCGCGCTTGCGGCTCAAGGCTCCGGCCCGCCTCGCCCACATCCGCACGCTCGCTGAAGGGACACCGGAAGAGGTCGTCGAGGAGCACGTGCGCCACGTGGGGATGTCGGGTGTGAGGCTGGCGGCGCTCTCCGGTCGCGTGCCCTACGGCCCCCAGCGCCTCCGCGGACTGCTCGACGCTCTGCAGACGAGCGGCCGTGTGGTGGCCGTCGAGCGCGACTGGTTCCTCCACGCAGACAGCCAGTCCCGCCTGCGGGGCCTCGTGCTCGCCGCGCTGGAGAAGTACCACCTGGCCAATCCACTGCGGCCGGGGATGCCGCGCGAGGAGCTGCGCGGCCGGGCCGGAGGCGCCGATGAGCGTGTGTTCGCCCACCTCATGACGGCGCTCGAGGCGGAAGCCTCGGTCAAGGCCGAGCGAGACAAGGTCCGTCTCGCTTCGCACGAGGTCCGGCTCTCCGCCGAGCAGCAGCGGATCGTGGATCAGGTCGAGCACGACTTCATGAACGCCGAGGCGGCGCCACCCAGCCCCCAGGAAGCGCTCGCCCACGCCGGCGTGACGGGTGACGAAGAGCACGAGCTGTTCCAGGTCCTCCTGGAAGCGAGAAAGCTCGTCCGTGTGAAGGAGTCACTCTTCTTCCACACGCGGGCGCTCGACGCCATCCAGGACAAGGTGGTTGCCCTTCTCCGCGAGCGGAAGGAGATCGGCCCCGGTGACATCAAGGATCTGCTGGGGATCTCCCGCAAGTACGCCATCCCGCTCCTCGAGCACATGGATGCCCGCCGAGTGACGACACGCGTCGGCGAGCGCCGGGTCTTGCGGGGGGCGTAGGGGCGCGCTATCGTGAAGGCCGCAGGAAAGGAGCACCACATGTTTGGGCTGGGCTATCAGGAACTGCTGATCATTCTCGTGATCGTGTTGATCCTCTTCGGGGCCAACCGGCTGCCGGAGCTCGCGCGCTCGCTGGGCTCGAGCGTCAAGGAGTTCAAGAAGGGCGTGAACGAGGCGCAAAAGGACGAGACGCCGAAGCGAGACGACGAGAAGAAAGTCTAGTCGTTCCGCGCCTTCCATGTCCCGCACCGCGCCGCGTCTCGACCTGCTCTGCGCGGTGGCGCTCTCGCTGTTGACGGTCCTCTCCCGATTGCCCTTCCGCGCGCGGATGCTCTACAACTGGGACGCCGTCCAGTTCGCGCTCGCGCTGCGCGAGTACGACGTCAGCAAGCACCAGCCCCATCCTCCGGGCTATATCCTGTACGTCGGGCTCGGCCGGATCGTGAACGCCTGGCTCGGTGATCCGGCCGCTGCCTATGCGCTGCTCGCCGTCGTCTTCAGCGGACTGACGACCTTCGTCGTGTTCTATCTCGCCCGGGAGGTCTACGACCGGGCGACCGCACTGGCCGCGGCCACGCTCCTGGCCGTCAGCCCTCTCTTCTGGTTCTACGGTGCCGTCGGGCTGACGTACGCCGGCGAGGCGCTCTGCGCGGTCACCGTCGCCTACTTCGCCTTCCGCGCGCTCAAGGGGAGTGAGACCGACTCCTGGCTCGCGGCGGGATATCTCGGCCTGGCGGGTGGACTGCGCCAGTCGGTGCTGCTGCTCCTGTTCCCGCTGTGGCTCGGAGCGACCGTGGTCGGTCTCCGCCGTGTCGGCACGGTCGTGATCGGGCTGGCGGTGATCGCGGTTGCGACGCTGACGTGGTTCGTGCCGATGATCTGGCTCAGCGGAGGCCTCGATCGGTATCTCGCCGCGTCGCTCGAGCTCGCCGACAGCGTGGTGAAGCCGACCTCCATTCTGGGCGGGCCGTTCGAGACGACGCTTCGGATCTCGCGCTACGTGCTGGAATCGGTCCTCGTCGGCCTGGGGCCGCTGGCGCTGGCCGTGTTCCTGGTGCCCTGGTACGCGCGCCGCTACGGCTGGGGCCGCGCCGAGTGGTTTCTCGTCGGATGGACGGTGCCGCCGATCGTCGTCTACACGCTCGTCCACTTCGGGCAGGCCGGGTACGTGCTGACGTTCTTGCCCGCGCTCGTCGTGCTGCTCTCGCGCGTCCTGATGGCTGCGCTCGGCGACGCGTTGCTGACGCACCCACGACTGCGGCCCCTGGCGACGACGGCCGTGGTCACGCTGGTCGTGCTCGTCAACGGCTCGTTCTTCGTCAGCGCTCGGGCACTCTCGCGTGACTTCGACACGCCCAGGCCGGCCTGGCAGAAGACCGCCGAGGACGAGGCGTTCGACTGGATCTTCAGCCGGACCGCGGCGGCGCTGCAGGAGCACGAGCGCGTCGTGCAGACGTTCGTCGGCGCCATCCGGGGACTGTACGCGCCGGACGAGACCGCCGTCGTGACGGAGCTCGGCAACCCGCGCTCGTATCCGTGGCTGCGCCACGCGATGTTCTACCTGCCGGAGTACCCGATCTACGAGCTGACGGTGGGCGAGCTGCCCGCGGGATTCTATGCGCCGCGGATGGCCCAGGTGATGGCCCGCGTGCCCGAGAGCCACATCGCGCTGCCCGCGGGCGTCAAGCAGCTCGTCTGGTTCGTGGACCACTGGAGCCCGCTGACCGAGCGCCCGCTCGGCCTCACCGAGATCGAGCTTCCTCACGGCCGCTATCTGTACCTGCTCAGCATCGGCCGCAAGCCCGTGGACTATGCGGGCTACACCTTCGTGCGCGAGAACGCAGCGGGTCGTGCCGTCCGGACGCCGCGGTAGCGTCCTCCTCGTCGTCGCCCTCGCCGTCCCGCTCGCGGTCCTGCTCACCTCGGAGCGCCGCATCGCGGGAGCGGCCGGCTTTCCCCTCGACGACTCGTGGATCCACCTCCAGTTCGCTCGCAACATCGCCGAGGGGGCTGGCTTCTCGTACAACCCGGGCGTGCCCGTGGCCGGCTCGACGGCGCCGCTGTGGACGCTGCTGCTCGGCGCCGCATTTGCGCTCTTCGGTCCCTCGATCGTGATCGTGAAGGTGATTGGTGTTGCTCTGACCCTCGCCGCGGGAGTGGTCACCCGTCAAGCGGCCCTGGCCTGGGGCGCGTCGGCCTCCGCTGCGCTTGCGGCGGCCTTCGCTGTGCTGTGGACGGGGCCGCTCGCATGGGGCTCGCTCTCGGGGATGGAGGTGCCGCTGGCCGCCACACTGGTCGCCGCGACGCTCTGGGCTCACGCGCGTGGCCGGCTCTTTCTCACCGCGCTGTTCGCCGCGCTGGCGCCGCTCGCTCGCCCTGAGTCGATCGTGCTGCTGCCGTTGATCGCGCTGTCCACCCCACCGACCCTGCGACGCGTCGGCGTCTTCATCGGCCTCGCCGCCGTTGCGCTGGCCCCGGCCGTGGCCTTCAGCCTGGCGACCGTCGGCACCCCCGTGCCGGCGCCTGCGGCGGTGCTCGTGACTCGCCCGTGGCAATTCACTCGCGAGTGGATCGGCTGGCTTTGGACGACGCACGTCCTGCTACCGATCGCGCTGGCGCCAGCGGTGATCGTCGTCTGGCGCCGCGTCGGTCCGGCGCTCGGCCTTCCGTCTTTGGCGTTGATCGCCCATCCGCTGGCGATGGCGCTGCTCGCGCCCTACCGTGGCCCCGGGTTCCAGGAGGGCCGCTATTCGGCCCACCTGCTGCCGCTGGCCTTCATCGTCCTCGTGGTCGCGCTCGGGCCGACGTGGACGCGACGGCGTGGCGCTGTCGCCGCCGTCTGGCTCGCGCTGGCTCTCGCCAGCCTCCTCCCGGCAGCGGCGCGTTACGCCTGGGGCGTGCAGAACATCAACGCGATGCAGGTGCGCGTGGGCCACTGGGTCGCCGAGAACGTTCCTCGTCACGGGCGCCTGGCGCTCAACGACATCGGCGCCATCGCCTTCATTTCTCGTCGTCCGGTCATCGACCTGATGGGCCTGGTGACGCCCGAGATCATCCCGTACCGCCGCCAGGGCGAGGAGGGCATCCTTCGCTTCGTCGGCGAACAGTGCCCCGATTACGTGATCGTCTTTCCGGTTTGGTTTCCCGACATGACGGCGCGACGCTACCTGCTGGAGCCGGTCTTCCGGGTGCGTCTCGAGCGCAACGAGGTGGCGGGAGCCGACGAAATGGTCGTGTATCGCCTCAGACGCTGCGCGGTATGATCGAGAGGTGACGCGTGGGGCTCGCCCCCGCGTTGCGTCGACACTCATCGCGCCGAAGCGCTGACGCGCAGTCGGCGGGAGAGGAGCACGACCGCGTGATCACGCCCGGGCGCATCGCCGTCGCAGTGCTCGTCATCTTCGCCGGCTCCGGCATCGCGCAGGCGCAGTACATCCGCTACTCCGACGAGAACGGCGCCTCGTACTACGTCGACAGCCTCGACCGCATCCCCGAGCGCTATCGCGATTCAGCGGTGATGCTCCGCTATCGCAATGCCCCGACGGTGGAGACCAGGGAGGCCGGCAACAAGGCCGGGGCGCTGCGTGCCCCGACGGTCATTCGCTACACGCCGGGCCAGCCGATCATGGTCAACGTACGGCTCAACGGTTCAGCCTCCGCGCAGTTGATGATGGACACCGGCGCCGATCGCACGCTGATCAGTCCGCGCGCGCTGGCCGCCGCTGGCGTATCGCTCAGCCGGCCGGTCGGCACCGGTCAGATGCACGGAGTCACCGGCAGCGACCGCATGGACTTCGTGATCGTGAACTCGATCGAGATCGGTGACGCGCGCGTGGGCCGCATGCCGGTGGCCTCCTACGAGATGCCGCACGCGCGCGGCGACGGCCTCCTCGGCCGAGATTTCCTCGATCAGTTCAACGTCAGCATCGACGCCGCCCGTGGTGAGGTGACGCTCGCGCCCAAGTAGCCACCCAAGATCGCTGTGATACGATGACCCTCCCGGCCATGGACTACAAGCCCACGCTGAATCTGCCGAAAACCGCGTTTCCGATGAAGGCGAACCTGCCGCAGACCGAGCCGCAGATGCTGGCGTGGTGGTCTCAGATCGGCATCTACAAGCGGCTCCGCGAGGCTTCGGCTGATCGCGTGCGGTGGATCCTCCACGACGGCCCACCCTACGCGAACGGCAACATCCACATGGGCCACGTCCTCAACAAGGTGCTCAAGGACATCGTGGTGAAGTCACGGACGATGCTGGGCTTCAACGCCGTGTACGTGCCGGGCTTCGACTGTCACGGCCTGCCCATCGAGCACCAGGTCGACAAGGAGCTCGGCCTCGATCAGCCGGGCGTCGACGTACGGCGCGCGATGGATCCCGTCGAGAAGATCCGACGCTGCCGCGCGTATGCGCAGAAGTACGTCGACATCCAGAGCGAGGAGTTTCAGCGGCTCGGCGTGTTCGGTGACTGGGAGCACCCGTACCTGACGATGTCGCCCGCCTACGAGGGCGTGATCGCGCGCGAGTTCGCGCGGCTGGTGGGCCGCGGCCTCGTCTACAAGGGCCTGAAGCCGGTTCACTGGTGCATGTACTGCAAGACCGCGCTCGCCCAGGCGGAGGTCGAGTACGAGGAGCAGCGGACCCCGTCGGTGTACGTGAAGTTCCCGCTGGTGGCGCCGCTTCCGGCCGCCGCCGGAGCGCCGGCGTCGCTGGTGATCTGGACGACCACTCCGTGGACGCTTCCGGCCAATCTCGCCATCGCCGTGCATCCCACGGAAGAATACGTGGCGCTGCGCGCGGGCAACGACGTGCTGATCGTCGCCGCCAAGCTCGCCGATGAGTTCGTCAGGACGGCGAAGCTGACCGGGACTCAGGTCGTCGGCCGCATGCCCGGGCGCGCGCTGGACGGCCTCGAGTACCGCCATCCGTGGATCGAGCGCACCGGAAAGGTCGCCGTCGCCGACTTCGTCGCGATGGACACGGGCACCGGCCTCGTGCACGTCGCGCCGGGCCACGGCGAGGAAGACTACGATCTCGGCCGCGCGCTCGGCCTGCGTATCTACAACCCCGTGGACGACGACGGCCGCTTCGTGCGCGAGGTGGCGCACTTCGCTGGCATGACGGTGTGGGAGGCGAACCCGAAGATCGTCGAGCACCTGCGGCGGATCGGCGCCCTCCTGGCCGAGGTGACGCTGACGCACACGTATCCGCACTGCTGGCGCTGCAAGAACCCGACGCTGTTCCGCGCGACCGAGCAGTGGTTCGTCGCCCTCGACCGGCAGGGACTACGCGCGCGGACGCTCGACGCGATCCGGCGCGACGTGCGCTGGATCCCGACGTGGGGTGAGGACCGGATCTTCAACATGGTGGCCCACCGCCCGGACTGGACGCTGTCGCGGCAGCGCGTCTGGGGCGTGCCGATCGTCGCCTTCTACTGCGATGGCTGCGACGCGCTCCTGCTGGAGGAGCCCGTCATCGAGCACGTCGCGCGTCTCTTCGGCGACGGGCGGGGGATCGAGGAGTGGTACCTCCGAGCGGTGCCCGACCTGCTCCCGCCGGGCACGAGGTGCCGGAAGTGCGGAGGCACCACGTTCCGCAAGGGGACCGACACCCTCGACGTCTGGTTCGATTCCGGCTGCAGTCACGCCGCCGTGCTGGAGACGCGACCCGAGCTCACGTGGCCCGCCGAGCTCTATCTCGAGGGCTCGGATCAGCACCGCGGGTGGTTCCACTCCTCGCTGCTCGAGGCGATGGCCACGCGGGAGGCGCCGCCGTACCGCGCGGTGTTGACGTGCGGCTTCGTCGTGGACGGTGACGGACGGAAGATGTCGAAGTCCGTCGGCAACGTCGTCAGCCCACAGGATCTGCTGCCGAAGTACGGCGCCGAGATCCTCCGCCTCTGGGTCGCCGCCGAGGACTACACCGAGGACATCCGGCTCTCGTCACTGATCCTCGACCGACTCGCCGACGCCTACCGGCGGATTCGGAACACGTTCCGCTTCCTGCTCGGGAACCTCAGCGACTTCGATCCCGCGCGCGACCGTCAGCCGTACGCCCGGCTCGACGAGGTGGACCGCTTCGTCCTCGACCGGCTGGCCCACCTGATCGACCGCGTCCGGCGCGCGTACGAGGAGTACCAGTTCCACACGGTCTTCCACGCCGTCCACAATTTCTGCGCGGTGGACCTCTCGGCGCTCTATCTGGACGTGATCAAGGACCGGCTCTACACGTCCGCGCCGACCGATCCACGCCGGCGCGCCGCTCAGACGACGTGCTACGACATCTTCCGCGCGCTGGCCCGAATGATGGCGCCGATCCTGACGTTCACTTCCGAGGAGGCGTGGCGGTACGTGCCGGGGGCGCGGGCGGAGAGCGTGCACCTCGAGCGCTTCCCCGAGGTTCCAGTCGAGTGGCTCGACGATACGCTCGACGCCGAGTGGAGCCGATTGCTCGAGGTCCGGCGCGAGATCGCGAAAGCGCTCGAGACCGCGCGGGCCCAGGGCCTGATCGGCAGCGGCCTCGAGGCGGCCGTGACGATCGTCGCCGCGCCGGAGGATCTCCCCGAGCTGCTGCGGCGTAAGCGCGACCTGCTGCCGACGCTCCTGATCGTCTCCCAAGTCGCCTTCGATCGTCCGGCGTCGAAGCCCGCCGTCGTCCACGAGAGCCAGGAGATCCCGGGTCTCGTCATCGGGATCGATCGCGCCCGCGGCCGCAAGTGCGAGCGCTGCTGGATGTGGACGGAGCGGGTCGGCGAGAGCGCGGCGCATCCCGGCCTCTGCGAGCGCTGCCTGCCCATCGTGACCGCGAGGTCATGACCGCGGTTCTCGCGGTCGCCGCCGTCGTCGTCGCCCTCGACCAGATCGTCAAAGTCATCGTCCTCGACCGGCTCGCAGTCGGCGTGCCGGTCCCGATCATCGACGGGTTCCTCTCCTTCACGCTCGTGATGAATCCCGGCCTCGCCTTCGGCTTGCTCGGAGGCCTGCCGACCGCGTGGCGGTGGCTGGTGGCCCTGCTGTCGGTCGTCGCGCTCCTCATCCTCGCGCGGGTGGCCGTGCGCGTGCTGGCCGAGGGAGGCCGCGTGGACACGGTCGCCATCGGGCTGGTCTTCGGTGGCGCCGTCGGCAACCTCATCGATCGCGCTCGCTTCGGGGCGGTCGTGGACTTCGTCGACGTCTATTTCCGCGGCTTCCACTGGTGGGCGTTCAACGTTGCCGACTCGGCCATCACCGTCGGGGTCGCGTTGCTCGCCCTGCGTCTGATCGTGAGGCCATCGCCCGAGGCCACGAGCCGGGCGTGACCTCGAGCCGGCTCACCGTGGGCCGGACGGCGGCGGGCGCGAGGCTCGATCGCTGGCTCGCCGAGTCGCTGCCCGATCTCTCGCGCTCCCGCATCCAGCACCTGATCGCCGGCCAACACGTCACCGTGAACGGCGCGGCCACCAAGGCGTCGCACCGGCTGCACGGTGGCGAGACGATCGAGATCGACGTGCCGCCGCTGCCGCCGGATGACCTCGTCCCCGAGCCGATCGCTCTCACCGTCCTCCACGAGGACGACCACGTCCTCGTGATCGACAAGCCGGCAGGCATGGTCGTGCACCCCGGGGCTGGCAACGCCACCGGGACGCTGGCCGCCGCGGCCCTGGCTCACGCGCCGGCGATCGCCGGGGTCGGCGGACCCGGGCGGCCTGGCATCGTGCACCGGCTCGACAAGGACACATCCGGCGTTCTCGTGATGGCGAAGACGCGCGCGGCCTACGAGGGGCTCACGGCCCAACTCGTAGAGCGATCGGTCACGCGGCGCTATGTCGCGGTCGTCCACGGCAGGGTCGGCCTCACCGCCGGTGTGGTCGACGCGCCGATGGGCCGCGATCCGAGCCATCGCCAGCGCATGGCGGTGCGACCAGCCGGCAAGGGCAAGCGCGCCGTGACGCACTACCGCGTCGTGGAGCGCTTCCCTCACTTCACGTACCTGGAGCTCAGGCTCGAAACGGGACGGACTCATCAGATCAGGGTCCACATGGCGTCGCTTGGCCATCCGGTCGTCGGCGACCGAACGTACGGGCGCTCGCACGGCAAGCAACCGATCGCCTCCGAGGGCCTCGCGCTGCACGCGGTCACGCTGGCGTTCCTGCACCCGATTTCGCAGAAACGGTTGGAGTTTACTGCGGCATTTCCGCTACGACTGGAGCGGCTCCTGTCTCAATTGCGCACCATGATTCGGTGAACCGGCCAGTTTTCGGGTATGGCGCATGGATTGCTCGAATGCTAGGTTGGACATTCGTAAGTCTCTAGAATGAGGGGCATCCGATGGATGCAGTGACCGCCATCATCCTTGCTGCCGGCGAGGGCAAGCGCATGCGCTCGCGCCAGCCGAAGATCCTGCACCGCCTCTGTGGTCGGCCTCTGGTCGGCTACCCCCTGCGGCTGGCCAGGACTTTCGCCGATCGGGTGGTGATGGTCGTCCCGCCGAGCGCCGATGGCGTCGCCCAGGTGGCGGGAGAGGGCGTCCTCACCGTGGTCCAGCGCGAACGTCTCGGCACCGGTCACGCCGTGGTCCAGGCCAAGGATGCGTGCGGCGAGGGGACCATCCTGGTCCTGCCGGGCGACATGCCGCTCCTGACCGTCGAGACCATCGAGCGCCTGCTGAATCACCACAAGGCCGCGTCCGCCGCCGCCACGCTCCTGACCGCGATCGTGGACAACCCTGCTGGCTACGGCCGGGTGCTTCGCCAGCGCGGCCGCGTGGCCCGCATCGTGGAGGACCGTGACGCCACCGACGACCAGAAGAAGATCAACGAGATCGGCACATCGGTCTACTGCTTCGATGCCCGCCGGCTCTGGTCGGCGTTGGCCGAGGTTCGGCCGGACAACGACCAGGGCGAGTACTACCTGACCGACGTCGTGGCCATCCTGTCCCGCGCCGGTGCGACCGTGGAGGCGGTGACGGTGGCCGACCCGTCCGAGGCCCAGGGCGTGAACGACCGCAAGCAGCTCGCGGCGGTCGCCGTGGTTCAGCGTCGGCGGATCCTCGATCGGCTGATGGAGAGCGGCGTGACCATCGTCGATCCGGCCAGCACCTACGTCGAGGACACGGTGACGATCGGGCCCGACACTGTCGTCCAGCCGCAGACGGTGATCGAAGGCGCGACCGTGATCGGCAGCGAGTGCGTCATCGGCGCCGGCTCGCACGTGAGCGGGAGCCGTCTCGCTGATCGCGTGGTGCTCAAGCCGTACAGCATCATCGAGGAAGCCGCGATCGACGAGGACGCCACCCTCGGCCCCTTCTGCCATCTCCGGCCGGGCTGCCACATCGGCGCCGGCGCCGAGATCGGCAACTTCGCGGAGCTGAAGAAGTCGCGAGTCGGCAAGAAGACCAAGATCCATCACGTGTCCTACATGGGCGACGCCACGCTCGGTGAGCGCGTCAACGTGGGCGCCGGCACCATCACGTGCAACTACGACGGACAGCGCAAGCACCCGACGGTCATCGGCGATGGAGTCTTTGTCGGGACGAACTCCAGCCTGGTGGCGCCGCTCACGATCGGCGAGGGCGCCTACGTGGCGGCCGGATCAGTGATCACCCGGGACGTTCCGCCGGGAGCGCTCGCGCTGGAACGGAGCCCCCAGGTCGTCAAGGACGGCTGGGCGGCCAAGCGCAAGTCGAACACGCGGAAGGGCGACTGACTATGTGTGGGATCGTTGGCTACGTCGGAGACAAGAGCGCCGTGGGCATCATCCTCGAGGGCCTCAAGCGCCTCGAGTACCGCGGCTATGACTCGGCTGGTATCGCCGTGCTCGCGCCGTCGGGAACGCTGGAGGTCCGGCGCGCGGCCGGGCGCATCAAGAATCTCGAGGGCATCCTGCGCGAGCGCCCGCTCACCGGCGCCATCGGGATCGGGCACACCCGGTGGGCCACCCACGGCCGGCCGTCCGACGACAACGCCCACCCCCACACCGACTGCAGCGGTACGCTCGTGGTCGTCCACAACGGCATCCTGGAAAACTACCTCGAGATCAAGGAACGGCTGCAGGCCCAGGGCCATACGTTCAAGTCGGAGACCGACACCGAAGTCATCGCTCACCTGATCGAGCATCACCTGAAGACGACGCCGCGCCTCGAGCGGGCAGTGAAGGCCGCGCTGGCCGAGTTCAAGGGCTCGTACGCGGTGGGTGTCGTCTCCAAGGCTGCGCCGGACCGTCTCATCGCCGCCAAGCACGGCGCGGGAAGCGTGGTCGTGGGCCTCGGCAAGGGCGAGATGTTCATCGCCTCCGACATCCCGGCGATCCTGAGCCACACGCGCGACGTCGTGATCCTCGAGGACGGTGAGGTGGCCGTCGTCACGTCCGGCGGCGTGGTGCTCTCGACGCTCGACGATCAGCCGGTGCAGCGCGAGCCGGTCCGAATCATGTGGGATCCGATCATGGCCGAGAAGGGTGGCTACCGGCACTTCATGCTCAAGGAGATCTACGAGCAGCCGCGGGCCATCACCGATACCTTCCGAGGCCGGATCGCCCCGGAGACCGGTGCGATCGTCCTGCCCGACCTGAACATCGATCCGGCCACGGTGCGGGCCATCCAGCGCGTCGTGTTCGTCGCCTGCGGCACTGCGTACCACGCCTCGATGCTGGGCAAGACGATGGTCGAGCGGCTGGCCGGCTTGCCCGCCGAAGCCGACCTCGCGTCGGAGTACCGGTACCGCGACGCCATCGCCGGCCCCGAGACGCTCGTGGTGGCCGTCTCCCAGTCCGGGGAAACCGCGGACACCATCGGCGCCGTCAAGGCCGCGCGGCTCAAGGGCTGCCCGATCATCACGATCACCAACGCCGTCGGCTCCGCGCTTGCCCGCGAGGCGACCGGGACCATATATATGCACGCCGGCCCGGAGATCGGCGTGGCGTCTACGAAGGCGTTCTCCACGATGATCGTGGCGGTCTACCTGCTCGGCCTGTGGCTCGGCCGGCAGCGCGACGCCATCACCGCCGAGGACGTGCGCAAGCGCATCCGCGACCTGGTGGAGATCCCGCGGCTGGTCGAGCAGACGCTGGAGCTCGATACCAAGGTCGCCGCGCTGGCGCGTCATCTCAGCCACGCGACCGACTTCCTCTATCTCGGCCGCGGCGTCCAGTACCCGATTGCCCTCGAGGGCGCGCTGAAGCTGAAGGAGATCTCGTACATCCACGCCGAGGGGTACGCCGGGGGTGAGATGAAGCACGGGCCCATCGCGCTGATCGCCGACGGCCTCCCCGTCGTGGCCATCGCGCCACGCGACGCCTCGTACGAGCGGATGCTCGGGAACATCGAAGAGGTGCGGGCGCGCGAGGGCCAGGTGATCGCGATCGTCCACCAGGGCGACAAGCTCATCGCGTCGAAGGCCCAGCACGTCATTGAGATCCCGCCGGCGGCCGAGCTGCTGGCGCCGCTGATCACGGTGATCCCGCTCCAGCTCCTGGCCTATCACGTCTCGGTCCGCCGGGGCTGCGACGTGGACCAGCCACGTAACCTCGCGAAGTCGGTGACGGTGGAGTAGCGACGGACCGCCTCTTCTTCGGCATCGGTTCGCTCTCGGCGTTCATCGCCGTCGCCCTCGGCGCTTTCGCGGCTCACGGCCTTCGCGGCCGACTCACTTCCGACATGCTCGCCGTCTTCGAGACGGGCGTGCGCTATCACATGTTCCACGCGCTCGCGCTCTTCGCGGTGGCGTGGGAGTGCACGCGCGGCCCGGGCCAGGGCGCCATCATCGCCGGCTGGCTGTTCGTAGCCGGCACGGTGATCTTCTCCGGCAGCCTGTACCTCCTGGCGATCAGCGGCTGGAGGTGGCTCGGCATGATCACCCCACTTGGCGGCCTGTGCTTCCTGGCCGGGTGGGTCGTCCTCGGGTGGAGGGCGTTCAGCGCCGGGTGATTCCCGGTACAATGTGCCGGTGCCGGCAGGTCTGGAACGTCTCCTCGATGATCTGAACCCCGCCCAACGCGAAGCCGTCACCTACGGAGAAGGGCCGCTCCTCGTCCTCGCCGGCGCGGGCAGCGGCAAGACGCGGGTCATCGCCTACCGCATCGCGTGGCTGACCGCGTCCCAGGGCATGTCCCCGCGGAATCTCCTCGCCGTCACGTTCACCAACAAGGCCGCCGGCGAGATGGCCCGGCGGGTGGAGGGCCTGCTCCGGCCCGTCGGCGTCGGCGCGCCGCTCATCGCCACCTTCCACTCGGCGTGCGTGCGCATCCTCCGCCAGCACGGCAAGCACATCGGGCTGCCGTCGCACTTCACGATCTACGACGAGGACGACCGCCTCGCGCTCGTGAAGGAGTGCATGAAGGAAGGCGAGCTGGCCGAGCGGTCGTTCACGCCGAGCGGCGCCGTCCACCGGATCTCCTACATGAAGAACCAGATGATCAGCGTGGCGGATGCCCTCCGGGACGCGCGCGGTCCGTGGGAGAAGAAGGCGGCCCTCGTGTACTCGCGCTACGAGAAGCGCATGAAAGAGGTCGGCGCGGTGGACTTCGACGACCTGCTGCTCTGCACCGTGCGGCTGTACGAGACGGTGCCGGAAGCGCTCGCGTGGTACCGCGGACTCTGGCGCCACATGCTGGTGGACGAGTACCAGGACACGAACCGCGCGCAGTACAAGATGATCCGCCTGCTCACCGCCGAGCATCGGAACATCTGCGTCGTCGGCGATCCCGACCAGTCGATTTATAAATTCCGCGGTGCCGACATCCGCAACGTGCTCGAGTTCGAGCAGGACTACCCCGGAACGAAAGTGGTCCGCCTCGAGCAGAACTACCGCTCGACGCAGCGGATCCTGTCGCTGGCCTCGGCCGTGATCGCGCACAACGTTCAGCGAAAGGACAAGACGCTGTGGACCGAGAACGCAGAAGGCGACACGGCGCGGCTCTATCGGGCCTGGGACGAGCACGAGGAGTCGAACTTCGTCGCCCAGACCATCCTCACCGTGCGCGGCGAGGGGGTGCCGTGGCACGGCGTCGCCGTCTTCTACCGGACCAACGCCCAGTCGCGCGTGCTCGAGGACGCGCTGCGCCGGGCGCGCATCCCCTACGTGATCGTCGGTGGCGTCCGGTTCTACGAGCGACGAGAGATCAGGGACACGCTGGCGTACTTGCGGCTGCTCGTGAACCCGGCCGATGACGTGGCCTTCCGGCGCGCGGTCGGCGCCCCCACCCGCGGGATCGGCGCCACCACGCTGGCCCGGCTCGACGAGGTCGCGGCGCGCGACAGCAAGCCACTGCTCGCCCTCGCCGCCGAGCCTCCGCTCGACATCCGCGGCAAGGCCTCCCGCGGGCTCGAGGAGTTCGCCGGGCTCATCCGCAAGCTCGCCGCCGATCGGGCCGCGCTTCCACCTCCCGCGCTGATCGACGTGCTCCTCAACGCCTCCGGCTATCGGAAGAGCCTCGAAGACGATCGCTCGCCCGAGTCCGAGGCTCGGCTGGAGAACCTCGAGGAGCTGATCGCCGCCGCCGAGGATTACACCCACGCCACGGAAGGCGCCACGCTGGAGGGCTTTCTCGATTCGGTCGCGCTGATGAGCGACATCGACGAGCTGAAGGACGCCGACTCCCGCGTCACGCTCATGACCCTCCACTCGGCCAAGGGCCTCGAGTTTCCCGCCGTCTTCCTCACCGGCCTCGAGGAGGGCGTGTTCCCCCATGCGCGGTCGCTCGAGGATCCCGAGGAGATCGAGGAAGAGCGGCGGCTCTGCTATGTCGGCGTCACGCGCGCCCGCGAGCGGCTCTACCTCACGTACGCGCTGCACCGGCGTGTCCACGGATATGGCGTGGGCGAGCCGTCGCGCTTCCTGCGCGAGATGCCGGAGGAGCACCTGACGTCGCTCAACGCGCGGCCGGAGCCGCGCGGCGGGGTCGTGTGCGAGCCGGACCCGACCTTCGGCGAGCCGCTCGGCGACGATCTGCCGTTTCGCGTGGGCGCGCGCGTTCGGCACGCGCGCTGGGGCGAGGGGATGGTCGTCGGCATCGAGAAGGAGGGCGGCGACACGATCGTCACCGTCCGCTTCGCCAGCGTTGGCCGGAAGCGGCTGTCGCTCCAGTACGCGCATCTGGAGGAGATGGACTGATGATCGGCGACAAGGACGTCGAGCACGTCGCCCGGCTCGCCCGGCTCGCGCTCAGCGAGAGCGAGCGCGCGCGGATGCGCGAGCAGCTCTCGGCGATCCTCCAGTACATCGACAAGCTGAAGGCGGTCGACGTGGAGGGCGTGGAGCCGACCTCTCACGCCGTCCCGCTCCTCAACGTCATGCGCGACGACGAGCCCGCGCCGTGCTTGCCCCAGTCCGAGGCGCTCGCCAACGCTCCCGATCGCGTGGGCGAGTTCTTCCGGGTCCCGCGGATCATTGAAGACTGACGCGAAGCCCCACCTGACCCAGCTCACGATCCACGAGCTGGTCGACGCCTATCGGGCGGGATCTACCACGCCGACCGCGGCGACCGAGGCCTATCTCGCCCGGATCGCCGCTCACGACGACAAGGTCGGGGGCTATCTCACCGTCACGCGCGAAGAGGCGCTGGCCCAGGCACACGCCGCCGACGAGCGATATCGCAAGGGCATCCCGCGCGGGCCGCTCGACGGCGCGCCGTTCGCGATCAAGGACGTGTTCTGTACGCGCGGCATCCGCACCACGTGCGGGTCGAAGATCCTCGACGGGTTCGTTCCGCCCTACGACGCCACCGTGGTGACGAAGCTGAAGGAGGCGGGCGCCGTCGTGCTCGGCAAGACGAACATGGACGAATTCGCGATGGGCTCGTCCACCGAGCATTCGGGATTCAAGCTCACGCGCAATCCGTGGGACCTCGCCCGCGTGCCCGGAGGGTCGTCAGGAGGCTCGGCGGCTGCGGTGGCCGGCGATCTCGCGGTGGCCGCGCTCGGGACGGATACCGGAGGATCGGTACGGCAGCCCGCGGCGTTCTGTGGCGTCGTCGGCCTGAAACCGACGTACGGCCGCGTCTCCCGCTACGGGCTCGTGGCGTTCGCGTCGTCGCTCGATCACGTCGGCCCGCTCACCCGCGACGTCCAGGACGCGGCGCTCGTGCTCGAGACGATCGCTGGCCTCGACCCGCACGACTCGACGTCGGTACCCGAGGCCGTGCCGCACTATGCCGCGGCGCTGACCGGCGACGTGCGGGGCATCAAGATCGGTGTGCCGAAGGAGTACTTCACGCCGGGCATGGACGCCGACGTGCAGCGCTCGGTACGCGAGGCCATCGCGGCACTCGAGAAGCTGGGCGCGGCCACCGAGGAGATCTCGCTGCCGATGACCGACTACGGGATAGCGGTCTACTACATCATCGCGCCGGCGGAGGCCTCGTCGAACCTCGCCCGCTACGACGGCGTGAAGTACGGGCTGCGCGTACCGGGCGGGAAAGACCTGATCGACATGGTGAGCCGCACGCGCGCGGCGGGTTTCGGCGCCGAGGTCAAGCGCCGGATCGTCCTCGGGACCTACGCGCTCTCGGCCGGCTATTACGACGCCTACTACGGCCGCGCCCAGAAGGTCCGCACGTTGGTGCGCCGCGACTTCGAGCGCGCCTTCGCTCGCGTCGACCTGATCGTCGCTCCGACCACGCCCGGCGTCGCCTTCAGGCACGGCGAGAGGGAAGATCCGCTCTCCATGTACCTGAACGACGTCTTCACCGTGGGCGCCGACCTGGCCGGGCTGCCGGGCATTTCCGTCCGCTGCGGCTTCAGCGCGGCCGGACTGCCGATCGGGCTGCAGGTCATCGGCCGCGCCTTCGACGAGTCGCGCGTCCTGCGGGTCGCCCACGCCTACGAGCAGGCGACCTCCTGGCTCGAGAAGCGGCCGCAGCTATGAACGCCAGGCCGGCACCGGCCACGAAGAGCTACGAAACCGTCATCGGGCTGGAGGTCCACGCTCAGCTCCTCACGCGCTCGAAGATGTTCTGTGGCTGCCCGACGTCGTGCGGCGCGGCGCCCAACACGCAGGCCTGCCCGGTGTGCCTCGGGATGCCCGGCGTCCTGCCCGTCATCAACCGGAGCGCGATCGAGTTCAGTGTGAAGACCGCGCTCGCGTTCGGCTGTCGCGTGAACCGCGCGTGCCGCTTCGCGCGCAAGCACTACTACTACCCCGACATGCCGAAGAACTA
>WNGM01000515.1_pt1 | contig 31286 bp, 31 predicted proteins | sample 5400571 | NCBI WGS metagenome assembly WNGM01 (sample SAMN13153378, study PRJNA577476) | soil metagenome | isolation source: 100 cm soil or saprolite under Garry oak tree replicate 2 | place: USA:California | collected 2016-06-15 | reverse complement strand
TCGAACGCTGGTTCGGTGAGTTGACCAGCAAACTGCTCCAACGCGGCGTCCACAAGAGTGTCCAGGCACTCGAAGCCGACATCCGCGCCTGGATCGACACCTGGAACGAAGACCCCCACCCCTACGTGTGGACAAAGACTGCCGACGAGATCCTCAACAGCATCGCAGCATTTTGCCAACGAACCTCAGGCGCGGGACACTAGCTCTACATCGGCATGGGGTTCGTTGTCGACCATCACCGAACCGGCCCCGCCTGGTCACGCTGCTGGTCATCCGCCGCGACGCGTTGACGACGGTGGTGAAGCCGGTCCCGGTGCCGGCGGTCCCCGACTTCACCGCCCTGGTGGTGGGGATCCGGGAGGACCTGGAGCGCTACGCCCTGCGCCTCCTCGCGACGCATGTGCTGGTTGCCGGGGCGACCCGGCCGGTAAGGGCTCGGTGATCTGGTCGGTCGTGCGCGCTCTGGCGGCGGGGATCGGCTCTGGTTTGGTGCGGCTGTGGGGCGTCGATCCGAAGGGCGGCATGGAGCTGGCGATCGGGCGGCCGTTGTTCTCCCGCTACGAGTTCCAGGACTACGCCGCGATGGCCGACATGTTCGACGATGCGGTGGTCGTGATGCGGCGCCGGCAGAGCGCGCTGTCGGGCAAGGTCCGGGTCCACACCCCTACGCCCGTCGAGCCGCTGTACGTGATCGTGATTGATGAGCTGTCGGCGTTGACGGCCTACCTGCAAGACCGGGAGCTGAAAGGCCCGGATCCTGCAATCCCTCGCCTTGTTGCTGTCCCAGGGCGCGGGGCTGGGCATCCTGATCGTCGCCGCGACGCAGGATCCGCGTAAGGAGACCGTGGAGCTGCGGGATCTGTTCCCGCCCCGCATCGCGCTGCGGCTGCTGGAGGCCGGTCACGTCGACCCGATCCTCGGTGACGGTGCCCGCAACCCGTACGGGTGTCGAGCAGGACCGCGGGCGCGTCGCCGGCCCGCTCGAAGATCGCCCGGTGCGCCTTGACCATCGTCGGCGCGGTCTCCCCGCTGCCCATGATGACGAGCAGGCCGGCCATCAGCGGTCCACCCGGCGCGCCAGTTCCAGCAGGTCCGCGGCCACCTCCCGGGGGCGCTGGGCGTGCAGGTCGTGGTCGGAGTCCGGGTACTCGTGCACGGTCGCGTCGTCGAGCGCGGCGGCGGCCAGGCGGGCCCGGGACCGCCGCGCGGTCGCCTTCGCCGGGCTGGCCGGCAACGCCGGCAGCAACAGCACCGGTACCGTGACCGAGGCGTAGTACCGGTTCGGCGGGTCGTCCCACATGCTCCGCACGATGAGCATGTGCTTGTCGACGGGCAGCCGGCGGGACAGCGTGCCGTCCGGCCAGATCCGCATGTTGCCCAGGGTCGCCTCGATCGCCTCGCCGGACCAGTCCGGGTGCCCGCGGCGCAGGTACCCTCGCAGCTCGTCGGCCGGCAGGCCGTCGATGTCCGGTGGCCGCAGTGCGTCGGCGGCTGCCTCCCACGACGGAAACTCGCTGGCCGGGTCGTACCAGCCGCCGTCCACCAGCGCGAGCGCGGCGACCACCTCGGGGTGCTTGGCGGCCAGGGTGACCACTACGCTGCCGCCCCACGACTGTCCTGCGGCGATCACCCCGGTCAGCCCGAGCGCGGCGAGATCCTCGGCGGCGGTCGCGGTGTCGTACCCGTCCGGCGGGGCGTCGCTGTCGCCGTGCGAGCGCAGGTCGACCGCGTATACCGGGTGCCCGGCCGCGGACAGCTCCGCCGCGACCCCGTCCCACAGCCGCGCGTTCGACGACAGGCCGTGCACGAGGAGGAAGGGCCGCCGCTCGCCGGGCCATCGCCGGACATGCAGGAAGACGCCGTCGGCGACCCGGACCCGGGTGTCGGTTGCTGCCACCCGCCAACGGTAGCCGACCCGCGGCCGCCGGCTGACCGACGCCGGCCGGGCTCCGCCTCAGATCCCGCGGCCGCGCCGGTGCAGCGCCGCGAGCACGGATTCGACCCGGACCATCCGGGTGACCGCGGCGAGCGCGATGGCGGTGCGCGGCTCGCGCCAGTTGTTGCGCACCGCCGCCCGCGCGTACCGCAGCGCCGCCGAGCGGTTCCCGGCGGCCGCCGACCAGCAGGCGAGCTGCCCGTAGACGCGGGCCGCCCCGGGCGGGCAGCCGGCGATCTCCGGGTGCCGGTTCATCATCCAGCGCAACGAGGAGATCTTGGTCGCGTACTCGTACGCGTAGTGCGACGTCGTACCCCAGCGCACCCGGACCAGCGGCCGGTCGAGGTGCCGGATCGGACCCCGCCGCGCGGCCCGCAGCAGCAGGTCCCAGTCCTCGTTCTGGCTGCCCGGGGCGTCCTCCGCGACCAGGCCCAGCCGCTGCGGGTCGAGCAGCGCGGCGCGCCGGACGAGAAACGTGGACGCGTGCAGCATCGCCATCCGCGACCGGATGAGCTGGTCGAGCCCGACCCACTGCAGGCCGGCGAGGCGGGGTACCAGGCGGTCGCGGTACCGGACCTCGATCGCGCAGGTCGTCACGTCGATGTCCGGCTCGAGGACGGCGACCTGGGCGGTGAGCTTGTCCGGCGCCCACTCGTCGTCATCGTCGCAGAACGCGATCAGGTCGGTGTCCAGGGCGAGGATCCCGGTGTTGCGGGCGCCGGCCAGGCCGGCCGTCCGGGAGTTGGTCAGCACCTTGACGCCGCGCAGATCAGGGTCCGGCGGAGACTGGTCGTAGACGACGACCGTCCGGACCTTGCCGAGGTAGTCCTGCGCGGCGATCGCGGCCAGGGTACGGCGCAGCAGGCCGGGCCGGTTGCGGGTCGGTACCACGACGCCGATCGAGGGAAGCATCTCAGCGCCTCCCGTAGCCGTACGCGCTCAGCAGCGGCGCGGTCAGGGCGCCGACGAGCCGGCGCTGGCGTGGCGGCAACCCGGCGCGCCAGGCGTCGTCGTGGCGCAGGGGCAGTTCCCCGGTGGCGAAGCGCATCGGGTTGCCGGCCGCGCTGTGGCTGGTACCGAGCCGGACGGTACCGTCGCCGAAGAAGTCCATCGGGCCGGGATCGATACCGGCGAACCTGGCGACCTCGCGGATCGCGGCCGCCGGATCGGCGAGCAGTTCCTCGTACCGCAGCCGCAGCACCGGTACCCCCGTGCGGCGCAACAGGCCGAACGCCGCGTTGTGCGCGTTCCACAGCAGCGCCGCGCGGCCCGGCGCGTACCGGGTCATCTCCTGGCCCTCGGCCTCCGGCCGGGCCACCGTCTTGGTCCACGAGTAGGCGACGCCGCGGCTGTCCCGGACCACGTGCACCACCCGCAGGTCGATGTCGGCCGACCAGCGCAGGCAGTACGCGAGCGCGCTGTGCTTGGACGAGTCCACGACGGCGGAGGCGTCGCCGACCGCGGCGGCCGCGTCGTATACCCGGGTGTAGAAGTACGCGTACTCGGCGACCCGCGCGCCGAACTCGCCGGGCAGGTGCCAGCGGGCCAGCCGGGGGATGTACCGGGTGCGCTCGACCCGCTCGCGCAGCGCCAGGACCCGGTCGACCGGCACCCGGTCCCAGCCGCCGAAGGCCCGCTCGCCGACCGCGCGCCAGAAGTCGCACGCCGAGAACGGCTGGCCGCAGGCGCACCGCTCGTCGTCGCGGACGTCGCGCTGCCACAGGTGCACGACCTCGCCGAGGGCGCACACGCCGGGCAGCGCGTCGAGGATGCGCTCCAGCAGCGTGGTACCGCTGCGGCCGAGACCACCGAGATAGATGACGCGCGTCACTATTTCCCCTTCACTCGTTCTGTCCGTATAACGAGTGATCTAGTGGGGTGGCGGCTGGTATGGACGTCGAACTCGCCGGGGTGGCCTTCCACGCGCTGACCGAAGAGGAGGCGGTGGCCCGGGTCCGGGAGGGGCTCGCGCGTGGCGAGGGTGGCCGGATCCTCACCCCGAACGTCGACATTCTCCGGCAGGCGCCGGCCGAGTACGCGGCGGACGCCACGCTCGTCGTCGCGGACGGGATGCCGCTGGTGTGGGCGAGCCGGCTGGCCGGTACGCCGCTGCCCGAGCGGGTCACCGGGTCCGGCCTGATCTGGTCGCTGTCCCGCGCGCTGGCCGCGGACGACCGCTCGGTGTTCCTGCTGGGTGGCCGACCGCCGGCCGGGTGGGCGCGCGCTGCCGACGCGCTGCGCGCGACCTGCCCGAGGCTGCGGGTGGCCGGCCTGAGCCCGGCGTTCGGGTTCGACGGTTCCCCCGCTCGCTTTTCCCGGGTACTGGATGCCGTCGTCGCCGCAGCACCCGACCTGGTGTTCGTCGGGCTCGGGTTCCCGCGGCAGGAGGACGTGATCTCCCGGTTGCGCCCCGAGCTGCCCCGGGCGTGGTTCCTCGGCTGCGGTGCCGCGATCAGCTTCGTCGCCGGAGACCGGCGCCGGGCGCCGGGCTGGATGCAGCGCCACGGCCTGGAATGGCTGCACCGGCTGGGTACCGAGCCGGGCCGCCTGGCCGGACGGTACCTTCGGCAGGACGCCCCCTACGCCGCGCGCCTGCTGGCCAATGCAGCCGCCCGCCGGTATGGCAGATCTGCCAGACGATCGGTATGATGACCGGTATGACTGCCAAGGTGACCTTGTCCTTCTCGGACGAGACGATCGCAGACGCCCGCCGCTGGGCCCAACGCTCCGGCGTCTCCCTCTCCGCCTGGATCGACCAGGCCGCGCGCGAACGGACGCTGCGCGAGATCTTCACGGCGCACGCCGATGCGATCCGCCGCGCCGGGCTGGCCGACGAAGACGCCGCGCTGGCCGACGAACGCGAGATCGCGATGGTGGACGCCGAGATCTACGGATCGGACCGGCGTGCGGCGCGGTGAGATCTGGCTCATCGAGGGAGCGCGCGAGCGGCTCGGCCTGATCGTCAGCTCCGACGTCTTCAACGGCACCGACGTACCCGTGGTCCTCGTCGCCGAGGTCGTGGAGAAGGACCGGCTGCGCGACTCGCCGCTCGCCGTGGACTGCGGCGACGAGTACACGATCATGCCGGACCGGCTGTCCGCGCCGATGAAGCGCTGGTTCAAGGAGCGGGTCGACGTCGCGGACACCGACACGATGCGGCGGGTCTCCCGCGCGCTGCGCATCATCCAGGATCTCTGATCAGATGTGGCTCCTGATGGCCGTGATCAGCTCGATGGCCGTGATCAGCTCGCCGTTCGGTGTGTCGCCGGACAACTCCCAGAAGAACGCCCCGCCAAGGCCCTGGCTCTTGGCGTAGCCCATCTTCCCGGCGATGGTGCCCGGGGTGTCGTATCCCCACCATTGGCCGCCCTTGAAGCAGTACGCGGTACCGCCGGTCGTGCCGTTGCCAGCAAGCGTGGTCTACCGTGAGTTGTCCCAGGTGGCCCTTTGTTTGACGATGGGAGGGCAGGGGTGCGGCGGCGACCAGATACGCGAAGACCGGTGCGCCGCAAGCGTGCCTCCGAAGCCGGCCTGTCCGACCGGGTCCGGTTCGAGGTCGCCTCAGCAACGACCTTCGGCGGTGCGTACGACCTGGTGTGCTTCTTCGACTGCCTGCACGACATGGGCGACCCGGCTGGTGCCTGCGCGCATGTCCGGGAACGCCTCGCCCCTGGCGGTACGTTGATGCTCATCGAACCCTTCGCCGAGGACGACCTCGCCGGCAACCTCAACCCGGTCGGCGCCGCCTACTACGGGTTCTCGACGCTGCTCTGCACGCCGAGTTCGCTGTCCCAGGACGTCGGCACCGCGCTCGGCGCGCAGGCCGGCGAGACTCGCCTGCGGGAGATCGTCACCGGTGCCGGCTTCACGTCCCTCCGCCGAGTGGCGGAGACTCCGTTCAACATCGTGCTCGAAGCCCGGATCTAGTGAGCGTGGCGGAGTTCAGCGGCTGCGGGGGTTGAAATAGGGCGAGCGGGCGAGCCTGGTGAAGGCGGACAGGACGGGCGGGTCGGCGAGCTGAAACTGTTCGTCCGGCCCGTTTCCGTCCGGGTTGGAGTCGAAGTAGCTGACGGCTTTGATCTGGGGGTTGCGCTCGACGACCGCCGCGGCGTCGGTGAGCCAGGCGGCCCGGGCGGCGGTACCCCAGATGGCGGCGACGCCGAACTCGCCGATGACGATGGGCTTCGGGTGGGCCGCGGCCCAGGCGAGGAACGGGCGCAGCAGTTCGCCGAGCGGGCGCAGGGAGTGCCCGGCGTACGCGTCGACACAGGTCCAGTCGACCTGGTCGTCGCCGGGGTAGAAGGCCGGGGCGTACCCGCCGGCGAAGCCCTCGACCGTCGGGCACCACACCCAGGAGACGTTCGCCACGTGCTCGGCAATGAACAACGTATGTACATGTTTCCAGGCCTCGACATAGTCCGCGGCCGACCACATCGCGGCCTGGAGGTTGGGCCGGTCCATCTCCCAGCGGAAGCGCAGGAGGACCGGGTGGCCGAAGTCCCGGATCCGGTGGGCCCAGCCGCGCAGCGCCGCGTCCTGGCTGCCGGACGTGACCACCCGGGTGTCGTCGATCGCCCAGCTGAGCATGAGGATCCGGCCGGACTCTGCGAGCGTCTTGTCGGACAGGGTGGGGAAGGACTCGTCGAACCGGCGGTAGGTGTTGACCAGGTCGAGTGGCCGGCCGAGCGCGGACTCGAACGCGGTGACCGCGTCGACCCGGGCCGGCTGGGTGAAGACGGCCGGCTTGACCCACGCGCCGAGCAGCGCGCCGGACGGCGGCGGTACCACCGGGCCGGCCTGGAACGGGCCGGTACGCATGGCACTCGGCGGGCTGGCACCACCGCTGGACGACGGCGTCACCGAGGGCGGGTGCGGCAGCGGTCCGCAGGTGGCCAGCGCCGCCGCCGCGGCCCCGAGCACGGCGAGCCCGGCCACGCCGAGCACCAGCGGGCGGCGCATCAGCCGGCGGCGCATCAGCCGGCGGCGCATCAGTCGGCCCTCCGGGCGAGGTAGAGCACATCGGTGGCATACCGGGACAGCCAGCCCGGGCGGCAGAGCAGGTCGTCGAGCCGGCGGACGAGCGGGCGCAGCCGGCGACGGCGGTACGCGCCACGCGGGAAGAGCGTGCAGCCGTGCCGGGCCACGATCGTGAAACCGTGCGCTGCCAACAGGTCCGCGACCTGCCGGTGGGACAGTTCGGCGAACCAGGGATCGGTACGGTGCCGCCAGGCCAGCAGGTGGCGCAGCGAACCGGCGTTGCCGTGGTTCTCCACGACCAGCAGCCCGGCATCCGCGTCAGCAAGTATCCGCGCGGCGAACGCGACCGCCCGGTGCCGTACCTCGCCGGAGACGTTGAGCAACAGGCGGAACACGGTGACGACGGCCGGACCGTCCACTGTGGCCGGTTCCGGGGCCGGGCCGGTGGCGGCGATCTCGTGCCAGTGCGCGGCCGGCCCGACCGCCCGGGCATGGTCCAGCATCTCCGGTGACGGGTCGTACCCGTGCGCCGCCCGTACCAGTCCCGCCAGCATCCGCACGGCCCGGCCGGTACCGCAGGCGAAGTCGTGGTGCACCGGCGGCCGGTCCGGGAAGGCCCGGGCGATCAGGCGGCGAAGGTATGCGCGCTGCCGGGCGCTGATGGCGCTGGCGTAGCTGTCCGGCGCGTACACCACCCGCTCGTACCGGTCCACCGCCCGGCTGTCCCGGAAGACCTGGCTGTACTCGGTGTGCATCGATCGATCCCCTATCGAACGGTGTCGAGACGTAGGACGCGGCGCGCCGCGATCGCGTACCCGCCGGTGCCGAGCGCGGCCGCGACCAGCGCGGCGGGCAGTGTGGTACCCATGACCGCGGCGACCGCGAGCGGTACCGCACCGAAGCACGCCGTCGCGGTGACGGCGGCGGTGAACATGCCACGGCCGAACGGGTGCAGCCGCAAGGTGATGGCGATCTGGGCGAGCGGGACGAGGTTGTTGGTGAGCGTGGCGGCCGCGAGGCCGGCGGCCGCGCCCAGCGGTCCCAGGTGCGGGATCAGGGCGAGGTCGACGGTGACATTCACCGCGAGGGCGGCGAGGACGTTGACGAGGTTCCAGGACGTGCGCCCGCCCATGGCGAGGACGGTGTCCACCATGCCGCAGCCGGTGGCGACGAGCATCGCGGCCGCGAGGACCACGACGACGGCCACCGCGGACCGGTAGGCCGTCCCGAACAGTCCTAAGTAGACGGACGCGAACACGGCGGTACCGAGGTACACCGGCCAGGCGGCGAGCACCAGCCAGCCGGTCGCGGCCTGGTACACGGCGGCCGCCCCGGCCCGGTCGCGGTCGCCGAGCAGCTCCGCGAGGCGGGGCTGGACGGCCAGCAGGATCGCCTGGTTGACCATCTGGCCGAAGACGAGGAACCGGCAGGCGACCGCGTACACCGCGGCGGCCCTGAGCCCGGCGAGCGCGGCGAGCAGCAGGACGTCGACCCGCCCGATCGCGAGCTGCGCCACGCTGGCCAGCGCCCGGGGCCCGGTGAACCGCCAGAACTGCCCGGTGCGGAAGTCGGCTTGCCCATTCAGTTGAGGCAGCAGGTTGCGCAGGGCCAGCCCGGCCAGGACGGCCACCGGCAGGTACGGCAGAGCCCAGGCGAGCGGGTATGCGACCGGCGCGCGTACCGCCGCGAGGGCCAGCAGGCCGAGCAGGACCAGTTGCAGCGCGGGCCGCAGCAGCTTGTCCAGCGCCACGGTCGGTCGCATCCGTTGCCAGCCCCGGGTCGCGGCGAGCAGCGTATCGGCGAGCACCGCGACGGGAAGCAGCACCGCAAGCACCCGGAGCTGAACGGCATACGCCGCTGGGGTGGCGAACCAGAGTGCGGCGGCGGCGATGAGTGCGGCGGCGGCGACCGGTACCACGCCAACTCGCACGCACCGGCGCAACGCCGCTCCCGAGCCGCCCCGCGCGCGCAGCCGGGCGATGAAGTACACCAGCCCGGTCGGGGTACCCAGCTTCGCCACGGTAGCGGCGAGCGTGAACGCCGCCGTGGCGGCGAAGAACCCACCGGCCTGGGCCGGCCCTAGCGCCCGGGCCACCAGCCAGGTGGCGCCGAACCCGGACAGCCCGGCCACCGCCGCGCCGGCCAGGTTGGCCAGCCCGCCGCGGGCGACGCCGGCCAGCGGCCGGGCGGAGACGGCTGTCATCGGCGCCAGGCCGGCTTTCGGTCCAGCCACGCGGCCAGCGCGTCGTCGAACGGCGCGTAGTGCGTGGCGAGGTCGCGGCGCAGCCCGGGGTCCATCGGGTTCGCGCGCGGCCGGGCGTTGTGCCGCTCGAAGGTCGGGTACCCGAGGCAGGGCAGCGCCAGGAAGTCCAGTACGGCGTCGTAGACCGGTTCCGGACGGGCGAAGAACTCCGCGCTGTCCACGACGAGGATGCGATCCCGGCCGACGGCTCCGGCGAGCCGGTTGAGGTAGCGGATGTACTCACCGCGCGCCCGGTACGCGTGGTGCTGGTGGGCGAACGAGCGCGCATCCGGGTCGCCGGCCAGCCGTTCGGTCTCGCCGCGCAGCCGCGCCGGTTCGAGCGCGAGCGCGCGGGCGAAGTCCACTTCGGACTCGTAACCGCGGGCGACCTCGTGCGCGTGGTGCGAGTACGCCCGCTCGACCGGGTCGCGGACGAGCACGAGCAGCTTCACGCCGGGCAGGTCGGCGGCGATCCGCCCGGCGGCCAGCGGGTGGTACATGTAATACGGGCTGGACTCGAACGTCTGCACCGGTACCCCGCCCAGCCGGCGGGAGGCCCGCTGTGCCGTGCGGCGCAAGGGAAAATGCCCGCGGTACCAGTCCGGCCCGCGCCGGTACGCCACGTCGAAGTAGTGCACGCCCTTGTGCAGCACGGCTTTGCGCACGGCCGGGTGCTGGGCGAGCGCGCGGTACAGCGAGGTGGTACCGCAGCGCTGCCCGCCGCAGATGAGGAACGAGGGCAGCAGCCGGCCGGGCGCGGTCAGCCGGCCGTACGAGCGGGATCCGGTGTGCACCACCCGCTTGAGTGCGTCGTTCACAGGTCCCCCACGCGCCGGACGAGTACGGGTAGCAGCCACGTGCCGAGGACGCCGAGCCGCGCGCCGGCGTCGGCCTGCCGGTCGGCGAGGTACCGCGCGGCCAGGTCCACGAGATGCAGCAGCGCGGTGACCTCGGCCGCGTTTCCGGTCACCCCGATCGAGGCGAGCAGCGCCGGCGCCCGGCTCAGCGTCGCGTCAACCGCCGCCCCGGCGTCCTCGCCCCGCTCCAGCCGCGCCTGAAGCTCGTGGTGTACCGCATCGAAGCCGAGCGGTACCCCCGGAGTGAACCGCTCCCAGTCCCAGACCAGTACCGCATCGGCCAGCGTGGCCATGTTCCACGGCGCCCAGTCGCCATGCCAGGCGCCGAACTCCAGTACCGTGTCGCCGCGCCGGTCGAGGAGCCGGGCTAGGGCGGTGACGAGCATGGCGCAGTCCACTGTGGACAGCCGTCGAGCGAGTACCCCGCGGTACGGGCTGTCCGCCAGTCGGGCCGGGTACACGCCGAGGCAGCGGGCGACCTCGCGCATCGCGGCCGGCAGCCGGTCCCCGGCCGGGCGCCGTGGCCGCCACGCCGGCAGCGCCTCCTGTACCAGTACCTCGTGCCCCTGCCACCGGCCCGCGTACCGGATCCGCGGAACGACCACTGTGGACAGTCGCGCGTGGCCGAGCGCGGTCAGCGCGACGGTCTCCGCCCGTACCAGGCGGCGGGTCAAGGCATTGGTGCCGAGCTTCGCGAAGCCGACCGTGACACCGTCCGGGGCGAGCAACTGCAGGACCGGCTTGCGGTTGGCCCGCGCGGGTCCGATGTGGACGGACACGGTGACGTCGCGGTCCAGTACCCGCCGCAGGTGGCTTTCGATGCTGTCCGCGCCGGTGACCGTGATGCGGTCGCGCAGCAGGGCGCGGTCGGCGCCGGTACGCAGCGCCAGGGCGGCAAGGTCCCGCTTGAGTCGCGCCGAGCGCGCGGCCGGCTGGGCGTACCGGCGCACCGCGCCGGCCGCGACCCGCCGGGAGCCCGCTGGTACCAGCAGCCGCGGCCTGCGCGCGTTCGGCACCGCGACGAACTCCGCGACCGGCCCACCCTCCGACAGTGGATAGAGGGTCGACAGCACCTCGGCCAGGTACCGCGCCCGCAGCTCCCGGTCGTCCGGCGCCGGCCTCACGATGCCACCCCCGCGCTGCGCCACAGCAGGGCGTACCCGAGCATCGCGAACGCCAACGGCGTGACCAGCGCGTTGTACCAGAACATCGCGACGAACGTACTGAGCAGCGCGGCACCCCCGGCGAGCCCCACCGGCGTGACGTCGCGCCGGAAGCGCCACAGCCCGTACCCGAAGAACCCGAGATAGCACGCCGCACCGGCGAGCCCGTGCGCGTACAGCAGCTGCCACAGCTGCCCGTTGCCGCCGATCGTGAAGTTGCCGCAGCGCGGGCAGTCCGGACTCTCGCCGATCGTGATGGACTGCCGGCCGCCCAACGTGTTGCGGGTCGAGCCGTACCCGATGACCGGTGAGTGCAGGGCGCCGGACACCGCCTTCGCCGTCAGGTACTCCCGGACGCCGTTGGACCTGCCGTGGTCCAGGCGCTGGGACACCACCTCGCCCAGCGGGCTCACCGCGAGCGTCGCGGCCAGTGCCGTCGCGGTGACCGCCACCCCGGCCAGTGCCCAGAACCGGCCGCGCAGCGCCAGCCGTACCGCCACCGCGACCGCCATGACGGCCAGCCCGATCCAGAGCCCGCGGTTGAGCGAGTACACGACGGGGACGAGCGCGACGGCGAGCACCCCGGCGGCGCGAACCCGGTTGCGCCGCGACGAGGTGGCGCACGCCGCGACGAACCACCCGACCAGCAGGCAGAAGTCGTTGCCCCAGGTGTTCGTGTACCCCCACGGTGCCGCCGGGCGCGGTGACTGGTGCCCGAGCACGTCCATCAGCTGCGCCGCCGCCGGATGCACCAGCGACTGCACGAAAGCGTTGCCGCGCAGGTGATGCGGCAGCAGCAGCTCGACCGGCGAGGCGAACTGGAACCGGCCGGCCACCACCCCGAGCAGTCCACCGGCGACGGTCACCACGAACAGCCAGCCGAGCAGCCGGACCAGTCGCTGCCGGGGCAGCTCCGCCTCGGTGAGGTTGCCCGCGTACAGCAGCAGCACCGTCACCGCCGCGTACTCGACGAGCCGGAAACCGGCCGGCAGCAACCGGTTCACTGCCGCTCCGGCGACGGTACCGGCCGGGTCCTCGCCGAGCGCGCCGACACTGACCACGACGACCACGAGGAAGAGCACCCAGAGCGCGAACCCCGGCGGTACCGCGGTCGGCCGGCCGGCGCGCCGCTGCCGCAACAGGATCAGGGCCATCGGTACCGCCGCGATCGGAAAGATGAGCACGCCGAGCCCGAGTGCCCACCACATCGGGTACAGGAGAAGGATCCCGGTCAGCGGCCACCCGGGACGCAGCGGCAGCAGCCGCGGCGGTGCGGCGACGGTCATGAAACGGCCTCGTCGACGCGCGCCAGAATCACGGTCTCATCAGGGGCGGCCGCCGGCGCCGCCGGCTCGCGCAGCCTGGGGAAGACCACCGCGCCCAGCAGCGGGGTACCGACGCGGCGCAGCTGTTCGGCCGCGTCCACGATCTCCGCGTGCCGCGTGCGGCGCAGCTCCACCGCCAGGATCGCGGCGTCGGCCTGGTTCGCCAGGCTCTGCGCGTCCGCGCTCGCGGCGGCGGACGGCGCCTCGACGACCACGTACCCCACCTCGGCGCCCAGCCGGACCAGGATGTCGCGCAGCGCCTGCGACTGGAGCAGCCCGCCGGCGCTCGCCGTGCTGCCGGTGGTGAGCACGCGCAGCTTCGGGATGCGCGGCGCCGGCCGCACGGCCTCACCCAGCGGTACCGTGCCGGCGAGCACCTCGGACAGCCCGGGCGCCGTCGGCAGGCCCAGGATCCCGATGGTGCTCCGCGGCTGCGCGCGGACGAGCACCACCTCGGAGCCGGCCCGGGCCAGCGCGGCGGCCAGGTTCGTGGCGACCAGCGTGGCGGCGAAGCCCCGGCTCGCGCCGGTCACCACGATCACCCGGTCGCCGTCGTCGAGGCTGGCGAGGACCTCGTTACGCAGCCGGTCGAAGGTGCGGCCGGCCGCCTCCAGGGCCGGGTACACGTCGTCGAGGCGCGGCCGCAGCCGGGTCGGCAGCACCCCCAGCACCGGTAGCTCGTCCCGGCGGACCACGTCGGCCGCCCGCCGTACCCGCTTGTCGGTACGCTCGCGGACCAGCCCGGTACCGATTCCGAGCAGGAGCCCCACCATCGCGCCGCTGGCGAGGAAGAGCGGCACGCTCGGCCGGCTCGGTGCGCTGGGCGCCTCGGCGTCGTTGATGATCTTGCCAGCGGTCACCTGCGTCGTGGACAGCTCGTTCTCCCGGCTGGTCAGCGTGTTGATCTGGCCGGTGAGCGTGGCGATCTGGCTGTTGAGGTCAGCCCGGTCCGGGTCGCCGTTGTGCAGCGTGGCCAGCCGGCCGGACAGCTGGGACAGCGCCGCCGCGTACTGCTTGACCTTGCCGTCCAGCGCGGAGATCTGCGTGGACAGGTCGGCCTGCGCGCTGGCCTGGCGGTTCTGCAGGTACGCGATGGCGAACGCGTGCGAACCCGACTGCGCCTGCCTCGGCGACCCGGCCGCATAGGTGATCGTCAGTACCGTCGTGTTCGGCGGTACGGTCACCGTCACGCTCGCGGCGAGCTGGTCGGGCGGAGTGGTGACCTTGAGCAGCTTCTGTGCGGCGGTCGCGATGTCGGTCGACACGACCAGTTGCGCCTCGGTGTCCAGGTTGATCGTGCTGTTGGTACGGCCGCCGGCCGCGTTGGCTCCGGGTACCCCGGTCGGGCTCACCAGTACCGACGTCGCCGCCTCGTACACCTTCGGCCGGGCGTGCGCCACCGTGGCCCCGCCGGCTAAGCCGAAGACGGTCAGCAGGCCCACGATCCACCAGTGCCGCCGCAGCATGCCGAGGTAGTCGGCCAGGTCGTAGGACACTGGACGATTCACGTCCATCGCTGCGCAGCCTCTCTGCCGGGGGCGCGGCACCCGAGGAGTGCCCCGGCAGGGCTAACGGCGGTAAGCGGCCAGACGTAACTCGCGACGCTAGAGCGAGCCCTTCGGGACCACCCATTCAGTCGGCTGGCCGGTGATCGCGGCGATCCGGTCGTAGTCGCTGTCGTAATGCAGCACGGTCGCGCCGTTCAGCTCAGCGGTGGCAGCAATGATCAGATCGGGGAGGGAGAAGCTGCGATGCTGGCTGGCAGCGGCGAGCTTCCGGTGTACGGCGAGCGCCCGGTCCATCGCGGCCGGCGTCACGTCGAACCATCGTTGCCCATGCAAGGCCCGCCAGACGGCTTCATAGGTCTTCGGCGTGGCAGCATCGTTGAGATACTCCAGAGCGTTCATCTGGCAGACGACCAACCGGCTCTCCGCCAGCAGCGCCTCGAACCGCCGGCGCACCTGCGGCTCCCGCTCCCTAAGGACATAGGTTGACGTATCAGCCATATAGATAGCGCCGGCCATCAGGCGGCGTCAGCTCTCTTGGCGGCTTCTTCCTGGGCCACCTCTTCCCGGGCCTTCTCGAGGAGGCGGGAGAGATCCCGGCCGCCGCCGTAGCGCCACGCCTCCGCCGAGCCGGTATGGTCCATCTCCGCGCTGTCGAGCAAGGCCATGATCTCGGCGGCCTTCTTGCGCTGCCCGAAGGACTGCAGCGCCGCGTTGATCGTCGCCACCTTGGTGTTGGTACCCAGGATCTCGCGGGCGGCTTCCAGCCACTCGTCGTTCACGTCCACCGTGATGCGCGTCATGCCATCAACGATACACCAAGATCATGCAATTCAACGCACCAAGGTCACGACGAGCGGCGTGTGTCGATCCAGCCGCCTTCGGCGAGGTGGGCGAGGACGATCTTCACGGCGGCGTCCGCGCTGAGGTCGGAGGTGTCCACGACCAGGTCGGCGTCGGTCGGCTCCTCGTACGGGTCGTCGATGCCGGTCATGCCCTTGAGCTGCCCGGCGCGCGCCTTGGCGTACCACCCCTTGCGGTCCCGCGCCTCGCACACTTCCAGCGGCGTGGCGACCCAGACCAGCAGGAACCCGGCGCCCGCCCCCTGGGCCAGCTCGCGGGCCTGCGCCCGGGCCGCCGCATAGGGCGCGATCGGGCAGCAGATCGACATCCCGCCGTGCCGGCCGATCTCGGCGGCGACCCAGCCGATCCGCCGGATGTTGAGGTCCCGGTCCGCCTTGCTGAAGGTCAGCCCCTTCGACAGCTCCCGGCGCACCACGTCGCCGTCCAGGACGGTGACGGTGCGCTCGCCGGTCTGCAGCAGGGCGTCGGCCACCCCGTGCGCGATCGTGGACTTGCCGGACCCGGACAGGCCGGTGAGGAACAGCACCACCCCGCGGTGCCGGCGGGGCGGCCGGTTGCGGGCCAGCTCCCGGGCCACGGCTGGCGGAGTGTGCCACTCCGGCAGCGGGTTGCCCCGGTCGAGCAGCTCGCTGATCTCGGCGGGGGACAGCGGCAGGCGCCGGTACCGCGGCGGGATGTCATCCTTGCCGCGCCACTGGCCGTCGCGGCTGTCGTAGGCCAGCTCGCGCGGGATCAGCACCCGCGGACCGCCGCCGGAGAGCATCGTCTCGCCGGTGGACAGCAGGTGGGTGACGCCGTAGGCGGCAGCCACCCGGGCGCGCAGCAGCGCGTCGCGGATCTCGTCGCCGTGGGCGGCCAGCGGGACGGTGACGACCGTCGCGGGCGGCATCCGGTCGCGCGCGGCCAGGACCGTGCGGATCAACCCCTCGCAGGACAGCCCGTCGGGTCCGGCGGCGGTGGTGGGGATCAGGACCAGAAGATGACCCTGGAGGGTACGGGCAGCCAGCGCGAGCTGCGCCAGTTGCGGCCGGTGCAGCGGCCGGTCGGCGATGATCCCGAGTACCCGACCCGGCGGCAACAGCCCCTTGACCTCGGCCGGGTTACGCCGCAGCCGCTGGAAGGGACCGTGGCCGCCGTCGCCGATCCGCCGTACCGGTCCGCCGATGCCCTGCCAGCCCGGCCGGGTCGGCCAGATGTCCACGGCGTCGACCGCGGCGACCGGCGCGCCCTCCGGATCGGTGAGCACCAGCACCCGGCGCAGCGGGTTGCCCGGCTCCAGCTCGGCGACCGCCTCGTCGGGCACCTCCAGGGTCACCGGTACCGGCCAGGCCGTGCCGTCGGCGAGCCGGCCCCGGCGGGCGAGGGTGGCCAGGTCGGTGCGCCCGAGGAAGCCGGTCAGCGGCGCGTAGGCACCGGACAGCAGCAGCTCGAGGTCGGCCAGCTCATAGGGGCGGGGGGCATGGCTCGGCGCGTCCCGTAGGACGTCCTCCGGCAAGACCCACCCGCTCATGCCGGCCATGATGCCAGTACCTCCCGACAACTGCTCAGCCGGTGTTGCGCAACCCGGCCGCGATGCCGTTGACCGTCGTGAGCAGGGCGCGCTGCAAGGCCGGGTCGGGCCGCCCCGAGCCGACCCGGTACTGGCCGAGCAGCGCGACCTGGAGGTGGTGCAGCGGCTCCAGGTAGGTGTCCCGGACGGCGAGGGTACGGCGCAGGGCCGGCTGCCGTTCCAGCGTCGCCGCCTCGCCGGTGATCGCGAGTACCTGCTCCACGGTCCGCGCGTGCTCGTCCCGGATAGTGTCGAAGACGTGCCGCAGCGGCGGCGGTACCAGCGTCTCCACGTACCGGGCCGCGATGCCCAGGTCGGTCTTGGCCAGCATCATCTCCACGTTGGACAGGAACGTCTGGAAGAACTGCCAGCGCTTGTGCATGTCGGCCAGCTCCTCGCCGAGCCCGGCGTCGCGCGCGGCGGCGAGGCCGGAGCCGACGCCGAACCAGCCCGGTACGATCTGGCGGCTCTGCGTCCAGCCGAACACCCACGGGATCGCGCGCAGTCCGGACAGGCCCGCCCCGGAGTCGGGCCGCTTCGCCGGCCGGGAGCCGATGTTCAGCGCGCCGAGCAGCTCGGTCGGGGTGGCCGCCCAGAAGTACGCGGGCAGGTCCGGGTCTTCGACCAGTCCCCGGTACGCCCGGAAAGCGGCCCCGGACACGACGTCCATCGCGGCGTCCCAGCGGGCCAGGTCCTCCAGCGGCAGGCGCGGCGTGGTGTGCAGCAGGGTCGCCTGGAGCACCGCGGCGACGGTCAGTTCCAGGTTCTCCCGCGCCAGTACCGGCAGCGTGTACTTGTCCGAGATGACCTCACCCTGCTCGGTCACCTTGATGGCGCCGTCCAGCGTCCCGTATGGCTGGGCGAGGATCGACTCGTGCGTCGGGCCGCCGCCGCGGCCGACGGTACCCCCGCGTCCGTGGAAGAGCCGCAGCCGCACGCCGTGCTTGGCCGCGACGTCACGCAGCGCGCGCTGGGCGCGGTGGATCGACCACTGCGAGCTGGTGATCCCGGCCTCCTTGTTGGAGTCCGAGTAGCCGAGCATGACCTCCTGGAGGTCGCCGCGGGCGCGCACCAGCGTGCGGTACGCCGGCAGGGACAGCAGGTCGTCGAGCAGCTCGCCACCGGCGTCGAGTTCGGCCGGCGTCTCCAGCAGCGGCACGAAGCCGATCCGTGCCTGTCCACTGTGGACGTCCACGAGCCCGGCCTCGCGGGCCAGCACCACCGCGGCGAGCACGTCGTCCACGCCGAGCGTCATCGAGACGATGTACGACTCGATGGCTTCGGGCCCGAAGCGTTCCTGCGCCTCCCGGATCGTGCGGAAAACGGTGAACGTCCTGCGCGCCGCGTCGGTGAGCGGAGCGTCCACACCGGACAGTGGGCGGCGGCTGTCCAGTTCCCGCGCCAGCAGCTCCCGCCGTTCCGGCCGGGACAGTGCGCGGTAGTCGGCCACCTCGCCGGCGCGCTCGAACAGCTGGGCGAGCACGGCGTGGTGCGCCTCGGCGTGCTCGCGCACGTCCATCGTGGCCAGGTGCAGGCCGAAGGCCGAGATGGTACGGATGGCCTGCGCCAGCTTGCCGGTCGCGGTGAGCTGGCCGGCGTTGCGGGCCAGCGAGGCGCGCATGACCTCCAGGTCCGCGATCAGCTCCGGCGAGCCGAGGTAGTCCCGGCCGGGCACATGCGGCGTACCGGCGCGCAGCCGGGCGCGCGTGTTGTCCAGCTTGAGCTTGATGCAGCGGGCCTTGAGGCGGTACGGCTCCTCGGCGTTGACCCGCCGGAACCGCTCGGCCAGTTGCGGCAACCGGTCCAGGTCGGTGGCGAGGCTCGCGGACAGGTCGAGGGAGACCCCGCGCAGCCGGCGGGACACGGAGACCTCGTTGATCAGGTCGTCGAGTACCGCCTCGGCGGCCCGGATGCCGTGCTCGTGCTGGATCAGCAGGATGTCGCGGGTCACGACCGGTGTCACGTAAGGGTTTCCGTCGCGGTCGCCGCCGATCCAGGTACCGAACGTCAGCGGGCGCGCGGTCGGCGGCGTCTCCACTCCCAGGCCCTGCAGGGTGTCCGCGAGGTCGGCCAGCACCCGGGGTGCCGCATCGGCGTACAGGTCGGTGAGGTAGTAGACCGCGTTGCGCGCCTCGTCGGTCGGATCCGGCCGGTCCAGCCGCAACTCGTCGGTCTGCCACATCAGGTCGATCAGCTCGGCGAGCCGCCCGTCGGCCGGGGTCGCCGTCCCGTACATGGCGATGGTGGCGGCTTCGGCGTCCAGCTCGTCGGCGACCGCCCGGAGCTTGGACAGGATCGAGCGGCGGGCCGCCTCGGTCGGGTGCGCGGTGAACACCGGGCGGATCGCCAGCCGGTCCGCGGCGGCGGCGATCTCGTCGGCCGGTACCCCGCGTTCGGAGATCAGCCGCGCGGCCCGTTCCAGCCAGCCGCCCCGGTCGGCCCGCTGCCGGCGCAGCTCCCGGGCCCGGTGCACCTGCTCGGTGATGTTGGCCAGGTGGAAGTAGGTGGAGAAGGCGCGGGCGAGCTTGGTACCGGTGCCGACGTCCACCCCGGCGAGCCGGGCCGCGGCCGCGCCCGGGTCGGCGCGCACCTGGGCCCGTACCTCCTCGACCAGCGCCAGCAGCGCCTGCCCCTCCTGGCGGACCAGCGTCCGGCCCAGCAGCATGCCGAGCCGGCGGATGTCGGCGCGCAGCCGCGCATCCTGGTCAAGCTGTTCTGCCACCGCACGCTCCTTCAGGGACGGCAGGAGGACGGCGTTGTCCGGCGCACGCAAATGTTAGCCGGGGGCACTCTCCGCCGCCGGGCCGGCTTCGATGGCGAGCCGCCGGGGCGGGTGCCGGCGGCCCAGCACCAGCGTCGCGGTCAGGATCGCGACGAGCCCGGCGACGCTCCACGCCGCGAGCCCGGCGAGCGGGCGGGCGACCGCGTGGCCGCCGAAGTACACGACTGCCCGGACCAGCTCGGTCGCCTGGCCGGTGGGGAGCCAGGCGTGCAGGCCGCGGTACGGGCCGGGGAGGAACTCGGGCGGGTACACGCCGCCGGAGCCGGGGTTGCCGAGGATGAAGAGCAGGAGCATCGCGAGGCCCGTGCCGACCAGGCCGACCCAGCTCTCCAGCGCCGCCGTGAGCGCGGCCGCGGCAAAGACAACGAGGGTACCGGTGAGCCAGAGCGCGAGGAGATGGCCCGGCCAGATGCGGTACCCCGGTCCGGTGAGCACGGCCCCGGCGAGCCCGAGCAGGACCGCGAAGGCCGCGAAGGAACCCAGCCGCATCGCCAACCGCGGCCCGCTGCGCGGCACGGTGCCGACGATGACGGCGAGCGCGGTCGCGGCGAGGTACCCGCCGAGCAGCCAGCCGACCACGAGATAGAACGGGGTCAACCCGCGCGGGTCCCGGGCCGCCGGCGGGTAGCTGTCGCGCACCGCGAGCGGCATGCGTGCCGCGTCCGACGCGGCCGAGATGGTCTGCCGGATCAGGTCCGCCACGCCGGGCGCCGCCCCGCCGGCCACGGTGAGCCGCAGCCCGTCGTTGACCGGGTCGGTGTCCAGCACGGCGTAGACCGCACGGTCGGCGAGCGCGCGATCGGCGTCGGTGGTGTCCTGATAGGTGGTGGTCGCGAACGGGTTCTGCCCGGCGGCGAGCGAGGTGAGCAGCGCCTGGGCGCCGATGTCGCCGTTGATAACCCCGATCGGGACGGCCCGCGGGTTCGCCTCGTGCAGCGCGCCGACATAGCTGGCGATAAATGCTGTAGCGATCAGGAGGACGCCGGCCAGCAGCGCGGCCGCGCGGCCGAGCCAGCCGGCCACCGGGCGGGGTGCCTCGTGCTCGGGCACGTGGCCGAGGCGACCCATCATGCGGGTCAGCAGGTGCCGGTTGGGCCGGCGATGGCTGGTCGGTTCGGGGCGGCCGGTGGTCAGCTCGCCCAGGACGCCGAGCTCGTCCTCGGCGGTGATCGGCGCGGCGTCCAGCTCCGCGACCAGCTCACTGTCCCGATAGCGTAGATCCTGCATATCAGCAGCTTATGCGGCTTTAGTCCGGCCCGCTCGGACAACCGGTATCGTCGCGCTGGCGCTCCCACCTCAGTAGTGTGCCGTGATCCGGCGGGCGGGGCCGTCGACGGTCATCGATCCGCCGTACGGGATGATCCACTGCGGATCGGTGTGCCCGATGTCGGCCGTGACGTGACCGGTCGCCGCGAGTATCGGGAAGTACCCGCGCCGGGTGTAGTCGACCGACCGGCCGGTCGCGTGCCGGCCCCGGCCCGGGATCCACGGCTCGACCAGGCTCAGCCCGATCACCGCGAACAGTACATGCCCTACGAACAGCGTGCTAACAAGCCGTGGGTACCTGCCGAAGTTCACAGCACCGCGTACGCCCGGACCGGGAAGCTGGTCATGCCGGCCATGGGCGGCGGTACCGCGTGGAAACGGAAGCCGGCCCGCGGCAACTCGCCCAGCCGGGTCAGGTGCTCGACGATCGGGATACCGGCGGCGAGCAGGCCGGTGTGCGCCGGCCGGTCGCCGGTCTGCGTACCGTCGATGTTCACCGAGTCGATGCCGACCAGCGCCGCGTCCCGGTTGACCAGCCAGTCCACCGCCTCCCCGGTCAGGTACGGGTGGCCGCCCGCGCCGTATCTGCCGGTACCGAAGTGCCGGTCCCATCCGGTGTGCACGAGCACGGCGTGCCCGGTGACGTCGTACGACGCGAAGTGGGACCGGTCGATGGGCGTGGCACCGGGACGTACCCGGACGACGAGGCCGGGCAGGTCCGCCAGCCGGTCCAGAGGTACCGCCGACAGGTCGTCCCCGTCCTCGTGCCGGTGCGCCGGCGAGTCGAGGTACGTGCCGGTGTTGCCGATCAGCGAGACCCGGTTGATCTCGAAGGTGGTACCCGGCGCGTAGTGCCGCGCCGACTCCTTCCGGCTCAGGTGCGCGGTGATCTCGGGGCCGGGCAGGCCGGGGTAGGTCACCATCCCCGCGCGGATCACGTGACTCAGCTCGATCAACGTCATGCCGCCAGCATTGCCTGCCGCGGGGGCCAGGAACAGTCCTGGCCGCGCAGCTTGTCGGAGCGGCCACCAGCCAGAGGTCCTATCACCGCGCAGCTTGTCGGAGCGGCCACCAGCCAGAGGTCCTATCGGCCCCGGGGTAGGCTGGACGGATCACCCCCCATCCGGCCGGATGGGGGGCCAACGCGCGTGCCCGGGAGTCCGCCCCATGAAGCTTGCCGGCCTGCTCGACGCCGCACTCGGCGATCCGGCCCTCGCCGCCGCCCGTGACCTTGCCGCGCGCGGTGACACCGAGCGCCTGGACCTGACCGCCCCGGCCGCGCTGCGCCCGTTCGTCGTAGCCGCGGCGGCGGGTACGAGGCCGGTACTCGCGGTCACCGCGACCAGCCGCGAGGCCGAGGACCTGGCCGCCGCGCTCGGCTGCCTGCTGCCCGCCGATGAGATCGCCGTGTACCCGTCCTGGGAGACGCTGCCGCACGAGCGGCTCTCGCCGCGCTCGGACACCGTCGGGCGGCGCCTCGCGGTACTGCGCCGGCTCGCGCATCCGGAGCTTTTCGACACGACGCTGCGGGTGGTTGTCGCGCCGGTCCGGTCCGTCCTCCAGCCGCAGCTCAAGGGGCTCGGCGACCTGGAGCCGGTGGAGCTGCACCAGGGCGGCGAGGCCGACCTGGAGCCGGTGGTACGGCAACTCGCCGACATGGCCTACGCCCGGGTGGATCTGGTCGAGAAGCGCGGCGAGTTCGCGGTCCGCGGCGGCATCCTCGACGTGTTCCCGCCGACCGAGGAGCACCCGCTGCGGGTGGAGTTCTGGGGTGACGAGGTCGAGGAGATCCGCTCGTTCGCGGTCGCCGACCAGCGCACCATCGCCCCGGTCGAGCGGCTCTGGGCGCCGCCGTGCCGCGAGCTGCTGCTGACGCCGCAGGTACGCGCGCGGGCGGCGGCGCTCGCGGAACAGCATCCCGCGTTGCGGGAGCTGCTCGACAAGCTCGCGGGTGGCATCCCGGTCGAGGGCATGGAGTCCCTGGCGCCGGTGCTGGTTCCGGGTGACCTCGAACTCGTCCTGCACGTTCTGCCGGAGAACACCGTCGTGCTGCTCTGCGACCCGGAGCGCATCCGGACCCGGGCGCACGACCTGGTCCGTACCAGTGATGAATTCCTCGAAGCGAGCTGGGCCGCGGCGGCCGTGGGCGGCAAGGCCCCGATCGATCTCGGCGCCGCGGCGTTCCGCAGCCTGGCCGACGTCCGCGCCGCGGCCGGCGCGCGGGGCCAGGCCTGGTGGTCGGTGTCGCCGTTCGGCACGGTGGAAGCGCCGTCGCGGCCCGAGCCGGAGCCCTGGGAGGACGAGGTACCCGAGGTCTCGTGGGCCGGCACTTGGGCCGGACCAGCAGGGCGGCGCTTGAGAGACGCCCCGGACGAGGGCCGCGCACTGGCGCTGTCCGCCCAGCCGGTACCGCTGTACCACGGCGACACCGGCCGCGTCCTTTCCGACCTGAAGCGCTGGACCGGTGACGGCTGGCGGGTCGCGCTGGTGTTCGCCGGTCACGGCCCGGCACAGCGGTCGGTGGAGGTGTTACGGGACGCCGGCTTCGGAGTGTCCCTTGTGGACAGTGTGGCGGAACCGCCGCCGCCCGGGTTGCCGGTCGTCACCACCGGCGGCCTGGAGTTCGGGTTCGTCGACGAGGCGTCCCGCCTGGCCGTCGTCACCGGTACCGACGTCTCCGGCGGCCGCGGAGCGTCCACAAAGGACATGCGGAAGCTGCCGAGCCGGCGGCGCAACACGATCGACCCGCTGGAGCTGCGCTCCGGCGACTTCGTGGTGCACGAGCAGCACGGCATCGGCAGGTACGTCGAACTCGTGCAGCGCACCGTCAACGGCGCCGAGCGCGAATACATCGTCATCGAGTACGCCCCGAGCAAGCGCGGCCAGCCCGGCGACCGGCTGTTCGTGCCGACCGACCAGCTCGACCAGCTCTCCCGGTACGTCGGCGGGGAGGCGCCGACCCTGCACAAGCTCGGCGGCTCGGACTGGGCCAAGTCGAAGGCGCGCGCCCGCAAGGCGGTACGCGAGATCGCGGCCCAGCTCATCCAGCTCTACGCCGCGCGGCAGAACTCGAAGGGCTACGCATTCGGGCCGGATACGCCGTGGCAGCGCGAGCTGGAGGACGCGTTCCCGTACACCGAGACGCCCGACCAGCTCTCCGCGATCGAGGAAGTCAAGGTGGACATGGAGAAGCCGGTACCGATGGACCGGCTGATCTGTGGCGACGTCGGCTACGGCAAGACCGAGATCGCGGTACGGGCGGCGTTCAAGGCGGTGCAGGACGGCAAGCAGGTCGCCGTCCTGGTACCGACAACGCTGCTGGCGCAGCAGCACTACAACACGTTCTCCGAGCGGATGAACCAGTTCCCGGTGGAGATCCGGCAGCTGTCCCGGTTCCAGACGCCGAGGGAGGCCGAGCAGACGCTGACGAAGGCGGCCGACGGCACCGCCGACATCCTCATCGGCACCCACCGCCTGCTTCAGTCGAGCACCCGGTTCAAGCAGCTCGGCATGGTCGTCGTCGACGAGGAACAGCGCTTCGGCGTGGAGCACAAGGAGTACCTCAAGCAGCTGCGTACCCACGTCGACGTCCTCACGATGTCGGCCACCCCGATCCCGCGCACGCTGGAGATGGCGATCACCGGCATCCGCGAGATGTCGACGATCGCGACGCCGCCCGAGCAGCGGCACCCGGTACTGACGTTCGTCGGCGCGTACGACGACAAGCAGGTGGCCGCCGCCATCCACCGCGAGCTGCTGCGCGACGGCCAGGTCTTCTACCTGCACAACCGGGTGGAGTCCATCGAGAAGGCCGCGCGCAGGCTGCGCGAGCTGGTACCCGAGGCCCGCATCGCGGTCGCCCACGGCCAGATGGGCGAGGACAGCCTGGAGAAGGTGATGGTCGGCTTCTGGGAGAAGGAGTACGACGTCCTCGTCTGCACCACGATCGTCGAGTCCGGCATCGACATCCCCAACGCCAACACGCTCATCGTCGAGCGCGCCGATCTGCTGGGTCTGGCGCAACTGCACCAGATCCGCGGCCGGGTGGGACGCGGCCGCGAACGCGCCTACGCCTACTTCCTGTACCCGCCGGACAGGCCGCTGACCGAGCACGCCCACGAGCGGCTGGCCACCATCGCCCAGCACACCGAGCTGGGCGCCGGCATGTACGTCGCGATGAAGGACCTGGAGATCCGCGGCGCCGGGAACCTGTTGGGCGGCGAGCAGTCCGGCCACATCGAGGGCGTCGGGTTCGACCTGTACGTGCGGATGGTGGGCGACGCCGTCCAGCAGTTCAAGGGCGAGCGCCCCGAGGAGGAGCCCGAGGTGAAGATCGACCTGCCGGTCGACGCGCACCTGCCGACCGAGTACATCGGCGTCGAGCGGCTGCGCCTGGAGATGTACCGCAAGCTGGCCTCGGCCCGCGACACCGCCGCGCTCGACGAGGCGGTCACCGAGATGCGCGACCGGTACGGGGAGCTGCCCGCGGAGGTCGCCAACCTCGTTGCGGTGGCCCGGTTCCGGCTGTTCGCCAAGGACTACGGGCTGACCGACGTCTCGCTGCAGGGCCGGCACGTCCGGTTCTCGCCGCTGCCGTTGCCGGACTCGAAACAGTTGCGGCTCAAGCGGTTCTACCCGGACGCGGTGTACAAGCCGGCGACCGACCAGGTGTCGGTACCCCGGCCGATGACCAAGCGGGTCGGCGGCGAACCGTTGCGCGACACCGCCCTGCTCGACTGGTGCGCCGAGCTGCTGACCCAGGTGCTGGGTCAGCCCGCTCTGACCACGAACACGCCCCAGCCGAGGTAGCTCTCTCAGTCCCATTCAGAGTTCGTCGAACTCTCCGTTCCTGGCGCCCTGGAGGAACGCCCTCCACTCGCTACGGCTGAAGCGGAGTACCGGCCCGGCCGGGTCCTTCGAGTCCCGTACCCCGATCGCGTCTGCGAGCGTCGCCACCTCGACGCAGTCGCCGCCTTCACTGGTGGAACTCTTACGCCATGGTGCGATCGGAAGGTCGGACACCGTAGTCTCCTCTCGTCGATTGCTCGTTCTTGTTGAGCGTCCCACGTCTCGCACCTGGCGACTAGTCCTTGGAGCTGACTAAGATGACCCAGGGAAGGGGAACTCATGCTGCAAATGCCCCAGGTGACCGAGTTGGCGCGGAGTATCAAGCGGTCGGCGTTCCGGCTGGAGACGCTCAGCGAGTACAAGGCCAAGGGCGAGGTTGAGGAACTGCGCGCGTTCCGCGAGGGCCGCCCCCGGCCGCCGCGCAACCCGGATACCAACGCCTGGCTTCGCAACGTCGCGGACAAGACTGCGGCAGGTTGCACTTGGCGCCGGGTCCATGTGGTGGACCGGCCGCTGTCCGAGTACCTGCGGTTCGAGTTCATCGGATACGAGGAGAACATCGCGGCCGGCGAGGACGTCCGGATCGCTGACCGGGCCACTGTTCCCGCTGAGCTGGCGGCACTGACCAAGGACTTCTGGCTCTATGACGAGGAGATCGTTGTAGTGATGAACTACGACGACGACTTCCGTTTCGTTGGCGGCGACGTAGACGAGAATGTGGCACCCTACCTGGAGATCCGGGATCTGGCGCTGGCACACTCGGTTCCGCTGCACGACTACCTTCCGCTCGTCGAACATGAACTGCACAGAGGATGACCAAAGAGCACCACCCCGAACGTCTCGAACTCGCCGGCCGCCTCCGGGAACTGCGGGAGGCGGCCGGACTGTCCACGACCCGGCTCGCCACCACGCTCGGCTGGTCACAGTCGAAGGTCTCGAAGATCGAGAATGGCCGAACCAAGCCGGCGGTGTCCGATGTGGAGGCCTGGCTGGCCGCCGTATCCGCACCCGCCGATGAGCGCTCCCGGTTGCTGGACGTGGCCGAGTCCATCCAGGTCGCCTCGATCATCTTCGACCGTACCCTGCCCGGCCGGCTACCCGGCCACCAGCGGTCAGTCGGCCGGCGGTTGGAGCGAGCGACCGGCGTACGCACCTTCCAATGTGCAGTGGTCCCCGGGCTGCTTCAGACCGCCGACTACGCCCGCCGAGTCTTCGGTATCGGTGACGTCTTCCGCCTTGGAGACACCGGGCGGGCGGCGGCTGCCCGGATGGAGCGGCAGGTCGCGCTCTACGACGAGAGCCGCCGGTTCGACTTCCTGGTCACCGAGACCGCCCTTCGATTCCGGCCGGGGACGAGCAACGTCCTTCTTGCCCAGTACGACAAGATCCTGTCGCTGCTGACTCTGCCGACGATCACTTTCGCTGTCGTGCCGACGACCGCCGAAGTATCCACATTGCACTCCCATGGGTTCGTTATCCATGACGTCCCTGACGAGGGATCATTCGTCACCGTCGAGACATACACGCGCCTGCTGACGCTGACCGATCCGCAGGAAGTGGCCATGTATCAACGGGTCTATGAGCTTCTCCAAGCTGACGCGTTCCACGGCGAAGACGCGCGGCAGTTTCTCCTTAGCCTGCGGAACGAGGTAGCCAGTCCTAGTCCTTGACCTAGTCTCACACGTGAGACTAGGCTGGCGGGCCAGAGGGTGCGGCGGTGCGTAAGGCTGGCGGCAGTCAGGTCTCGCTGTTGTCCCGCCAACGGAGCCGCGCGCCGTCGCACCCCGTCCAAGACATCACGGAGGGCTGTCGGGCATGACGAGGAACCGGCCCAGCGAGAAGGTCATCCGGACCGCGTACCAACTCGTCAGTCAACACCGGCCGCTCGACGGCGGCCGGTGCACGTGCGGTCGATCCCGGACCGATCCCGAGTGCCGGGGTGCTCGTGCGTACGCGAAGGCCACCCTGATCCTCGCGGGACTGGCAGTGACCGAGCCAAGGACGACAAGCCCGGTGACGCGGCGGAACCCCGGGCATGAGACAGTGACGGACGGTTGATCCCGACCCGTCCGGAGGTACCCATGCCGCGCCGCCTGCTCGCCGTTGCCGTCGCCGGCGCGCTCGCTCTCACGGGCCTCGCGGGCTGTCGCGACCTGCCCGCCGTGGCGGCATACGTCGGCAGTGCGCAACTGACCAACGCGCAGGTCGACCACATGGTCGGCGAGTTCGACGCGGACCAGCGCAACCGCGACCCGGGCCTGTACCGGCGGGGCGTGGTGAGCATCTTCGTCGTCCGCGAGGTCGCCCGCCGGCTGGCCCAGGAAAACCGCATCAGCGTCCCGGCCGTCGATGCGCGCCAGCTACCGTCGCTCGCCGAAGAGCTGCACGCGAAGCTCGGTGATGTCGTGCTGCTGCAGGCCGAGGCGAACGCGGCGTCCGGCGCGGTCGAGCGGCTCGGCACCCCGCAGGCGCCGACCGAGGCGGACAAGCGCGAGGTGTTCGCGAACCTGGTCGCCGACCAGGTCGTCCAGCCGAGCCAGTACGACGCCGTCAAGGACCAGATCGACTCGCCCGAGATGCGGGCCGCGCTGGGGTTGCGGGCAGTCCTTCAGGACGCGCTCAAGCGGTACCAGGTGAGCGTGAACCCGCGGTACGAGCCGCTCGCGCTGCAGGTTCCCTTCACCATCGGCAACGTCAACACGTTCGTCCGGCTGTCGCTCCAACCCGTGCCGCCCGCGGTGATCGACGCGGGCTGACGGCGGTACCCCGATGCCCGCGCGGATCGTCCTGCTGGTCACCTCGCCTCGGCTGCCCGCCGGGTTGCTCAGTGCGGCGGCGTGGGACCTGGTCCGCGGTACTCCCGTCTTCGCGGCCGCGGAGAGCGCGCAGACCGCGGCCCTGCGCACCGTGGGGGTTTCCATCACCCTCACCGATCACCCGGTGGACGACCTGCTCGCCGCGGGCGACGCGGTCTGGCTGGCCGGCCCGGCCGGTGACGAGCAGCTCGCCCGGGAACTGGGCCTACGGCTGGCCCGCGCACCTGGCCTGGCCGAGCTGGAGCTGATGTACGGGTCCTGGGACCCGCCCGGCGCGCGGCTGCTCGACGCGGTGACCGTGATGGACCGGCTGCGCTCGCCCGGCGGTGACCCGTGGAAGCGTGAGCAGACCCACCAGAGCCTCGCCGAGTACCTGCTGGAGGAGGCGTACGAGGCCTACGACGCGATGGTATCGGCGGACTACGCGGCGCTGCGCGAGGAACTCGGCGACGTCCTGCTCCAGGTGGTGCTGCACGCGCGGCTGGCCGAGGAGCTGCCCGACGGCCGGGCCTGGAACGTGGACGACGTTGCCGGGGACCTGGTCGACAAGATGGTCCGGCGCAACCCGCACGTGTTCGCCGATGCCACCGTGCGCGACATGGACGAGATCTTCGAGCAGTGGTACCGGATCAAGCGCGAGGAGAAGCCGCGCGACTCGATCCTCGACGGTATCCCGCTGTCCCAGCCCGCCCTGGCGCTGGCCGCGAAGATTCTCGCCCGGGTCCGCGAAGCCGGCCTGTCGGTTCCGTTGCCGGCCGGCGACGGGCTGGGGGAGCGGTTGTTGCGCGCGGTCGCCGAGGGTGGTGCCGACGCCGAGGGCGCGTTGCGGCGCGCGGCACTGGCCTACGCCGAGAGGGTACGGGCAGCGGAGCGGGGCTGAGGGAGCGAGCGGGAGCGGCGCGGCGTCGTCTGGACTGAGGAGCGCAGCGACGAGGGAAGACGGCGCTTAACAGCGCCGCGAAGCGAGCGGATGGGGCGGTACTGAGGGAGCGAGCGGGAGCGGCGCGGCGTCGTCTGGACTGAGGAGCGCAGCGACGAGGGAAGACGGCGCACCAAAGCGCGGCGAAGCGAGTGGACGGGGCGGGTAGCGTGGCGCGGTATGGCACCGGAGTTCGTACCCCTCGCCGAACGGATCGTCGACGCCTTGCTCGAGTCCAGCCCGGACACCGCCCGGTTCGCCGGCGACCACCGGTACGACGACCGGCTGCCCGACTACTCGCCCAGCGCGGTGGCGCGCGACGTCGAGATGCTCCGCGACGCATCCGCGGCACTGTCCCAGATCGACGATGACGAGCTGGGCCCGCAGGAGCGGGTCGACCACGCGATCCTGCTGGCGACGGTGGAGCGGGCACTGTTCGAGTACACCGAGGTCCGCGAGCACGAGTGGGATCCGTTGGCGCACAACCCCGGTCCGCTGCTGTACGCGCTGATCGCCCGACCGTTCGCCCAGCCGGCCCAGCGGCTGGAGAGTCTCGCGGGCCGGCTCGACACGATCCCCGACGCGCTCGCGGCCGCCCGCACGGTACTGGTCGACCCGCCGCACATCCACCTGGAGACCGCGGTCGGTCAGTTCGCCGGTACCGCCGCGCTGATCCGCCACCAGGTACCGGAATTGCTCGCCGAGGCGCCCTCGCTGGCCGACCGGGTCACGCCGGCCGCGGACCGCGCGGCCGCCGCGCTGGACGAGTTCGGCGACTGGCTGCACAAGCGGCTGGCCGCCGACGATCCAGGTCGCGACCCGCGACTCGGCCGCCCGCTGTGGGAGGCCCGGCTGTGGCACACGCTGGACACCGAGCTGACCGCGGCCGAGGTGCTCTCCCGGGCCTGGGCGGCCCTCGACCGGCTGGGCGAGGAGTTGCGCGAGGTGGCCGCCGGGTTCACCGGCGGACCCGCCGACGACCGGACGGTACGGGCGGCGCTCGGCCGGCTAGGCGACGACCACCCGGACAACGTGTCCATTGTGGAGCTGGCCCGCGTGGCACTGCGCGAGACGACCGACTTCGTCGCCGAGCACGCGCTGGTGTCCCTTGTGGACGATCCCTGCGTCGTGCAGGAGATGCCGGAGTTCGCGCGGGGCGTGGCGGTCGCCTACTGCAGCGCGCCCGGCCCGCTGGAGACCGCCGAGGTACCGACGTTCTACTCGATATCCCCCGCCCCGGCCGGCTGGTCGCCGGAGCGGGTCGAGTCGTTCTACCGGGAGTACAACAACTATCTGGTGCGCAACCTCACCGTGCACGAGGCGATGCCGGGCCACTTCCTCCAGCTCGCCCACCCCCGCCGGTACCAGGGCACCACCCGGGTTCGCGCGCTGGGCCTGTCCGGGCCGTTCGTCGAGGGCTGGGCGGCCTATACCGAGGAGGTCATGGCCCGGCACGGGTTCGGCGGCGCGCCGGTCCGGTTGCAGCAGTTGAAGATACAGCTGCGTACCACCATCAACGCCATCATCGATCAGCTCGTGCACTGCGACGGGCTCGACGAGGCGGACGCGATGGCGCTGATGACCGGGCGCGGTCACCAGGAGGAGGGCGAGGCGGCCGGCAAGTGGCGCCGGGCCCTGCTCACCTCGACGCAGCTGTCCACGTACTTCGTCGGCTACAGCGAGGTGGCCGAGATCGCGCGGGCCCGCCGTGCGGGTACGCCGATCGGGGCGTGGCACGACGCGATGCTGGCGCACGGATCCCCGCCGCCCCGGCACCTCCGGACCCTGCTGGGTTGCTGACCCCTAGGGGTAACACGTAGACGTTCTTCTATTGACGCTGTACTGAGCGGCGGCCGACCATGACCACAGGCGCCGCCACGCTCCGCTACAGCTAGGAGATTGCATGGCCGGACCTCGCCGGGTCTACCTACCGTCCACTCATGCCTTCCTATCGCGGCGGCCTGTGACTTCCACGGGCACAGTCTTCTGACGCACCGTCTTCTGACGCACCGCGGGCGAGATGACTCGTGTCCGTGGTGGGAGGAAACATGCGTCGCCATCCCCACCAGCGGGGCCGGCTCTTCACCAAGCGCCGAACCGCGCTGTCCGTCATGTTCGTCGCCGCGCTCGCCGCCGTCGCGACCGTCATGGCCATCGGTCGCAATGCCAACGCCCAACTGGGCTTCGAGGTACAGAGCCTCGACGGCAGCGGCAACAACGTGGCGAACCCCACCTGG
>WNGM01000514.1_pt1 | contig 31288 bp, 25 predicted proteins | sample 5400571 | NCBI WGS metagenome assembly WNGM01 (sample SAMN13153378, study PRJNA577476) | soil metagenome | isolation source: 100 cm soil or saprolite under Garry oak tree replicate 2 | place: USA:California | collected 2016-06-15 | reverse complement strand
GGCATCTCGTCCGGTTTGACACCGGACTCGATCACGGACGATACGAACGCCGCAAATCCCGGAGCTGCCGAGCCTTGCTCCTGGAACAGTTCGGGATGGATGAAGTCGAGGCCGTAGAACGGATGCGCCTTGTTCTCGATGCGCCCGTACATATGGGTGCCGCAGACCTTGCAGGCGTGCCGCTGGATTGCCGCCGCGGCGTCGACGACCTGAAGCTTGTCGCCGTTCTCAAGCACGCTCACGCTGTCGCGTGGCACCACCGCGACCACCGAGAAGGTCGCCCCGTCGGGTTTCCAGCATTTGGTGCAGCCGCAGGCGTGGTTGTGGGCGACATCGCCCTTGATGCCGACCTTGACCGGCTTGCCGTCCTTGCATTTGCAGACCAGGGTGCCACCGGCAAAGCTGCCCGAACCCTGCTTGACCCCGCTGTCGATCGATGGGTGGATATGAACAGTCATAGGCCTATCCTCCTTGTGTTTGACGTTTCTAATTTAGAACACGACGACCGAACGGATCGACTTGCCCTCGTGCATCAGATCGAAGCCCTTGTTGATCTCCTCCAGCTTGAGGACGTGCGTGATCATCGGATCGATCTCGATCTTTCCGTTCATGTACCAGTCGACGATTTTCGGCACGTCGGTGCGGCCGCGCGCGCCGCCGAACGCCGTGCCTTTCCAGACCCGCCCGGTCACGAGCTGGAACGGCCGGGTTGAAATTTCCTTGCCGGCTTCCGCGACCCCGATCACCACGGAGACGCCCCAACCGCGGTGGCAGGCCTCCAGTGCCTGGCGCATCACGGTGGTATTGCCGGTGCAGTCGAAGGTGTAGTCGGCGCCGCCGTCGGTGAGCCCGACCAGATGCGCGACGATGTCGCCACCGACCTTCGACGGGTTGACGAAATGGGTCATGCCAAAGCGGCGGCCCCATTCCTCCTTGCTGTCGTTGAGGTCGACCCCGATGATCTTGTCGGCGCCCACCATCCGGGCGCCCTGAATGACGTTGAGCCCGATCCCGCCGAGCCCGAACACCACCACGTTGGCGCCCGGCGTGACCTTGGCGGTGTTGACCACAGCACCGACGCCCGTCGTCACGCCGCAGCCGATGTAGCAGCTCTTGTCGAACGGCGCGTCTTGGCGGATCTTGGCGACGGCGATTTCCGGCAGCACGGTAAAGTTCGAGAAAGTCGAGCAGCCCATGTAGTGGAAGATCGGCTTGCCCTTATAGCCAAAGCGCGTGGTGCCGTCCGGCATCAGCCCCTTGCCCTGGGTGGCGCGGATCGCGGTGCAGAGATTGGTTTTCTGGCTCAGGCAGCTTTTGCACTGGCGGCATTCCGGCGTGTAAAGCGGGATCACATGGTCGCCCGGCTTTACCGAAATCACGCCTGCTCCGACCTCGCGAACAATGCCGGCGCCCTCATGGCCGAGGATCGAAGGAAAGATTCCTTCGCTGTCGAGGCCGTCAAGGGTGTAGGCGTCGGTGTGGCAGATGCCGGTCGCCTTGATTTCAACAAGGACTTCGCCGGCCTTTGGCCCATCGAGATCAAGCTCGACGATTTCAAGCGGCTTCTTTGCTTCGAATGCGACAGCGGCGCGTGTCTTCATCTGTCCCTCTCCCTCAAGACTTTGGCTTTTGCGATTTCGTTAACCCGGAACGACGCCAATGCATTTTTTCGTGCGCGTAAAAACGCGACGGCAAAAACCCGGATAAGTATTCCGTCGTTGTCCCCCAGAGCATTGCACGCTGACGCTGGACGTCAAGGCTCGCGATTTCAAACGTCTCGATTTTTGATCGGCGGTGTCGGCGGGTAGCGAATCGGATGTGCCGGGTTGCGACGCAAAACCATTTCTTCGCTGCGACGAACAAAATGTGCTGCATCGCGGCGCGGAAAACCGCTCACTGGTCGGTCGTTGTGATTTATCGGAGCGGAAAACGGCAGTCTGATGGCTCAGTTGGGTAGTTGCGCCGGTCGAAATACCGGGAGCTGGATTATGCGGATTACCTGTGCGGATCAGGTCAGGCTGCTCTCGATCGCCAGTCGCACCAGTTCGGCCGAGGTACGCACGCCAAGCTTCTGGCGCATAATGGAAGACGTGTTGGCGATCGTTTTGTAGGAGGAATGAACCAGCCACGCGATCTCGGAGAGGCTTTTGCCGGCGCTGAGCAAACGTAATATCTCGATCTCGCGTGACGTCAGTTTCGACAGCGGGTTCTGGGTCAACGAAGGGCCGGCGAACGCGATGCTTCGGGCGATTGCGGGCGGCAGGTATGTTCCGCCTTTGCCGACTTCGCGGATGGCCTCAACGAGGTCGTATGGATCTCCGGACTTGGAGACATAGCCCTTGGCGCCGATTTCGATCGCGCGGACGGCGAATATCGGATCATCGTTCATGCTGAACATGATGATGCGTGCGGACGCGACATGGGCCAGAATCCGCCGCGCCAATTCAAACCCTGACACGGTCGGCAGGTTGATATCGAGAACGCAGATATCGGGATGTTCGGCGACAAATGCACGCTCGCCGCTCTCGGCGTCGGACGCTTCCAGTATGACGATCTCGGGTTCTCCGGCGAGTAATGCACGGCAACCCGAAGCCACGATGGGGTGATCATCGACGATCAGAACACGCATCGGCATCGACCCCAAATACCCGTGTCAGGTTGTGTTGCTGCATCGCATCAGAGTGAGCCACAGAAATATCCGCCGAGGCGACGCTTGCTATGCGTCCCAAGCGTAATTGCTGTACGGTTCAATTAGATAGCCGCGTTTTTTATCTGTCAACGCTCCTCTTGAGGAGGACCCGACGCGGCGCGGTATTGGACGAAAGCCATGTGGCACAAACTATCCTTGCGCGCCCGCCTCAACATGCTTCTGGCGCTCATACTTGCGCTGGGTTTGGCCATCAACGTCGCACGGCTCGTGCTGGAGGCGGCACCTCGTGTGCAGGCCGAAGATCAAAGCGTCATACGACTGGCGCGCGAATTTCTCGAAACGCTGGTCGCCGGTCTGAATGAAACGCCAGACCCCGACGCGAGGCTTGATCAGATTGTTCAAGACCTCAACCGGCTGCGTCACGTCAGCATTACGCGGCAGGATGATGCGGTCGAGACCAGGCCGTTGACGACCGACCGCTCCGGCGCCGATCGCGAGCCGCGTTCGTTGCCGGCGTGGTTCGTTGCGCTGGTTCATCCGGAAAAGACTGCCGTGAATGTCCCGATCTCCATCCATGGAAAGGCGGGATCGCTGGTGATCACCTCGCATCCGAACGACGAGATGACCGAGATTTGGGACGGAATTGTTACCCAGCTCCAGGTCGGCTCCGCGATCGCCGTGGCTCTTTTTCTGATTACGATGATGGTGGTCAGCCGGGCGCTGGCACCCATTCAGGCGCTGTCGGAAGCGATGACGAAGATCGAATCCGGCGGTTATGACACGCGCGTCAAACCGGATGGTCCGCCCGAACTGGCTGCGATATGTACCAAGCTGAACCATCTCGCGGCCGCATTGGGAGACGCCGTTGACGACAAGAGGCGGCTGGCGGAGCGCGTCGTCTCACTGCAGGACGTCGAGCGCAAGGAGATCGCGCGCGAGCTGCATGACGAGTTCGGACCCTATCTTTTCGCGCTGCGCGCGCACGCGGGCTCCCTGATGCGGATTGCCGACGCCCGCGAACCGAACACCGATGCCTTGCGAAAGCATGGCGGCGCCATACTGGAACAGGTAAATGCCTTGCAGCAATTCAATCGGCGGGTTCTTGAAAAGTTGCGGCCGGTTGGACTGACGGAACTTGGCCTTCGCGAGGCGCTCGATGCTCTGCTGCGCCTGTGGGGCGAGTCGCATCCGGGTGTGGTCATCGAAACCGCGATTGCGCCGTCACTCGGCGAGACCGGCGAGACGGCCGATTTGACGATTTACCGTACCGTTCAGGAAGCTCTGACAAATGTGTTTCGCCACGCCGGCGCGACATCCGTCAGCGTGACCATCGAACCCAGCGGGCAGCTTTCCGGGATAAGGCGCGACGGCCGCGGGGGCGCCCGGGTACGTGTATGCGACAATGGCCGCGGACTGAGCCCGGACCACAAGCTTGGCCTCGGCCTGATCGGAATGCGGGAGCGGATCCTGGCCTTGGGTGGCACGCTTACCGTCGCCTCCACCGACAGTGGAGTAACCGTGGAGGCTATGGTTCCCACGGGCGCGCGCTCCTAGACTATAGACTAGTGCCGTTGCCGTGTTGAAGTCTGGAACTGGGTTCACGTCGATATCTCCTTGGGGCACGCGCATGGCAAGCGCGCGCGGCTCGGCAACGCGAGAGGCGACCCTTCGCTGTGGCGAGCCGGTGCAACTTCAATTGTGGGTAAGGATTTTTTGCCTGCAATCGCGCTAGAGGAGCCCGTTGCCGGGCAGGGCCATGGGCGTTTTGCAAGTTGCGCGATGATGCAATAGTGCCACTGATTTGCCCGACGTGTCAAAATGTTTTCGCAGGGATAGCTCAAAACATCCATGCCAGCGACCGTCATGCTACTTTGCATGGGGTTGTTTTCGATATTTTAGTTGGAAGTGAGCGTAGCGGCGTTGCCGGGCCCGTGACAACACATCGATCCGGGAATTTATCCCGAACATCCCGGGACGTTTTGTAGCTGGCGCAGCTTTGTCGGCGCACTAGGATCATCCACAGCCAACCGGCGGACACCAGAACAGCCGGAGCGGCTTGGGATGAAGCAGATGGGCGTTCGACTACTGTTTATTGCATCGGTATCGATATGCCTGCTTCCCGGCGATGAATGTGCTTATGCGCAAGATGCGGCCGGCCCCGTTCAGGCGTTGCCACCCATCGTGGTCTCCGGGCCCGCGACAAGCGCCAAACGCGGCCGCGCCCAAACCGCCACCCGTGTCGCTCGGACCTTGCCGAGGGTCTTTGTGTATCCGACCACGCCGATATCGGGCGCGGGCATCGATCCCGATAAGGTGGCGGCGAGTGTCAATGTCGTCGACGCCAATCAAATCAAGCAAACCGGGTCGCTGAACGTCACGGACGCTCTGCAACAACACGTGCCGGGAATCATCGTCAACGAGGTTGCCGGCAATCCGTTTCAGCCGGACGTGCAATTTCGCGGCTTCGTCGCATCCCCCGTGGCCGGCACGCCTCAAGGACTTGCGGTTTACCAGAACGGGGTGCGCGTCAACGAAGCATTCGGCGATACCGTCAACTGGGATCTGATTCCGACCGCCGCGATACAGTCAGTCACGGTGGTGACCAACAACCCCGCTTTCGGACTTAATGCGCTGGGCGGGGCGGTCAACGTGCAGATGAAGAACGGCTTCACCTATCACGGCGCCGAGATCGACACGATGGGCGGCTCGTTCGGACGCATCCAGAGTTCGGCGCAGTGGGGCAAGCAGATCGATAACTTTGCCGTTTATGGTGCCCTGGAAGGACTACACGACGGCGGATTTCGCAATTTTTCGGCGTCGAACGTGCGCCGCTTCTACGGCGATGTCGGCTACAAGACCGACGTAAGCGAATTTCACGTCAATATGGGTGTGGCCGACAATAATTTCGGCGCGGCTACGACGGTGCCGGTTGAATTGCTGCAGCAATATTATGGCGCGACCTATACCACGCCGCAAACCTCCACCAACCGCGTTGGCTATGTCAATCTGACCGGCAAGGTCGAGGCCACGCCGAGCTGGACGATCGAAGGCTCCGCCCATGTGCGGGTCTTCGATCACAAGACGCTGGATGGTAATCCGACCGGCACGCAGCCATGCGCCAACACGGCGCTGCTTTGCTTTGGCGACAACGCCACGCCGGCATTTGGCTTGAATGGGGTTCAGCTCGCCAATCCTTTCGGTAATGCCGTGCTGGGAGAGAACGATCGAACCACGACCCATTCGACCACGACGGGCGTGTCGTTGCAGGCAACCAATACCGATCAACTGTTCGGTCACAACAATCATCTGGTGGTCGGAGCCAGCTTCGACTCCAGCGTCAGCCGCTTCTCCGCCAGCGCGGAACTGGGCACCATCGGTCCGGATTTTGTCGTCAGCGGCAGCGGAATATTTCTCGGGCAATCCGGCGATCCGATATCGATCGGCCCGGTCGCGCTTCGCACCACCAATCAATATAGCGGGCTTTATGCGCTCGACACGTTCGACGTCACCAATGCGTTCTCGATCACGGCCGGCGGGCGGTTCAACGCGGCGCGCATCAGGCTCGAGGATCAGATCGGCAGCGCCCTCAACGGCAATGAGGCGTTTGACCGGTTCAATCCGGTTGTCGGCGGCACCTATAAGATCGCGCCCGGATTGACCGCCTATGCTGGCTATTCGGAAGCCAACCGCGCGCCAACCCCGCTGGAACTGGGATGCGCCGATCCCAAGCATCCCTGTATCGTCGCCGCATTCCTCGTTTCCGATCCCCCGCTGAAGCAAGTCGTGTCCCGCACCGTGGAAGCCGGCCTGCGCGGCACCAAGGATCTAAACATCGGCACGCTCGGCTGGAAGGTCGGGGCTTTCCGATCCAAAAACACCGACGACATCCTCGCGATCCCCAGTCCGGAGGTGCAGGGATTTGGCTATTTCCAGAACGTCGGTTCGACGCGCCGCCAGGGCATCGAAGCTGAAGTCACGCTGAAGTCGTCCACAGTAAGTCTGTACGCCAGCTATGCGCTGGTGGACGCGCGATTCCTTGACACATTGCTGGTCGGCTCCAACAGCCCGTTTGCCGACGGCAACGGCAACGTCCAGATTCTGCCCGGCAACCGTGTCCCGGCGATCCCGCGCAACCGGGTCAAGGCCGGCATCGATTTTTCGGTCACCGACGCGTTCAAGGTTGGAGGTGATGCGCTGTTCGTTGGCAGTCAATACTTTGTCGGCGACGAATCCAATCAGGCACAGAGGCTGGCTTCTTATGCGGTGTTCAACCTCCACGCCTCGTATCAGATCAACAAGACGTTCCAGATCTACGCGCGTGCGGACAATATCTTCGATAACCGCTATGCGACCCATGGAACATTCTTCGATACCGGCGCTATCCCCAATCTCGCCAATGGCGGCGCGGATTTCACGGACCCACGTTCCGTCAGCCCGGCACGGCCGCGCGCCTTCTACGCCGGCTTGCGGGCAACCTTCTGAAATCAATGTGAGTCGCGGGACTGAGCCAGCGGCCATGGCGGATGAACAAGGATCCGGGCGCGGCGCCAGCCCAGTGCGCCGTCATTCACTTGTCTCTTGTCTGGACGCAGACAATCTTGCCGAGCGTTTGAGTGCGCTGGCCTGCGATCGGTGCGTTGATCTCAGTCTTGATTGCCTCGGCGGCCTTGTTACAGAGTTCTTCCGAGGAAAAATGCTGAATTTGTTGCGAGATGGGTTGGGTAGGACTTCCAAAAACAATCCATTGCAACGAAACGAAAAGAACCCATTCCATGCGGTATCTCCTGCTTTGCGCCATCATATCATGGCCTGCCGTTGGCGGTCTTGCCTATTGGCCGGTGCCCGCCGTTGGTCCCAAAGAGCGGATTGGCATGAAGGTTCGCACGAGCTGGCGTGAGACACGGTCCTATTGCCAGCGAACGATCAAGCGGATGGCTCGTCCGCTCCCAGCAGGCAAATCTCGATCGCGAATTTACTGCTGGCGTTGGCGGTCTTTGCCGTCGCGATCCTGCAGTCGGATCAGTTCTGCGCCGTGAGGGGAAATCTCCGCAACCAGGCGCTCGCTTCGGATCACAATTGATGCGGGTGATGCGGGCTGCATTTCACCGGTCATGGGCTTGGCTTTCGAGCCCAGGTTCCAGCGTTCCAGTCGCGCTTCCTGGTCAGCAACCGAAACTCCGTCGTTGGTCAGTCACGGACACGGCTCGAGGTCGCTCCGGGAACCGCCGTTTGGGGATGCATATCCCGGCAGCCTGATCTATTGTGGTGGCTTGAATACAAGCGAGGGCACATGAGATTTACACTGGCGATTTTTTGCATGTTTGCTTGCGGCACTTCAGCAATGGCGCAGTACGGCGTATCAAACGCCAGGGATGGCAACGGCAATCTGATCCGCAATACCGGCATGAATCCGGTGAGAGGCTTCAGCCAAGGCCCAGCCACTTATCTCGGGCCCGCCAGCAATCTTAACGGGCCAATCACAAACGCGCCTGGCCCGACCCCGCGGGTCAAGGCGGGTACGAATAACGGTGCAATCCGGTAGCGCGCGGTATCGATCTTCTATCGGATGCGAGCTGACCGAAAGCGGTCAGTTTCTTACCACCAGATCATCGATCTTTCAGGTGCGCCGCAAACGATAGCGCGCCGGTGCTCGATGCCGTTGGGCGTTTCAACGGGGACCACCTTGATGCAGCCGGGGTAGACGGCGACGTTGTAATGGAAGGGTGCCTGATCAAAGTAGCCGTGGATAGGGCAGAGGTAGGCGAGATCGGGTCCGCAACGAGTCAGCGGATAGAGGCGTCCGCGAGCGGACGCCTCGTTCGATATGCCGCCGAGCGCAGCAACGAATGCAGCAACGATAGCGATCTTGGTGGCGTGCGACATATCCTGATCCTTGAAATATAATCGTCGGACGGTGATACTTGGTGACGCGGACCATAAACCGTAAAGCGGCGGTTCGCCAAGGCGTATGCCGCGCGATCTTTACAATCGACTACCGCGATCCCCTGACTAATGGTGTCTGGCCAATCTGATGGGCTTCCCAAATGGACTTTTGCCGGACCGCTGCCGCGCGCACCACCGCGATTCGTACCCGCGCCGATGCGGCGCGCGCAAGAGTGCGAAAAAGACTTGTTTTCTCAACTGTTTACGTGAGTGTGTGGATCCGATAAAATTTTGCCAGTCAACCCAATGCGGTCATGAAACCTGAGTTTCCAGCGATAGATCAGGACAAGACGGTCTCGCCTCATGCGCAAGAGGTCGAGTTCGCCCTGATTCTTTCGCGGATGATCAATACGGTAAAGGAAGATCCGGTTCAGCTGCGCCTGTCGATCTACGAGTTTGCGCGCGCCCGACTGCAGATCGATACCTCATGGGCTGAAGAGGCTGAACGGGAGCGGTTTTCGGCCGCGCTCGAAACGGCTATCCAGGGGGTTGAACAGTTTTCGGCGCGCCGCGACGAGAAGGAGCGCCTGCAGCCTCCGACTCCGTCTCCGCAAATTGGGCTTGGCGCTTCTCCGGCCGAACCGCCGGCTACCTCGATGGTGACGATCCATCAGGTAAACTCCGCGCCAAAAAGCGTTGTTTTGAAAGAAGTTTATGCGCGGCCGGAAGCGGAGTCGATTGCACAGGCGCAAACGCGGGTGCTGCTATCGACGCTGGCCCGGTTCGCGATTGGAATATTGCTGTTCGGTACGGTCGCCGGCTTGGCAATATATAGCCAGCGGACGTCCCTGCTGGGGACGAGCGCGAGAGCGCCTTCCCCGGCCACGTTGGTCGCAAAGCCGGCGATTCCGGATCCAGCCCAACAGAGCCTGGTCACAGGCGCCGTTTCACAGGGTGCGTTGCCTTTCCCGCTGCCGACCGATTATGGCGTGTATGCCCTGAACGATGCCAAGCTGAGCGAACTTAATGTGCTGCAGGAGCAGGTGCCGGATAAGAGGATTGCGATGTCGACACCCATCAATCAGTCCAGCCGGACGACTCTCCCCGACGGAAAAGCGAGATTTGTGGTGTTCCGCCGCGATCTCGTGGGCTCCGCGCCCGATCGAATTGAGGTTCGTGTGGTCGCCCGCGTGGTGCGCGCCCTGACCTTCGATGCCAAGGGAAAAGCGAGCTTCACGCCAGTCTCGGACGCCTGGAACATTCGGAATCTATCTTCTGAATTCAGGGTACGGCCGATTTCCGGAAATCCCGAAATGCTCATGGTGCAAGCGGAGAACCCCGATTTCGTGCTTCCTGCCGGCCGCTACGTTCTTGTTCTAAAGAATCAGGGATACGACTTTACTGTCGCCGGCAAGGTGACTGATCCGTCGCAGTGTCTCGAACGGACGGATGCGGCCAACGGAACTTTCTATTCAGATTGTCAAAAGCAATAAGCGCTTTTCTGAGTTCAAGAGACCTGATGCGTCAGGTGTTGGTATCAGAGAATGGGCCGCATGCGATGACCTGCGGTCAGAACCGCCCGGATCACCAATCCCAGAAAATAACTGGCTTGGAGAATGGTCTGCACGACCATGATCGTCAACGCGGTGTCCAGGAAGCCAAAGCCGCGGTCGAGGGAAAACAGCACCGAAACGACAAGCAGCAGCGCAAGAACCGGTAAAAGGACTTTCAACCGGAACGCCAGACCAACCGCAGCGCCCACTATGGCAAGCGCGATGGCGGCATATACCATCCCAATGTCCCCGTCGTTTGCAGCAGTTAACGTCAGTATCCGCAGGAATTACACTCAAAGCACTGCCAGACGAGCACCATTGGTGACCGGCAAAGATTAATATTCCTGCTGCGAGTGAACGCATCGCCGAAGCGGGCGCCTTTTTGGCATGCCCTGCAAAAGCGAATCACACCCTGATTCAATCACAGCGTTTTACCAAAAGCAGCCACAATCTCGACGGAATTTCAGTCTGGCCGAGGGGCTCTTCAATGGCGCTGAGATTTTGCTGCAACCATCAAGTGCCCTCGCGACTCGTTAAGGGAATGATGACGATGTGCGGTCATCATCTGGGGCGATCGACGCACTCGACAGCGATGCCGCCAAGCCATTGGCATTCCGAACGATGCCTCATTCGAGCAAAGAAGGAGGCCCGCTCCAACGAAAAAAGAGCCGATTTGCGAAGCCTTACAATCACATGCGTAGCAGATCAGGCGAGTGTGGCACGAACGCAACGAAGCGGGCAAAACGGCGGCTAGCCGGTATTGAGCTATTTGATACCGGCGACTCCCCCTGTAGGTTTGCACCAAGAGAGAGTTTGCGGGCTCAGCCCGAGAATTATGGTCAAATTAACCAAAAAGTTCGACGGCTGAGCGGAAACTTGGGGGCGACGTTGGAATTCAGGACCCTACCCATTTTTGCGACTGAGGGCGGGTTGAATTTAGCCAAGCGTTTGCGTGCGAATTTGGGGCTTGTGGTCATGGTCGGGCATTCTGGCGGTCGGTGGGGCGTGTCGGTATGCTGAAACGATTGGGTTCTCCGCTACTTGCGCTTGTTGTCGCAGCGGTGCTGCCTGCTTGCTCGCTGCTTCCGGGAACGGGGCCGAAAGGCGATGTCGTAGAGAACAATGCGACAGCCGGGGTGCGGTCCAGCGCAGCACTTTCTTACGCGCTGGTCGACGTGAGCGCCGACACGATCGGCTTTTTGTCGCAACCCAATTTGGTTACGTTCCAGGGCGAATTCCCCGATAAACGCGCCAAGCCCAACCAGGTCGTCGGGGTCGGCGACGTTCTCAACATATCGATCTTTGAAGCCGCGCCCGGCGGCCTGTTTACGCCCGGACAAGCCGCGGGCGCACGCCCCGGCAACTTCGTCGATCTGCCGGCGCAAGCCGTTGATCAGAAGGGCAGCATTTATGTTCCGTATGCCGGCGAGATTCCCGCCGCTGCGCGAACCATACCGGACATTCAGCAGGCGATCGTTGCCCGGCTGCGCAACCGCGCTATCGAGCCTCAGGTGGTCGTCAGCCTTAATCAGCAGCATTCCAGCGTCGTCAGCGTGTTGGGTGATGTGAATACGCCCGGCGTATTGGCTCTCAACAGCGTCGGCGAACGGCTGCTGGCGCTGATCGCGCGCGCCGGTGGACCGAAGTTCGAGGCGATCGAAAGCTATGTGACGCTGCAGCGGGACGGCAAGCGCGTCAAAGTCCTGCTAAGCCGTGTGGTGCACGACCCCCGCGAAAACATCTTCATTCGACCGAATGATGTGATTTTCCTCACCCGCGAATCGCCCTCGTTCACCGCGCTCGGCGCGCTCAATCAGAACATCTTCGGCACAAATACCGAAATTCCGTTCGACGTTGAAACGCTGACACTGGCCCAGGCGATGGGCAAGTCCGGCGGACTCAACGACCAGCAATCCGACCCCAGCGAGATCTACGTCTATCGGTATGAGGACCGCCGTTTCCTGGAGAAGCTGGGTGTCGACACCACCAAGTTTACGCTCGACCGGGTTCCGACGATCTATCACGTCAACCTGCGCGATCCTGCGGGCATGCTGCTCGCCTCGGCCTTCCAGATGAAAATCAAGGACGTGATGTACGTCGCCAATGCGAAGGTCGTGGACTACTACAAGCTGCTAACGCTCATCAGCAACACGGCAGCTACGACATCCGCTACCGCAAATGCGGTGACTAATGTGAACACGGCCGTCAAGACCAGGTGGTAGGTTTAGACTGAAAGTCACGATCTCATCGCGATGATGCGCCGGCCGCAGTCGGAGTTGCCGGTCGCGATGTTCAGTTCAATCCAGCTTTGGACGACGGTCGTCGCGTTGATTTTGGCGCCGCTGTTCTTCGGTTCGGTCGATCTGTTCTGGGTCGCGGTTTGGGCAATTCTGCTTTCGATCAGTGTTCTGTGCGGCGTAGCCGCGCCGATGGACACGGGGCAGAGCCGGGTATTGTTCGGCTTTTTTGCTTTGTGCGGCATTTACACGCTGGTAGCGATCGTTCAGATCACTCCCCATGTCGTCGACCAGCTCAACGATCCGAGTTGGCGGCAGGCAAACGACCTTCTTGGCCTGGATGCGTTGCCACGGATTTCAAGCCGTGCGGAGATGCCGCCGCTTGCGGTCGGGCATTTCCTGCTGTTTGCGGCTTCTGTCATAAGCGGCTTCTTCATCGGGACATCGCGGCGTAATAGCGACAGCCTCATTTGGTTCGCGCAATACTCGATTTTGCTTTATGCGATCTACGGCCTGGCCGCGCTGATACTCACCCCGAATATGGTGTTGTGGGCCCCAAAGCTCGCTTACCGCGGAAGTCTGACCGCGACCTTCATCAACCACAACACCGCCGCGACTTTCATTGGTGCCGGTGCGATCCTGTGGTTCTGTTCCGCCTTTTCCTCGTTGCAACAATCGTCGGGATTTTCGTCGATCCGGTTGTTGCTGCTGAATCGAGCGAATGAGCATCTTGCATTCAGTTTCCTCGCTCGATCCGGGGCCGCACTCACCTGTTTCTTTGCGCTGCTTTTGACGGGCTCGCGCGGCGGTCTGATTTGCACCTGCTTAGGATTGCTCGTCGCAATCATCCTGATGGTTGCCAACAGGCAAAAGCCGAGATTCCGGCGCATGGTGGGTTGGGGAGCCGCGGCACTTGCGGTCACTGTCGTGTTGCTCAGCCGAATGGGTAGAATTGGCAGCCAGGGGCTGTTCGATGATGGGCGATGGTCCGTTTACGGATTTTGCGTGGAGGCCATCCGGCAGCGGCCGCTGCTGGGAGCCGGATTTGGCACCTTTGAGGATCTGTTTCCTTCGCTGCGGGCCGACAGTTTTTACAGTTGGGGTGTGTGGGACTATGCTCACTCGACCATTCTTGAAATCGCGGTCGAGATGGGAATTCCGGTTGCGGCCATGGTTGTGATTGCCGCGTTGGCGTCGCTGTTTATCCTCGCGCGCGCTGCGCTTCGATCAGAGAGCAGAAGTCGCCGCCCGCTGGCTGCAATCACCGGGATCGCGGTCCTCAGCTATCTCCATTCGATGATCGATTTTTCCCTGCAGATTCCCGGCTATCTTGTCCTATTCGGTATTCTGCTCGGTTGCGGCCTCGCCAAGGCATCCGCTGTACCGGCGGCGGTCGGCGCAGTGCGATCGTTCGCGCCTGCTTGAGCTAGCATTTCAAGACAGCGCCGAGATGATGTTCATGTGTGCCGACAAGGGATTTCGCGCGAAGCCGAAAAGTATGACGAGGGACGAAGCCGTCCGCGATTGCCGCGCGGGCTTCGGAGGATTCAACCGGACCGGTTATCGACCCGCCAAACGAACTTTTTGATCAGCTTGCGACACGGTCGGGCCGACCGCGGGTGCCTTGATCTCGTACCAGAACTTCGAGTCGGTGGCGGACTGTATCTTGAGCCAATGGTAGTCTGTGCTCTGCCAGGGGCGGATCACTTCAGTCAGATTGTCCATTACGATGTCGCCCTTTGTCGTTACAACGACAAGAACGAGATGCCCAATTCCCGAGGCTGTCTTGACCACCGACAGCCGCAGGGCTTTCGAGGGCAGGCCGTTCTCAAGAAGCTCGTGCCGCTTGGTGACCGCGTAATCGTTGCAGTCTCCCACGTCCGGGGCGATCGTCCAACCGTCCCCGAGATTCGGGCCATAGCTCTTGGGTGTCGGAATAATGGAGATGTTGACGCTGTGATTGACACGCTTCAGCAATTCCGAGGTCTCTGTGTTAAGGTCAATGCGTTCGTTTTCCGTCGGGTTCGATTTGCAGTCGGAGGGATAGCGAAGGCAAAATCGCACGTGCTGAAATGGAGCCAAGGTTGGCGACGCTTCAACTATCGGTGTCAGCGAGTTCGAATCCGGCAGAGGCCTGTTGCGCGCGTCGGCGCTGCCCACGGAGAGTGCGCCAACAAACATCGCCAAGCATATCGACGGAAAGCGTCGCGCCATGAAACACCAATGATCGAGGGAGATGCGATCGTGTGATCGCGCTATCGATTGATGGTGCGATTGTCCCGCAGCGAGGTTAAATCTTCGCTATGGATTGGCGTTAACGAATCGTGTCGATGCAAGTTCCGCCGCTGCGAAAACTTCGGCTTACGCGGGCAGGTAGTTTGAGTGCCAGTTCCACGCGGTTCCGATGATCGACTGGAGATCATGCTGGGGGGACCAGCCGATCGTACGCCTTGCCAAGGCATTGTCAGCGACCAGAACTGGCGAGTCGCCTTCGCGCCGTGGCCCGTATTTGATATTGAGATCTCTGCCTGCGACGTGCTGAACAGTCTCAAGCAACTCCTTCACGGTTGTCCCATGTCCGGTCCCTAGATTCAGGGCATGGCTCGTGCCGTTATTCAAGAGATGTTCGATCGCGCGGGTATGCGCATCGGCGAGATCGAGAACGTGAACGAAGTCGCGCACGCAAGATCCGTCGCGGGTATCGTAGTCGGTGCCGAGAACTTGAAAATGTGGCCGGCGGCCCAAAGCGGTCTCGATTGCAATCGGTATGGCGTGAGTTTCCGGCGAATGCCATTCGCCAATTCTTCCTTCAGGGTCTGCTCCGCCCGCGTTAAAATAGCGCAAGATAAAAGACCGAAAGCCCTGGTGGAGGTCCAGGTCGTTCAATATCTGCTCGACGATGAGCTTGCTTCGACCGTACGGATTGATTGGCGACTGGGTGTGAGCCTCATTCATCGGTATTGATGAGGGAATGCCATACGTGGCGCAGGTCGAGGAAAATACGATCTTGTCGATGCCCGCGGCCTGCGCCGCTCGCAGCAAGGTTATTGTTCCGGCGACATTGTTGTCATAGTAGGCGCCGGGATCTCGAACCGACTCGCCAACCTCGATCGCCGCAGCGAAATGTACGATCGCAAGGGGGTTGTATTTCGTGAGCACTTCATCGAGTCTGCCGCGGTCACGGATGTCGCCTATCTCAAGCGGACCCCATTTCACGAATTCAGCATGACCATTCGAGAGATTGTCATACACGATTGGTGTGAAGCCCTTGTTGAATAGATCAAGGCACGTGTGGGCCCCGATATATCCCGCTCCACCAGCAACGAGAATATTTGTCATCAATAGAACTTCCCAAAATGGGCCGCAATTTTGTCAGTTCCGTTGCGATCGATAATTCGTTCGCTGCGAGGCGAACCCTAGTGGCAGAGAAGGATCCAGGTCCAGGCGCGTTTTCAAACGGAGGCTGACTATCTAAATTAGTAAGACATCCAGAAGTTCTTAATGCAATCAAGCAGCCACTGCAATATTGCGATAAATCCCCAGCCCAGGAAGCTGAACCATACGATCATCACCGTTACGATCAGTGCGGCAAGGAGGCAGATTGTGATTTTCTGGCCCGGTTGCGCAGACAATCGAGACTTGATTGGCGGATTCTGCAATTTCACTGATCGCTGTAGATCATTCATTCGTTGTTACCGCTGTTTGATAAGCGATCAGTAACTGCAACGCATCGGGCCGGCAATCTCAACGGCGAATTAACGTAAAGGAATGTTTCGCATATCATGAGGGCACCGGGTTATCCTTTTCTTATCCAAGGCGGGACTACCCGATTTGCCAAAATTCAGCTGGTCGAGGGATTGGGCCCTGTTGCTGAATGTGGTCCGACACATACGAACACTCACAGATCTGTCGGTGACAGCCGTCGAAAAGTTCAAGCTGAGACATTGGCAGATCTTAGGCAGATTTTTCGGGATTGAGACGACGTGGTTTCACAGGCGGCGTTGCCTGTCACCAGATCGGATCATCTCATTGAAAGAGGCGTTTTGAAGGAGGCCCGATAATCCGGATGCCTGCTCACTTGTGCCACGACGTGGCGTCAAAGACGCGTCCGATCGGTCGATCTGATGCTCAAATGCTGGGGCCGATTCGAAAACAGGCCCGTCTGTGAAATCCAGCCGGGTTCAACTGAAATACGGAAGCGCCAAACGGGGCAGGGGTATAAGAGCTCTCCCCATCTTTTGTTTCCTGCCGGCTGTATCAGAGATTGATCATCGCATCTTCAATAGGCGCCATCGGAAAGCAAAAGGGCAGGAATCGTCACAATCACTATCTTCGCGTCCAGAGTCATCGACCAATTGCGCGCATAGAACGTGTCACACGCGATGCGCTTGTTATAGGTCGTTGTACTGCGGCCGCTAACTTGCCAGAGCCCGGTGATGCCCGGCCGGCAAGCCAGATAGGCGTTGGCGGCGCCGGAATACCTGACCAGCTCTTCCTCGGTAACCGGGCGCGGTCCTACGATGCTCATGTCGCCCCTAAGGACGTTAAACAACTGGGGCAGCTCGTCCAGGCTGGACTTGCGTAGAATGGCGCCGATCGCGGTTACCCGCGGGTCGTACCGTAGCTTGCGATTGGCCGTCCACTCCGCGGCGGCGACCGGATCCGAATCAAGAAGGTGGCGCAAACGCTCGGGTGCGTCCGTCACCATCGTGCGGAACTTCAAGCAATCGAAATGTTTTCCCTTAAAGCCTACCCGTCTATGACGAAACAGCGCCGGTCCAGGCGACGTGACGACAGTCGCGAGGAAACAAATAATCAACAAGGGAGCGAGCAAAATAATTCCGGAGACTGCCAAGATAATGTCAATGACTCTCTTCGAAAGAAGTCCGGTTGGATGCGGTGATCCAGTCGCAGCAAATCGCAAACTGCGTACATCGACCAATCCGTTCATGCGGGTACTCCTAAAAACAATTTCAAAAACAAATCTCCTCTGCCCTTTTTTCGTAACTCTTTTTTATCAAATTAATGGGCAGTGCACAATTTTCGCAAGCCTGTATTCTAAGCAAAGTTTCCGTTAAGCTGAATATCATAACGTATTGTTTTTATTAACAATTTTGCAGGCGCGGGCAAAGTGAGCATGTCATAAGCGTTGGTTGGCCAAGAATCAGACGTTGGAAATGCTGCAACGCAGCGTGGCGGGTTCTACGTGTCCAAAAATAGCCGTTAATTTACCTTTATGCGTGTTTTAGTGAATTGGAACAAGATATTTTTAGGTCCGATTTGGATCAACCTCATGTGATCGAGCCGATCGCAGACGGGCTCAACCTTCTGAAGTAATTAATGTTTCTGCCTTAAGCCGCGCCCGGTGAAATGCGGGCGATTGCGGTTAACGATGTTTGTGGCCTCTCTGTATCGGCTCCCGCAGCATAGATCTGTGAGATGGATCACGGTGGCTAGCGCGGCGACGGGGCTGGCACGAAATCACCAGGCTGACGCTCTTCGCTGTCGCGCCCGACGAAGACCAGGAAGCCCTGGCTGGTTGCAATGATGTCGCCGCGTTGAAGGCTTGGGTCGTTCATCGCCCGTTGATCCGCAGCTGCGGCGTCCTCCTTGTCGGATGGAGGATCCGCCGGCTGCGTACGCGCGTTCGCAACGAATTCCTCGGACCGGCGGCGGGCGTCCCGCACGCGTTGTTGCCACTGCTCACCTGTCAGCGCGGCGTCAGGAAAATTCTCCGAATCCTGCGCGTAACAGTACCCGGATGGTGCCAGCAGTAACCAGCCAACGAGCAGAGCCATGGTCCGAAGTATCATGACGAGAACTTCGCGAGTTGGGGCATATCGTCGTCCGCACACGACGGCTGAGATTATTTATTCCTGATGTTGACGATGCACAATAGGAACTCGGGATTGCGAAAAAGCTCGTCAAGAGCCGAGTCTCTGCAATGTGTCCGAGAATTTTTTCTGCTGGGGGAGGTCGAGCTGTTCGATCTGGGTTTGCAGCAATGAACGAACCGACCCGGGTGCCGTGAAGTACGAGCGGGCTGCATCATCTTCGAATCCATTGCGAATAAGCTGCTGAAACTCGAAAAGAATTTTCTGCCGAACGGGTTCGGGCGCGACAAGAACGAGAGGCATCGCAACGATAATTCGACGGATTGAGATCCATGCTTCATTCGGCGACGTCTCGTAGGACATCGCCAGCAGATTAAACGACTGTTCGTTCAATCGCCCGTGCAGAACTTCCAGGTTGAACGCCAAAAGCCAAACGAACGACTCGCGCGGCGTACAGCTGATAACCTGTCTGGAGCGAGCCTCAAGAGACTGGATGCGTCGATCGAACTCGCCGGCGGCCCCGGATCGCAGCGCAGCCTCTGCCAAAGGCATTTCCATAAGCAACAGCGCTCTTTGGGAATGGATGTCGCAAGGGCTCACGTTCTGCGAAGCCTGGCTTTCCAGCGTCTGGGTCAATGACGTCCGACTGAAGGTCTCCGATCGCAGCAGACGACTTTCGATATCCCGAAAATCATCAGCCGCCTCGCTCCGCGGAAGAGCGAAAATTCCCCAAACCAGCCCCAGGCAGCCAATCGCAAGCGTCAGCGCTCGCCCAACGACCAATCCACGAGTCTTTGATGCAGGGCCCAAGACCTAGACGGTTTCCGCCGATGCTGGTTCATTTGTGTAATAAGTATAACGCCGATCGGAATAACCTTCGAAGCGGCGCATGACGGCTTCATCGGCTTTGTTGAGGACGGCACCCAGAAGTCGCTCCGACACAACGGGGGAGGCGCCGACCGCCTTGACAATTTCGTCGGTGGAAGTGCTGCCCCACTCAACGACCAAAACAAAGGCGTCGAACAGATGGGCCACGGCCTTGACGTCAACCACCGGAAGGATTGGAGGCAAGTCGACAAGGACGTAGTCATAATCGTTCTTGGCCGCCCTCAACATCTCCTTCATCGCCGGCGAGTTCAGGATATCGGAGCTATTGGAGGGCTTCATTCGCGTTGAAGATGGCAAGAAATCAAATTTGAATTTGGAGTCGGTGATGACCAGATCGGCAAAGTCCGATTTGTCGGCAACCATGTTGACCAGGCCTGGCGCATTTATATAGCCAAGAGCCCTGGTCATCGAAGGGTTTCGCAAGTCGGCGTCAATCAACAAAGTGCGTGCGCCGCTCTTCGCCACGAAGGCCGCGAAACCTGTCGCGACCGTCGTTTTTCCTTCGCCGGGGAGGGCCGAAACGATCCCGATAACCTTGCCCCCGGTCGGGTGAAGATCGATCGCGACCTTGATGTATCGCAGCGCCTCGGCGGTCGCGGAAAACGGCGCGACCTCGCTGATCTGCCGAAATGCCCCGGAATCCCGCGTTGCCTGCAGCTTGCGAAGCACAGGTCTCTTCTGGGCAAATGCCGGCAGAACGGCGAGACAGCTGATTCCCAGAAGTTTTTCAAGTTGCGCGCGCGTGTGGATCTGACGGTTCATTTGCTCGCGCGCAAGTGCTGACATGATCCCAAGACCCAATCCGCAAAGGGCTGCCAGCGCGAGCGTCAGCGAGATCTTTGGCGAACTTGGCCCACGGGGAGGCGACGCGAACGTGACGACCCGAGCCTCGGTCGAAGGGAACGACTGTTGCTGCACCGATTGAGTGAAGCGCGACAGGAATGTCTCATAGATACCGCGATAGGTATTCGCGGCAGTTTCGAGTTCGCGCAAGCGGACCTGTGACTGTCTCGTCGAAGCGGACTTCTGGAACACTTCGATCATGCGCTTGTCGATCGATTCTTCCTGGCTTTTCGCGATCTGCAGTTCACTCTTGTAACTCTCGGCGATGCGGGAAATTTCATCCCAGATCGCGCGCTGCAGAGCCGCCATTTCCGCCCGCAAATTTCTGGCGGCGGTGTGATCCGCCCCGTAACGGGCACTCCACTCGGATTCCTTGTTCTGATCGTCGAGAAACTGCTGCCGGAGCTTCGTGATCACGGGATTGCTGAGTGCATCCGTGACGACCGGATCAGGAATATTGAAGCTCTCCTTGTCCGACCGCTGTTCCAGAACGCGCGATATCCGGTCAAGTTTGGCCCGGGCCTGGCTGGTATCGGCGCGGGCCTTCGCCAAGGCTATTCCAAGCTGATCAAGCTCGACTTCACTCGCCAGCTTGCCATCGACACCGATGATAATGCTGTTCTCGGATTTGAAATCCTGAACTTCCTTGTAGGCATTGCTCGCCTGCTGGCGCAGCTCCCCAATTCGCTGCTCAAGCCATGCGCTGGCGCGACGGGTCGCTTCAAACTTCGCCTGCAGTTGATCCTCGATGTAGGCATCAGCAAAGGCGTTGGCGATCTTGGCAGCCTTGTCCCGATCAAGGGAGGTATAGGCGATCTGCTCGATGTAACTGCGTCCGAGGCGGGTAACGCGCAGATTGTCCTTAACCGAGCCAACGACGCGGCGCATCAGTTCGTCGTTCGACGGCTCCTGCTCCGGTCCTGAACCCAGCTTGAAGAGCGAAAAGATACGGCGCCTGAGACCCGAACCTGCTCCGACGAACTCGGGATCCTCGGTCAAATGCAAGCGACGAATAACTGCTTCCGCCACTTTTTCGGATTTGGTTGTTTCTATCTCGCTTTCGACCGACGCATCTTCAACGGTGCGATTTTCAGACGCCATTTCGGTCTGGGTCCAGGTAACCCTCTTGGTATCGATGATCATGTCCGCCTGCGCCGTATACTTGTACGGCGAAATGGCGACGTAGGTGGCTCCAACAACAATCGACAAGCCGGTGATCAAGGCGATGAGGCGCCACTCGCGACCGAGGAAGTCGCGAACCTGGAGCATGGATAACGTTCCGGAACTGGGATCGTTGTCTATCGCCGGCGTGTAGGGTGGAAATTGCCCGGCAATGTTCATTCACAGTTCCTCAGACTAACCCAGGCCGATTTCAGCGATGTTGGCTTGCGGTTAAACGAACTCAACGTGTCGCACTTACCGGAACTGCCGCGGTCGGTGATGTGCTATTCGGGGTGGTGGAAGCGGCGCCTGCCGTAAGCTGGCCAAGTGCGGAAACACCCCCGCCACCGCCGGGCGTCACGGTCGAGCGGGATGACCCGTTCGGATTGATCACGATCACGCTGCCTACCGAACTGGTCGCGAAAGCGGTCGCAGCTTCCGTCGCGGCGGTCGAGAGATCCCCTGCGACCGCGGCAAACGAAGCCTGGAATTGTCCATCCTGGAAGCCGGCCACGGCTTGCTGGATGAGCTGGGCCGCCTGCTGGTCGACGGTCGCACAAGCTATTGCGGCTTGGGCGAGACCGGCAGCGATCGCCGTCTGAAATCGCGGGCTAGTTCCTTCCGCGACCCGAATAATATCCGCGGCAAGCGAAGCGTCTGTTCCCGCGAGATCTCGCGTCGTCACCTCGATGGTGCGGGTATCGGAATTTGGCGCGACCAGACCTTGGGGATTGGCCCGGAACTGGCTTATCGCTTGGTCGGAAGCGGGCGGTTTCAGGCACCCGGCCCATCCCTGGGTTACGGAAACGGCAAGCAGCGCCGCACCAACAAGTGCCGTGGACGCGATTCGGGTGGTCATGGGAAACGCCCCCAACTATTTGTTTATGGGTGAAAATTGTTTCTCAAACTACATTAGACCACAGGGCCTATCAACAGTACCGTGTCGTTATGGTTGATCCGGGTAGCCAAGGTTGATAACGTCTGTTAACATTTTGATAACCCTAATCTTTTATGCCGTTTCAATGGTCCGGCTTGATCTGCTGGACGCGTGCTCGCGCAGCGTCCAAACAAGATAAGATGACGGATCAATTTGCGTGACCCTTCGTTCCATGAGTAAGACCACAGCGACGCTGTCGAAGTCCGGCATCGCAATGGATTGGTGCGTTGCGTGATCGGAAGGTTCAAGATGCGGATCAAATTGACCTTCCACCCGTATGGAATCCGTTCCGCAATGGCGAGTTGACAAGTGCTGGCTACTCTTCCGGGTCTTAGGGAACTCCGCGTGCGGGGACGGCGTCCATCGTTACCGGCAGAGCTGAGGATCTATGCCATCGGCGACATTCATGGTCGCCTCGACTTGCTCAATGAATTGCTGGCTCGGATCGGCAGCGATATCGCGCTGCGCCCGACGGCAAGGCCGCTTTACGTCTTCTTGGGTGATTATATCGATCGCGGGTCAGCGTCGCGCGAAACGATCGATCGATTGATCGAACATGGCAAGACGCATGAATCGGTATTCCTGAAGGGCAACCATGAACTGATCGCGATCAAGTGCCTGAGTGATCGCGGTCTGTTCGATCAATGGTTGCGTTTGGGCGGTCTGGAAACCCTGGTCTCGTATGGCGTGCCTGCCGAAACCCTGGCGAACGGGAAGCAGATCGCCGAGCTTCAATCGGCCTTTCACGGCGCGTTGCCACAAGCGCATTTTCGCTTTTTTCGAGATTTGAAAAATTCGTTCGAGTGCGGCGATTTCTTCTTTGCTCATGCCGGGGTAAAACCGAACGTCGAGCTGTCGCGCCAAAAGGAAAATGACCTGCTTTGGATAAGGGGCGAATTCCTGACGTCAAAGGATGATTTCGGCAAGATTATCGTTCACGGGCACACCCCCACCCGCGAAATAGAGGTGGGACCGAACCGGATCAATATCGATACCGGCGCCTTTGCGACTGGCTGCCTGTCGTGTCTCGTACTTGAGGGGGAAGAGTTGTCGGTGATCGATACCTCTTTCGACTCCTGACGCGCCGGGCGAGCGGCAAAAATTCTTCCCGCGGTTTGCGCGATCAATGGGCGCCCGATTTCGCGGCCAGCAGGCCGTCAATGTGCGCGCGCATCTTTTGAAAGAACTGGTCCCGGCCGAATTGATTCGCATGTGCTGCGATCTTTCGGGGATCGATCTCGATGTCTGCCAGACTTCTGACCGCCGACGAGATCGCCTCGACCGACTGTTCGGCAAAGAAAACACCTGACACACCCGTGGCAACGGTTTCGGTAGCGCCACCCCGACCAAAGGCGACGACGGGACGGCCACTTGCCATCGCTTCGACCGGGACCATCCCGAAATCTTCCTCGCCCGGAAAGATCAAGGCGCGGCATCGCGCGTAATGTTGCTTCAGGACATCGAACGGCTGCAAACCCAGAACCGTGACGGTGGGGCCGGCAAGGTTGCGAATTTCATCGAGCATCTCGCCGCCGCCGATCACGACCAGCTTCAACTTCATTTCGTTGAAGGCACGCACCGCGAGATCCGGTCGTTTGTAGGATACGAGTTCACCAGCCATCAAATAATAATCGGCAAGCTCGGAGGGCGCGGCGATCGAAAACGCACCGGTGTCGACGGGTGGGTGAATGACGACCGAAGGCGCTCCGTAATATCGGTGAATGCGTCTCGCGACCGTTGCCGAGTTCGCAACAAAGCTGTCGACCCGTGCGGCCGACGTCACGTCCCACATCCGCAGGTAATGCGTGAGCGGCGGCATCATCAGCCGTGCCACGCGACCGGCGCTGTTCCGGTAGTCGTGATACATGTTCCAGATGTAGCGCATTGGGGTGTGGCAATAGCAAACGTGAAGCGCCTCCGAGGGCGCAATGATACCTTTGGAAGGCCCTGATTCACTGCTGATGATGAGATCGTAGCCGCGCAGATCAAGCTGTTCGAGTGCGAGCGGCATCAGGGGCAGATACGTCTTGTACATCTTGCTCGCGCGAGGCAGCGAGTTGATGAACGTCGGAATGATGCGGTGCTGGCGAATCCTTTCGGAGACCACCTCCGGCACGTAGACGTGGGTGAAAATGTCGGCCTGCGGATACATCTCGCAGAGCGCCTCGATAACCTTTTCGCCACCCCGCATGCCGACGAGCCAGTAGTGGATGATTGCGACCCGCATCAAATGCTTTCGTTTGAATCATTGCCTCAGGGCAGTCGATCCAGGGGGCTGCTCTCGACCGGCGCAACGCCACTCAAGATTTGCAGAATCGCATAAGGCTAAATCTTTAACAGAACCCCGCGCTTAGAAAAGACCGATCTGGAACGCGCTCGAGCTGGTTAACGCTGACTTACATCAGGCAACACAACTTGGCGGACCTCGGTCGGGCATGAGCTCTGTCAGGAAGGAAAGCGCAAATCGAACACCGGACCAAGGCTAATTCAGTTCACGAAGCTTGATGCGGCGAAAGCTGACGAGGTCGCCATGGTCCTGGAGCGCAACATGCCCCCGAGACAAGGTTGCGAATTTTGGCATCAGTCGAAACTTGCTGTTGGAGACGAGTTTCTTGCCCTCCGGACTGGCAAGATCGACGTCCACGATCTTCTCTCCGTTCAGCCAGTGCTCAATTTTCCAGCCGCGAACGATGATGCGCGTCTCGTTCCACTGGCCGGTAGGTTTGGTATTGTCCTTGATCGGCGCGACCACGTCGTACAGTGCGCCGGCGCTGTGCAGACCATCATTTTCTTGCGAATTGAGGTTATCCAACAATTGATATTCCGGTCCGGTCTCATAGGTGGCCGCTTCGTTCATGCCGACGCGATATATGATACCGCTGTTTGAACCTCTGCCGACTTTCCATTCAAGACTCAGTTCGAAATCTCCAAACTCCCCAACGGTTATCAGATCGCCCCCATGACCTGGTGTCGTTATCTCGCCGTTCGTAACTTTCCAGCCTTCACCTGGGGTAGCACTCCTGAATCCACGCCAGCCGTCGAGATTCACACCATTGAACAGGGGCTTCCAACCACTCGAAAGTTCAGCCGCGGTGAGGGCGTTGGGGTCGTTGGCGCGCGCGAACCCGAAATTGAAGGCTGCGATAACCGCTGCAAGGAGGAGCCGCTTCATACCGAACCCCTTAACCATGACAGGCCGTTAGTGAGCGTTGCCTGCGCTTGTTCCCTGGCAATCTTGTTCCCCGGCAATAAAGTGTCGTACTCAGTGTGGGTGGTCGATAACGCTTTTGCAAACGGTTTGTTCGCAGGGTATTGAGGAAATTCTCGACGATAAGTGGCGCGTTGCTGGGCAATTGCGGAAGCGATCTCGATGCGCGCTGCCGCACGACATTCTGCCGATTTTCGAAATGCGGCCATCGCGTCTCTCGTTTGCTGGCTGACCGCCGGACGGCGCGTCGCATGACAGCGGCAGGCGCTAATTTTGAATGGAAGCAGGTTTCAAAATGAGTTCTTTGAGCCCACGTACCAAGCGGGTGCTGGACGCCATCAGCGACCCCTCATCGTATCGATTGCTATGGTACAGTCTGACCGATCGTCCGATCCCGTTGGAAGGCATCGAGGCCGATCGCGGTCCCACCGGCGAGTTTGGAATGCCGCGCGACGAACCGGTCGACGACAGAACGGCGATTCCAAAAATCGTCTTTCAGACATGGAAATCACATCACGAAATGCCGGCCAACTATCGGTACTGGAGAAGGAGCTTTCTTCTAACCAATCCCGGCTTCAGATGCTTTCTGTGGGACGACGATGACAATCGGCAATTTATAGAACAGAGGTTTTCCTGGTTTCTCGGCAGGTACAACAGCTATCCGAAAGAAATCTTTCGCGCTGACGTCATAAGATTGTTCTTCCTGTACGTTTACGGCGGTTTCTATGCCGACATGGATTCGGAATGCTTGAGGCCGCTCGAGGATATGCGCGAAATGGGAGATGTGTTGGTCGGTCGCATGGGAGGCGACAACGATTTCGAACACTCGATTCCCAATGCGGTGATGGCGTCAAAGGCAGGTCAGGCTTTTTGGCTGCTGGCCATTGCGTTCGCGAGCGAGCGACTCGCTGAATTCCATCTGCGCAAAGGCGCACAAGATATTCGGCCCGAATGGCTCACTGGGCCTATATTGCTCAAGGATGTCGTCGATTTTTATTCGAGCCATACGACGGAGGAGGTTCGGCGGCGCCTGTCAAAAGCGCTGCCCGAATTGGAGGTTGAGATTGCGAAGTGCGATTTCGGCAAAATACGCATACTGCCTCCCGCGATCTGGTATCCGGTAAACTGGAACAACTTTATGCACACCGTGCTCCGGAAAAAGCTGTTCAAACAGAATGCGGTGGTCGAAAGCACGAAAGCGCGCTGGCTGTTTCCGCATGCCTATGTCGTGACTTATTGGAGCGCCTCGTGGAAATAGCAGACCGCACAGGGCGCAGATGTCCGCGTGCCAACCCGATCCGACTTGATCCGACCGGGGTCTGTCCCGCGTTGCGCCGTCGCAACTTGCTCACCCCATGCCAGATGGGTTTCTTCGTATGACATCCGGTCGTTGGTGGTGCTGTTGAGCTGGCCAAGAATTCTGATCACGGGAGCGGCCGGTTTTATCGGCGGCTGGACGGCCGAAGAGTTATGTCGCGCCGGCGCGACCCATGTGCGAGCGGGTGTTGCGCGCGCGGCGAACGTCGCCCGGATCGCCGGATTGCCGGTTGAGATCGTACACTGCGACATCATGGATCCAGAATCCCTCGATGCTGCCATGGCTGGCATCGAAGTCGTTATCCATTGCGCCCACAGCCGAATTGATGAGTCGACGACAGTTGAGGGAACGCGGCTCGTTCTCAAGCACGCCATAACAAACGGCGTTCGAAGGGTTGTGCATATGAGTTCGGTTGCCGTTTATGGCAACGTGCTCGGCATCGTCACTGAGGATACGTCGCCGGTGCCGCCGGTTAATCCGTACGGCCAGCGCAAACAAGCCGCGGAACAGGCATGCCAGTCGGCTGCCGGTCCGCAACTTACCGTTGCGGTGTTGCGCCCCACCCTGGTCTACGGACCCTTCGGCGAATTGTGGACGACCTCTTACATCAAACGGATACTTTCGGGCCATTTGGAGCAACTCGGGTCGGCAGGTGAGGGGAACGCCAACCTGATTTACGTCCGTGACCTGGCGCGCTTTGCGGCCCATTTGGCTGTGGCGGAGCTCCCGCAATATTCCGTTTTCAACGCTAACGGCCCCGAAATTCCCACCTTCAATGAATATTTTGATCGGCTAAGCCGAATGCTCGGGCGCGGTCCACTTCCGGTCCCGACCAACTCGTTCACAATACAGGATGCTCTCCGCCGTCCGATCCGACGGCTCGGCAAGTACGTGCTCGAACACAATCAAAACATGCTGAAAATGGCCAGCCGGAATCCGATTCTCAGAGATGTTCTAAGGCGCGCCGAAGCCAATTTGCGGCTGAAGCCCAGCGACGGCGAAATCCGCTACTATGGAACGCGTGTTGTTTTTTCGGCGCTGCGTGCCAGAGAAGTTGGGTTCGAACCGAGGGTATCCCTGGAAGAGGGCCTCACCGCCTCTGCCGAATGGGCCAGAGCGATCGGTTTGACGGGCTGATGCTGGGTCAAGGGAGACGGACTTACTGGTACGTCATTGCGAAACTATCGGTTTCTGCGGTGCTCAAGCCCGGTTTGCTAGGGTCTCCGCATCTTGCTACATGACGGTAGGCAGAGTTTGTGGTCGCGCGGCTGAATGCTTCCAATGATTGTCGGTTGGGCAGTTTTGCAACGTAGTATGAATGGATGATGGAATCTTCACCGCAAGAGAGTTACTCAGCTTTACGAAAACATCCTTTTCATGTTTTTCTTTCAGATGGGCTAGCCGAACTCGCATGAGATTTGGCTGTCGAATGGCCGGCTGCAGTATTTCGCGGCCGTTTGCGAATAAAGTTGGTTGATGTACTTGACTAATTTACCTTCGAGCGAACAGACCTACGATGTTTGCGTGGTTGGCGCCGGCCCCGTGGGGCTGACGGTTGCCCTTGAGTGCGAGGCTGCGGGGCTGTCGGTTCTGCTCGTTGAAGCGGGGCATGTCCGTTCTCTAAGCCGGGTTGCTGGTCTCAGCGATGCGGAAATCCTCGACACGTCGCGCCATCCGTCGCTTGAAGTGGTTACGCGAAGCGGGGTCGGCGGCACGTCAGCGATATGGGGCGGGCGCTGCGTCCCGTTCGACGATGTGGACTTTGAGCGCCGATCGTTTGTCCCGCACTCGGGATGGCCGGTCTCGCATCAGGAGCTGAAGCCCTGGTACCTCAAGGCGTCGCATTATCTGGACTGCGGCGAGGGCGGTTTCGTGATGCCCGCCGCGGGATGGGACGAAGGATCGGGCATTTCCTTTGATACGGTCGAGCGACTGTCTTCTCAGCCTCGCCTGGCCCGACGGTTCAAAGACAAATTAAAGAACTCGCGGCTGCTCAGTTTGGTCCTGGGGCGCGTAGCCTCCGGTCTTGATATCGACGACAGCGGCAATCTTGTCCGGTCCCTCACGTTCAACGGTAGCGCGTCATCAAATGCCCGCCTGAATGCGCGCAGCTTTGTGCTCGCCTGCGGCGGTCTGCAAACGACACGAATCTTGCTGGAGCTTCAACGGAACTGGCCGCAACGCTTCGGCGGTGACGAGGGTCCGTTGGGGCGATACTATATGGGCCATCTGACCGGGAAGATCGCAACCGTGGTGTTGCGAGATCCGACCGATGTCGCGCATTTTGACTACGAACTGGACCAGAATAACTACTGGGTTCGTCGCAGGTTCAGCATTTCTCCCTCCACTCAAATCGAACAGCAGCTCCTCAACACGGTCTTCTGGTTGGGAAATCCGCCGTTTCACGATCCGGGCCACGGCAGCGCCGCTGCCTCCTGCCTGTACCTCGGTATGAGGCTGCCTATTGTCGGACGGAAATATTCATCAAATGATTTTTTTAATTTTCACGGTGGCGTACCCTCGCCAATCAGCCGTCACATCGAAAATGTTCTGAGAAACCCGCGCGAAGCGGCAACGGGTATTGGACGTGCGGTCGGATACCGTTTGAGCGGCAACGATCTCAAGCCGTTCTTCCTTCGCAACGACCGTGGGACATACGCGCTGCACTATCATTCCGAGCAGATACCGAATCCGTCGAGCCGCGTTCGACTGGTCAGCGACGCGGCAGGTGGCACGAGAATGTCGGTCGATTTCAAATTCTGCGAAGATGACGCGCGATCGGTGGTCAGGGCTCACGAATTGCTGGACAAGGCGCTGCGGGAAAGCGGCAAGGGATATCTCAAGTATCGGCAGCGGCCAGAGGAACGGCTGGACCATGTCCTTGAGCAGGCGCGGGACGGCTATCACCAGATCGGTTCGGCTCGGATGGATGAAAGCCAGAATTTAGGCGTGGTCGATCGCAATTGCCGCGTTCACGGCTTGGGCAATCTTTATCTGGCGGGGAGCGCGGTGTTTCCAACGTCTGGGCAGGCAAATCCCACATTCTTTGCCGTTGCGATCGCGGCCAGGCTCGCCGAGCATGTTCGCAGGAGCCTTGCCAGCCGGTCCCCGATATCGGCCTAAGAATTTCCTTCGGGATCCGCAGCGTTTGTGCCGGCCGATCGGACCATGCAGCTCGTTTCTCGTCGAACAGGGCGAGCGGAGATCACAACGTGCGCCCCAAGCATCCCTCCAAACGCCCCAGCGATACGTCCAGCAGGTAGCTGCACTCTCGGAGGTCACCCTTCAATACAGACAAGCCAATTTTGACGATGGGACGGCACACCCACATCGCCTCAGCGAATTTGCCGTATTTATGGATGCGAAGCACGTAGCCGAGACCGCGGCCGTAGGCTCTGCCTTTTGACTGCGTCGAAATATCGAATTCCTTGTGATGGCCGTAAAATGAGGGATCGAACGTGCACTGCAGGCCGCGGGCCAGCGCCCGCAAAATAATGTCCTGGGCTTCGCAGGCTTGCCACGGCGTAGCCGCGCCGACGCCGATGGTTTCGTCAAATCCGTCCACGGCAAGCAGTGCGGATTTCCTGAAGAGCATCATCCATTCTATCCCGGAGGTCCAGACATTGCTGCGGTTGATGCTCTGAGGAACCTTGGAATATCTGCCGTTGATGTCGTGTCCGGCCTCGTTGGCGGCCCGGCCAGTCAGAATGTCGGCCTTCGAAGACGACATGAGTTCGATGCCGCGCGACAGGAAGCATGGGGGATACCAGCAGTCGTCGTCCGGAAAGATAACCAACTCACCTTCGCAGGCTCGCCATCCCGTGTTGCGCCCGCGACATACGCCGCGAACGCCGGGCGTATGCAACCGCCGTAGCCGAAACGGCCATTCGCGGCTGAACAAATACCCCAATCGATCGTCGGAATTCTGATCGACCACAATTACCTCGAAATTCTTGTGGTCTTGATGGACGAGACTTCCAAAAAGCTTTTCGAGTTCTGCCGTGCGTCCAAGCGTCCCCACCACCAGGGAGACCAGAATGCCTGGCGAGGCCGCAACAGAATCATTCGAAGAGGTTGCCAACTGCGTCAATCCAGCTGGAGAATTCGGTGCGGTGAAATGCGTCCGATAGCCATGTCCACCAGAGCCAGCAAGTTTCCTTTCAATCGGCCTTTGCGGTCGATCCAGGGTTCTGGATGAAAGCTGCGTACCAGGTTGGCCGCGAGATTACGCCACATCAGCATTTTTGCATGCTGCCACGACATCGTTCCCTTGCGAATGAGATAGATCGGATTGGCAATCTGCGAATAGCCGAAGCGGACGCCCGACGTGCGCCCGGACTTGATCCCCAGGTGAACGCCGCGCAACGTTTCCGACTTTACAATTCGTCCATATGGCCTGACACGCAGCGAAAAATCGATATCTTCCTGCCAGCCGTATAACGGGAGATTCTCATCGAACAGGATTTCGTTGCTTCGAATCGGCTTCAGACGAAACGTCATATTGCAGCCGTAGGTCCCATAGATGTCGACCATCCGATCATTCGCAAGCGATCGGGTTTGTGCCTCGATCATTGCCATTCCCTGATCGATGCTCAGCCCCGGTCCATGGGCGCCATCCGCCAGCAGAAACCCGGTTACGGCAACGATGTCCGCGGACGCTGTGAAGATTCGTTCGACGTTTGCGAGATAGTCGCGATCCGCAAAAAAATCGTCGTCGAAGAACACGATGATATCGGCCTCGTGGGTAGCCGACAGAATCATGTTGCGCTGTGCCGG
>WNGM01000972.1_pt1 | contig 31416 bp, 28 predicted proteins | sample 5400571 | NCBI WGS metagenome assembly WNGM01 (sample SAMN13153378, study PRJNA577476) | soil metagenome | isolation source: 100 cm soil or saprolite under Garry oak tree replicate 2 | place: USA:California | collected 2016-06-15 | reverse complement strand
CTGCAACTCGACCCCGTGAAGTCGGAGTCGCTAGTAATCGCAGATCAGCAACGCTGCGGTGAATACGTTCCCGGGCCTTGTACACACCGCCCGTCACGTCACGAAAGTCGGCAACACCCGAAGCCGGTGGCCTAACCCCCTTGTGGGGAGGGAGCCGTCGAAGGTGGGGCTGGCGATTGGGACGAAGTCGTAACAAGGTAGCCGTACCGGAAGGTGCGGCTGGATCACCTCCTTTCTAAGGAGCACCTCCGTTGAGGAGGACCCCGGCCGCCCGGATGTGGTGGTGGGGTTGCTCGTGGGTGGAGACGCTGGCTAGTTCGCCGCTTCGCGGCGGGGTCCTGTCCCTGGTACTGCCCCCCTTCTGGGTGGGTGTGGAACGGGTCGGGTCCCGCGGTGGGGTGGGGTGCGGCATCCTGTTGGGTCCTGAAGGAACAACCACCTGCGGTGGGGGTTCTTCCAGTGGGCAGGCCTGCATGGCCATCAAACTAGATCTTGGTGGGTCTGGGTGGTGGCGGGTGTGTGGGGTTTGTGTGTTGGTTGAGAATTGCACAGTGGACGCGAGCATCTTTGTGGTCAAGTTGCTGAGGGCAGACGGTGGATGCCTTGGCACCAGGAGCCGATGAAGGACGTGGGAGGCCGCGATAGGCCTGGGGGAGCTGTCAACCTAGCTGTGATCCCAGGGTGTCCGAATGGGGAAACCCGGCACCAGTTGTGTGGTGTCACCCGCACCTGAATTCATAGGGTGTGTGGGGGGAACGCGGGGAAGTGAAACATCTCAGTACCCGCAGGAGAAGAAAACAATTGTGATTCCGTGAGTAGTGGCGAGCGAAAGCGGAGGTAGGCTAAACCGCGCGCGTGTGATACCTGTCAGGGGTTGCGTGTGTGGGGTTGTGGGACGCGTGGTGGCCTGTCTGACAGTGGGCCGGGCAGTGAGAAAACCTGTGGCTAGTCGAAGCCGTTGGAAAGCGGCACCGTAGACGGTGATAGTCCGGTAGGTGAAAGTTGCGGGTCTGTCTTGCGTGTTCCCGAGTAGCGGCGGACTCCTGTAATCTGCCGTGAATCCGCCAGGACCACCTGGTAAGCCTGAATACTCCCTGGTGACCGATAGCGGACGAGTACCGTGAGGGAAAGGTGAAAAGTACCCCGGGAGGGGAGTGAAATAGTACCTGAAACCGTCTGCCTACAATCCGTCAGAGCCGTGCCGGGGTTTTCCCGGTGGGGTGATGGCGTGCCTTTTGAAGAATGAGCCTGCGAGTTAGTGGCATGTGGCGAGGTTAACCCGGGTGGGGGAGCCGTAGCGAAAGCGAGTCTGAATAGGGCGTCACAGTCGCGTGTCCTAGACCCGAAGCGGGGTGATCTAGCCATGGGCAGGCTGAAGCGCGGGTAAGACCGCGTGGAGGGCCGAACCCACCACCGTTGAAAAGGTGGGGGATGACCTGTGGTTAGGGGTGAAAGGCCAATCAAACTCCGTGATAGCTGGTTCTCCCCGAAATGCATTTAGGTGCAGCGTTGCGTGTTTCTTGCCGGAGGTAGAGCACTGGATGGCCTAGGGGCCCTACCAGGTTACTGAAGTCAGCCAAACTCCGAATGCCGGTAAGTCAGAGCGTGGCAGTGAGACTGCGGGGGATAAGCTTCGTAGTCGAGAGGGAAACAGCCCAGATCACCAGCTAAGGCCCCTAAGCGTGTGCTAAGTGGAAAAGGATGTGGGGTCGCATAGACAACCAGGAGGTTGGCTTAGAAGCAGCCACCCTTGAAAGAGTGCGTAATAGCTCACTGGTCAAGTGGTTCCGCGCCGACAATGTAGCGGGGCTCAAGCACACCGCCGAAGCTGTGGCACTCACACGATGACCCCGCCGGTCCCTCAAGGGGGACGGGTGCAGGTGTGTGGGTGGGTAGGGGAGCGTCCCGCCACCGGGGAAGCAGCAGAGTGATCTAGCTGTGGAGGTGGTGGGAGTGAGAATGCAGGCATGAGTAGCGAAAGCAGGGTGAGAAACCCTGCCGCCGGATGACCAAGGGTTCCAGGGCCAGGCTAATCCGCCCTGGGTGAGTCGGGACCTAAGGCGAGGCCGTAAGGCGTAGTCGATGGACAACGGGTTGATATTCCCGTACCCGCGAAGAAGCGCCCACGACGAACCCTCCTGTACTAACCGCCCAAGCTCCGGTGCCTTCGGGTGTCGGGGTGTAAGCGGGGCCTCGGGTGGTAGTAGTTGAGCGATGGGGTGACGCAGGAAGGTAGCTGAACCCGGCCGGTGGTGGTGCCGGGGTAAGCGTGTAGCCCGCAGCGTAGGCAAATCCGCGCTGCATCAGGGGTGAGACGTGATGCCGAGCCGATTCAGGTGAAGTCAGTGATCCTATGCTGCCGAGAAAAGCCTCTAGCGAGCTTCCAGCGGCCCGTACCCCAAACCGACACAGGTGGTCAGGTAGAGAATACCGAGGCGATCGGGCGAACTGTGGTTAAGGAACTCGGCAAATTGCCCCCGTAACCTAGGGAGAAGGGGGACCTCGTCCGGTGACGGCACACGCTGCCCGAGCTGGGTGGGGTCGCAGAGACCAGAGGGAAGCGACTGTTTACTAAAAACACAGGTCCATGCCAAGTCGTAAGACGACGTATATGGACTGACGCCTGCCCGGTGCTGGAACGTTAAGGGGACCGGTTAGTCCTTCGGGGCGAAGCTGAGAACTTAAGCGCCAGTAAACGGCGGTGGTAACTATAACCATCCTAAGGTAGCGAAATTCCTTGTCGGGTAAGTTCCGACCTGCACGAATGGCGTAACGACTTCCCTACTGTCTCAACCACAGGCCCGGCGAAATTGCAGTACGAGTAAAGATGCTCGTTACGCGCGGCAGGACGGAAAGACCCCGGGACCTTTACTACAGCTTGACATTGGTGCTTGAGTTCGATTGTGTAGGATAGGTGGGAGCCGGTGAAGCCCGCACGCCAGTGTGGGTGGAGGCAGCGTTGAAATACCACTCTGTCGGATTCGGGTATCTAACCTTGGGCCGTGAGCCGGTTCAGGGACAGTGTCTGGTGGGTAGTTTAACTGGGGCGGTTGCCTCCTAAAAGGTAACGGAGGCGCCCAAAGGTTCCCTCAGCCTGGTTGGCAATCAGGTGTTGAGTGTAAGTACACAAGGGAGCTTGACTGTGAGACTGACAGGTCGAGCAGGGACGAAAGTCGGGACTAGTGATCCGGCACCGGCAGGTGGAAGCGGTGTCGCTCAACGGATAAAAGGTACCCCGGGGATAACAGGCATTAAAGCGGTACGCGAGCTGGGTTTAGAACGTCGTGAGACAGTTCGGTCCCTATCCGCCGCGCGCGCAGGAGACTTGAGAAGGGCTGTCCCTAGTACGAGAGGACCGGGACGGACGAACCTCTGGTGTGCCAGTTGTCCCGCCAGGGGCACGGCTGGTTAGCCACGTTCGGAAGGGATAACCGCTGAAAGCATCTAAGCGGGAAGCCCGCTTCAAGATGAGGTCTCCCACCCCATCAAAGGGGGTAAGGCCCCCACCCAGACCAGTGGGTTGATAGGCCAGAAATGCAAGCCTGGTAACAGGCTCAGTTGACTGGTACTAATAGGCCGAGGACTTGACCACAAACACACCACCCGCGTCCACTGTGCAACCCTGAACCAACACCCAACCCAGGATGACAGGTGAATAGACGTCACGGCGGCCATAGCGGAGGGGAAACGCCCGGCCACATTCCGAACCCGGAAGCTAAGCCCTCCAGCGCCGATGGTACTGCACCCGCAAGAGTGTGGGAGAGTAGGACGCCGCCGGACACCAACCAAGCGTCGAGGGCCGCCCGAGCAGGGACGGCCCTCGACGTGTCTGCATGAAGCGGTTCGCCAGTGGGCAGGGCGGGCCGCATAGGGAAGGATGTACCCGTGAATGCTCCACGGCCGCACGGCGGCCGCCGCGACCGCGACAACGGTCGGGACGACGCGCGTCGGGGCGGTGCCGGAAACCGCCGCGACGGCGGGGGACGGGATTCCGGGTACCGGCGTGTCGATCGCGACCGGGGCGGCTACCGCCGCGATGACCGCGGGGGTTCCGACCGCGGGGGTTCCGACCGCGGCGGTTCCGACCGCGGGGAGCGGGGCCGGGACCAACGGTCGGGCGGCGACCGGCCGCGCGGGTACGACCGCGGCGACCGGGAAGGCTTCCGCCGCGACGAAGGGCCGCGCGGCGGGTACGGCGCCGGCGGGCGCGGTGACCGCGACCGGGCCGGCGGCTACCGGGACCGGCCGGGTGGCGAGCGTGACCGGACCGGCCGCGGCCGGGATGACCGCCCGCGCGGCTTCGACCGGGGCGACCGGGCGGGCCGGCCCGGCGGGGAGAACCGCAGCCGGGACCTCGACCGGGGCAACCAGCCACGGGAAGGCTTCTCGCGGGATGACGACCGGCGCCCGCGGCGCTTCCAGCCGGGCGACGGGCCGCGCCGGTTCGAGTCCGGTGGCCGGCCGCGCCGGTTCGAGGACCGGGACCAGCCACGGAAGTCCGAGGACCGGCCGAGGCGGTTCGAGGACCGGGATCGACCGACGCGGTTCGAGGACCGGGATCGGCCGCGCGGGTTCGATCGCCCTCGCCGGTTCGATGCAAGCGACAGCACACGCGGATACTCGGAGCGCGACCGGCCGCGCCGGTTCGAGGACCGGGATCGGCCGCGCGACGCCGACCGGCGGCCGGACTCTGACCGGCGGCCCGACTCCGACCGGCGGCCGGACTCTGACCGGCGGCCGGACTCTGACCGGCCGCGCGGCTTCGACCGGTCACGCGGGTCCGGGACGGAGGACCGGCGCGAGGGCGACCGCCGCCCGAGGCGGTTCGACGCCGGCGACCGGCCGCGCCGGTTCGAATCGGACGACCGGCCACGGCGTTTCGAGGACCGGGATCGGCCGAGGCGTTTCGAGGACCGGGATCGGCCACCACGCTTTGAGGACCGCGACCGGCCGACCGGCTTTCAGGACCCGGACCGGCCACGGCGTTTCGAGGACCGGGACCGGCCCCGGCGCGACGACCGGACCGAGGCGGATCGGGAACCGCGCGACAGCGGACCCGAGTTGACCGACGACATCGCGGCCGACGACCTGGACGGCGAGGTACGCGCGGAGCTGCGGTCGCTGGCCCGGCCCACCGCCGAGCGGGTGGCCCGGCACCTGGTGGCCGCCGGGCGGTTCGTCGACGAGGACCCGGATCTCGCGCTCGCCCATGCGACCGCGGCCCGGCGGCTCGCGCCGCGCATCGCCGCGGTACGGGAGGCGGCCGGGATCGCCGCCTACCATGCCGGGGACTGGCCGGCTGCGATCGCGGAGCTGCGCGCGTACCACCGGATGACCGGGCGGCAGAACCACCTTGCCGTGATCGCCGACAGCGAGCGGGCGCTCGGCCGGCCCGCCAAGGCGATCGACATCTTCCGGTCCGCGGACCGGACCCAGCTCGGTACGGCCGACGCGATCGAGCTGCTGGTCGTCGCGTCCGGCGCGCGCCGCGACCTGGGTCAGGAGGAGGCCGCGGTCGCGATGCTCCAGGTGCGCGAGCTGGCGCAGGACGCGCCGTGGTCCGCGCGGCTGCGGTACGCGTATGCCGACGCGCTGCTCGGGGTCGGGCGCACCGAAGAGGCGCGGGAGTGGTTCGCGCGGGCCGTCGAGGCGGACGACGAGGGTACGACCGACGCGGCCGAGCGGCTGCTGGAACTCGACGGCGTCCAGCTGGACGACGAGGACGAGAAGGCCGAGGACGCCGAGGACGAGAAGGCCGAGGACGCCGAGGACGCCGCGGAACCCGAAGGCGAGGAAGAGCAGCCGGACGCCGAGGAACCCGAGTGAGTGAGCCGGCTCTGGTCGACGGGTACGACCTGGTCATCCTCGACCTGGACGGGGTGGTGTACCTGGGGCCTGAGCCGGTACCGGGTGCCGTCGAGGCGGTCAACCGGCTCCACGAGCGGGGCAAGCCGCTGGTCTACGCGACCAACAACGCGGCCCGGCGACCCGAGGAGGTCGCCGCGCACCTGACCGCGCTCGGCATCCCGACCCGGCCCGACGAGGTACAGACCTCGTCGCAGGCGGCCGCCGCGCTGCTCGCCGAGCGGTTGCCGGCGGGGAGCGCGGTACTGATCGTCGGTACCGATGCGCTCGCGACAGAGGTGGCGGGTGCGGGCCTCAAGCCGGTGTCCAGCGCCGACGAGCGGCCGGTCGCGGTCGTGCAGGGGTACGGGCCGAACGTGGGGTGGCCGGAGCTGGCGGAGGCGTGCGTCGCGGTACGGGGCGGGGCGCTGTGGGTGGCGACGAACGCCGACCGTACCCTCCCGTCCCCGCGCGGGCCGTTGCCCGGCAACGGTGCGCTGATCGCGGCCCTGGCCACCGCGCTGGGCCGGGATCCCGACGAGGTGGTCGGCAAGCCCGCGCCGGCGCTGTTCCAGCGGGCGGCGCAGCGTGCCGGGGCGACCCGGCCGCTGGTCGTCGGTGACCGGCTGGACACCGACATCGAGGGTGCCCGGCGCGCCGGCATGGACAGCCTGCTCGTGCTGACCGGGGTGAGTACCGCGGCCGACCTGCGCGCCGCGCCGCCCGAGCGTCGTCCCACGTATGCGGCCGTAGACCTGACCGCACTGTTCACTGTGGACGGTGGGTCACAGGAGCTTACGTAGCTTCAGCAGGTCGAACGGGTTGGCGTTGATGGAGATCCGGCCCGAGGTCCACGCTTTCGTGATGTCCAGCTTGCCGGCCACGAGAGCGATCAGGTTGTCGCTGGTCGTGGTCAGCCGGATCTTCGCCCCGGGGTCGTCGCCGTCCGCGATGTCGACCAGGCGCCCGCCCTCGAGCCGGCCGTGGAAGGAAACGCCCAGGTCGCGGATGGTGCACGCGAGCGGCCGGTTCAGATCGACCGCGCTGCCCGCCTCCGCGACGTGTGCGTCCAACCGGGCCGCGAGCCCGTCCAGCGCCGCCCGGCACTCCTCGACCGTGGCCATCTCCACACTCCGCTGTTTCCTGTCTGTGTCCGCTCTGTATCCGCGTCGGGGACGGTACCGCACCATGGCTCGTCGCGCGCCTTGTAGCGTGGTCACCTAGGTCCGAGTCCCCGGACCCCCATACATCCAACGAGGTGCGAGACACATGGTGCGGCGGGAGGAGATCCGCGGGATGCAGGACGCCTGGCGGGCATATCTGGACCTGGCGCTCGGGCTGACCGAGACGTCCCGCAAGAAGGCCACCAAGGTGGCCAAGAAGCTGGCCGGTCGCGGTGGTGCGACGGCGGAGCAGTTGCAGTCGATGGCCGAGGAGCTGGTCAGTACCAGCCTGGCCAACCGGGAGGCGCTGACCCGGCTGGTGCGCTACGAGGCGGAGCGGGCGCTGAACCGGGTCGGGCTGGCCACGACCGAAGAGGTCAACGCGCTGACCACCCGGGTACGGGAGCTGGAGCAGCAGCTCGAGCAGGCGAAAGCGGACGCTGCCGCGGTGCCGCCCGCGCCGGCGACCGTCCGGAAGGTGGCCAAGCGGACCGTGGCCAGGACGGCGCCGGCGGTGGTCGACTCGACGCCCGTGGTCCCGGCCCCGGTCACGCCGGCTCCGCCGGAGGTCGTCGTGGCCACCGAGGTCGCCCCCGAGCCGGTCGCGCAAGCTCCCGCGGTGAAGAAGGTGACCGCGAGGAAGGTCGCGGTGAAGAAGACCGCGGTACCGGCGAAGAAGGCGACGGTCGCCAAGAAGGCCGTCGCGAAGAAGGCCGTCGCTAAGAAGGCACCCGCCAAGAAGGCGACGGACCAGCCGTGACCGAGCCGGAGTACGCGCAGCCGGCCGACCCCACGGCGGCGGAGGAGCGGGCTGCCGGGCCGGGTGAGGCGACCGGTCATGCCGGTGTCGACGCGGCCCTCGCCGCGCTGTCCGAGGCCGCCGACCTGCCGCCGGGGGAGCAGGTCGGTGCGTACGAGGAGGCCCACCGGGCGCTGACCCAGACCCTCGCCGGGATCGACGAGGGCTGATGGTCCGCCGTACCCGGCTGGACGCCGAACTGGTCCGCCGAGGTCTGGCCCGCTCCCGCGAGCAGGCGGTCGCGCTGATCGAGGCCGGTCGGGTCGAGGTACGGGGTACGGCGGCCCGCAAGCCGGCCGCGATGGTGGATCCGGCGGACCCGGTACGGATCCGGGACGACGGCGCGTCGCAGTACGCCTCGCGGGGCGGGCACAAGCTGGCCGGCGCGCTGGCCGCGTTCGGGCCGGCCGGGCTGGCCGTCGCCGGCCGGCGCTGCCTGGACGCGGGCGCCTCGGCCGGCGGGTTCACCGACGTGCTGCTGCGCGCCGGTGCGGCCGAGGTGGTGGCGGTGGACGTCGGGTACGGGCAGCTGGCCTGGGTGTTGCGCAACGATCCGCGGGTGCGCGTGCATGACCGGACCAACGTCCGGGCACTGACTCCGGAGCTGATCGGCGGGCCGGTCGACCTCACGGTGGCCGACCTGTCGTTCATCTCGCTGCGCCTGGTCCTGCCCGCGCTCGCGGCGTGTACCGGGCCGGACGGCGATCTGGTACCGATGGTCAAGCCGCAGTTCGAGGTCGGCCGGGAGCGGGTCGGCTCGGGCGGCGTGGTACGGGATCCGGCGCTGCGGACCGAGGCGGTGCTGTCGGTCGCGGCGGCGGCCGGGGCGCTCGGGCTCGGGGTGACCGGGGTGGTACCCAGCCCGCTGCCCGGGCCGTCGGGCAACGTCGAGTTCTTCCTGTGGCTGCGGCGGGGCGCGGCGCCGGCGGATCCCGAGCGGGTCCATAGCATGGTGGCGGGCACGGATGGGAGGCCGGCAGGTGACTCGTGAGGCGTTGCTGGTGACGCACACCGGCCGGCCGGGCAACACGGCACACGCTCGTACCGTCGCCGCCGACCTGCTCGACGCCGGCTTCACCGTCCGGGTCATGGCCGACGAGGTGGCCGACGTCGACCTGGCCGGGGTGGAACCGGCGAGCGGGCCGGGCGCCGCCGACGGCGTGGAGATCGTGTTCGCGCTGGGCGGCGACGGTACCTTCCTGCGCGCCGCCGAGCTGGCCCGGCCCGCGAAGGCGCCGCTGCTCGGGATCAACCTCGGCAAGGTCGGCTTCCTGGCCGAGGCGGAGACCGCCGACCTCGACCGCGCGGTGGGCGACGTCGTGGCAGAGGCGTACACCGTCGACGAGCGGCTCACCGTGGACGTGCTCATCGAGCCGGTGGGCCGGCCGGCGATCCGCTCCTGGGCGCTCAACGAGCTGACCGTGGAGAAGAGCGACCGGGAGCGGATGATCGAGGTGCTCGTCGACGTGGACGGGCGGCCGCTGTCCCGGTACGGGTGCGACGGGGTGGTCTGCGCGACGCCGACCGGCTCGACGGCGTACGCGTACTCGGCCGGCGGGCCGGTGGTGTGGCCCGAGGTGGAGGCGCTGCTGCTGGTACCGATCAGCGCGCACGCACTGTTCAGCCGCGCGCTGGTCACCGCGCCCACCTCGACGATCCGGGTCACCGTCGACCCGTACACGTCCTCGGCTGTCGTGTGCTGCGACGGCCGGCGGGTGTTCGACGTGGGTCCGGGCGCGGTGGTCACGGTGCGCCGGGGTGAGCTGCCGGTCCGGGTGGTACGGCTGCGGCCGAGCCCGTTCACCGACCGGCTGGTGGAGAAGTTCGCGCTTCCCGTGGACGGGTGGCGCACCCGCTGATACGTTGGCGCTCGCTCCGCTCGCGCGGCACCGAGGCTCTCCAGGCGACGCCTTCCCTCGTCGCTGCGCTCCTCAGTCCAGACGCCGCCCGCCTCGGTGCGCCGCCCTTGTATGGCCGGCGTGGCTAGTGGCTGCGCAGTAGCGACTGTCAGACCGCCCCGCTACTGTCGGGTCGTGCTGGAGGAGCTACGCATCACCGGGCTCGGGGTCATCGAGGACACCACCCTCCCGCTGGCCGGCGGGATGAACGCCATCACCGGCGAGACCGGTGCGGGCAAGACGATGGTGGTCACCGGGATCGGGCTGCTCTTCGGCGGCCGGGCCGACGCGGCGCGGGTCCGGGCGGAGCCGGGCCGGGCGGTGGTCGAAGGGCGGCTGCGGCTGGCCGGTCCGGTGGCGGCGAGCGTCGCCGAGCGGGTCGTCGACGCCGGTTCCGAGCCCGACGAGGACGGCAGCGTGCTGCTGGCCCGCACGGTCAACGCGGAGGGCCGGTCGCGGGCGCACGTGGGCGGCCGGTCGGTACCCGTCTCGGTGCTCGGCGAGCTGGGCGAGCAGGTGGTCGCCGTGCACGGCCAGTCCGACCAGCTGCGCCTGCTGCGGCCGGCCGAGCAGCGCGCGGCGCTGGACCGGTTCGCCGGACCCGAGCACGACAAGCTGCTCGCCGAGCTGCGCGAGCGGTACACGCAATGGCGGGCGGTCTCCGACGACCTCGACGACCGGCGCCGGCACGCGCGGGAACGCAGCCAGGAGGCCGACCTGCTGCGGCTGGGGCTGGACGAGATCACCCGCGTTGATCCGCAACCGGGTGAGGACGACGCCCTGCGCGCCGAGGCCCAGCGGCTGGAGCACGCCGAAGGGCTGCGCACCGCCGCGGACACCGCGCACGCGGCGCTGGCCGGCCCCGGCGACGGGGTTGCCGAGGCGCCCGACGCGACCAGCCTGCTGGCGTTCGCCCGGCGGACCCTGGAGACGCAGTCCACTGTGGACCCGGCGCTGGGCGAGCTGGCGGCGCGCCTGACCGAGGCGGCCACGCTGGTCGGCGACGTGGCCGTCGAGCTGGGCGGCTACCTGCAGTCGCTGGACGCCGACCCGGCCCGCCTGCAGGAGATCTACGAGCGGCGGGCGGCGCTGCGGGCGCTGACCCGCAAATACGCCGAGGACGTCGACGGGGTGATCGCCTGGGCGCAGCACGCGCAGAGCCGCCTCGCCGAGCTGGACACCTCCGACGAGCTGCTGGAGGAGCTGGATCGGGAACGGGTCCGGCTGGCCGGTGAGGTCGCCGAGCTGGCGGGGCGGGTACGCGCGGCGCGCCGCGACGCGGCCGGCCGGTTCGCCGGCGCGGTCACCGTGGAGCTGACCGGCCTCGCCATGCCGCACGCGCGGGTCGACGTCGCGGTCACCCCGCGCCCGCCCGGCCGGGGGGAGCCGGCGCTGACCGTCGGCGGCACCGAGTGCGGGGTCGGCCCGGACGGGGCCGACGAGGTCGAGCTCAAGCTGGTCGCGCACCCGGGAGCGCCGGCCCTACCGCTGCAGAAGGGCGCGTCCGGCGGCGAGCTGTCCCGGGTCATGCTCGCGATCGAGGTGGTGTTCGCGGGCGCCGGTGGACCGCCCACGCTGGTGTTCGACGAGGTCGACGCCGGGGTCGGCGGGCGGGCGGCGGTGGAGATCGGGCGCCGGCTGGCCCGGCTGGCCCGCGCGCACCAGGTCCTCGTGGTGACCCACCTGCCGCAGGTCGCCGCGTTCGCCGACCGCCACCTCGTGGTCGCCAAGGACACCGGCGGCTCGGTCACCACGAGCGGGGTACGCGTGGTGGAGGACACCGAACGCGCGCGCGAACTGGCCCGGATGCTCGCGGGGTTGCCCGACTCCGATCTGGGTATCGCTCATGCCGAGGAGCTGCTGGCCGTGGCCCAGCGCGAAAAGTCCGGATAGCGACGTCTCGGTCGGGTACGCATGTCGCGTACCAACCCGCGGCGCCGGCCGTGACAGGATGGGTCACGATGCGTCTACCAGTCTTGCGCCGGTCCCGGAGCGCCGAACCGGGAGTCGTCACCGGCACCGTGCGACTCGACCGGCGTACCAAACGCCTGGTCGGGCGCTTGCGGCCGGGTGAGGTCGCGGTCATCGACCATGTCGACCTGGACCGGGTCGCCGCCGACTCGCTCGTCGCGGTCGGTGTCGCCGCGGTGCTCAACGCCAAGCCGTCGATCTCCGGGCGGTACCCGAATCTCGGCCCGGAGGTGCTCGTCCAGGCCGGCGTCCCGCTGCTCGACGACCTCGGCGAAGCGCTGTTCGAACGGCTCCGCGAGGGCGACGTGGTCCGGGTCGAGGCCGACACCGTCTACCTCAACGGCCAGCCGGTCGCCAGCGGTACCCGGCAGGATGCCGAGACCATCCGCAAGGCGATGATCGACGCGCGGGAGGGCCTGTCCGTCCAGCTCGAGGCGTTCGCCGCGAACACCATGGAGTACCTGCTCCAGGAGCGCGACCTGCTGCTCGACGGCGTCGGCGTCCCCGACGTGGGCACCAAGATCGCCGGCCGGCACGTGCTGATCGTCGTGCGCGGATACGACTACCAGGACGACCTGGAGGTCCTGCGGCCCTACATCCGCGAGTTCAAGCCGGTGCTCATCGGCGTGGACGGCGGGGCCGACGCGCTGGTCGAGGGCGGGTACAGCCCGGACATCATCATCGGCGACATGGACTCGGTCAGCGACGACGTGCTGCGCTGCGGTGCCGAGGTGATCGTGCACGCCTACCCGGACGGTCGCGCGCCGGGCCTCACCCGGGTCAACGAGCTCGGCGTCACCGCGACGGCCTTCCCGGCCGCCGCCACCAGCGAGGACATCGCGATGCTACTGGCCGACGAGAAGGGCGCGTCGCTGATCGTCGCCGTCGGTACCCACGCCACGCTCGGCGAGTTCCTCGACAAGGGCCGCGGCGGGATGGCGTCCACGTTCCTCACCCGGCTCAAGATCGGCGGCAAGCTCGTCGACGCCAAGGGCGTCAGCAAGCTGTACCGGCAGAACATCTCCGGCTCCTCGCTGTTGTTGCTGATCCTGTCCGCGATCGCCGCGATGACCTCCGCGGTCGCCGTCTCCACGGTCGGCAAGGCCTATCTCGGCCTGGTCTCCGAGTGGTGGAACAACCTCCTCTTCCAGATTCAACGGCTGTTCTGATGGGCTCCCCACAGTGATCAACTTTCGGTACCACGTCGTCTCGCTGACCGCGGTGTTCCTGGCGCTGGCGATCGGGCTGGTCGTCGGTACGGCGGCCCTCAACGGCCCGCTGTCCGACGCGTTGAAGAACCAGGTCAGCTCGCTGACCAAGCAGACGCAGGCCTACCGGGACCGGATCAACCAGCTGGAGACCGAGACGGGTAAGCAGGAACAGTTCACCCAGCAGGCGGCGCCGATCATGCTGGCCAGCAAGCTGACCGGCCGGCACGTCCTGGTGCTGTCCATGCCGCAGGCCCGCCCGCAGGTCGCCAAGGTGCTCGACATGCTGCACCTGGCCGGCGCGACGGTGACCGGCCAGGTGGAGGTCCAGGACAAGTTCCTCGACCCGAACAGCAAGGCCTCGCTGCTCGACAGCGCCAACACCGCGCAGCCGGCCGGCCTCACCGGGGTACCGGCGCACAGCGACGGCGTGGAGACCTCCAGCTTCCTGCTGGCCTCGGTCCTGGTCGTCCGCCATCCGACGGTGCCGCTGTCCACCGACGCGACGAAGACCGTGCTGACCGCCTTCAAGGAACAGAACTTCATCGTCCCGACCGGTGATCTCACCACCCCGGCGGAGGCGGTCGTCTTCGTCGCCGGCGAGCCCTACAACGACAGCAACGCCGACCTGAAGAACGCCAACATGGTGACGATGGTCGACCAGTTCGCCAACGCGTCGGCGACCGGGCCGGGCGCGGCCCCCGGCCCGATCGTGGTGGCGGCGAGCGGCGCCGCCGGGCCGGGCAACGTGATCAGTGCGGTACGCGGCGATCCGACGCTGTCCAAGGCGGTCGCCACGGTCGACAACGTGACCACGCCCGACGGGCAGGTGGCGGTACCGCTGGCGCTCGCCGAGTACCTGACGACGACCAAGCCGGGGCACTACGGGGTGGCCGCCGGGGCCAGCGCGATGCTGCCGAAGCAGAAACCGGCCACATGAGCGCAGCGCGACGGCTCGCCCTGGTCGCCGCCGGTGCGCTGGCCGCCCGGGCAGCGTTGGCGGGGGTACGGGCGCCGGTGGCGCTCGACCGGACGAACTTCCGCGGCCGCACCGTGAACCTCGCGGGCGGGCCGGCGCTGGCGTTGTCCGCCTCGGCGACCGCCGCACTCGGCGCGGGCAGCCCGGCGCAGGCCGGTGCCGCCCTGGTCGCGGGGCTCGGCGCGGGCGCGGTCGGGTGCTACGACGACATCGTCGGCGGCCGGCCCGAACACCAGGCGAAGGGCTTCCGGGGACACCTGCGAGCGCTCCGGGAGGGGCGCGTCACCAGCGGCCTTGCCAAGATCGTCGGAGTCGGCGCGGCCGGCCTGAGCGCGGCGGCGCTGCTGCCCGACCGGCGCCGCGGGTTGATCCACACCCTGCTCGGGGCCGGGGTGATCGCCGGTACCGCGAACCTGGTCAACCTGCTGGACCTGCGGCCCGGCCGGGCGCTGAAGACGGGCTTGATCATGGGAGCGCCGCTGGTCGGTGGGGGCCTGGCCGCCGGACCCGTCGGCGCGTGCGCGGCGCTGCTCCCCGCCGACCTGGGCGAGGAGATCATGCTCGGCGACGCCGGTGCCAACGCGCTCGGGGCGCTGCTCGGCGTGGCGCTCGCCGCGCGCACCGGAACCGCTGGCCGTGCCGTCCTGCTCGCCGGGCTCGCGGCGCTCACCGCCGCCAGCGAGCGGGTCAGCTTCACCAGGGTCATCGAGAGCACGCCGGGGCTGCGCGAACTCGACGCGCTCGGCCGGCGGCGCGCCTGACCGTGACCGCCGAGCCTGCCGCGGCCCGGCCCCGGGCCAACCCGTCAAGAGCGGGCCGCATCGCCCAGGCTGCCGCGCTGATCGCGGTACTCACGCTGCTCAGCCGGGTCACCGGGTTCGCCCGCACGCTCGTGCTGGGGGAGACGGTCGGGTACACCCACCTGGCCGACATCTACCAGACCGCCAACAGCATCCCGAACATCGTGTTCGAGATCGTCGCCGGCGGCGCCCTGGCCGCCCTCGTCGTCCCCTTGCTCGCGGACGATCTGGACCGCGACGACCGGGCCGCGGTGGGCGCGACCGCATCGGCGCTGTTGACGTGGGTACTCGTCGGGCTCGTCCCGGTGGCGCTGCTGGTGGTCGCGCTCGCCGACCCGCTGATGGCGCTGCTCGCCCCCGGCCGCTCCGCCGCCGAGCAGGCCGTCGGGGCCGGCATGCTGCGCATCTTCGCTCCGCAGCTGCCGCTGTACGGGGTGGGCATCGTGCTCACCGGCGTCCTGCAGGCGCACCGCCGCTTCGCCTGGCCGGTTCTCGCGCCGCTGCTGTCCAGCCTGACCGTGATCGGCGCGTACCTCACCTACGGTGCGGTCGCCCCGCACCATCCGGACATCCCGCTGGTCAGCCGGCCCGGCCAGCTCACCCTCGCGGTCGGGACCACGCTGGGCGTGGTCGTGCTGTCGCTGTGCCTGGTACCGCCGGTCCGCCGGCTCGGCCTGCCGTGGCGGCCGACGTTGCGGCTGGCCGACGGGCAGCGGCGCGCCGTCCGGGAGCTGGTCTGGGTCGGGGTACTGACCGTCGCCGCCCAGCAGTTGACCAGCGCGCTGACGATTGCGCTGGTCAACTGGCACACCAGTGGCGGCGCGCTCTTCCAGTTCGTCCAGGCGCAGACGGTGTACCTGCTGCCATGGGCGGTGCTCGCGGTACCGGTGGCCACCTCGGCGTACCCGGCCCTGGCCAGCGCGTCCGCGGCCGGCGACCTCGACCGGTTCCGGGCCACCCTGGCTGGCGCCACCCGGGGCGTGCTCCTGCTGTCCGGGTTGGGCGCCGCCGCGCTCGCCGCCCTGGCCTGGCCGGCCGCCTGGGTCTACGCGAAGGTCGCCCACAGCCCGTCGCAGGCGCCCGGGCTGGCGGCCGGCATCGCGGCGTTCGCTCCGGGGCTGCTCGGGTACGGGCTGTTCGCGCTGCACTCCCGGGCGCTGTACGCGCACCGCCAGAACCGCGCCGCGGCCCAGGCCACGATGCTCGGCTGGGGCGCGGTCGCGGTACTGGCGGCGGTGTTCGCGCTCACCCTGCCGGCCAGCGTCCGGGTGGCGGCCGTCGCGGCGGCCAACTCGGCCGGAATGCTGGTGCTCGGCGCGGTGCTGCTGGGGTTCGTGGCGCGCCGCTGCGGTACCGGGGCGCTGGCCGGGGTGGGCCGGGCGGGCGGGGCGGCACTGATCGCCGGTACCCTGGCAACGCTGGCCGGGATCGCGGTCCGCGCCGGGCTGCCGGCCGCCACCGGCTGGTTAGCGGTCCTCGGCACGGCCGCACTGTCCGGGGTCGTGGTCGCGCTGGTGTTCGCCGGCGTCGCCGTCCTGGTGGACCGGCGCGACGCGGCAGCTCTGCTGGTCCGGCTGAGAGGGGGCAAGGCGTGAGTTCGCGGGTCGCCATCGTCCTCGGTGCCAGCACCGGCGGGATCGGGCGGCACGTCGCCTCCCTGGCCGCCGGGCTGCGGCGGCGCGGCGTCGAGGTCACCGTGATCGCGCCGGCCGCGACCGGCGAGCGCTTCGACTTCGGGCCGGCATACCTCGCCGTCCCCGTGTCGGCCGGCCCGAAGGCGGTGCCTGCCCTGCGGCGCGCACTGGCGACCGTCCGGCCGGACGTGGTGCACGCGCACGGTCTGCGTGCCGGCCTCGTCGCCGGATGGGCGCGACCGGAGGGCCTTCCGCTCGTGGTCACGTGGCACAACACGGTGCTGGCCGAGGGGCTGCGCGGCGCGGTACACCGGCTGCTGGAGCGGCGGGTCGCCCGGCTCGCCGACGTCACCCTCGGCGCGTCGGCCGACCTCGTCGCCCGCGCGCTCGCGGCCGGCGGGTGGGACGTGCGGCCCGGGTCGGTCGCCGCGCCCGAGCTGGCGCCCCCGTCCCGCACCGCCGAGCAGGTGTGCGAGGAGCTGGGTGTGGCACCGGGGCAGCCGCTGGTGCTGTCGGTGGGCCGGTTGCACCCGCAGAAGGGGTACGACGTCCTGATCGACGCGGCGGCCCGCTGGCGCGGCCGGATGCCGCGGCCGGTGGTGGTCATCGCCGGCACCGGGCCGGTCTACCTGCGGCTGGCCGCCCACGCCTCCGCGGCGCGGGCGCCGGTACTGCTGCTCGGGCACCGCGACGACGTGCCCGACCTGCTGGGCGCCGCCGATCTGGCGGTCGTGACGAGCATCTGGGAGGCGCGACAACTGTTCGCGCAGGAGGCGCTGCGGGCCGGGGTACCGCTGGTGGCGACGACGGTCGGCGGGCTGCCGGAACTCGTCGGCGACGCGGCGGTGCTGGTACCCCCGAAGGATGTGGACGCGGTCGACGCGGCGGTGACCGCGCTGCTGGACGACCCGGCGCGCCGGGCGGAGCTGGCCGTCCGCGGCCGGGAGCGGGCCGCGACCTGGCCCACCGAGGAGCAGGCGGTGGACCGCGTGCAGGCGGTGTACGCGGAACTGACCGGCCAGCCGGCGGAGCGGTGATGCTGCGCCGGCTCACCCCGTACCTGATCGCCGCCGCGGTCGCGCTGACCAGCACGCTCGGCTTCGTCTCCCGGCCGGCCACCGGCGCGCCGGGCGAGCACGCCGACTACGTGATCATCGCCGGCGCGGCCGGGCTGCGCTGGGACGACGTGAACCCGGTCGACACCCCGACGATGTGGCAGCTGGCCCAGAATGGCGCGGTCGGCGCCCTGTCGGTGACCTCCGCGCACACCCCGACCTGCCCCGCCGACGGCTGGCTTACCCTCGGTGCCGGCAACTTCGCGCTGCGCTCGGACAACCGGGTCGAGCAGGACTGCCCGACGAAGATGGCGGACATCCAGTCGCCGGACGGGATCGGTGCGCTCCTGCCCGAGCAGGACCCCACCGTCACCGGCCTGAACGACCAGCAGTCCTACGGCACCCAGCCGGGCGCGCTGGCCGAGGCGGTGCGGTGCACGGCGGCGGTCGGGCCGGGTGCGGCGGTCGCGGCGGCGCGGCCGTCCGGGCGGGTCGACCGGTACCAGGCGGCGCTGCCGCAGCATCCCGAGGCGTTCCTGGGCACCTGCGTGCTGTCGATCGTCGACCTGGGCACGATCGTCGGGACCTCGCCCCAGGTACGCCAGGCCGCCGCCCGGCAGGCCGACCAGGCACTCGCGCGGGTACTCGCGGCCCGCCCGGCCCAGTCGCTGGTGGTCGTCGCGGGGCTGTCCGACACCGACCGGACCTCGCGGCTGCACGTGGCCATCGCCGACGGCCCCGGGTACCCGGCCGGCTGGCTCACCTCGTCGAGCACGTCCCGCCCCGGGTACCTGCAGCTGACCGACCTGGCACCGACCGCGCTGACCGCTCTGGGCCGGCCGATCCCGAGCAAGCTGTTCGCCGGACAGCCGGCCATCTCGATCGCCGGGCGCCCGACCGACCTGGCGACGGCGGTGTCCCGGCTCGCCGACGCGGATCGGGAGGCCGGTGAGCAGCGCCGGGTCACCGGCGGGTTCCTGTCCGTACTGACCGGGGCTGAGCTGCTGCTGTTCGCCGCGATGGTGCCGTTCCTGCGCCGGGCCCGCCGGTACGCCGGGCCGCGTGGTCCCCGGCCGATGCCGCCGCGCCTGGTGCTCGCCCTGGAGGTGCTGCTGGTCGCGGCGTCCCTGACGCTGCCGGCCGCGCTCGTCGCCGACGCGGTGCCCTGGTGGCGGACGGACGCGGCCGGCCTGATCTTCAGCGTGGTGACACTCGCCGTGGTGGCCACGCTGACCAGCGCGGTGATCCTCGGCCCGTGGCGGCGCGGGGCGCTGGGGCCGCTCGGCGCGGTCGCCGGGATCGTCGCAACGATCGTCGGCGTCGACGTGCTCACCGGCGCCCGGTTGCAGCTCAACGGGGTGGCCGGGTACTCGGCGCTGGAAGGCGGCCGGTACGCCGGCCTGGGTACCGTCGGGCTCGGCCTGCTCCTGGCCAGCATCCTGCTGCTGGCTGGCTGGCTGGGCCAGCGGTTCCGGCGGCGCTGGCGACCGGTGGTCGTCGCGGTCGTCGGCGGGATCGGCGTCGTGCTCGTGGGCAGCCCGTACCTCGGCGCGAACGCCGGGGGAGCGGTGGCGCTGACCGCCGGTACCTGCGTCGCGGCGGCGATCTGCACCGGCGGGTTCCTCACCTTCGCGCGGCTGGCCTGGGCGGTACTGACCGGCCTCGCGGTGACCACCGGCTTCGCCTTGCTGGACCTGCTCCGCCCGCCGGGCGACCGGGGAAGTCTGGGACGGATCCTGACCGAGGCGCAGGAAGGTACCGGCGCGGCGGCCATCCACCGCACCGGCGCGGCCAACGCGGCGTCCGCGCTGACCAGCCCGTTGACCCTGGTGGTCCTGGCCACCGGGCTGCTGCTCATGCTGGTCCTGCTGCGTCCGTGGGGTGGCCTCAAACGGCTGTTCGGCCTGTACCCGGCGGTGCGCGCCGTGCTCATCGGCGTCGGGGTCGCCGGATTGCTGGCCGGGCTGCTCGACGGGGCCGGGTTCGTGGTGGCTGGTGCGGCTGCGGCGACCGCGATGCCGCTGGCCTGTCTCGGCGCGCTCCGGGTACTCGACCGCGCGGACGACCGGACGGCAGGCGAGCAGCCGTCCACGGAGGGCGATGCCGAGGTGGCCGCGGCGCTGCTCGCGGAGGGGACCAGCGACACCCCGGCCGGCGACACACGGGCCCGGATCCCCAGGCCGGCCCGGCGCCTACCGCGCCCCGCGTGGCCACGTCCCACCTGGCCCCGGCCCGCGTGGCGGCTGCCGGGTCGGCGGCGGGTCCCGCCGGTGGCGAGCCAGGCCGTGACCGCGTCGTCCGGCCCGGCCGTGCCGAGCCCGGTGCCGGCGGTCCTCGCTGAGCCGGCCGGTGAGCAGGCCGGGGAGCCGGCAGCGCCGCCGGCGGTGTGTCCACCGGCCGGCTCCGCCACCGACGTGTTACCGTGAAATCCCGTGGGTCGCGTGATCTCCATCGCGCCCTGAGCAGCGCCGACACGATCCTCGGGAGCAGGCCTTGACCCCTTCGGCACGGACGACCAGGCACATTTTCGTCACCGGGGGCGTCGCCTCCTCACTAGGCAAGGGGCTCACCGCCTCCAGCCTCGGTAACCTGCTCACCGCCCGGGGCCTACGGGTGGTCATGCAGAAGCTCGACCCGTACCTCAACGTCGATCCGGGCACGATGAACCCGTTCCAGCACGGCGAGGTGTTCGTCACCGAGGACGGCGCGGAGACCGATCTCGACGTCGGGCACTACGAGCGCTTCCTCGACCGCGACCTGTCCCGAACCGCCAACGTCACCACCGGGCAGATCTACTCCGAGGTGATCGCCAAGGAGCGGCGCGGCGAGTACCTCGGCGACACCGTGCAGGTGATCCCGCACGTGACCAACGAGATCAAGTCCCGGATCCGGGCGATGGCCACGCCCGACGACGACGGCCGTATCCCGGATGTGGTGATCACCGAGGTGGGCGGGACGGTGGGCGACATCGAGTCGCTGCCGTTCCTGGAGGCGATCCGGCAGGTACGCCACGAGATCGGCCGGGACAACTGCTTCTACCTGCACGTCTCGCTGGTGCCGTACCTCGCGCCGTCCGGCGAGTTGAAGACGAAGCCGACCCAGCACTCGGTGGCGGCGCTGCGCAACATCGGTATCCAGCCGGACGCGATCGTCTGCCGCTCCGACCGGGAGATCCCGGAGAAGCTCAAGCACAAGCTGGCCCTGTACTGCGACGTGGACCGCGAGGCGGTGGTCTCCGCCCCGGACGCGCCGAGCATCTACGACATCCCGAAGGTGCTGCACCGGGAGGGGCTGGACGCCTACGTGGTACGGCGGCTGGGACTGTCGTTCCGCGACGTGGACTGGACCCGGTGGGACGACCTGCTGGATCGGGTACACCACCCGCGGCACACGGTCACCGTGGCGATCGTGGGCAAGTACGTCGACCTGCCCGACGCGTACCTGTCGGTGTCCGAGGCGGTCCGCGCGGCCGGGTTCGCCCACCGCGCCCGGGTCGAGCTGCGCTGGGTACCCAGCGACGAGTGTGTGAGCCAGTCCGGCGCCGCGGCCGCGCTGTCCGGCGTGGACGGTGTGGTGATCCCCGGCGGGTTCGGGGTACGCGGCATCGAAGGCAAGATCGGCGCCGCCCGGTACGCCCGGGAGCTGGGCATCCCGATCCTCGGCCTGTGCCTGGGCCTGCAGTGCATGACCATCGAGGTGGCGCGGCACCTGGCCGGACTCGCCGGCGCCAACTCGCGGGAGTTCGACGAGCAGGCCGCCCATCCGGTGATCGCCACGATGGCCGACCAGGCCGACATCGTCGCCGGCCGGGGCGACCTGGGCGGCACCATGCGCCTGGGTGCCTACCCGGCCGTTCTGACCCCCGGCTCGCAGGTGGCCAAGGCGTACGAGGCGACCGAGGTGTCCGAGCGGCACCGGCACCGGTACGAGGTCAACAACGCGTACCGCGACCGCCTGACAAAGGCCGGCCTGCACATCTCCGGTACCTCGCCGGACGGGCGGCTGGTCGAGTTCGTCGAGCTGGATCCGGCATTGCACCCGTTCTTCGTGGCGACCCAGGCGCATCCGGAGCTGAAGAGCCGGCCGACCCGGCCGCACCCGCTGTTCGCCGCGTTCGTCGGCGCCGCGCTGGCCTACGCCGACGCCGAACGCCTGCCGATGGACCTGCCCGACCCCGTCGAGCTGAGCGAAGCCGCCCGGTGACGCACGAGTACCGGGTCCTGGCCCGGCACGAGCAGTTCCGCGGGCGGGTCTTCACGGTGGTGACCGACGAGGTCGCGATGCCGGGCGGCGGGCCGGCCGAGCGGGACTATGTCATCCACATCGGCGCGGTGGCCGTCGCGGCGGTCGACGACGAGGACCGGCTGGTCCTGGTCCGCCAGTACCGGCATCCGCTCGGCCAGGAGCTCTGGGAGCTGCCGGCCGGGCTGATCGACGTCGAGGGGGAGGAACTGCCCGCGGCGGCAGCCCGCGAGCTGGCCGAGGAGGTCGACCTCGTCGCGGCCCGCTGGCAGCTGCTGCTCGACCTGCACAGCTCGCCCGGGTACTCGACCGAGGTGGTCCGGATCTACCTGGCCCGCGACCTCACCGAGGTACCGGAGGCCGACCGGCACACCCGCGAGCACGAGGAGGCCGGCATGACCACCCACCGGGTACCGCTGGACGAGGCGGTCGCGATGGTGTTCCGCGGCGAGATCACCAACGCCAGCGCGGTCATCGGCGTACTGGGCGTCGCCCGCCTGCGCGACGCCGGCTGGCCACCGCCGACCCGGCCGCTGGACGCCCCGCTGCCCCGGGCGGCGCCACCCTCGCTGTAGCCGCCTTTCCGCTTGGCGGAACGTTCGCGTCGTGGTTGGAAACCGGACGCACGGACCGGGTACCGGACGCCGTCGTCCGCTGACCGGGGGACGCGCAGCGGGCGGTCAACCAGCGACGGCGCCGGGCTGCGGGCCGGCCGCCGAATACCAGGACCGGGCCGGTACCGCGTTCGCGGCGCTGACCGGCCGGCGCGACCCGGCGCTGGAGAACCTGCTCGCCGGCGCCGACTGACCGCTCCGGCGACATACACTCCCGGCTGATGGCAAAGGGTGCCACCGCGAGGCATACAAGGGGTCAGAAGTGAAGGTCGCAATCCCACGGGAGGTCAAGAACCACGAGTACCGCGTGGCGATCACCCCTGCCGGCATCCACGAGCTCGTCCGGCAGAACCACGAGGTGTACGTCGAGGCCGGGGCCGGCCTCGGCTCGTCGATCCCGGACGCCGACTTCATCACGGCCGGCGCCCGCATCCTGCCCGACGCCGACGAGGTGTGGGCCACCGGCGACCTGATCCTCAAGGTCAAGGAACCGATCGCCGAGGAGTACCCGCGGATGCGTCCCGGCCAGGTGCTCTTCACGTACCTGCACCTCGCGGCCTCGCGGGAGTGCACCGAGGCGCTGCTGGACCGGAAGGTGACCGGGATCGCCTACGAGACGGTCGAGCTGGCCGACGGCTCGCTGCCGCTGCTCGCGCCGATGTCGGAGGTGGCCGGCCGGTTGGCGCCGCAGGTCGGCGCGTACCACCTGATGCGCTCCGGTGGCGGCCGGGGCGTGCTGATGGGCGGCGTGTCCGGCGTCTACGCGGCGAAGGTCGTGGTGATCGGCGCCGGGGTGTCCGGGCTCAACGCCGCCGCGATCGCGCTGGGCATGCAGGCCGAGGTACTGCTGCTCGACAAGAACATCAACAAGCTGCGCCTGTCCGACTCGATCTACCAGGGGCACCTGCAGACGGTGGCGTCCAACGCCTACGAGATCGAGCGCGCGGTCATCGACGCCGAACTGGTCATCGGCGCCGTCCTGGTACCGGGCGCCAAGGCGCCCAAGCTGATCTCCAACGAGCTGGTGTCCCGGATGAAACCGGGCAGCGTACTCGTCGACATCGCGATCGACCAGGGCGGTTGCTTCGAGGACTCCCGGCCGACCACGCACGACGACCCGGTGTACCCGGTCCACAACTCGCTGTTCTACTGCGTCGCGAACATGCCCGGCGCGGTACCGCACACCAGCACGTACGCGCTGACCAACGTCACCATGCCGTACGCGCTGGAGCTGGCCAACCGGGGCTGGCGGGAGGCGATGGCCCGGGACAAGGCGCTGGCACTGGGCCTGAACACCTACGACGGCCAGATCACCTACGGGCCGGTGGCGCAGGCGCACGACCTGCCGTCCATCAAGGTCGAGGAGGTCCTCGGCTGACCTCACCGGCCCGCGCCGTGAGCGCCTACCTCGACCATCTGACGGTGGAGCGGGCGCTCGCGGCCAACACGCTCAGCTCGTACCGGCGTGACCTGCGCCGGTACGTCGAGACGCTGGGCGTCGCCGACCTGGCCGAGGTCACCCCGGCGCTGGTGGCCGGCTACCTGGCCGGGCTGCGCGAAGGCGACGCGGACCACCCGCCGCTGTCGCCGGCCAGCGCGGCCCGCGCGGTCAGCGCAGTGCGCGGGCTGCACCGGTTCGCGGTGCGGGAAGGGCTGGTCGCCGACGACCCGGCCCGCGAGATCGTGCCGCCCACGCCCCCACGCCGGCTGCCCAAGGCGCTGTCGGTTCCCGAGATCGAGGCGATCCTGCACGCCGCCGGTGGCGACGAGCCGCTCGCGCTGCGCGACCGCGCGCTGCTGGAGTTCCTGTACGGCACCGGCGCGCGGATCTCCGAGGCGGTCGGCGCCGCGATCGACGACCTCGACCTCGACGACGGCACCGTGCTGCTGCACGGCAAGGGCGGGAAGTCACGCCTCGTACCGGTCGGGGGATATGCCCGCTCCGCCGTCGGGGCCTACCTCGTCCGCGCCCGGCCGGGACTGGCGCGCGTTGGTCGCGGTACCCCCGCGGTTTTCCTGAACGCCCAGGGTGGGCCGCTGTCGCGGCAGAGCGCCTGGACGATCCTGCGCCGCGCGGCCGGCCGCGCCGGCCTCGACCCGGCCCGGATCTCCCCGCACACCCTGCGCCACTCCTACGCGACACACCTGCTCGACGGCGGCGCCGACGTCCGGGTCGTCCAAGAGCTGCTCGGCCACGCCTCGGTGACCACCACCCAGGTCTACACGCTGGTGACCGTCGACAAGCTGCGCGAGGTGTACGCGACCGCGCACCCACGCGCCCGTCAGCCGGTGGCTGCCCGGAACGCCGCGGCGGCGAGCCGGAACAGCACGGCCGCGGCGCGGTAGTCGGCGATCCGGCGGCAGTACGCGGCGGCGTCGCGGGAGCCGGCCTTGGCCAGCCGCTCGTGAACGCTGGCAATGGACTCGCAGGCGGTGGCGGAGCGGTCCGCGGCCAGTGCGCCCAGCGCGTCGGACCGGTCCCACTGCAACCGGCTGTCCCGGAACAGGTCGGCGAGCTGCTGGCCCGCCCCGCCCGGACAGGGCGGCCCGCCCTCGGTACGTCGTTTCTCGGCCCGCCGTTCGGCGTTCTCGGCCTGCTCGCGGGCGCGTCCGGCACGGCCGAACGGGCGCGGGGGCTGCCGGTCGGACATGCCGGTTCCGCACCGTCCGGGTCAGTCGGGCGGGGCCCGGCGGGCCGCTTCGTCGATGCGGGCGGTCAGCTCGGCGGTCAGCCGCCGGGCGACGACCGCGGGCGGTCCGGCGCCGTCGGCCAGCCGCGCGTCCCGTTCCTCGGTCAACGAGCGGCCCCACAGGCTCGCCGCCGCGGCGATCACCCGGATCGGCGCGATCCCGAGGCGGCGGGCCAGCCGCGTCTCGGCCTCCCCGGCGCCCGCCTCGGCCCGGCCCAACGCCCGGATGTCCACGTCGCCCAGGCCGCCGCGCCGGATCTCGCGCAGCTTCTCCGCGGCTCGCGCCGCCACGTCGATCTCCGGATGCGGCGCCACGCGCGGGGTGGCGAACGGCTGCCGCACCGGCTCGCCGGTCACGATGTCGCGCAGGTACCGGGCCGGCACGCTGGCCCGCCCGTCCACGCCGAGCGACACCGGTGCCTCCCCGGCGAGCAGGTCGGCCAGGGTCACCCGGCGGGCGAGCGCCGCCGTCAGCACCACCGGCAGGGCGAGCAGCTGCTCGGCCGTCAACGACTTCGTACCGCGCTCGACACCGCCGAGCCAGGCCGTCGTCCAGTCGAGGCCGTCGCCCCATGCGGCGCGGACCACACCGTCGAGCCCCGCGCCCGCGTCCTCCCGGAGCCGGCGCAGGTTCTGCGCGACCAACGCCCGCAGCGGAATTGTGTTGTCGGTTCGCTCCGCCGTCGGGACGACCCGGGGCATCACCTCGCTCACGTGAGCACCGTAACGAGCGGTAGCCGGACAGGCAACGCGGCGTGGACCACGATCGCGCAAGTCGGGAAACCGGTCCCCGGCCGCGCGTTGATTTACACAGGTCAGGGCGCAACACGCCGAGCCGTCTACCGGGTCGGAACCGTTGTGTGGGCTACAGTCGGGCAACGCGCACCCCCTTGCTGTCGCAGCGGGGTCCGCCAGCGGTGGGGAGCACCCCGCCGCCCGAGAAGGGCGTGAGGAGATGGCAGGCATCCAGCACCAGGCCGAGTCCTGGACCTCGCAGATGCGCGCCGAGCAGCAGTCCGCGTTCGACCTCGGCGCCGAGCTCGGGCCCGCCGACCCGACCGCGTTCACGCAGCGCCGGCCGATCCCGCAGCCGATCCCGCTCGACCGGCACGGGCCGGCCCGGATCATCGCGATGGCGAACCAGAAGGGCGGCGTCGGCAAGACCACCAGCACGATCAACCTGGGTGCGGCGCTGGCCGAGTACGGCCGCCGGGTCCTGCTGGTGGACTTCGACCCGCAGGGCGCGCTGTCGGTCGGCCTCGGGGTGAACCCGCACAACCTCGACGTGTCCATCTACAACCTGCTGATGGACAGCGACTGCACGATCGACGACATCCTCATCAAGACCAACGTCGCCGGGCTGCACCTGCTGCCCGCCAACATCGACCTGTCCGCGGCCGAGATCCAGCTGGTCAACGAGGTCGCCCGGGAGATGGCGCTGGCCCGGCTGCTGCGCCCGGTGCGCAGCGAGTACGACTTCATCCTCACCGACTGCCAGCCGTCCCTCGGCCTGCTCGCCCTCAACGCGCTGACCTGCGCGCACGGCGTACTCATCCCGCTGGAGTGCGAGTTCTTCAGCCTACGCGGGGTGGCGCTGCTGCTGGACACCATCGACAAGGTGCGCGAGCGGCTCAACTTCGACCTGGAGCTGGAAGGCATCCTGGCCACCATGTACGACTCGCGGACCACGCACTGCCGGCAGGTACTGCAGCGGGTCGTCGAGGCGTTCGTCGGCGACAAGGTGTACCAGACGGTCATCACCAAGACCGTGAAGTTCCCGGAGTCGACGGTCGCCGGTTCGCCGATCACGTCGCTGGACCCGGCCTCGTCCGGTGCGCGCAACTACCGGCAGCTCGCCCGAGAGGTCATCGCGGGCGCCGCGGAACGTCGGTGAGCTACGGTCACAGCGTGACCGAGTCCCCCGCTGACCCCGCTGCCTCCGGCGGTGGGTTCCAGGTCACGCTCGCCAACTTCAGCGGCCCGTTCGACCTGCTGCTCCAGCTGATCGGCAAGCACAAGCTGGACGTGACCGAGGTCGCGCTGCACCGGGTCACCGACGAGTTCATCGCCTACATCCGGGCGATGGGCGACGACTGGGACCTCGACGAGGCCAGCGAGTTCCTCGTCGTGGCCGCTACGCTGCTCGACCTCAAGGCGGCCCGGCTGCTGCCCGCCGCGGTCGTCGAGGACGAGGAGGACCTGGCCCTGCTGGAGGCGCGGGACCTGCTGTTCGCGCGGCTGCTGCAGTACAAGGCGTTCAAGGAGGCGGCTGCGCACCTGGCCCGGCTGGTCGAGACCGGAGCCCGGCGCTGGCCGCGGGCGGTCACGCTGGAGCCGCGGTACGCCCAGGCATTGCCCGATCTCGTCCTCGGCGTCGGGCCGGTCCGGCTGGCCCAGCTCGCCGCCCGCGCGCTGGCGCCGAAGCTGCCGCCCACGGTGTCGATCGAGCATGTGCACCTCGTCCGGGTGTCGGTACGCGAGCACGCGATCGCCCTGCGGGACAAGCTGATCCACGCCCGGGTCGCGACGTTCCGGACGCTGTGCGCCGACTGCGGCTCCACGCTGGAGGTCGTCGCCCGGTTCCTCGCACTACTGGAGCTGTACCGCGAAGGGCTGGTCGCCTTCGACCAGGTGCAGGCGCTCGGGGAGCTGACCGTACGCTGGACGGGCCCCGACGATCCGGGCGGGGACCTGCTGGTGGACGAGTACGCCGGCGCGCCGGTCGAGCCGGCAGAGTTGGTGGAGTCGGCAGCGTCGGTGGAGTCGGCAGGGTCGGTGGAGGAGGGCGCGTGAACGACGAGGCGGGGCAGGACTCGCTGGCGGCGCGCGCGGCCGCGTGGGTACCGCCGTGGGTGCGCGAGCCCGAGCCCGCTGCGACCGAGCCCGAGCCCGCGGAACCTGAGCCCGAGCCCGCGAAACCTGAGCCCGAGCCCGCGAAACCTGAGCCCGAGCCCGCCGAGGCATTGTTCGTGGTTGAGCCAGAGCCGGAACCGGAGCCGGCACCTGCGGTCGAGCTGGAGGCTGCCGAACCGGAGCCGGCCGCCGAACCGGAGCCGCTTCCGCCGGTGGTGGAGCCGCGGCCGGCGCTGGAGGCGATCCTCATGGTCGTCGACGAGCCGGTCACCGAGCTGACGCTGGCCCAGGTGCTGGAGCAGCCCACCGAGCGGATCAGCACCGAGCTTGCCGCGCTCGCCGAGGAGTACGCCGCACAGGGCCGGGGTTTCGAGCTGCGCCGGGCGGCCGGCGGATGGCGCTTCTATACCCATCCCGACCAGGCCGCCTACGTGGAGCGCTTCGTCCTCGACGGCCAGTCGGTACGGCTGACCCAGGCGGCCCTGGAGACCCTGGCGGTCGTGGCGTACAAGCAGCCGGTGACCCGCTCCCGGATCTCCGCGATCCGCGGGGTCAACTGCGACGGCGTGGTCCGTACCCTGGTCACCCGCGGCCTGATCGAGGAGTGCGGCACGGAACCCGAGTCGGGCGCCCACCTGTACCGCACCACCACCCTGTGCCTGGAGAAGCTCGGGCTGGACTCGGTGGAGCAGCTGCCGCCGTTGGCGCCGTTCCTGCCCGACGACGTGGACGAGATCGCCGATGCCCAGCGCGGATGAGCGGGTCGAGCGGCTGCAGAAGGTACTCGCCGCCGCCGGCGTCGGCTCCCGCCGCGCCTGCGAAGAGCTGATCACGGCCGGCCGGGTACGGGTCGGTGGCCGGGTGGCGACGCTGGGCGACAAGGTGGACCCCGCCGCGGCCGAGATCCTCGTCGACGGCGAGCGCGTCGTCACCGACACCAGCCTGGTGTACCTGGCGATGAACAAACCGCGCGGGGTGGTGTCGACCATGGACGACGAGCGGGGCCGGGCGGCGCTGGCGGACTATCTGGACCAGGTACCGCAGCGGGTCTTCCACGTCGGCCGGCTGGACGCGGACAGTGAGGGCCTGCTGCTGCTCACCAACGACGGCGCGCTCGCGCACCGGCTCACGCACCCGTCCTTCGGGGTGGCCAAGACCTACCTCGCCGAGGTACCCGGCCCGGTCCGGCGTGGTCTGGGCAGGCAACTCCTGGCCGGGGTGGAACTGGAGGACGGCCTCGCGCGGGCGGACGCGTTCCGGGTGGTCGATTCCGTACCTGGCCGGGCGCTTGTCGAGCTGACACTGCACGAAGGGCGCAAGCACATCGTGCGACGCCTGCTCGGCGAATCCGGGTACCCGGTGTCCCGGCTGGTACGCACCGCGATCGGGCCGGTACGGCTGGGTGACCTCAAGCCCGGCCGTACCCGCCGGCTGAGCCGGGCCGAGATCGCCGCGCTGTTCAAGGCCGTTGCGGCCTGACCCGGCGCTCGTCCGATCTGCGCCGCCCGGCATGATGGATGGGTGGATCGGTGTGTGGTGGCGGTTGACGGGCCGTCCGGCTCGGGCAAGTCGACGGTGTCGCGGCGACTGGCCGCCGCCCTGGGCGCCCGGTACCTGGACACCGGCGCCATGTACCGCGCCGTGACCTGGGCCACCCTGCAGGCGGGGCTGGACCCGAACGACGCCGACGCGGTCGCCAAGGTCGCCGCCGACGCCCGGATCGTGCTCGGCACCGATCCGGAGCGCCCCACGACCCGCCTCGACGGCGTCGCCGTCGACAGCGAGATCCGCGGTCCCGAGGTCACCGGCACCGTGTCCGCGGTCGCCGCGATTCCCGCGGTACGCCGCGTGCTGGTGGCCCAGCAGCGGGAGATCATCGCGACCGCTGCGCGCATCGTCGTCGAGGGCCGCGACATCGGTACCGTCGTGGCTCCCGACGCCAACCCCAAGGTGTACCTCACCGCCGCGGCCGACACCCGCGCGCATCGGCGCAGTACCGAGTCGGCGGCCGACCTGAGCGCGACCGCCGCGGACCTGGCCCGGCGCGACCGGCTGGACTCCACCCGCGCCACCGACCCGCTCGCGAAGGCCCCCGACGCGGTCGAACTGGACACCACGGGCCTGTCCATCGACGAGGTCGTCGCCCGGCTGCTCGCGCTGGTCGGAGCGGTTTGTGACTGACGAGTTCGAGGGGCCGGCGCCGGTCGTCGCGGTCGTCGGCCGCCCCAACGTGGGGAAGTCCACCCTGGTCAACCGGATCATCGGCCGCCGCCAGGCGGTCGTCGAGGGCACGCCGGGAGTGACCCGGGACCGGGTGGCGTACGACGCGATCTGGGCCGGCCGCCGCTTCACGGTGGTCGACACCGGCGGTTGGGAGCCCGACGCGCGCGATCGGGCGGCGGCCATCGCGGCACAGGCCGAAACCGCCGTCGTAACCGCCGACGTGGTGCTGTTCGTGGTCGACAACACGGTGGGCGCGACCGACGACGACGAGGCGGCGGTACGGATGCTGCGGCGCAGCGCCAAGCCGGTGCTCCTGGTCGCCAACAAGGTCGACAACGCGACCCAGGAACTGGAGTCGGCGGCTTTGTGGTCCCTCGGGCTGGGCCAGCCGTGGCCGGTGTCCGCGCTGCACGGGCGCGGCTCCGGCGATCTGCTCGACGCGATCCTCGAAGTGGTACCGGCGGCCTTTGAGCCGGCTTCGCCGGCACCGCGCGGGCCGCGCCGGGTGGCGCTGGTCGGTCGGCCCAACGTGGGCAAATCGAGCCTGCTCAACCGGCTCGCCCGGGAGGAGCGCGCAGTCGTCGACCCGGTTGCGGGTACCACCGTGGACCCCGTCGACAGCCTCGTGGACCTCGGCGACGAGGTGTGGCAGTTCGTCGATACCGCCGGGCTGCGCAAACGGGTCGGGCAGGCCAGCGGTACCGAGTACTACGCCTCCCTGCGCACCAAGGCGGCCATCGAAGCGGCCGAGGTGGTCGTGGTACTGCTCGACGCCAGCGAGCCGATCAGCGAGCAGGACCAGCGCATCCTGTCGATGGTGACCGAGGCCGGACGGGCGCTGGTACTCGCCTTCAACAAGTGGGACCTCGTCGACGCCGACCGCCGGTACTACCTCGACAAGGAGATCGACCGCGAACTGCGGCGCATCTCGTGGGCGCTACGGGTCAACGTGTCCGCCCTGACCGGCCGGGCGATCGACAAGCTGGCGCCGGCGATGCGGACGGCACTGGCGAACTGGGAGAAGCGGGTACCGACGGGCCAGCTCAACCAGTGGCTGACCGCGCTGGTACAGGCGACGCCACATCCGATCCGTGGCGGGCGGGCGCCGCGGATCCTCTTCGCGACCCAGGCGAGTACCGCGCCGCCGAAGTTCGTGCTGTTCACGACCGGGGCGCTGGATGCCGGGTACGTCCGGTTCGTCGAGCGGCGGCTGCGCAGCGAGTTCGACTTCGCCGGTAGCCCGGTCGTGGTGACCGTCAAGCCGCGCAAGAAGCGGTCCTCCTAGGGCGAGCGGCGGGAAGCGGCGGGTCTGCGTTACGCTGTACCGGCCGTCGAACGGACATTGGTACGGCAACGGGACGTGGCGCAGCTTGGTAGCGCACTTGACTGGGGGTCAAGGGGTCGTGGGTTCGAATCCCGCCGTCCCGACAGCGTGAGGGTTTC